>JAABUS010004150.1_pt1 | contig 21575 bp, 12 predicted proteins | sample 5560161 | NCBI WGS metagenome assembly JAABUS01 (sample SAMN10711885, study PRJNA513376) | rock metagenome | isolation source: Antarctica rocks | place: Antarctica: Victoria Land, Trio Nunatak nord | collected 2016-01-04
TCTAAGCTCTGCGATTTTCAAAGCTCCTATTTTATAACCTAAAGCCTGCCCCGGAATGGCCATATAACGTTCGATTTCCATTGTTGCGTACTGGTCACCTGCTGCTTCATTTGCCATCATGTATTTTATTGCTTCTTCTCTTGTCATATTTTTTGTATGCAAACCTACATCCACCACCAAACGGATTGCTCTGTGTATTTCATCGCCTAAAGCCGCCATATACTGGTAAGGGTCAGTATATAAACCCAGTTCTTTACCGAGGCTTTCGCAATACAAAGCCCAGCCCTCCACGTAAGCGTTATTTCCGCCAAAGCGACGGAATTCAGGAAGGCTTGTGTCTTCCTGCTGCAACGATATCTGATAATGATGACCTGGAATGGCTTCATGCAAAAACAAACTTTCCATTCCACCCGTAGTATTATATTTTGCTGCATCTAAAATGGGAACATAAAATATACCGGGACGGGTGCCATCAGGCGAACCTTGATTATATTCGGCACTTGCACTTTCTGCACGAAAAGCTTCTGTCTGCCGTATTTCAAAAGGTGTTTTTGGTGTATCATGAAACATCTTTTCCAAATGCGGCTCTATCTTTCTATGAATGGCTTCAAAGGCTGCTAAAATTTCCTGTGGAGTTTTATATGGCATAAATTGTCTGCCTGTTTTCATGAAGTCAAAAAAGGCATGCATATCTCCTTTGAAACCCAAAGCATTTTTTCCACTATCCTGCAGCTTGCCAATGCGTGAGACTTCATTCAGCCCTATCTGGTAAATTTCTTCCGGCGTTTTATTGGTAGTAGTTTGCGAACGAATTAAGTATTGATAATATGCTGCTCCGTTTGGCAGTGCGCTTATGCCTGATGTCGTTCTGGCTTTTGGTAAATATTCATTTTTAAGAAAATCGCCCAGCTTTTTATAAGTTGGAATTAACTGCATATTAATTAATGTTGTAAAAGCTGTGGTTAAACGTTTTTTATCTGCATCAGAAAAACCTGCAGGAAATTTTTTAACCGGACTATAAAACAGGCTAGCCGTATCTTCTTTCACCTGCATCGCTTCCATTTCGGGAATCATTTTTACAACCAATGTTTTTGGCAAAACATAATTGGCTGCAATTCCTTTTTTAAAATATACTATCGAGCTGTCTGCCCATGCTGAAAATTTAGACGCTCTGCTTATCCAGTCATCATAATCTTTTACTGTCTTGAATGGTTGGTTCCCATCACCGCTTCCAAATTGGCCCATTGTTAAGGGCAGTCCCCAAAACTGTTGAAGGGGAATGTAATTATCTGTAAAATTCAACCCTTCCAGGTTTATTTGCATTTCCCTTTTAAAAACATCGTAGCTGATCTTATCCTTATCATTTAAATTCTCCCTGTCATATTTAGAAACATAGGTTAGATAGCGGTTGTAAAATTGTTTAAGCGAATCACGGTAGCTATTAGTAAAGTCAACAGGTAAGAGATCATTATATCTCTTGTCTCCGATAGCAGTTGCTTCAAGTGGAAATAGCTTCAACCGTTCTTCATAATAATTATTAAAGACAGTTGATAGATCATTATTGTCTTCTTTTCCGGGATTGGTATTACTGAGTTTACAAGCTAAGAAAGACAAAGCTGCCAAAACTATAATTATACTTCTTTTTATCATTAATTCTGAATTTATAAATGATTAATTAGAATAACAAGAATACAATTCTTAGCTGATTTTTATTAATACTTTTTCAAGAAGGAAAAATAATACTCGTTTCAATGATTTTCCTTTCTGTAGCTAAGCATTCAAATCTTGTAGTAATAAGTACCAAAGAGTAAGATTTTTTCAGAAAATTAATCCGCGTAAAACAATTAATATTAAAATCTTTCGTTGGCTAAATAATCCGAACCTACACATTTTCAATGAAAAGAAATATTTTAATACTGTTTTTAGTATTACAGCTTATTGTTACTTCAAAAGGATTTTTCTCAAAGTGTAAGCATTAATACAACGGGCAATGTAGCTGATACCAGTGCAATGCTTGATATAACATCTGCGGCCAAGGGCATTCTGATACCAAGAATGACACAGGCTCAAAAATTAGCAATATTTAGTCCCGCTGACGGTTTGCTTGTCTATCAAATAGATGTAACAAAAGGTTTTTATTTTTATAATACCATTTCCGGGTGGACGTTCTTAACACAAGGTAGCGGGGGTATTGCTTCTCTCAACGGACTTACAGCCTCTGCCCAAACCTTTAGTACGCCTGGCACAATCGGAACTTCTCCAAACTGGATTTCTTCGGGTTCAGCACATACGTTAAACATTCCGATAGCTTCCTCTCCGGCTGTTAATGCAGGATTAATTTCTAATGCTAACTGGAACACCTTCAATAATAAAGTTGGAAGCATTATCCTTAATACTTCAGGAGTGCTCTACCCTTCCACTAATACTTTCAGCATAGCAGCAGGAGGTGCTGCAACCGGAACGCTCACTTTAAATACACAGGCAATAAATACTTTTTTGGCAGGTCCGTCCACAGGTGCTGATGCAACACCAGTATTCAGAACAATAGTACCTGGCGATTTGCCTAAGGCTACCACAACAACCGTGGGTGCAGTTTCTGTTGGAAGTGGTTTAACCGTTACTGCAGGAGGTGTTTTAAATGCCACAAATACAAATGGCGGAACTTTAACCTCTGCTTCTGTTGTCACTGCAAACGGATTAGCAGGAACAGTCGCAAATGCTACAACAACACCTGCTATAACTTTAAGTACAATGGTAACCGGTATAGTAAAAGGTAACGGTACTGCCTTATTTGCTGCAACATCCGGAACGGATTATGCACCCGGCACCGCAGGAAATACAACAGGTATTGTAAAGTCAACTACGGGAACGGGGGCATTAACAACAGCGGTAGCTGCAGATTTTCCTATACTAAATCAAAATACAACAGGAACAGCATCAAATATCACAGGAATTTTAAGTGCAGCTTCTCACCCTGCTCTTACAGGTGATGTTACCAATACAGCAGGAACAGTTGCTACAATTATAAGCAATGGTGTAGTATCAAATGCCAAACTTGCTACCATGCCCGCAAATACTTTTAAGGCAAATAATACCTTAGGAGCAGCATCTCCATCAGATATAACAGGTACACAGGCAACAGCGTTATTAGATGTTTTTACATCAACTGCAAAGGGTTTGGTTCCTGCAAGCGGAGGTGGTACTACCGGGTTTTTAAGAGCAGACGGAACTTTTGCAGTTCCATCAGGTACTAATGCAGGAACAGTAACTTCAGTCTCTGTAACTCCTTCTAATGGTGTATCAGGCACGGTTGCCACAGCTACCACTATCCCTGCAATAACACTAACTTTAGGAGCTATAACACCATCCAGCGTAGCTGCTGCAGGCACTGTAACAGGATCAAATTTATCAGGTACTCATAGCGGAACAAGTTCAGGTACAAATACCGGCGACGAAACAACAGCTACAATAAAGACGAAATTAGGCGCTGCTACAGCCACCACAGACGGCTACTTAACACTTGCTGACTGGAACACGTTTAATAATAAAGCTTCCGCATCAAATGTCATATCCTCACTTAATGGCCTCACTGCAACTACACAAACATTTGCAACTCCCGGCACCGCAGGTACTGCTCCTGCGTGGAGTTCCTCAGGTTCATCTCATACTTTAAATATCCCACTGGCTTCAGCCGCGGGTGTTACCGCTGGATTGCTATCAAATACTGACTTCACTACCTTTAACAACAAAGTTGGCAGTATAAGTCTTACAGGTGATGGTGTAATTCATCCCTCTACAACTTTTACTGTAACCAATGGTGCAGCAAGCGGAACATTGGGATTAAACACACAATCTGCAAACCGCTTTTTAGCAGGACCTGCAACCGGTGCAAATGCGCAACCGACATTTAGAGCAATAGTGCCTGCTGATTTGCCGGTAGCTACCACAACTACGTTAGGTGCAGTTTCTGTTGGAAGTGGTTTATCCGTTACTGCAGGAGGTATTTTAAGTGCTACCAATACCAACGGTGGAACGGTAACCTCTGCTTCTGTTGCCACTGCAAATGGATTAGCAGGAACAGTCGCAAATGCCACAACAACACCTGCTATAACTTTAAGCACAACGGTTACAGGTATGGTAAAAGGTAACGGTACTGCTTTATCCACTGCAACATCCGGAACGGATTATGCACCCGGTACAGCAGCAAACACCACAGGTATTGTTAAGTCAACTACAGGCACCGGGGCATTAACAACAGCAGTAGCATCAGACTTTCCGGTACTTAATCAAAATACTACAGGAATAGCATCGAATATTACAGGTGTTTTAAATGCAACTTCTCACCCTGCGCTAACAGGTGATGTAACAAATACAGCAGGAACAGTAGCTACAACAATTAGCAATGGTGTGGTATCGAATGCGAAACTTGCTACTATGCCTGCAAATACCTTTAAGGCTAATAATACCGCCGGTATAGCAGTTCCTTCAGATATTACAGGCACACAGGCTACAACTTTATTAGATGTTTTTACACCAACTTTAAAAGGGTTGGTTCCCGCAAGCGGGGGTGGTACAATCGGCTTTTTACGAGCTGACGGAACATTTGCAGTACCAAGCGGCACCAATGCTGGAACGGTGACATCTGTCTCTGTCGCTTTTGCTAACGGTGTATCTGGCACTGTTTCCACACCTAACACTACCCCTGCAATAACACTAACTTTGGGCGCTATTACACCATCAAGCGTAGCAGCAACAAGTACTGTAACAGGATCAAATTTATCAGGTACAAATACAGGCGATGAAACAACGGCTACTATAAAAACAAAATTAGGTTCTGCAACTTCTACTACAGATGGCTATTTAACTCTTGCTGACTGGAATAGTTTTAATAATAAAGCTACTGCCACAGGCACCTGGTCAACAACCGGAAATACAGGAACCAATTCTGGCAGCAATTTTTTAGGCACTACAGATAATACCAGCCTTCGCTTCCGTACTTTAAATACGCAAAGAATTATTATAGATAGTATAGGAAATGTAGGTATAGGCATTACGAATCCATTATATAAATTACAGGTATTTTCAGCATCTAATCCATTATATTTAAATGGAGTGCAAACTGGCACTAATACATCATCTGATAGTATATTAACTATAACAAATGGAGTAATTAAAAAAATCCCTTCTACTACATATATTTCATCCGGTTCGGGCACGTCAATCCAAAGTATTATAAAATCAAGTGTAACTGTTACTGATAATACAGCCTTAAGCCAATCATCTTCAAGATCAATTAGCGTAGCGGTAACAGGTGCAGCGCTTAATGCTTCTGTTATCGTAAATCCCAGAAGTGCACTTCCATCTACCGTAGGCATTGGGTATGCTTTTGTCAGTAGTGCAGGTAATTTAACCATTAACTTTATCGTTACAGGTCCTGGCAATACAACTCTTGGTACTCTTAATTTAGATATAAGTATTATTCAATAATTGTATATATTTTAAAAAATGCTCCTGCTTAGATGCAGGTACTAATGAAAAAACTTTAATTCATATAAATATCTTTTTTTTAAAAAGTTCTGCTACGCAAGAGTTATGTCAATGTCAGGGTATGAGGAAAATTAATGTTACTCCGCAATGAATTGTAGACAATATCGTTATTTAAGTATTAATCCTGCTTAAAATTATACTATAAATGAAAACACAGATACTAATAGTGCTTTCAATGCTGCAACTTACTGTTATTTCAAAAGGTTTTTCTCAAAGTGTAAGCATTAATACAACGGGCAATGTAGCTGATACCAGTGCAATGCTTGATATAACATCTGCGGCCAAGGGCATTCTGATACCAAGAATGACACAGGCTCAAAAATTAGCAATATTTAGTCCCGCTGACGGTTTGCTTGTCTATCAAATAGATGTAACAAAAGGTTTTTATTTTTATAATACCATTTCCGGGTGGACGTTCTTAACACAAGGTAGCGGGGGTATTGCTTCTCTCAACGGACTTACAGCCTCTGCCCAAACCTTTAGTACGCCTGGCACAATCGGAACTTCTCCAAACTGGATTTCTTCGGGTTCAGCACATACGTTAAACATTCCGATAGCTTCCTCTCCGGCTGTTAATGCAGGATTAATTTCTAATGCTAACTGGAACACCTTCAATAATAAAGTTGGAAGCATTATCCTTAATACTTCAGGAGTGCTCTACCCTTCCACTAATACTTTCAGCATAGCAGCAGGAGGTGCTGCAACCGGCACGCTAACTTTAAATACTCAGGCAACAAATACTTTTTTGGCAGGTCCGTCAAGCGGGGCTAATACCGCACCAACCTTCAGAACAATAGTACCGGCTGACTTGCCGTTTGCTACTGCAACAACCATCGGTGCTGTTTCTATCGGCAGTGGATTAGCGGTTACTGCTGCAGGAGTGTTAAGCGCTACCAATACCAGCGGTGGAACCGTAACCTCGGCTTCAGTTGTCACTGCAAATGGTTTAGCAGGAACAGTGTCAAATGCAACAACAACACCTGCTATAACTTTAAGCACAACAGTAACAGGTATTGTAAAAGGTAATGGCACCACTCTCTCTGCCGCAACACCCGGAACAGATTATGCTCCCGGTACAGCAGCAAATATCACTGGCATTGTAAAGTCTACCACAGGTACCGGGGCATTAACAACAGCAGTAGCCGCTGACTTTCCTATATTAAATCAGAATACAACCGGAACTGCTTCAAACATAACAGGAGTTTTGAATCCAACTTCTCATCCTGCTTTGACAGGCGACATAACTAACGCAGCAGGATCGGTAGCTACAACCATTAGTAATGGAGTGGTAACAAATGCGAAACTTGCAACAATGGCGGCAAATACGTTTAAGGCAAATAATACTGCGTCTACCGCAGCTCCGTCAGATATTACCGGTACACAAGCCACAGCTTTGTTAGATGTTTTCACTCCCACTGCAAAGGGATTGGTTCCTGCAAGCGGAGGCGGTACAACAAGCTTTCTAAGAGCTGACGGAACTTTTGCAGTACCAGCTACTCTTTCAGGTAATGGAGGAACAGTTAGTTCGGTTTCTGTGACCTCTGCTAATGGAGTTTCGGGCACGGTCACTAACCCTACCACCACTCCGGCGATTTCACTTTCCTTAGGAGCCATTACACCAGCAAGTGTAGCTGCTACAGGCACTGTAACAGGTTCAAACTTATCAGGATCGCATAGCGGAACAAGTTCAGGTACAAATAGCGGAGATGAAACAACGGCTACGATAAAAACAAAATTAGGCGCTGCAACTGCTACCACAGATGGCTATTTAACGCTGGCTGACTGGACAACTTTTAATAACAAAGCTTCTGCAGCAAATGTCATTTCATCACTTAATGGCCTCACAGCAACTACTCAAACCTTCGCTACAGGGGCAACAGGTACAGATTTTAATATTGCATCAAGCGGTTCTGCGCATACATTTAATATACCTGATGCATCGGGCACAGCAAGAGGTTTAATTACAACAGGCGCCCAAACAATAGCAGGAGCTAAAACTCTTTCCTCCGCCCCCTTATTTTCATCATTAACGTCGGGCTCGGTTTTATATATTGGCGGAAGTGGTTTACTTTCTCAAAATAATGCGTCTTTTTTTTGGGATGCAACTAATGTTAGATTAGGAATTGGTACAAACACACCTGCCTATCGCTTACAGGTTGTTGCAATTGCCAACCCTTTATCACTGTTAGGTGTACAAACAGGAACTAACAGTACTGCCGATAGTTTGTTAACTATAACAGGGGGAATTGTAAAGAAATTACCTGTTTCTACATTTACAACAACAGGCACGAGTTGGAACACTACTGGAAACACGGGAACTAATTCCGGCGTAAATTTCTTAGGAACGACAGACAATGCCAGTCTTCGCTTCCGCAGTAATAACATTCAAAATATAATTTTAGATAGTTTAGGAAATGTTGCCATCGGAGCTTCTCCAACCTTTTCTGCAGGCCCTAACATGGAAAAATTATTAGTAGATGCAGGCACCTCAGCTAATCCCACTACTTCAAATAATGTTATAAGTGGAAAAGGATATATTGATAATTATTTGCAGTTGAATATTCAAAACAGAGCAGCAACAGCCTTAGCAAGTTCAGATGTTGTAGCCAGCAATGATGCAGCAACCGAATCTTCAAACTTTATAGATATGGGTATTAACTCTAGTGGAAATACCAGCACGGGTGTATTGGGAGGAGTTAATACAGGATATTTATACAGCACGGGGAGTGATTTTGCTATCGGAAACGGGTCTTTAGGCAGAAGCTTGAATTTTTTTACAGGAGGCACAGGCTCGTCTAATGAGAGAATGCGTATAAATGGAGACGGGAATGTGGGAATAGGAACAACAACCCCAGGGTATAAACTGCATGTAACTTCCGCAGCAAACCCATTATACCTTGGTGGTGTTCAAACCGGTACCAATACTTCTACAGATAGTGTGTTAACGATAACAAGCGGGGTGGTAAAAAAATTACCTGCTTCTACTTTTACAACAAGCACTAATGACTGGGGTACCAGTGGAAACACAGGAACCACTTCAGCTAACTTTTTAGGAACTATCAATAATGCACATCTGCGATTTCGTACCAATAACACGCAACGTTTAATTATAGACAGTTTAGGAAATGTAGGTATCGGAGCTTCTCCAACCTTTGACGCTACAAATCCTGAGAAATTATTAGTAGATGCAGGCACAACTACTTCTGTCAATGGTATGGCTGTAAAGGGAACTGTTAATAACTATTTACAGCTCAATATTCAAAATAGGTCAACCGGCCCTTCAGCAAGTACTGATATAGTGGCTACAGCAGATAATGGTAATGAATCAACCAATTACATAGACATGGGTATTAATGGCAGCGGTAATAACGGGCGTTTTTTTGGAAACGCTAACGATTCATATTTATATAGTTTGGGTCAGAATTTGAATATAGGCAACGGAACCGTTGGAAAATACATGGCTTTTATAACGGGTGGTATAGACCAAATTACTAACGAGCGTATGCGTATAGATGGTGCCGGCAATGTGGGTATAGGCACCACAACACCTTCTCAAAAGTTAGACGTAAACGGAAATATAAACGCTTCGAGCAATATTATATCCCAGGGGTCTGTAGTGGTTGACGGACCAAGTGCAAATACCGGCACTCTAGCACCGGGATTACTATTTGGGTCTTTAGGAGCCGGGGAAGGAGTTTCTTCAAAACGCACAGCCGGAACTAATCAATATGGACTTGACTTTTATACCTCATATACTAACCGTTTGGCTATTACTAATGGTGGAAATGTAGGTATAGGTACAAATGCACCTAACTATAAATTAACTGTTGCAGGAATTGTTGCTCCCTCTGCTGATAATGCTTATAGCTTAGGTGGAGGAACAACAAACCGTTGGACCGCTGTCTATGCTACCAATGGCGCCATTCAAACTTCTGACAGAAGGCTAAAGACTAATATTAAAAACCTGAATTATGGTTTGAAAGAGGTTTTAGCCTTGCAACCTGTTAGCTACAACTGGAAAGAAAAGCCAACTACTGACAATAAAATAGGTTTAATAGCCCAGGATGTTAAAAAAGTGGTTCCGGAAGTGGTAACCGGTGATGAAGCAAAAGAGAAACTGGGAATGAATTATGCAGAATTGGTACCTGTTTTAATCAATGCTATTAAAGAGCAACAAAAGGAGATTGACGATTTGAAAGAAATGGTAAAAAAACTTCAGAAATAAGAATTATAAAATTATTCTTCAGTCAATTTAAATGGTACACAATTAACTAAAATACCCTCAACTTATAAAAATCAGATAAGGGCATTTTAATTTTCATGTTAAAACATTTCTCTTTAAGCTCCGGTTGCAAAATTCGTTTTAACCATATACGAAAACCTTTTTTTATTCGTTTATCATTTTTATAAAGCATTAGATAACAAAAGATTCAAGCTCAAATTTCAATTTATTACAGGAACAATACTAATAAACTATCAAAATGATTTTCCAAATCTCCTTTATGACATGAACCAGTCTGATTTAAAAAGCATAAATGTTTTCCTGACATTAGATCAGCGGGTTGTTGATGGTTATTTTAATAAGCATGATCCTTCTCCTATCTACAAACGCCAGTTGAGTCATCAATTTGAAACATATATAATGTCATCGGTTGCTTCTGCTAAAATGTACTCAGTAATCTTTTATAAATTAAAATGTACCAAAGAGCTTGATAAACAATATGCCGAACCTATGCTGTATGCCATTCGCAGGCATTTTTCAATAAAAAAACAGGAACGGGAAAAGGAATTTACAAAATTTAAACGCAAAAATTTTGCAGTTCTGGCAATAAGTGTATTAGTAGCCTTCATATTTCATGGGTTTTTACCAATGATTTTAAAAAACGAACTAGAGTTACACCCCGGTTTAAGCAACAGTTTGGATGTTTTGAATTGGGTATTATTATGGCATCCGCTTGAAGAACTTCTCTTTCACTGGGATCCGCACTTAAACGATATCAGTCTCCTGAACAAATTAGCTACCGCCGAATCAATAATCCTGGAAAATGAAAAAAGTAATGTTGTTGATAATGCTTTCAGGGTTGTCGCATGAAGCAAATCTACAAGCGCAGGGCGGTGTGGAGCAATATTATTATATGGGAGAAAGGCGGGCTTTAACTTTTATTCCAATAGCTTACTATCAAACGAGCAGCAACTGGTATATAGAAGGGCGTTATAATTTTGAAGCCTTAAAAACTTTTTCGGTTTATGCAGGAAAAACTTTTGAAAAAGAAGCGGCACTTTCCTATTCTGCCAGTCCGGTTGCAGGAGTCGTAATGGGCAGGTTTAATGGTGGATCAGTCGGAGGAAACTTGGAGGTTGATTACAAAAGATTTTTTTTCTCATCGCAACTTCAATACACCTTTTCAATGGAAGACAAAACGGAAAATTTTATTTATAGCTGGTCCGACCTTTCGTACCAGGTTTTAAACAATATATCCGGTGGTTTTTCCGTTCAGCAAACTAACCTCTATGCAGTAAAATACAAGTTAGAAAAAGGAATTTTTTTAAAAGCATTACTGGGCAATTGGTCCTTTCCCCTTTATGTTTTTAGTCCTTTCACAAAAGAAAGATATTTTGTACTTGGATTAAACTTGGATTGGTGACAAAAGGGGAAACAGGAATATAAACTGAAAGCGTTTAGAATACAGTAGGATATGGAATTTAAAAATTTTGAAGCGGACGGGTTAAATACAGATTTTATATGAATACTTTGTATGTCCTTTTTATAACAATCGGTAATATGCTTCTTTTATTATTATGGCAAACATGGTTTAAACTGCTGGCGCTGCTATTTGCAGCAGCAGGGGCATTTATTTTTTATCATATACGAATCAGGAAACTAAAAAGACAAAAAGCAGAATTGGAAAGACAGGTGCATGAGCGAAGTGAACTGCTTTCCTATTCGAAGCGAAGCGAACAAAAAGCCAGAAAGGATGCGGAGCTTTTAAACAAAAACAAAAGCTTGCTGCTATCAAAGATAAGCCACGAAATACGGACTCCTATGAATGCTGTGATGGGAATGGCGACACTGTTACAGGAGACAAATCTTACTGCTGAGCAACGGGAATATACAGCTACTATTCAAAATTCCGGAGAAAGCCTTCTAACGGTAATTAACGATATCCTGATGAATGATATCCTGGAATTTTCGAAAGTTGAATCAGGTAATGAACTTGAGGAAAAAGATTTTGATCTGCGAAACAGTTTGGAAGAAGTGCTTGACGTGTTTGCGGCAAAAGCTGCACAGGCAGGTCTTGACCTGGTGTATTATATAGATGATAATGTTCCTCGTCAAATTGCAGGGGATGCATTCAGGTTGCGACAGATACTGATGAACCTGGTGGAGAATGCATTCAGGTTTACCGGGAGGGGAGAAATTTTTATAGGTGTGCGATGCGTACAGCACAAGGGCGACAACCGGATAAAACTTGAATTTGAAGTACGCGACACCGGTGCGGGAATGACGCCAGCCAAAGTTGCCCAGGTAGCAAACGATTTATCGAAGCCTGAAACATTTGCAGAAACTAATGTAAGTATTGGCCTAACACTGATTATTTGTAAAAGATTAGTAAACCTGATGGAAGGTTCTTTAAAAGTGGAAAGCCGTGAAAAAGAAGGAACAACTTTTAAATTTACAATATGGACAAAGAAAAGTATCCAGACTTTGAATGCTCATTTAAACCTGGAACTGGCCGGACTGGAAGGTAAAAAAATATTGGTAGCAGATGATAACGCAACAGTACGTAATGCGCTCAAACGACAGTTGTTGCAATGGAAGTTTTCGCCGGTATTAGCGAAATCAGGTAAGGAGGCTTTAGAAATATTAACCAAAAACCCTGCATTCGACCTCGTCATTACTGACTTGGAAATGCCTGAAATGGATGGTATAGAACTTGCACAATTAATAAAGCATCAATATGCAGATTTGCCGGTTCTTCTTTTAAATAAGTCCGGCCATGAAAATTTCAGGCAGTACTCAGCACTTTTTAGTTCAGTTTTAAATAAACCTATCAAACATCATATCTTAAGCAAACAGATTTTTAGCAGTCTGAGGCAAAAGAACAGTAATTCAGTTCAGGAAGATCAAAATTATAAACAGAAGTTTTCACGGGCTTTTTCAAAGGAAAATCCCTTAAATATCCTGATTGCGGAGGACGATAAACTAAATCAAAAGCTTGCCCTCAAAATTTTAAACAACCTGGGTTACGAACCTCATATAGTTGAGAATGGCCAGGAGGTGTTAGAATTAGTAAGCCAAAGGAATTATGATATAATACTAATGGATGTGCAAATGCCCGTAATGAATGGTTTGGAGGCAACGAGAATGATACGTCTTTGTCTTGCTGAGCAACCCTTCATTATAGCTATGACTGCAAATAGTCTGCAGGGTGACAGGGAGGAATGCATGATGGCAGGCATGGATGATTATATTAGTAAACCTATAAATTTTAAAGAGTTGGTTATTGCTTTAGAAAAATGTGCAGTACACGTCAGACAAAAATGAAACTGCAAGAAAGGTTTACAACTTTGGTATTCAACATTTGAAATTAACGATAAATCAGTTTAGTTATAAATATGCAGATGGACGGGTTTAATAAAAACAACTGTCCAATTGATAAATCGGAATGTTGTACATCAACTATTTACAAACTTTTTCAAAAAACTCATTATGAAACTGTTCCCGCAAATAAAGCAATTTTCTATATGTATACTTCTGATAGTTTTCTCTTACATTTCTGTTGCGCAAACCCGGCTGATAGTTACGGGTGCAAAAGTAAATATGGCTAACGCTGTATATTTAAGTACTAATAATATATCTGTTTCCGATAATAGTTTAGTAAGCGTTGCAGGGTCAACTATAAAAATAGCCGGCAGCACAACTAGTTTAAACGCAATTGATGCTAATAATGGCACTGTTAACCTATTTGGAACTAATGCACAACAACTGAGTGCAGGATCATTTTTAGCAAAGACTGTTAAGGCCGTCACTATTAACAACATTGCAGGCGCAGCCATTAGTGATACCTTAAGCCTTACAGATGTATTGACTGTTTCAAGCGGAAGCCTGACAACAGGTGGATATCTTACCTTAAAATCAACTGCCGAGGGTACTGCAAGAATTGCTCCGGTTACTTCTCTTGCCGGTACCCCGATTGATGGAAATGTTATTGTTGAACGATTTATTCCTGCCAAAAGAGCTTTTCGCTTTTTAACCGCTCCTGTTAACACTGCCGGTAGCATGAGGGATAACTGGATGGAAGGTGTCAATAATCTTAATACTGCGTCGGGCAATATTAATCCCGTTCCCAATTTCGGTTCCCATATTACCGGAAGCGGAGGAAATACAAGTGGATTTGATCCAACCTATACGAATAATCCTTCTCTCTTCATCTATAATAATGCAACACAGACTTGGGTGGCTGCAACAAATACGGGCACTAAACTTACCGCAGGAAGTGCTTTCCGCATTTTAGTCCGGGGAAGCAGAAGCACAAATCTTAACAGCAATACTCCTCCACCGTCACCTACAACCTTAAGGGCTAAAGGCACAGTGGTGACAGGTACAATTGTACTGAAAGCTGCCGGAGCGGGAGGCACACCCGATATGCCAGAACTTTCTACAGCAGACTCAGATTATAGCTTTATTGCAAATCCTTATGCCTCACCTGTTAACTGGTTATCAGTTGACCTGAAAGATATTGCAAGCACAATGTACATTTTTGATCCAACCATTACAGGCATGAACGGAAGAGGTGGCTATATAGCTTTTAACCGGAGCATCGGTCCTTCCGGTATTAATAGTAATGATACTTCTAAAATTGATAATAATATCCAGTCTGGCCAGGCATTTTTAGTGCAAACAACCGGACCTTCTCCATCACTTACTTTCAAAGAAACTTACAAGACAGGCATAAACAGACCAGTTTTCAGAACACCTAATAATATAGCAAAATTGTCTCTGCAACTTTTATTGCCATCGCAGGTGATAAACGGAGGTGCAGCCGATGGGTTAACAGCATGCTTCTCAGACCAGTTCAGCTCTTCTATAGGAGATGAAGACTCTTATAAATTTACCAACCAGGATGAAAATATAGCCATTTTAAGAAATGGTAAAGTTCTGAGTATTGAAGGCAGAAAACCCGTAACGGCTAGTGATACTATACCTCTTAAAATGTGGCAGCTTACACTAAAAAACTATGTATTAAAGGTTGCAATGAAAAACTTTACTGAGAATGCAGAGGGTTATCTTGAAGATGCATATATGCACACCAGCACAAGGCTAAGCAAGGACACTGCAACAATGCTTCCTTTTACCATTACAGAAGATAGCTTATCTCTTGTACCTGAGCGTTTTAAAATAGTGTTTAAAAGTTCCGTTAGTCTTCCTGTAGAATTAACCGTTATGAAAGCTCACGCAAAAAACAAAGGAGTGGAAGTGGAGTGGACAATGAAATCAGAAACCAATATTGAGAGATATGTAGTGGAAAAGTCCGCAAATGCACAACAGTTTTTACAGGCAGGTGCAGTACAGCCGAAAGTAAGTTTCAGTATGTCTTCCGCTTATACCTGGTTCGATCCAATTCCGTTTGACGGAGATAATTATTATCGTATAAAGTTTTTGGATTATTCAGGGGAAGCAAAATACAGCAATACAGCAAAGGTTAATTTTAAAACCACGGAAGGTATTTTCGTTGTTACTAATAATAGTAATTCTCTTATAATAGCTTTTAAATATATTAAGAAAGGAAAATATTCCCTTAGTCTTATAAATAATGCAGGCCAAAAGGTGTATAGCAGCAGTATTGATCATGCGGGAGGGTCAGTTAACCAGGTAATAAAATTAAAAAATCTTTTATCGTCAGGAGTTTATCATCTTCAGGTGTCGGGAGATGTTACGCTAAAAAATATACCTGTTTTAATTCCGTAACGCCATTAATGATAGCAGTATTTCATAAATAATTATTGAACAAATGCGATAATTGAAATAAAAAAAATCAGGCAGATACTTTTCAAAGTCTTAACTCAATGAAGCAGCGTAATTACTCCAACAATTTATTAATTGATTCTGACAATATTTTTCTAAATGGAAAGGATCTTCAGCCATAACTATAAATGGTAATTCAAATTTTGAAACACCTACCCGCCTAATCATACAAATTATTCTGAATCGAATCGCATTGTTTTATTTTTTTAAAAATTCTTCTTTAAGTTTTAAATATACCTGTTTATCAGATTTTCAAGATATTCCTGCCGCCCGCTTCTTACCTGAGGTTCTCCATTTTCTATGGCAAATGCTCTAAGGTCTTCCAGTGATAATTTTCCCTGTTCAAATTCACTGCCTTTTCCATTGTCAAAAGATGCATATCTTTCTGAACGTATTTTTTTATATTCAGACTTATTAAGAATTTCATCAGCAGATAACAATGCTCTTGCAAATACATCCATGCCCCCGATATGTCCGTAAAACAAGTCTGCCGGATCTGTAGAGTTTCGCCTGATTTTAGCATCAAAATTTACACCGCCACCTTTTAAACCACCTGCTTCCAACACTATTAACATAGCTTCTGTTAACTCTTCTACACTATTTGGAAACTGATCAGTATCCCAACCATTCTGATAATCCCCACGATTAGCATCCATTGATCCCAATAAACCTGCATCTGCAGCTACCTGCACTTCATGGGCAAAAGTATGGCCGGCTAAAGTAGCGTGATTAACTTCAAGGTTTAGTTTAAAATCATTCATTAAATCATACTGGCGCAAAAAACCGATAACAGTGGCAGCATCATAATCGTATTGATGTTTTGTAGGTTCCATAGGCTTAGGTTCTATGAAGAATGTTCCTTTAAAGCCCTGCTTTCTTGCATAGTCTTTTGCAGTATGTAAAAACCTGGCTAAATGCTCCTGTTCTCTTTTCATATCAGTGTTAAGCAAGGTCATATAGCCTTCTCTTCCGCCCCAGAATACATAGTTTTCACCGTCTAAAGCTATGGTTGCATCTAATGCCGCCTTTACTTGCGCACCTGCATGTGCCAACACATGAAAATCAGGATTTGTCGATGCTCCATTCATGTATCGTAAATGTGAAAAAAGGTTTGCCGTACCCCATAATAACTTAACTCCGGTTTGGGCCTGTTTTTCTTTTGCATATTCTGTCATTGCCTGTAATCTCCTGTCATTATCAGCTATGTCATTGGTATAGTCTACAACGTCTACATCATGAAAACAATAATAATCTATCCCAAGTTTTGTTATGAATTCAAAAGCGGCATCCATCTTATCCTTTGCTCTTGCAACTGCATCCCCTTTACTATTCCATGGAAAAATATGGGTAGGCCCGCCAAAAGGGTCTGTACCTTCATTGTTAAAGGAGTGCCAGTAAGCACATGAAAACTTTAAAAATTCTTTCATGGTTTTACCACCAATCATTTTGTTTTCATCGTACCAGCGAAAAGCCATTGGATTATCGCTTTCAGGGCCTTCATATTTTATCTGATCAATGCCCTTAAAAAATTCTTTCTCACCAATTAAGACTGACATAGTTTATTGTTTTGTGTGTTTTATTGTTTAATTAGCTACAAGCTGTTAGCTTCGAGCTTTGAGCTTTTAATATAAGCCGCAAGCAATTAGCTGCAAGCTTCGAGGTTTTTAAAAGTACTTATTGACCTAATGATTATTCCTTATCTCCTCCTAATTCTTTCAATCCTTCTAATCGTGGTTCTAAGATTTTTTTCCATTCCTGGTAAAGTGTATTATATGTTTCCTGGTTATCCGGCTCAATCAATTGCAAACGCTTCATTTTACTAAATGCATCCTGTTCATTTGCAAAAGCCTTAGCGCCTATTCCTGCACCAATAGCTGCACCTACACTTCCGTCGCTTGCATACAGTTCTACCGGCACGCCGGTGGCATTTACGAATGCTTCTGTAAACACCGGGCTGTAAAACATATTTGCTTTTCCTGCACGGATAACGGTAGGATTCATCTGATTCTCACGCATGATATCGAGACCGTAACGAAAGGCGAAAGCAATGCCTTCCTGGGCAGCACGAAAAATGTGTGTACGTGTATGAACGTTTAGATCAATATCGTGGAAATGAGCACCTACTATTTTATTATTCAGCATTCTTTCTGCACCATTTCCAAAAGGCAACACTTTTAGCCCGTTGCTTCCAGGTGGTATTTTGGCAGCCTCTGCATCAATGCTTTTATAAGACATATCAGGAGCAATGTTATCACGTATCCAACGGTTTAAAATTCCTGTTCCGTTGATACATAACAAAATGCCTAAACGTTTTTCATTATTAGTATGATTTACATGGGCAAACGTGTTTACCCGTGATTGTTTGTCATAAGTAAGATGATCGCTTACACCATATATCACTCCTGAAGTACCTGCGGTCGCAGCTACTTCACCCGGCTTAAGTACATTTAAAGATAAAGCATTATTAGGTTGATCACCTGCCTTATACGTAACCGGTATGCCTTCTTTCAATCCTAACAATTGTGCTGCAGGTTTTTGAAGCCTGCCATGTTCAGCAAACACAGGATTGATTTTGGGAATGAAAGATGAATCGAATTTAAAATAATTTATTACATCTTCTGATAACCCGTCTTTTTGAAAATCCCAGAATACTCCTTCTGAAAGCGCAGATGAACTGATCGTAACCTCACCTGTAAGCTTCATCGCAATATAATCTCCGGGTAGCATTACTTTATCAATCGCCTCGTAAATCTTTGGTTCGTTTTCTTTTACCCAGGCAAGTTTTGCAGCCGTGAAGTTCCCCGGAGAATTAAGCAAGTGTGACAAAGATTTTTGTTCACCAATCGCATGAAAAGCCTTTTCCCCAAATGAAACTGCACGGCTGTCGCACCATATAATTGAATCCCTAAGTGGATTTTGTTCTTTGTCAACTATAACAAGTCCATGCATCTGGTAAGCAATGCCAATAGCGCCAATATCAGTAAGATTTATATTGTATGATGAACCTAACCGCTTAATGGCTTCCTGCACATGTTGCCACCACATATCAGGAGATTGTTCTGCCCAGCCGGGCTGCACAGATTTTATTTCACTTTCAACGTCAGGAAATTGTGCTGAACCTGCACTTTGCTGTGTTTGAGAATCAACAACAGAAATTTTAATGGAAGAAGTACCTACGTCTATACCAAGTAGTAGCATCGTTATTTTTTAATGTATAAAAAACAATTTTCCGGCAAAGTGCAGTATGAAAGCGGATATACTATTTGTCGAAACGGCAAGCTTACAGTATAGCAACTTTGGGGCAGCAAATTATCGTAAATTTCCACCCAATACTACTACTTTTTATACAGTACATAAACTATTTTCAATGAAATTCTTACATCTATCTTACTCGCTCACGTAATATTATTTATGAAGCGAGCATCTACCGCTTTGTGATGACACCTCTTTTGTTGCGCGAACGCACCGCTCATCAAATTTGGGCAAGCCATAGCAGCAACATATACAAATGTCCTTTCTTTTAATTGTCTTCTTCTTTTCTTATCTTTCTTATTCAAAACTTCATCTCATGCCTCAATCCCGTCAACCGCTGCTATTATGTTCTCTAACATTATAAGAATTTTATTGTCCAGCATTTATTGTTCCAGTTTCAGAGTTTTTCATTTTCATTGCTTCAAGTTATTTTAAGGTCAAAAGATAGTTTGATGAAGAGAAACTTTTTTTGTAAAAAATACTAAAAGAAAAAGCTTGTTATAATCCGTATTTTAAGGAAATAAATTAATATTCTTACTCCTTTATTTAAAATTTATTTTATATTTTACTAATTTCAGTGGTAAATAAAAAAGCCGGCAAGAAGCTTACCGGCTTAATTGTGAACTTGGTTTAGAAGTATTTGCAAACTTATTTAACTTCTACATCAGCTCCAGCTTCTTTCAGTTTAGCTGCAACTTCTTCGGCTTCTGCTTTAGCTACACCTTCTTTAATTGGTTTTGGAGCGCCGTCTACTAAATCTTTAGCTTCTTTTAAACCTAAGCCGGTTAATTCTTTAACGATCTTAACTACTTGTAATTTAGCTGCACCACCGCTTTTAAGGATTACATCGAAAGCTGTTTTTTCTTCTGCAACAGGAGCAGCAGCGCCACCACCGGTAGCAGGACCAGCTACAGCTGCAGCCGCAGCAGCAGGTTCAATACCATAAGTATCTTTCAAAATTTTAGCTAATTCGTTAACCTCTTTTACTGTTAGGTTAACGAGTTGTTCTGCAAATGCATTTAAGTCTGCCATTGTTTCAAATTTTTTCCGCCTTCATTGCCTGTGCTCCGGCGGAGATATTAAAAAAATTTGTGTATTAACTCTCAGGCTTGAGCTAATGAATTTATGATACAAGTTGCTGGTTAGGTTACCGGTAGCTTGTAACTTGTAACCTGTAACTGATAATTATTCTTGTGCTCTGTCTTCTAAAGCTTTTATTAAACTTGCCAATTTACCACCAGCATTTAATCCGCTGATAACATTCTTGGCAGGAGACTGCAACAATCCGATAATTTCGCCAATAAGGTCGTTTTTGCTTTTAAGGGTCTTCAAAGCTTCCAGTTGATCGTCGCCTACAAATACAGCGGTATCAATGTAAGCAGCTTTTAAAACTGGTTTTTCGGCTTTGTTATTTGTACGGAAACTGCTGAGGATTAATGCAGGTTCTTTTGCATTTTCGCTGAAAAGAAGAGCAGTAACACCATTGAGGCTATCATAAACTCCTGAAAATTTTTCAGCATCTATTCCTTCAAGCGCTTTGCGGATTAAAGTATTTTTTGCCACTTTCATTTCTACGCTCTTGTCAAAGCATATTTGTCGCAGTTTGTTTACCTGCGCTACAGATAAAGATTCTGTATTAGTAATGTAAAAGTTATTATATTGATTGAATTTCTCTCTGAGAACTTCAATAGCTTCATTTTTTTGTTCTTTGGTCATAACGCTTAGTTTTATTTTCGGCGGTCAGTAACTCTCCTAACTAACGATTCTACCAGTTACAATATCGTGCTGACCTTATTACTTTGAATTAGATAAATGATTTTGTGTCTACTGCAATACCAGGGCTCATAGTGCTGGCAATGCTTACACCTTTAAGGTAAGTACCTTTAGCTGCAGATGGCTTCAGTTTCATGATTGCATTAATAAATTCAGTGCTGTTAGCAGCAATTTTTTCAGAAGGAAATGAAATTCTGCCAATAGATGCATGAATAATTCCCGCCTTATCAACTTTGAAAGCAATTTTGCCACCCTTAACTTCATTAACTGCAGCAGCAACATCATTAGTTACTGTTCCTGTCTTAGGATTAGGCATCAGGTTACGCGGACCTAATATTTTACCCAGTCTGCCAATTCTTGGCATCACAGAGGGAGTTGCAACAATTACATCAACATCAGTCCAGCCGCCTTCAATTTTAGTAATAAATTCATCTAATCCTACATAATCAGCGCCTGCGTTTCTTGCATCATTTTCTTTATCAGGAGTGCAAAGTACAAGTACTCTTTTGGTTTTTCCGGTTCCATGGGGAAGCGTTACAGTGCCACGAACCTGCTGATCAGCTTTTTTAGGATCAACACCCAGGCGAACGTGAACGTCAACAGAACTATCGAATTTAGTGAGGTTAACTTCTTTTACCAGCGCGGAAGCATCAGCAAGTGAATACTCTTTGTTTTTATCTACCTTAGCTGCAATAGCTTTTCTTTTTTTTGTGGTTCCCATTGTTAATCAGTTTAAAAATTGATCAATTATTTACCAGGCTGCCCTTCTACAGTTACGCCCATACTGCGGGCTGTTCCGGCCACCATACGCATAGCGCTTTCTACAGTAAAGCAGTTAAGGTCAGCCATTTTATCTTTTGCAATAGCTTCAACCTGTTGCCAATTTACTTTGCCAACTTTGTTACGATTAGGCTCTTTGGAACCACTTTGAATTTTTGCCGCTTCCAATAATTGTACTGCTGCAGGAGCAGTTTTG
>JAABUS010004151.1_pt1 | contig 21564 bp, 18 predicted proteins | sample 5560161 | NCBI WGS metagenome assembly JAABUS01 (sample SAMN10711885, study PRJNA513376) | rock metagenome | isolation source: Antarctica rocks | place: Antarctica: Victoria Land, Trio Nunatak nord | collected 2016-01-04
TTAAATTATTTTTTTAATTTTGTTGTTTAAAATAGCAAATACTTTTAATATTAAAATCTTAATTAACAATTATATTTAAAATATATTAAAATTTGTATATTTAATTTTAAATTTTTGTTACTTTTTAATTAAATAAAGTTTGTTAATAACTAATATATATAATTTAAAAAAAAAATTTGTATTTTAATATTTTGTTATTAAAATATTAATTAATAGCAATTTTTAAATTAGTAAATATTAGAACAAAATTAATTTAATTTTTTTTTGTTTTAATATTAATAATATAATTAATTGTATATAAAGATATTTAACTTTATTTTATTTTATATTTTTAAATTATTGTTATTATTGTTTAATATTAACAATTTATATCTTGAAATACTATTTAATTTTTTATACTAATTATTTTTTAAAATTAACAACAATATAATAATTAATACAATTTTCGAAATATTAAATATAAATAACGTTGCTTAAAATAGCAAACTTTTTTCGAAACTAATTTTTGCTATAATAATTAAATTGTCGATTATTGTTTGCGTTAATTTATTAATTTGTTTTTATTTTATTTCGAAATTAAAGCAATTTTGTACAATTGTCTTAATATATTTTTAATTTATTTATATTTTTTTAATGTTTTTGTTATTTCTAAATGCGTTTATTGTTTTTGCGTTAATTTATAAAGTATCTAATATATAACAACAATAACAATTAAGTAAATTCAAATATTTGTAAAATTATTAATTAATTAATTGCTTAAATTGTAAAATTGTAAAAAGCTTTAAATATAAAATATAAAATTTAATCGAACTTAAAGATTGCGTAATAAGTATTAAATTTTTCAATTTTTTTAATTATTATAACTTGAAAACAACAATAAGAATATGTTAAACGTAACACGTATTTAATTCTAGTATTATTAGATAAAGTATAGACAAAAGTAGCAAATTAAACAATAATAATATTTATAATATTTATAATTAACATTGTATTGTGCAATAAAGTTAATTAACAATATTCTTAAATTGTAAGAAGACAATTTTAATACATTTATTAATAAGAAAGTCGATTTTTTTTTAAATTAAATTATGTTGCTCTTAAACTTGTTGCAAAAAAAATCTAAAAACTTGTTAAAATATTCTTTATATTGAATTTGAACGTGTCTAGACGTACTAAAATCTAGTTCAAATTATCGCGCATAAGCTATCGTCTAGCTTCAACTCTAGCGTCGCCCTAACTTAAGCGAGTATTTAGGGCTCACTTTAGGGTTCAAGGTTTTTTCTGCAGCCAGGTCTGAGTACTGAGGCAAATATTTGGCTACTATTTGCATAGAAAAACTGGCTCACGTTTGCAATCTCATATATACGAAGATATGTGACTACTCATCAGACTTGTGGTACAACAATTCTGTGGTCAGAGGCTCACTCGATGCTCACTATAATAGTGAAGCAGGAATTGACAGACAACAAACGCGTTTCTTTCATTTCACAAGGCCAAGATCAAGGGTAATGGGGTCGTTGATTCGTTGGCCTAGTACAAAACTCTAGGGATGTGCTCCGCCAGCTGCTGTGTCAACCTCGTGCGGTGCCAGTCGCCCTATGCCTTCTTCGCCACATCCCCGCCTTCCTCCGTGAACCTCAGGCTAATGCTGTTGACACAATGCCTCTCATCAGTCGGCGTCGGGTACCCCTCTCCCTTGAATACATGCCCCAAATGCCCGCCACAATTGCTACACAATATCTCCGTTCTCGCCATGCCGAAAGTCCTATCCGTGTGTCTCGTCACCGCGCCGGGGATACTATCGAAATATGCAGGCCATCCGCATCCGGACTTGAACTTGTGCGTGGCTTTGTACAGAGGAGCGTCGCAGGCGGCGCAGGTGTAGGCGCCCGAGGAGGGCATGTGTTTGTCATAGGCCCCGGCGTAGGGGGCTTCCGTGCCTTTTTGACGGAGGATGCGGAATTGTTCTGTGACAGAAGTATGTTAGACGAAATGATGGGAAACCGATAAGAGGGAGGGATGAGGGACGAAGAGGATTCGAAAACGTACCAGGATTGAGCACCGCTTGCCACTCATCGTCACTCTTTTGTACAGGGTACGACATGTTTTGGGATGCAGAGGAGGTGCCAAAGAAGGAGCTTAGAAAGGGAATCGTGGGCATAGACTTGATGACAGTGCCGCGGGTGAAGGGTGCGAGAGCTTTTTGAGAGGCAGGCAATACACGAGCTGTAGAATTGCTGAGAGTGTAGAATGTGCGTACGATGGTCGAGAACGATGGAAGGCGCATGAGGTAACTTATACGTTCGTCGCACTTTGCAGGTGGAGAGATCAAGGCTTCGAGAATGTCAAATTTGGAAGACGATTGTTATGGAATCAGGAAGTCGAGATTCAAAATGCGCCACCATCGTTGATGCCATCACCCTGCGTGCCAAGCCGGCTGTAGCGGACCTGCTTCCGGAAATGCGCTGATTCCTCATCCTGTCCCGTGCCGCGCCCCTCCACAAATGGCAAAGAGAATCTGATTCATTGCAAGGACACGGGCATGTCCATCAACGTCAAGCAGTTTTGAGTAGCACAAAAGAGAATCTCAGTTGCCATTGATTCACTTCTTCAGCCAACTTCACATATCTCGTCAAATGTACATTGCCAAATTCTCCTCGTCTATCAGGGTGCTTTACTATCCAGCGTGTCTTAACCCTGTCGAGAAGGAAAGAAAAGGTCCGAGTGATCGTATAGACTCGGAGCTTCAAACAGATTCGTTTCCTGTGGAGACCAGATCGAAGAAGGACGACCTGTCCTCGAGCCTGAGCATGAAACCACCCTGTCGACGTATGGTCCGTAGATGTGCCCTGCCCCTGACTCCATCCTATGCAGTATAGATCAGAAGAGATTTGAGCCCGCTCCTCACCACATTTCATCGTCCGCTGCTCGTCCTGGCTCGTCAAATTGCGATTGCTGAAATGAGTATGGTGATGCTTCCTGAGCATTATTTCGGCGATGATGGCCACCAGCCCCGTGATTAGGGTGGCCATTGCCGACGTCGACAAGCGTACTATGCTGACTTGCACGAGACTCCGGCCGCTGCCTGCCATCAAGTTGACCTCGTTCGAACAGAGTCTCTTCGGACATGTTCGACGCATTGTCTGGATCAAGCTGCGGTTTCTGTGGTTGTGCTGAACCTGGTCGTTGCGTAGGCGTCTGTGCTTCCTCTTGGTTCTGGAGCTTGGCTTGTTGCTACTCCACGTTAGCCGCGGGTAAAGTATTTGTCCTGTCCAACATACCTCTTGATACCTCTGGTACTGATGAAACTCTTCAGGTTGATCGGCCTTCTTCTGCGCGGCCTGCTGCTTGTGAGGTGGAACCTGAATTTGGGGATGCATCTGCTGCACTTTCGCAAGATATGAATACATGAAATTGCTGAGAAGGACCTGGGAGTGCAGCGCCCTACGCGGATTTGCAAGCTTGATATGTGCCATACGATATATTGCCCGTTCCTCGAGAATAGGAAATCGTGTCCACATGTAATCGATATCCGGTTTGAGGATCTTTGGTGGTGGCTCTGGGGACAAGCCGCGTGAGAAATGTTTCTTATGAACCGCTTCCTTTTCTCCCTTCTTCTTGCCGCCACCGAAGATCGATGAAAAGAGGCCCGCGTCTTTCTCTCTCTTCTCACCGCCGGATGTCTTTCGGGAGCTTTCCTTCTTGCGTTCTTCTTCAAGCTTAAGATCGCCGCGGTCGAGCACGAGGCTTTCGCGACCTCGGCTTCCCTCCATTGTAGTCTGCAGCAAATCTAGTCTCGTGTTATCGTGGGCTTTGTCCGGTGGCTTTGTGATCTTCGCTTTCGGTTTCTTTGCTTCTTCAGCGCGACGTTTCTCCTTCTCCTTCTCTTCTGTGCCAAGCAATGCTCCCCAGCTCCAGCTAGACTTTCTCGAACCGTCAAGGCTTTCCTTCTCTTTGGCTTCCTTCGCCTTCTTGGTATCTCCTTTCTTCTCCTCCGTGAAAGTTGGTATGAAGGATAGGCTGTCCGTACGTGTACTATTCCCGGGCAAAGGCGAAGGATGAGAGGCCATGTCTTTCAGCGTTTGGTTGGCTCTTTCATTCTGAGCGGGTGGCGGAAGCATCGGCGGCTTTTGCCTGCGAGCTGTCAATGGTCCAATTGGTACGTGACCCTGCGGCGGAACGGAAGGTGGTGGTTCATGCGATGATACTCGTTCAGGTAAGTGATTTTGCTTGGGTGCTGCTTTCGGCTCATCATGTTGAGGCGGTGTCTCTACGATTTGAGGAACGTTGAATAGTTGAGGCGATATACTTGAACGACCATTCGAAGCAATTTGAGAGACGAAGTGTTTCGGCGGTAGATTGGTCCCAGCTGGATGCCGTGACTCCGGTCCAGATTGAAAGGTCGACGCCTGCCCTTGAGACGTCGGATGTGCTGATTGGGGGTGCAGAGGGCCATGCTTGCTAGGCCTACCGGGTCTTGAAAAGTTTTCGATTACTCTCGGAGTGGGTGGCAATGGCTCCGTCTGCACTCGTGCTAGAGGTGCCTCGCCAATACCCGTCACGGGAGATGGAGTCGCAGACTCCTCGCCATCAGTTTCCGCAGCTCTTGCAGCACGCTTCGAATAGGGTAGCCTCTCGCCCTTCTTAAGGCTGCCTCTTCGGTATCTTGTTCGTGTCGACCGTCGTAGTGAGTTGCCTGAAGGGGCCGAGGGAAGGATGGGTATATCTTCGCCCGGTAAGACTTCCCCATTGGTGACATTTTGCCCTGTATCAATGCTCAATTTCTGCATGACCGTTTCTGAGTCATTGACCAGCATTTCCAGATCCGAAAGATTTGAGATTCCTGTATTCAGAGTCTCCGCTCCTGACAGTGATTTCTTGCGCTCGAGGACTTCAGCTCCGTCTCTGTAACCATCCGCACCCCTGCCGCCAGAGTTATCGATTTGTCTTGAGAGCATCGACTTCTTCCTTCTTAGCCCTCCACCTGAGCCTTGACGCTGGATACTATCTGGTGAAAGGGAAAAGTCGCCCGATCTCCGCTTGATCGATTCGACCTTGTTGTTCAAGAATGTTTGGAATTCAGTGGGTGCTAATTCCGGGTGCAAGCGGGCTGGAACCCAGAACATCCTTGCTTCGTCGTCTTCATCCGATGCACCAGTAGGAGCAGCGCTCGGTATACCAAAGCTGGAACTGAAGGAGGGAAGGTCCGGATCTCCCGCCGCGTTTACGTCCATGGACATCCTACGCAATGCTTGCAGATTGCTCAACTCTTGAGCGACTGCTGCCGGGCTCGACTCGTAATCAACATTGTTCAATGGAAATGCAGAGTTGGCTGTGTCGGAATTGGAGCGTTCCCGGGGCGAGCCATTGGGCGAACGCTTTTTATTTTCGGGTTCGAAAGAGAAACCCCTCCCGGAAACAATGGGGCGTTTCCCATTTGCTTGCGGACCCGTCTCCTGTTGAGTTGAAGCCTGCGCTATGTTGCCGCTGCGGGGTGGAGATCGAGTGTGCTCGACTCGCGAGCTTTGGCTCTTGCCTTGATTAGTAGGTATCGGTGGTGAGGAGACGAAGCTCAGCGGCCTTGAGCCGCGCTGTCCATAGTGGTGGTCGCCGTACATATCTTGAATGGCCTCTGTTACATGATGACTATCATCACTTATGGATAGCTGTGGAATATGCCCTCTTCTACCTGCATATCCTCCACCAAGGTTATTGTGCTGTCTGGAGGTAGTCTAGCAAACGATGATATGTCAAATCAAGACCATGAACGAAAGGGAAGGATGGAGCGGCTGAGTCTGTATGTCCAGCAGGACAGGGAGACCGAATGGATTAAAAGTAGATGGTCTTGGTTGCTCTTAGGCTGAGGATGTCCTGGCAGACGGTAGAGGAGTGATGTCAAGCTTACCTGCATGGGGTCTTGTTCAAAGAATGTGAATCGCTTGTGTCAGTCGGCGGACTCCGAGCCATTTACCCGTGGCCAGCAGCTCGACCCCAATTGTCACTCACCCGCGCAGCAGTAACAGGAATCATAAATAGGGGAATAAATGTAGCTGGAGTGAGCATATCGAGAGCGGAGTCAGTTCATCCCTACCCAGCACATCGGAAGTGAAGGGCTCAGGACAAGCGAGAGCAAGCTGGAGCGGCTTCTTCCAATGCACGCTAGAGGGGATAGAGATAGCGGGGGGCCAAAGGTCGCCTCGGTCGCTTTCCCTAGCCGCACTACAACCACGCGTGACGCCATGACCATCTTGCATCATCACGGAGAAACGCTGTCTGCCGTCCGACACTCCGACGTGCATCTCCACAATTCGCTAGCATCTCCTGGTTTCCGCGCGACCTTGTACAAATTACCCAATGTCAACCACGGATAGAGTTTATGCTCAACGCCAGTTCCGAAATCTTATCCCATGACGCTCGCTTATTCAATTACGGATGCTTAGTTTATAGATTTATCGAAACGATACTGCGCCGTAGACTGAGACATGACAACTCAATTCAGCCCAACGCCTCCATCAGTACTGACCCGGCTTCCTGTCCACACCAGACGTAGTTGACCTCGTCACCTCGCGCCCGCTGTACGTACCTCCGGCACTGGGTACTCCTTGGCCTGCTGGAAGCCCTTGAGTCTGCACCGGGGCAGCATTCTTCTGCTCCTGATACTGTGGCGGAGCCTGCTGGCCGGAGACGTTTCGGGATTCCACTGGGCTCATGGGCGACGGTGGTTCGTTTGTCACGTTGTTCGCCCCGGCGACCTCACTGATAATCTTCCACCAGTGTTGAGCATCGTCAGGCGAATGAGCCTTGAAAGAAAACTCATGGGCAATAGCAAGTGCGCCGCCAACTTTACCTTTCGATGCATCCTTACCCTTGACATTAAACTTTTCACCACTGAGGCCCCCAATAGTGCAGTCAGGTAGATAAAGTGACAGCTCAGGTGTCGGGTCATTCCTGAAGTCGTCGTCGTCCTTGAATTGATGGAGGAACTTGCTAGGCGTTACCGCGTAGTAGTGCGTACTCCACCCCTTAATTACCGCGCGTGATTTCCTCTCCAGTGTACCAGCAATGAGTGGCTTGGTCGACGCGTGGTTCTGGTTAGGAAATGAGACGTTCGAGACAGTCCGCTTGGGGGCCGAGGGGTCAATCAGGAGCTGGTTGTTGCGTTTGACGAAACCTTTGAATTCGAAATCTGCAGGTATTCGTTGTGCGGTTGCAGCCATGTCTGAATACATCCCCCGCTGCCGCTCGCTTTGGCCGCCAACATACTGTTGAAACGCTACCAAGGCCTGCTGAATACTCTGAATGACGTGTGCCTCAAAGCTCTGGAAAGAATCTTGCACAGTTGTAAGATCTTCACGGTTGTTGTTTTCCTCTAGGATCTGCTTGCCAAGGCGGTGATTCACCCCACGTTGCAAGACATAGGGATCGTTTGAGGCGTCAACCTTCCCGCCTGAGGAAGCAACGGAAGCAGTGTGCTGACCCAAGAGTTCGATATATTTTTGAGTTGAATTCCTGGCTTTGTCGACACTTTTGGATCCTTTTACTGCTCCACCGGAAAGCTCTTTAGTTTTGTGCTTGATCTCTGTATGAAGTCGCTCGAGGATCGGTAGTACGGAGCCTTTGAGGTTTTTCTCTGTCTCAAGATGGGAATTGGCAATTCCCTGAATGTCGTGAGAAATAGCTTAGAGAAATGTTCTATGAAAATACCTGTGTGTTCGAACGCAAGTTCTCGAACAGACCAGCAATACCCCCAAGGCTCTGATCAAAGTGGTGACCTTCTTTCAGGGGATTCGAGATTGTCTAGGGAGTGAGCAAGATTCTCTGAAATGAGCTGGAGTACTGTACCTTAAGGACCTTTTCATACTCCTTTGCGTGTGCCTTCTCAACCTTCTCCGTAGCAGAGATGTAGTCCTCTAAATAGCCGACGGCATGTTTGTACGCTTGGAGACGCTCTAAGAGGATACCGGATGTCTGTGACTGAGTCAATCCTGCGTCCGTAATTACAACATGGCTAAGGTATCCTACATCGCTGGGATCAGTATCCGGAACTGCATCTTCGTCCGAGCCTATGCCCCCAGTGCTTCGATGTGGTAGTGTACTCTTCTCCGGAGTAATCATAGCCATGATAGTGTACGTCTAGCTTACGAGTCAATCAACAACCAACGGAGATCTACAGAGAGTATATCGAGAGGAATTTGGGGTGTCATATCGAGTAGACTTACTCGTGTCGCCCAGAAATGAGTTCGTTTCTTGTTTGGGTTAGCCAGCTGTGGCTCGCTTGTGGACCAATCTCTATATCGACAAGTGCTTGAAGAGAAGAGCATACAAGGGTCCAGCGACTGATTGGCCGACAAGCGTACATTAGCCGGCTAACCGTATCAGGAAGAGAGCAATTCGAGTAGTTAATTGCAAATATGCAGAAATGACGTCATATGCACTACCAATCGGGCAATCGATGTCGGACGGGAGCTCAAGCTTGGCTAATCTCTACACACAAACCTTCACGACATAATCCGATGCTCCCAAATGGTCTTTGGTCTCCGCTTCGCTCAAAGGTATCGCTGCATGCGCAATGGCATGCCCCCGGCCTGGCGCTGCCCTGATAACCATCAGATACCCCACAACACTGCGCGAGGGTCACTGTGGAAAACCCAAAATCTTGGTCGTGGAAAGGTTATTCCAGAGATCAAAATAACGGTCTATGCCCAACAATTTGTCCACGTTGTGCTACAAAGAACTACGGTCAATTCGAGACGTTCGGCCATACTAGGTAGGTGATACTGCTTAATGTTAAGGTCGTTGGAGTGGTGGCGATGGATTGGGCGTGCGTATAGCAGCATGATAACTTGGTAAAGCCCTATCTATCGGGATGTTCGGCCGCGATTGTAACGCGGTTGAATAGCTGGGCACCCGCGCCAGATCATCCGCGCAATATTCGACATGGGACATTGAGGGCTGCATCGGTGTCAGCACACCAGAAGGTAGCGTATGCATGTCTCCGGGGCTTTGACGTGATAAACATTGCTTCGGGCTTCGTCTGCTCGTGTCGGTTGCTGTTTGATCTAAGTGAGTCTAGGAGTCAGCTTTTCTTCTTGAGGCTGTAAATGGGCCCTCTCGTTGGGTGTATCGATAAGCCAAATTAAATGCTTTAACGGCTTCCCTTTTCAACTTTGGGTCTTCACTGGTTGTCCAGCCCATCGTAAAGCCGTCAACGCGTTTTTTCAATGATCGCAAAGAAGCGAAATACCGATCCTTGTTCGAAATTCACTTACTTTGGTATAGGGGGCCGTTACCTTCGGGAGAAAATCCTGACGAGTTCAGGCCATCAAGACGATTACGGAGAGTGTTCGCAGCTAAGTTATCAAAAGCAGTGTCGTTCATGAATGCCAGATTGTCCGTCGATGCATTACGGCTAATCGCACCTAATGGTGTTGCCAACCCAGCCGGTGTCTGAAAGCCACTTGAATCTATATCGTTGTATAATTGGTCGAGTCGATGTTCGCCGTATCCAGGAGGCGCCATTGCACTTAGTGATCCGGCATCGATTGCGCGCGAGTTCTGCGTCGTTATATTATTATTATCATCGAACGCTAGTAAGGGGGAGAGAAATATCTGAAGAGGGAGAGTTGCAATCACCTAAGAATCGTTAGCGAATATGTAGTTGAGCTAGGCTTTGACATACTTCTGAAACATGGCCGTCGGGGTTGCGTAAGGAAACGTGAAATTCCAAAGTATGCTTGATCTTAAATCCATATGCTTCAACGCTTTGGATACAGTCGCGCAGTGACTTGGGTATCTCAAGGTCTCTCGCAAATTCATATCCCTCTTGGGGACATCCATGAGCATTGAGGACTTCCCGGGTCTCGATATTTTCAGACACTCGATAATGATCTTCCGCTATCACACGAGGAAGCGCTTTCCAACGCGAAAGTTTCCCATCGCCCTCTGCATGCCTCAGCTCTTGGGACTCCTTCACTGCCGTATGGACTGCTTCGATGTTGAGACATTTGAGCAAAGAGATGAGTTTGAAATTGACAGTGACGAATGTGCCGAAAACGGCGGCCTTCGAGGGTGTCTCAATGCTATAATCGATCTTGTCCTTCCACACATTGGCTACAGACTTTTCAGGTCAGCGTTTGGCTTTTCTGGGTGATTCGCCAGTCCCACCATTCCAAGGGAAAGTTCAAGATCGGAAGGATCAAGGGTTCGTATGATTCGGACATGCTTCCTAGCGACCACGTTTTGCTGCATGATTCCCCTTTCGATCGTCGCTTTCAATCTGTAGATATTCCAACTTTTGGGCAGTCCCTCTATGCTTTCTGGGGTAGTTCCAGGAAGAGCCCACTCGAAAGGCCAAGCATGATTGTCCGCGGGCAAAGTCTGCCCTCCTTTCCCGAAGTCCCATGTTTTTCGAAGAAATCGGTCTTCAATCCTGTGTGAGCCGGACGCTTGAACAAAGCTGGCGATGAGGTTCAGTATTAGACGCGATCTCTGTGTACGCGGCAACTCACTCAAGCCGTCTTTCTCCTGTGAATCGCAAACGAAGGCCTTGAATGCGCAGCGGTTCTGATAGACAAAGTACGACTGTACCCTTCAGGAGGACGCCGGACGCACTGTATGGAGCGCCTCGAAGTACGAGAGGATTCTCGTCGAGTCTGTACCAGGTCTGTCAGCGATTAGCCGCTAGTGACTTGCAAGTATCAAATGCGCTGGTAAAGTGCTAGTTCCAGGGCTGACCTAACCAAGTACTCCATGCTTTGTACTCTTTGAAACATGTTGAAAACATGGTGACGGACTGAATGACCAGTGATGGCCCATTGCTAAAGCGGGAAAACGTCAAAGGAAACGAGTGACATAGTCGAAGGACCCAACGAAACAACAAAAGAACATGGGCTGTAAGGGACTGACCTTATCTCGAAATACTTGACAGCGCTCGAATTCGATGTAATGGTACCAAGAATGCTAGGAGCCATCAGGTAGAAGAATGTCGGACTGGACGAGAATGTGGCCAAGGTTGAAGGTCGCGGCTGCCAGGGAGGAAGCTGTCGAGAAGCTGGATGATGAAGCTGTAAGCTTCGAAAGAGTTACTGGCGACATGTTTGCAAGCAAACGGGATGTTGGTTCTCGGCAGGACAGAGATAGTCAATGATTACGCGCAGCCGAGGAATTGATTTGTGACGCTTGTGATCGGCATAGCGGGAGATAATCTAATCCCTGCGTGCCTTATCTAAGGTACTTTGTACTTCTACTAGTAAGGTAAACAGTCAACAGAACCATGGATTTGGAGAAGACCGAACTTCCACCGGCCTTGGCAGGTTTCTACATGTACTTTAAGCAAGGGTTGGACGAGAGTGATCGTCGAAGAAACTATCAATCATTTGGTCATCTTCAATCACCAATCCCTCCCCATGCTTACGTTGAGACGGCTCGGTCTACGGAGTACTGAGTACATCTTCTGCCCGCTTGCGCAGAAAGGTACGAGATGGCCCAGGATGTAGACCCGCTAAAAGCAGATACCTTACCTTACAGGATAAGGTTTAACATTCCCACAAAAAGATCTGATAAGGCTTATCAACAAGTTCTTCTTCCCGACGATGTGGCGCAGTAGGATGTTAAAAGTAAATGGGGGAGGTAAGCTGATCGAGATAAATAAACCATAAAGCAGATATTCCACGCACACAACGAGCAAATTTCAGACTAGACTGCCTGGATGCAAGAGAGTGTCGACGACAGATATGACAGCCAGTCAACATCCGATAGACTGCCATCGTCGGACCCAATGCTTTTGGAGCGCCGGGTGCAATGCTGCCAATTCGCTTGCTCTGGTCGTCGCGGTCGAGGTGGACTATCACATGCTCTGGTATGTTGCACTGTCCGGTGCTCCACGGTGGAGATCCACCACGATATGCAATCGAACCATCAGTAGTGTTTGAGAAGGCAGGACCCTGTTATTCACTACGTCCATTTTTGTGTTTTCCTTCTCCTTCACATTCTTCCATTGGTGTCTTGATTGAGTAGGTAATGTGCTTTCACGGATAGTCGCTTTAGCAATCGGTCTTTGATGGTTATGCAATCGTCATCACGTGAATCCGTTTTCTGGAAAGGTCTCCAGGTTGAGTCACCATCTTCTTTGCGCACGCAACGAGATCCACGGAGAGCCGACTCTCGTCCTCATCCTGGGGTCTTTTGTGTCGTTCGCGGTATATTCGTGCATGTTTGATGCAGCACAGCCCTGGATCTGTCAGAGGTAGCATTGCAGGACTGTGAAAATTTCAGCCCTGTCACATGCCAGCCACTTCCACAAACAAGCTAGACTAAGAGTTGATTTGATTGCGTTCGACAGCTTATCATCCGGGCGCTGTGAGATCAATCTGGCTGCTGTTCACTCCTTCCTTAGGTCGATCCCAGATACGGATGTGCCCCTCAGCGCAAGCGGTGATTATGGAATCTTCATCGAAGCCAACCCAGCTCATTGCATGGTCTTCATCGACGATCTTTGACTATACGGCACACCAGTATCAGCAAATTACTTGGGTGATGTTCGAGAGTCAAGCATACCATGACCGGAGGTAGCTCAGCAGTCGTTGTTCTCGACTCAACTGCATGCTCTACCAAATCTTCCTCTTCGCCGGAGCCAGATGTCAGGCTCGAATTAGATCGGAACCGCGTCGTGGCTCGACTCTCCGCACGTGCACGGTTTGGCGCGTACGAGACGATACTATTTCTTTGTCGAGCAAGTGCCTGGACTGTGTCAGTGCCCGTGTGGATCTTTGGAGGCTGATGACTTACTCCTTTGGGTCGATGTAACATGCCAACACTGAAGTCCCACAGTAGCAATCTTCGATCTTCGCCAACGCTCCCAAAGCGATAATTCCTCTCGTCGCATCTCCAAGGATCGAATGCAACACAAGCCACCCAAGAATGATGTCCAGGGCAGCGAGCGACGATTCGGCGCTCGGTTAGCGACCAAATCGAAACTAAATCGTCCTGGCCGCCTGTCAAAATGTATCTGCCGTCAGGTGACCAGCAAACGCATGTGAGACCTCCATAATAGCTCGTGTACACATCGGTCAATCTAAGTAATATGAGCTCAGGTGGCCAACGAGCACATGTGAGGAGTACGTACTGTTCCTTGAGGTAATTGATGATTCGTAGCGTGCCGTCCTCGGAGGCCACGGCAAGATGTCGGCTATCAGGTGAGAATGAGAAACTGTTAATCCTGTAATTTGATATCCGCCACGCAGCCACCGGATTGGTTTTCTGATTCTTGGAGTTTACGGATTTGTTGATATGCAATGGCTGGTGGTCATTCTCGATTCCATTGGCCTCCGGTGAACGAATCCCGTTGTCTTCAGGGACGAACGCTGCATCTTCTCTTTCTTTGTCATAAACGATGAGGGTGCCATCCACATGTGCTGCCAGAAAAAGGGTCTCCGAACCTGGTAACCACCGAACATCGGAGACAGCGCTTTGCTTGATGATACCCTAGCGTTGTCAGCAGCGTATGACTTTGCTGGGGAACAAGGCTACATTTTTATTGATGCGAAAGTATTTCTGACTGTATGCTTCGAACCAGATAACGTCTCCTGTTGACGAACCCATGATCACATCCAGGTGTCCCGGACTCTTGGTGACTTGATTAGTATCATGACACAACATGTGAGCTTTTGAGAACAGAATTTTGACTAAATGATCTGCCTGATGGCTCGTTAGGATTAGAAAAATACTCATCGTTTGAAGCGTACCTTAGAGCTAGATGGCGACGATAGATCTAACCAACTCAAAGCTCGATTGACATTTCCAAATACAAAAAGCCCCTCTGGGTTATGATCTTGAAGCCGTTTATTCAGACCCTCATGGACCATGACACGCGATATGTATGTCGAGCTGCTCTTCATAAGACTGGATTTTGGTTTTCTCCTTTTGGGACCCTCCTTGCCGCCTATGGGAATCAGTAGGTAGTTGTCCCCTCCGAATGCAGGAGCTTTCCTCGCAGGGGCAGGCGTCAGGGTTGAGCCTGTGAGTCCATTGCTGGTGAAGTCATGAGAGTCCCTTGATTCTTTTTCGCTTTCGGTAATGCTGTATGTTCCCAAATCTGATCGTGTGCCGCCTGCATTGGTCTTATACATGTGTGGGGATACCTTGTGAGGACTGACAATGCAAAAAGATAGCTTGGTCCCAGCAGTCGCAGAGGTCAAGGTGGATGCTAAAGGATTGATATTGACCGAAGGAGCTTCTTGCGGGTGGGGTTGCGGCACCGACAGGTGTATCTGCTCACGTAGAATATAAGTTCCTGCGAGGCGATGAGCCAGAATTAATATCAGCCCACACTTATTGCTCCCTACCTTCACCCACGGCCAGCTGGAATTCAGGCCCAGTAGGGTGGCTGATTGAGTTCGATGGTTCGACAAGGAGAGCGGCCATAGTCGACTGGCTTGGAACTGGAGTTGGGGTATTATTGAAGATAACGGGCTGCAGTGGATATCGAGGCGGCGGCGGTATGACACTAGATAAGGATGTCAAAACATAGCGCGATCCTCACAGAAATGGTGATTGTAAAACCACGCACAACATAGTGAAATCCACTGCTGCAGAGTCCCGACGTAGATGTAGGCGAATTCCGCAAAATATGCGTATGCGAAGTTTCTAAGTCTTACGTACAGAGAAATTGCCCCATGAGCGATCGCCATGTGGAAACGTTGAGTGGGGACTGGGGGCTTGTGAGAACGAAGCGACAGGGGGCACCTTCGGCCCGGCAGGTTCTAGACGCAGGTTTCAGATTGGAGCCGCATTAAATAGCTAAGCTCGAAAAGCAGCCTTATCCGTAGCCACGCACATGGCTCGCATGGGTACAAGTATGCATAATAGCCGCCAAGGCTAAGGGGAGGCTTGCAGTAGAATCTCGATTCTTGAGAGTTTGGCATCTATGCTGGTCGGAGTTGATCGATTTACAGCAACAAAGAATGTCAGTTGAGCTTGCTCCCTGACTAATCTTGATTTCATGAGTCATCCGCATCATGGCTGCAGGTAATTAAGCTTCCTTGTCCCCAAGGTCAAGCAATTGATTGACTGAAGAATGTAGTCCGCATCTGCGTTTGCGGTGACGAGGGCACCGGCAAATCCAGCCTCATAACGTATGCTGCTCAAGTCAGAATCTCTTGTGTCGGCTTTGCGCAGTACTAAGAGCTTCTGCCTAGATCTCTCGTAAAGGATGTCTTTGTCACGAACAAGATCCAGCCGGTCCTTCCCCAGATCACCATTCCTCCAAGTATCGGCACGCCGGAGAATGTCACGACTATCATCGTCGATACTTCAGCGCTACCGCAGGAGCGGATTGAGCTCAACAAAGAGATTCGCAAGTGCAATGTAATATTACTGGTATACTCGGACCACTACAGTTACGAAAGGGTGGCCCTGTTCTGGATGCCACATTTAAGGTCATTAGGGGTCAATGTGCCAGTCGTCCTTTGCGCCAACAAGTCGGATCCATCGGCGAACACCAGTACGGAGCAGGTCGTGGAAGATGAGATGCTGCCGGTCATGGCAGAGTTCAAGGAGATCGACTCGTGCATCCGCACCAGCGCTCGAGAGCATCACAATATCAACGAAGTATTCTTCCTATGCCAAAAAGCCGTTACGGACCCTATAGCCCCTCTATTCGACTCGAAGGAGTCAAACCTAAAAGCAGCGTGCGTATCGGCGCTACGACGAATATTCTACTTATGTGATAGAGATCAGGATGGCTACCTGAACGATAAAGAAATCCATGACTTTCAAATTAAGTGCTTCGGCAAACCTTTGGGAGATGGTGACCTGTATCATATCAAACAATCAATACGGAAATACTCTCCTGACGGCGTCACGGACAATGGAATCAGGCAAGAGGGTTTCATAATGCTTAATAAAATTTTCGCTGAGAAAGGCCGTCACGAAACCGTCTGGCTCATACTCCGAACATTCCACTACACCAGCAGCTTGAGCCTACAGACATCCTTCCTGCACCCCAAATTCGACGTCCCACCGAACACCTCCGCCGAGCTTTCCCCAGCCGGCTACCGCTTCTTCGTCGACCTTTTCCTTCTCCACGATAAAGACTCCGACGGCGGGCTGAACAACTCCGAACTCGCCGCTCTCTTCGCTCCCACGCCTGGCTTGCCCCCGTCCTGGCTCGATTCCTCCTTCCCCTCATCCACCGTCTCCAACGAAGCCGGCCACATCACCCTCCAAGGCTGGCTCGCCCAATGGTCCATGACCACCTTCTTCAGCCCCTCCACCACCCTCGCCTACCTCGCCTACCTCGGCTTCGAACCCCCCTCCACCACCCCCCGCGCCAGCACCACCTCCGCCCTCAAACTAACCAAGCCCCGCAAACGCCGCAAACGCGCCACCGTCGAGCGCAACGTCCTCCTCGCCTATGTGCTTGGCGGCCCCAGCGCCGGCAAATCCTCTCTCCTCTCCGCCTTCCTCTCCCGCCCCTTCTCCCCAACCTACCACCCAACCATCAAGCCCCGCACCGCGGTCAACAGCGTCGAGCTGCCCGGCGGCAAGCAGTGCACGCTCATCCTCGAGGAGCTCGGCGAGCTGGAACCCGCCATCCTGGAGAACGCGGCCAAGCTCGCGGCGTGCGACATCCTGGTCTACGCGTACGACTCCTCGGACCCGGACTCCTTCTCGCATATCCTGTCGCTGCGCAGCGCGTACGCCCACCTCGACGAGCTGCCGGCCCTGTACGTGGCGCTCAAGGCGGATAATGACAAGACGACGCAGCGGAGCGAGGTCCAGCCCGAGGAGTACACCGCTGCGCAGGGGATGCCGAAGCCGGTGCATGTGAGTGTCACGTGGGGCAGTGTGGGCGAGCTGTTTGTGCAGATTGCGGAGGCGGCGATGTGGCCTGCGGGTGCGTATCCGAGGGGCGAAGAGGAAGAGGTCGATCGGACGAATTTGTGGATCGCGCTGGGGGCCGTGGTGGCAGCTGGGGCGGCTTTTGTAGGGATATGGAGAAGGTTGAAATACTGAGCGCGAGTCGTCTAGTGATACCCCTTGTGAAGTTTCGATTTCGTGAGTACTATACGTTATATGCCCGATTCAGGGGCTGTCGAATCATCTTTCATGTCTGAACGAACATATATTTGGTCAAGCCTGCGGGCATATCATATGACTGCCTTTGGATATCTGAATTGCTATATGGGTATCTCCCGAGCTTCCCCCAAACGCCGAGTAGCCATCCACCTTCTTAAAGATATTTGTCCCATTATCAACCGCTTGACTAGAATACCAATCCCCCGATCAGAGACGGAAAGGCATCACCGCCCCGAAGCTAGAAGTACCCCTCAGGCATCTTGAAGCTGCGCAAGTCCCCCAGCAGCACCTCTGCCATGCCCTCTGCACGCCACACCAAGATCTGCTGCTTGCTGGTTGGCTTACCCTCTTCTGCCTTCCCTTCCTCGTCATCGTCATTAGCTTCAACATTAGATTCTCCGTCGACTTCTTGTCCGGTGACCGCCTGGCCAGCATCACCCCCTTCGGAGCTCTCAGAAGCTTCCTCGTCGGCTCTCTCCTTTCCCTTCCCTTTCCCCTTTCCCTTACGGTTCTCACTCACACTGGCTTTGTCTTGCTTCACAGCCTCCAGCGGCAGCATCGCGGCGATCAGTAGACGTTCTTTGACGTCATGTACTGCCACGACGACATCATCTACGATCACGATCATGGCGCGCAGCCCAGCTTCCTTTTCATCGAACGGAATGATCTTCGCGGTCTTGCAGAATTTATCAGCAGCCGCATGCAGACTTGGATCATTCTTCGTGATAGCTTGATTGTGGATACGCCACGCACCGCCGGCCATGGCGGCCACGGTGCGGCCATGCTGGATAGGCGTGTTGTCGGAGTAGCCAAGTAGATTGCCGTAGACGGTGAATAGACTGGAGCTACCATCAGCCAATTACATTTACCCGTGTTCTAGGAAGGCTTGACTCACAGCCAGTCCGTGGTGTTCTCGTCCACGTTCTCAGAAAGCAGGGCGCTGATGGCTTTGGCGTTAATCATCTTGCAGACGTGACCTAGAATCCCTCCGAACGCACGAAGGGGTGGTGAGGAGGTTGTTGAGACGCCGTAGACACTGCGTTGGTATTCGAGCAGTGCTTCAATCTCTGGGGTAAGGCCCGAGCCACCTTGAGGCTCTTTTGGTGTCGGAGTTAGATCGCGCTTGCTCCGAGATACTTTCTTGTTGCTCTGGATCTTGCGACCTCGGGATCTCTCCGCCTGGTTTGAGCTAGTGCTACTGTTTGCTTTAGCGTTCAAGGATGCGCGCTCTAGACGTTGTTCGATGGAGGGAAGATTTGGCGGCGATGCTCGCACAGCCTTCGCGACGTAGCTAGAGGGCGTTGCAGGGCTCAGAGAAGGGTGTCCGATTTTGGTTTCTAGGCAAGATGACCGGTTCTCTTGGACCTTTCGGCGATAGTCACGGATGAGCTCGTCTAAGTGGCTTGGTGATTGTGAGCTCTCTTCGGATGCATCCGCAGTCGTTGAGGAGGACGCTTCGGCAACAGAATGAGGTTCAGCAGCTGCAGTGGTCGGTGATTGCTCAGCAACAGGGGCTTCTATGACGCTTTTGGGGCTTCCCCAATCAGACTTCATGATTGAGCCAGTATCAGTAATCAGCATGAACGTAGAGATCAGATAGTGACTTACGTCGGTCTCGATCGGGCTACCGAAACTGTGCTCGTAGAAAAAGGCTGGCGAGCCGTGTTGCTCCAACAAATCCCACTGAGCCCTGTGATAGCGCAACTTTGGTTGGTTAGTCATCTTACTGCACGGTGAAGAGGGGCTTGGGAAAGTCGGTAATCTCAGACGAAAGGTTGAAATTTCGCTGTACAGTGAAGAGATAGGTGAAAGAGGTGGTGTCTCTAGACGGAAGCTTGATGCTCTGCTGTAACAGGTTGAAGGAATTGCTTGCTGCAGCTGAAGCTCATTGATCGGCTGTAGATTGGACCATAGAATGAAAGATATGGAAAATATAGTCAAGTGCTTGACACATTGCTGTATAATGGAGATTGAGATCCAAGGGTTGACTATTGTAGATGAAAGCACGATGCTCACCTTCGATATCTACTCACGAGCTCATGCTTGCCCTCCCCAGAATGTGATATATTGAAGTCGGCTTCACGCTTCAATGATGCCGTTACGCCGAGATTTAGCCGCCGTCATAAAAGAAGGGGTGTTGCCGTGATCCTTAAGTGCTTGTTCAAATAATCAAGTAAACTACAGGAGACACTGAGATGGTAAAGGCGAGAGTGCTTGATTATAACAGATGGCATACATTGTGATCACTTATCTGGATATATAGTACAGGGAACTTTTTGAGCATAACGGGTACTTGACGAAGTTGAAGGAGCGTATATTGAAGCTTTGAGGATGGTTGAGAGGATTTGATATGTCCCAGGGCATCTGCATTGGCCAATCAACAGCCTTGCAGCTTCCCCGGATTTCCCATCTGCCAAGCAACCTTAATATGGGCCGTCTGGCTCGTACGTCATCTCCATGTCGATTGCGATTTGATCTCGCACCATTGTCTGTCTTCTATGCTTGCATACAGATCTTCAAGTCGCCGAGCTGTTATCTCACTCAAGACCAAGACCAAGACCATATCCCCAATCCCAAGTGGGCATACCATTAAGTCGAATGAGCTGTACTCTGAGCGACTGACTATCACTAGGTCCCCGCAAACACGCCACCATGGCGACAGATACGTCGAGATACAAATTCAATCGTAAGGAGATGAAAGAGCAATATCGGCAACTGTATGCTTCTCTGACATCCGCAAGACTCAATGTTACGGGTGAAAGACCCTAAAGAATCTGGTATGTCCCTGCTAGCTATGCTGTAGACGCTTTCAACTAACAGACGCCCAAGTCAAATTCTATGAGTTCCTCGGTATGAAACAAATCCGGAAACTCGAATTCCCCGAAAACAAATTCGATCTCTACTTCCTCGCCTACGACTCCCCCAAAAGCGCCTCCTCCGGAAACCACTGGTCGGATCGCGAAGGCGTTGTTGAACTCACACACAACTATGGCAGCGAGAACGATCCCAATTTCAAGGTCGCCAATGGCAACTCCGAGCCAGGCAAGGGCTTTGGACACCTCTGTGTCAGCGTCGATAACATCCAGGCCGCGTGCCAGAGACTGGAGGATGCAGGATACAAATTTCAGAAGAAGCTGACGGATGGCCGTATGCGGTCGATTGCCTTTGTCTTGGATCCTGATAGCTATTGGGTCGAGATCATTGGACAGAACCCGGTTGAACAGACTGAAGGGATCAAGGAGACACACACAGGCGGTTATCGGATGGTAAGCTGAGAGTCATGCTGTGAGCAACTCATGATAGCTGACCTTAATCCCGTAGAACCATACCATGATACGTGTGAAAAACCACGAAGCCTCCCTGAAATTCTACCAAGAAATCATGGGTACTTCCCCGCCTCAGAACTCTCTCCTTTCGCACGACTTCTAAACCATGATACAGGCATGACCCTGGTGCGAACCTCCGAGAACACCTCCGCGGGCTTCAACCTCTACTTCCTCGGCTACGGCTCCCCACCGAACAACACCGCCCACCGCGAAGGCCTGCTCGAGCTAACCTGGAACTACGGCACCGAGAAAGATGGTGATTTTAAATACCATAACGGCAACGACGAGCCGCAGGGGTTCGGACACATTGCGGTCTCGGTGGATGATCTGAACAAGGCGTGCGAGCGCTTCGAGGCGAAAGGCGTGAGCTGGAAGAAGAGGTTGACGGACGGGCGGATGAAGAATGTCGCTTTTGTGCTGGACCCGGATGGGTACTGGATTGAGGTAAGAGAGGGTTTTCTGCTGGATCTGTTTGCCATGGTGACTCATACTGTGTTCTAGGTGATTCAGAATGAGAAGTTGAAGCCGACGAGTAACTGGTAGAAAACTTACGGTATCTGCCCCGCCAAGGGTTATGAGAATGGACATTTATGACATGAGAACCATATCCGCATTTTTGGATGTTGGAGGATTCAATGTTGAAATTGAAATTGTTGTCAATATACTTCGCTCTCTACTCCTTTTGATGTCCACACACGGCATTGCTTGCTGGGAGCACAATGACCAGTCTTAACTCCTGAACAAAAACGTCTTTACCGAGTTGTGAGCGGCCGCCTTGGGTAGCTTGGAAGTCAGCAATCCGTTGAAGCGTTGATCGAGTTGGCCGTGCTTTGCCTTGTATCGAGGACGTTTGGCTTCTCCCTCTAGTTCCTCTGTTGCCAAGGATGAGACATGCCGAAGGGGTCGATCGCTACTAAGCGGAAGACAGCATGTACTCGCGCGGTGAAGTACTCGCCTCAAATTCCCATATGTAAATTCCAATAAACCCCTATCCAAAACTATGTACTCCAACGCGAGCTCTCAGAAGTAAAACATCAAGTGATGCACACTCCCTCGTCTCCACCTCCCCGCCTCAGTAACTCATCGCACCCTCAAACAGCCCCCTCAACTGCTCCCTCTCCTCCCCCACCTCCTCCGCCAACCCCGGCGCCAACATCAGCAC
>JAABUS010004153.1_pt1 | contig 21555 bp, 27 predicted proteins | sample 5560161 | NCBI WGS metagenome assembly JAABUS01 (sample SAMN10711885, study PRJNA513376) | rock metagenome | isolation source: Antarctica rocks | place: Antarctica: Victoria Land, Trio Nunatak nord | collected 2016-01-04
TGAAGGCGTTCGAGAACGGCTACGACGGAACGGTCAGGTCGGCGAGCGCCAACACCGCGGCCAACGAGGCACTGGCGGTTGCCGGCCTGCACTTCCTGTCCGACTCGGTCACCTCGAGACGGGTCGCCGATGCGCTCATGTTCGCCAACCACCCGGCCCGCAAGGGCATCGACTCCCCGCACGAGATCCGCGGCTGGCGGGATGCCGCCCCGAGGATCGCGGTCGGGATGGAGGGCGCCCCTGGCCATCAGGCCGCCGGCATCCCGGCGCCGTACGGCGCAGGCTCGGGACGCGGCTACTACGACAACAGCCCCGACCCGGTGACCAGTTTTCCCGGCTATCCGCTGGAGAGCTACCGAACCTTCGGCGGTTTCGACTGGATGACTGCCACCGTCGGCGGACTCTGGGACAGCCTGCTCGCCGAGGGCAAGGCGTGGTGGATCAGCGCGAACTCCGACAGCCACCAAGTCTGGAACGACACCTCCCAGCGCGGCCCGGGCAGCGATTTCGCCACCAACGGCTACTTCAACGACCCGGTCCACATCACCGCCCCGCAGTCGCGCTTCGGTGATTTCTGGCCCGGCTTCTACAGCCGCACCCATGTCGGTTCCGCAGACTTCTCCTACGCCTCGGTGATGCAGGGCCTTCGCGCCGGCCGGGTCTGGGTGGACCATGGCGGGCTGATCGACTCGCTCGATGTCCGATTGCGGGCCGGCCACGACGAGGTGTCGCTCGGCGGGGTGCTGCACGCCAGGCGGGGAACGCCGGTGACGCTGCAGATCCGGATCAACCCGGCGCGGCTGCCGAACTGGTCGCAGTTCCTTCCGATGCTGGCCAAGGTCGACGTGATCCGTGGCACGGTGACCGGGCCGGTCAGCAACCGGGACACCTTCACCGCGCCGTGTACCCGGGTGGTGAAGTCCTACGACGTCAGCGGACAGAGCCGGACGATCGTGCTCAGCTATCCGCTGGGCCGGTTGGACGACGGCTTCTACGTACGGCTGCGCGGCTCGGACGGTAACCGGCTGGCGGTCGGACCGATGGGCGCGGCCGTCGATCCGGCCGGGCCGAAGATGGACGTCGTCGGCGACGCAGACCCATGGCAGGACCTCTGGTTCTACACGAATCCGATGTGGGTGCTGCCGAGCAACAAATGACCGCGGCTGCTGATATCGCGGCGCCGACCGCTGAAATGACGGTCGCTGCTACGACTTCGGTGGCGCCGCCGGTCGAGCTGATCGCCGGACTCGATGTGACCGCCGCCAGCGAACTGGCCGCCGAGCATGTCCTGGCGCGCGCGATCGGTTGTCTGCGCCGGGCAGGTGCCGACCGGATCACCGCCGCCACCCACCGCGCCGAGGTGTACGAAACTGCCCACGTCTCCATGTCGATCTCGATGTCCACCGATCTCGGGCAGGCCCGGATGGTGGAACTGCTGGCCGAGGTGCTGTCGGAAGTCGACGGTGACGCTGCGGCTGTGCGGTTCGGCGAGGTCGGGGTCGGGGCACCGGAGTTGCAAGCATCTGCCGAGCGGGCCGCGGCCGCGCACCGTGACCGCAGCAGCGGCCGGGTGGTGCACTTTCCCGGCAGTGAAACTCTCACCGGCACAGTCCTTGTCGCCGATGTGCTGGCTACCCTGATCGACCGGGTGGTGGCGCTCGGCGGCGGTCACGCAGCACCGGATTCCCTGCTGGTCACCCGCAGTTTCCTGCGGCCCCGCTGGGATGCCGGTGAATTGGTGCTGCACGTCCAACAGGCCGTCGGGGATACCTGGGTGCCCTTCGAAACACCGAATCCCACTCCCTGCTGTGCCGTCCACACTGCTGTGCCGTCCACAGCTTGAGTGCCCCTGCTGCTCCATCCACCACTGAACCTGGTGCCCACCAGCGAATCTGGTGCCCACCACCGAACAAGGGAGACGTCATGAGGCGAGGACGCCGTGCGGTTGCCGCGCTTACAGCGGGACTATTGTTTTGCGGCATGGGCGGAGCCGCTGCAGCCAGCGCTGGCGTCGCTGGTCCTTCCGCACAGCACGAAGACAATCATCGGAACCAGGGTTTCACCTTCGCGGTGATCGGCGACATACCTTACGGCGCAACGCAAATCGCCGAGTTCCCGGATCGTATCAGGCAGATCAACGCCGACCGGCAGGTGCAGCTGGTCGACCATCTGGGCGACATCAAGAACGGCTCAAGCCGATGCGATGACGCCTACTACGCGACGATCAAGTCCGACTTCGACATGTTCCGCGACCCGCTGGTGTACACGCCGGGCGACAACGAATGGACCGACTGCCACCGCGTCAACAACGGGGCTTACAACCCGCTGGAACGACTCGCCGCCGTGCGGAAGGACTTCTTCCCCAGGCCCGGCATCACCCTCGGCCAGCACCCCATCCGGGTCGCCTCCCAAACCGCGCAGGGATACCCGGAGAACGTCAGCTACCAGCGCGACGACGTCGCCTTCGCCGCCGTGCACCTGGTGGGGAGCAACAACAGTCTGGCGCCGTGGTCCGGGCTGGGACTGGCCGCGCCTACCCCGGAGCAGAGCGCCGAAGTCCTGGGCCGCACCGCCGCCGATATTCAGCTGATCCGTGACACCTTCGCCGCGGCCCGCCGCGACCACAACCGGGCGGTGGTACTGCTCACCCAGGCCGACATGTTCGACGTCACCGTCCCCGATCCCGCCTACGCCGACTACTTCGCGTTCACCCCGGTGGTGGCGGCCATCGCGCAGGAAAGCCGGAACTTCCGTGGCCCGGTGTATCTGTTCAACGGCGACAGCCACGTCTTCAAGCAGGACAAGCCGCTGGCCGCCGGATCGAAGTGGCTGTCCTTCTACGGCCTCACCGCCCCGGTTCCGAACCTGAGTCGGATCACCGTCGAAGGCTCCACCGACGTGGACGAGTGGCTGAAGGTCACCATCGACAAGCACAATCCTGCCGTGCTGACCTGGCAACGAATTCTCTACTCCTAGCACCCGCCGAGGTTCGTGGCACCCCGGTAGCTGCCCGCCCCGACGTGAGGCGGGCAGCTGCCGTCGGCCTATCGGACATCCGAGGACGACCTTGCCGAGGACGTCTCAGTACTCGACGCGGAATCCGCCGATGAGCGAAATGGTGTTGCCGTCGGGGTCGGTGAGTTCGCAGGTCTGGACACCCTTGTTCGCATCGACGATCGCACCGAGGGCAAGACCTCGCGTGGTCAGTGCCGCGACCTCGGCGGCCAGGTCGCTGACGGCGAAGTTCAGCAGTCCCTTGCCGGCTCGATCGGCATCGACGAACACCTGCACCCACGCGTGGTCGGCGACCTGCCACTCGACCAGACTCGGCATCGGATTGTTGTCGGGCTGCCGGTCGAAGAGCTCTGCATACCAACGGGAAGCGGTGTCGAGGTCGGATACAGCAACAACGGCGAGAACATGGTCGATGGTCATCGTGCCTCCTGGGTTCGGTGTCGATGTCAACTGGGTTGACCAGCCGGCGGTGCGGAACTCATCGGGTGACGCCGACAGGGTGTTCCATCTTGACTCTTTGAGAACCCCGGGCAGTCGATACCGGTCACTGTGGCCGACTTTCGATGAACCCAGGCCAGCTCAGCCGGAGCGTGGTGCCCTGGTGCCCTGAACGGGTTCGGGCCCGCTGCCGAACGGGCCTTCGCATACTGAACCCATGAGCTTCGACGTGTTCATCCAGCGCTTCCGGGGCGGAGATGCGGCGGACGCCGATGACGAACTGGTGCGCCGCGCGTTGGCCTCGGCGATGCGGCAGGATCCGGTCGGCGGGTTTGCCGAGCTGACGACCGATGACGGCGGAGCCGACTGTTACGGGATCGGCAGCGGATCGCTGATGGTCAACCACTGCACCGGCGCGCAGATCTGGGACCTGCTGGTCGCGGCCGCCGCCGCCGCCGGGCTGACGATCATCGCGCACGGCCTGCCCACCGTCGTCACCGACCCGGCCCACATCGCCGACCTGCCGCCGGCTCTGCGCGATGACGTCGCGGTGCTGAGATCCGGCGCGGACCTCCTGCGCACCATCGGGAATGCCGGCGCCGGCTGACCTGAGCCGTGGGCTCCCTGCCATTCCAGCCACGACCCCTCGACGGTGCCGGCATCCGATCGTCTCGGCGTTCGGGCGTACTGGACTCCGCGGCGAAATCCACAGTGCCGCGCGGATCGGGATGCTCGGCGAACTCGGCATGGAGGCGGCCGGCGTGCGGAGCGGCGAAAGGTTTGGGAACCGCCCGACGGGTGCGGTAGCCTGGGCGTTCGCGGTGCTGACGGGTCCGTCGGTGCCGCGGTCGAGTGTTCAGGGCCTGTAGCTCAGGCGGTTAGAGCGCTTCCCTGATAAGGAAGAGGTCGGAGGTTCAAGTCCTCCCAGGCCCACAGCGTGTTCCGGAGGTAGCGGACTTCCGGAGTCGGTTGACGAAAGGTGCGAAAATGTTCAAGAGACTGCTGGCCCTCGGAGCTGCCGCCGGCGCGTACGCGCTGATCAACAAGCGCAAGAAGACCGCCGCCTCCGAGGCCCGGCTGTGGGACGAGGCCACCGGACGCACCAGCACCGAGCCGACCACGTCGGCGAAGTCCTCGACGGCCCCCGCCCCGGCGGCCGGTTCGAACGGCGTCGTCGGCCAGTAGGTCGCCGCACCACCGGCGGGTGCCCGGCCCGCGCTGCACCGGAGCCAGCGGCTCCGCTCGGGGACGTAGCTCAATTGGCAGAGCACCGCCTTTGCAAGGCGGGGGTTGGCGGTTCGATTCCGCTCGTCTCCACCACGTTTGACCTGCAGTTATGCAGAAGTACATCGGTGTCAGGCGGGCTTCTGAATGCTGTTTTGTAGCCAACTTGTAGCCAAGCCGCCCTAGATTGCGCGCTTCCGGAGCTCAGGCCGAGCGACGGCGACCAAGGACGCGGTTCGTGGCCTGCCGCTGAAGCCCCAACGTCAGTAGCAAGTTGGTGAGCGAGAGGACGCGGCGGGCGTGGCCGGAGTGTCGGACACTTCGGTCCCGGTGCCGAACCCGATCAAACCGTTGTCCATCCGGGTCTGACCTGCACGGAGTACCCGACGCCGAAGAAGCTGATTATGTTTAGCTCATGTCAGACGGGGAGATCGGGGACGAGCTGACACCGGAACTTCAGGAAGTCCTTAAGACCATGCTCTACTGGCGAACTCCGGAAGGTCAGCGCGCGCAGCGGCGTATGGAGGAGATCCGGCCGCAATGGGACGAACTCGGCGGCACGCTGGTGGCGCATGCCAACTTAGCCCACATCGCACTCACCGATCGCGAACTCAAGGCATCGGCCGCAGGGACTGACCCGAGCATGATCTTGGTTCGCCCAGGCTCCTCGGCCTGGCGCGAAGCGGACAACAATGCGTTTGCACTGGTCAATCCTGACAACGCCCTCGTTTTGGACGTGCTTTGTTCGCTGGTGGCCGGCGCAATCGATCATCTCTTCGCCGTCGGCGTCCTGATGATGACGTTCGCACCGATCCGACCCACCTTCAGTTCGGCCCGAGTGTTGTTCGAGGCCGGGGCACGAACGCACACGTTGGCCGGCGACCACCTCGACACCCGGCTTCGAGTGACACGCGCCGCCAATTTCAGACTTGAGGACCTGCATCAACGGAAGACCGACCTCACGCACGCGCTGGAGAGGACCGACGTTGACGGCATCACAGAACTCGAGCAGGAGATGGATCGGCTGACTACGCTGGGCGACGCCGACGATCTCGCTCCCCAGACAAGCAAGAAGGGCGAACGGCAGACGTACTTCCTCCCACTGCACTCGGCCGAGGATGCAGCAAACGAGAGCCTGCTCCCAGCCTTCGGTCGCGATACCTGGCGCACGTTGTCCTCTGCCGTCCATCTTCAGGAGCGCGGCGCCTACCAGAGTTTCGCTCTCAACAAGATCGCTGTGGTCAACGACCGCATCCGACGGGCCTATGCAGTCGGCGAATTGCGAACCGCGTTTTTTGTCAGCTCGCAGGGGCTGCGGTCGGCATGCGAATATTTGGGGGCCGATACTGCGACATTGCTCGTCCACTTCCATCAGTCCTGGCCACTTTGGGAACGAGGGAGCATGTCGGAGGCAGGTGCCGACCTGAACCGGGCAGCTCTTGCGCAGCAAGATTCCGCACATTCTGAGGGGTTGGGCTCGTAGCCGGTACCGGGTGTGACAGGTTGATCAGGCCGGTCACATGGCTACCTCGCCGGGACGCCGTTGAAGTACTGGCTTTGGGCACACCTATCGAGTCCATTCCTCGGACTCCTACAGATCTGGGAGCAACGGCACTTACTACGATCGGTTCACAGAACTGCGTGGCCGTACCTTGGGTCCGCAACAGGGTCGCCGACCAACTCTCGGCTCGGTGGGCCCGGCAGGGCTGACATCGGCACCTGAGCCGTCACCTACTGTCAGCGGTCATCGTCCGCGCCGATCCAACCCAAAAGGTTGTCGAGGTCTGACGGTGTGAGTCCCCGATCCGTGCGCGATGCGAATCAGCAGGGTGTCGTAGCGATCGGACAGCGCCATGGAGTAGTAGTCCTTGCGGGTCAACGGGTTTGGCTCATCGCCAGGCCGGTCCAGATCGTCGTCTGCCCAGGCAATGCGTCGGATCTCCGGGTGCGAGGTGAGCCAGTGGCTCAGTGCGCGCCATTTCGGCCACTGCGCTGGCGTCTGGTCGTACCACCTGACACTTTCGATGTGATGCAGGTACGGGTCGATGGTCTCCCAGTCACGTCCGGGGAACTGAAGCTCTCTTTGGCGGAGGTCGGCGGGCCAGGTTGACAGCCACACCGGATGGACGTCTTGTCGCAGGCCGAGCACGTCGAGCGAGGCGCTCAGGGTCGGCGACACGAGGATGGACTCAAGTAGGCGGTGGCGGGCATCGACGTCGTCACCGAACAGCGTCCGGCCGTGCACCGGAGAAACAACGCCGTCCACGTCGAGAATCAACGCCGTCGTCGCAGATCCGCTACGGGCGTCGGAGGTGGTCATGGCAGCTCGATCTCTGTCGGTTCGCCCTTGGTCGTCGACATGCGCATGTCTCGTGTCTCGATTCTTGCCGACCAGTCCACCGGTGTTCCGCCGGGCAGAGTAAGGGGTGGCAGACGATCCACGGTCAGCGCGCCCTCGAAGACCAGGTCGAGGTATCGACTTGAGCTGGGAGGCCGTGCGACGTGGTCGGGAAAGTGGATGCCGAACCCCAGTGCCGGTGGATCGTTAAGGTAACGCGCCCACGGACATTCATCGACGTGTAGGCACTGATCGATCTTGGCATTGCAGTCCCTGCAGAGCAGGCCGCGGACGAGTCCGGTGTAGTGGTCGTGGTCGACGCAGGAGGCAAGGTCCGCGCGGCAGGCGTGACACGACCTACCGAAGACGTTGCCGAGCAGGATTCGGATCCGTCCCGTTGCCAGCCGTGGACTTTCGAAGGCGGGCCACAAAGCACCAGACGCTGAACAGCGTTCCTTCGGTGGAACCTCCCAGAGCTGCAAAGGATTCGCGGTGTCGTGGATCTTCGGGTGTTCGCAGCGTGTCGTCCCGCCTGGTGCGCATCGGTGAAACAGATTGCGCGGCCCGAGGTACGCGACGTCGTACAGATTTCGTCCGTAGTGCAGCCCCCAGCCGTGCCGTTCGATGCTGTCGTGGCATATGCGCCGCTCTGCATATGCGTCGATCTCCTCAATAGTCAGGCCGCACGCAGCGAGGGCGCCGATGATGCTGGTACGACGCGACTTTGAGCACAGGTCGAGATGTGGCGCGTGCGCCCGATGCTTGTTCTGGGGTTGCTTAACCTTGGTGCGCCACGGGGTTGTATTCATCGATTCCACCTCAAGATCCCTTCGGTCTGTCCATCAGTCGATCAAGAGCGTCAGCTGCGTGCCGAGCCCGAGAGGACAACACATGGCCGTAGGTGTCTGCCGTCAGTCGGATCGTCGAGTGGCCAAGCGGTCCATCACGGTCCGCAACTCTTCGCCTTGGTCGAGGAGAAAAGTTGCAAACGCATGCCTGAGATCGTGCAGTCGAACCCAGCCCAGTCCGGCGGTGTCGCTCGCCACGTTCATGGGACCGGCTTGAGCCGAGTTTTGCCAGGGTCATGGGACCACCTGGGTTGCCAGTTATGGGACCGCCGGCGTGTTGTGCGCCGGGTCGGTGCTGGCCTGCTGTTAGCGATCACGTCATGTCGAGTGGCGTGGAGGTCGCTGGTGGCGTTCCGGGAGGTTCGAGTGAACGAGGTTCCAGAGGTGCTGCGGTGCTGGTTGGGGGCGGTGGGTTGCGGAGGGCGGCCGAGCGGGCTGGGGTGGACCGCAAGACTGCACGTCGCTATGTCGAGGCCGCTGTGGCGGCCGGGCTGCTGCGCGATGGCGGCGAATGTCAGTTGTCCGATGAGCTGATTGGCGCGGTGGTCGCCGCGGTGCGCCCGGCCCGAGCGTCCGGGCATGGGGCTGCGTGGGAGTCGCTGCTCGGGCATGAGCAGCAGATCCGCGACTGGATTGAGGTGGAGCTGCAGTTGACCAACGTGCACGGCAAGTTGACGCGGCGGGGTGTGGTGGTGCCGTATCGCACGTTGCACCGTTTCGCGGCCGAACGCTGTGGGCTCGGGCGGCGGCAGCCGACGCTGCGGGTCGCCGACGGCAAACCCGGCGTGGAGTGCCAGATCGACTTCGCCCGGATGGGGATGATTGCTGATCCGGAGGCCGGCCGGCGCAGGGTGGTGCACGCGTTGATCTTCACCGCGGTCTACTCGCGGCATATGTTCGTGTGGCTGACGTTCCGGCAGACCCTGGACGCGGTGATCGCTGGCTGCGAGGCGGCCTGGACGTTCTTCGGTGGGATCTTTCCGGTGCTGGTCCCGGACAACATGTCCCCGATCATTGCCGACGCCGACCCGGTGAACCCGACGTTCACCGTGGGCTGGCTGGACTACGCCCAGGCACGCGGGTTCGGTACCGACCCCGCTCGGGTCCGGTCACCGAAGGACAAACCTCGGGTGGAGCGGGTGGTGCAGTACGTGCGTGGCAACTTCTTCGCCGGCGAGGACTTCGTTGATCTGGCCGACGCGCAGCGCCGAGCCGATCAGTGGTGCGCCACGACGGCCGGGCTGCGGGTGCACGGCAGCACCGCGCAACGGCCGGTCGAGCAGTTCGCCGCCGAGGAGCAGCAGCTGCTGCTGCCGGCCCCGGCCGGTGGCTATGACGTGCCGATCTTCGCGGCACCCAAGGTCGCCCGGGATCTGCACATCGAACTCGCCCGCGGGCTGTACTCGGTGCCCGCCGAGCTGGTCGGGCAACGCGTGCAGGTCCGCGCCGATTCGCGGCTGGTGAAGGTGTTCAGCCGCGGGCAACTGGTCAAGACCCACCCTCGGGGCAAGCCCGGTTCCCGCTCGACCGACCCGGGTGACTACCCGGTCGGGCGGGCCGAGTACGCGCTGCGGGACGTGGCCACGCTGAGGGCGAAAGCGGCCGTCGCCGGTCCGGCCGTCGGGGTCTACGCCGGCCGGCTGTTGGATACGCCGCTGCCCTGGACCCGGATGCGGACCGTCTACCGGCTGCTCGGACTCGTCCGCAGCTACGGGGCCGGCCCGGTCGAGGCGGCGTGTGCTCGAGCGTTGGAGCTCGACGTCGTCGACGTCACCAAGATCGCCCGGATGCTCGAGCAAGCCGTCGAACGCGATCCAATGACCGCACCGGCGAAGGTGGTCGGTGGTCCGGCCCGCTTCGCCCGCGATCCCGGCGAGTTCGCCGCCGGCTCGAGCACCACCGGCCGGTGACCCGATGAGCCCGCACGCCCCGGCAGTACCCGCGCCCGGTGTCGACGCGGAGCTGAAAGCCCTGCTACACAAGGTGAAACTCGGTCGCTGTCTGGACACCCTGCCCGAACGTCTCGCGCTGGCCCGCACCCAATCGCTGCCCCACGCGGACTTCCTGTCGCTGCTGTTGTCCGACGAGGTCGAACGCCGCGACCGGTCCTCGGCCGAGCTTCGGGCCCGGGCCGCGAAGCTCGACCCGAGCCTGCGGATCGATACCTTCACCCACGACACCGACGCCGTGTTCGACCGGCAGCTGTGGAACGAGCTGTGCTCGCTGCGCTTTTGTCGACGACGCCCGCGGCGCCCTCATCCTAGGACCGGTCGGTGTCGGCAAGACGCACCTGGCGACCGCGCTCGGACACGTCGGCATCAGGCGCCGCCGCAGTGTGTTGTTCACCCGCGCCGATCAGCTGTTCCGGCACCTGAAAGCCGCCCGGCTGGACAACAGCGTCGAAGCCGAGATGCGTCGCCTGACCCGCATCCAGCTGCTGATCATCGACGACTTCGCGCTCAAAGCGATGGACCAGATGGAGACCGCCGACTTCTACGAGCTGGTCGTCGAGCGGCACCACAAGACGGCCACCATCCTCACCTCCAACCGCGACGCCAGCGAGTGGATCGCCCTAATGAGCGACCCGCTGCTGGCCCAATCCGCCGTGGACCGGCTCACCGCCACCAGCTACGAACTCGTCATCGAAGGACAGTCCTACCGCCGCCGGCAACGACCCCAACCCGGAACCGGTGAGCGGCCATGATTGAGCACCCGTCGCGAGACGACAACGAGACGACAACCCCCACCCGGTCCTGCCCGGTCTGCGCGACCGAGTTCACCCGCGTCCGCCGCCAGGCCTACTGCTCGCCACGATGCCGCAACACCGCCTGGCGCCGCCGCCGCGCCGTGACACCCCCGCCCGCGCCACCCCGGCCGGAGGCCGGCGCGCCAACACCGTCTACGCCTGCCCGGAGTGCGACACCCGCTACCTCGGCCAGCAGTGGTGCCACGACTGCAACCAGCCCTGCGTCCGCATCGACCGAGGAGGCCTCTGCCCACACTGCGATGAACCAGTCACCCTCAACGAGCTGCTCAACACCACGCCGCTCGTCCAACCAGCGCGTCGCGCTTGACCAGAACGGGAGAACAGATGACCATCATCATGCCGCTCCGGTGGTCCCTAGCTCGTGGCAACCCGATGGTCCCATCATGCTGGCAAGCGACAGCGGCTCGTCGCGCAGCGTCGAATCTACGGTTGACATTGCGGGGCTCGATGCGAGTTCCCAGTTGCGTGGTGAACACCAGGCCGGAGTCTTGCCATGCCGACCCGAGCGCGAGTCGCTCCGTCGCTTGGCCGGCGCGATGGTTCTGAAGCGCACGCACCGCGAACGCTGGAATCGGTACCGATCGAGCGGATCGATGGGTCTTCGGCGCAACGAAGCGTAGTGCGCCGGCTGACCGCTGAAGTGTCTGACGGACAAAGAGAACCCGCTCGTCGAGATCAACGTCCGCCCAGCGGAGGCCGAGCACCTCGCCACGTCGAAGGCCGGTGGCAATGGCGAGCACAAAGACAGCCTCGAGGCGATCACCCGTCAGCTCTGCCAACAGCGCAGTCGCCTCCGCCGGTGTCAACGCACGCCGCTCGGATCTGGGCAAGGATCCGGAGCGCACAGCCTTCGCGACGTTCCTACCGATCAGGTCCATCCGCTCCGCATCGCCGAGTGCGTTGCGCAGTACTCCGTGGACCTTGATCACGGTAGCTGGCGCCAATTCGGAACGCAGACGCGTCATCAGGACCTGAACGTGCCGGGGTGTCAGCGCACTCAGTCTGATCGATCCGAGTGACGGAACCAGGTGCACACGGGCGATCTGCTCGTACCGAGCCAGCGTCGAGAGGGAAGTACCTTCGCCAGGCTTGCTGTCCCCCAACCACTCCGCGAGCCATTCGGCGACAGTTCGCGGCGCCGCTGCTACGTTGACACCCCGCGTCTGCTGGTTTCGTAGCGCATCACGCTTGTCGAGAACTTCCCGTTCCGTCGCACCGTAGACGGTCTTGCGTCGACGCTTTCCGTCGATCCAGCCCAGGTCGATGGCGGCGACCCACCGACCGTCGCTGCGTCTATAGACGCTGCCTTCACCATGGCCGCGTCGCGTCTTCTTCGCCATGGCTGATCAGCTCCTCAATGAACTCGTCGAGGGCGGCCAGCGGGACGCGGCGGGACCTTCCGATGCGGACAGGACGGAGGGTTCCACCCGCCATCAGTTCGTAGACCTTCGTGCGTGAGACTCCGAGCCGTTCTGCCACCTCGCACGTGTTCAGGAGCATGCGGGCGGGCGGGTTGAGCGCTGTCGTCATGGGGTGTCCTTTCTGGGTGCTAGCTCGCGTCGAGGCGGGCCAGGGTTCTTGATTCGATGGCGTCGAGTCGAGCTATCTCGGCGAGGAAGCGATCTCCGGAAGATCGGTAGCCAAGTCCGTCGAAACCCAATGGGCAGAAGGGCCGTCAGCGGCACCGCCGGGCTGCCCTCTGGCCGCGCGCCAATGTCGGTGTGCATCACGAAGGGCTGTCAGGGTGGTGGAGAAGCTCCTTGACTTAGTGGTGAAGTGACCACGAGAACCGAGCATGTGTGCCCAGCCCCCAACACCGTTGAACGCTTCGATCCCTTGCAGCGCCTCACATGTCGCGATCATCTTGACGACATGCGGACGCAGACCGGAGTGTTCGGCAGCGCGCGACGTCCGGATTCTGGAGTCGAGCCCGAAGTCCTCCGCAGCCTTGGTGGCGTACTTCGCGATGTAGGCGGCAACGGCGTCCGAGCCAACTGCGCCGGCGTCGGTTCGAGCTCGAATCTCGCGGATATCCACCTGCTGTCCAAATCGGACGCACACCTGACCGCTCGGTCCACCTGCAAGAGTCAGACCGACGTCGTGGGCCGCACGACGCAAGGCGTCTCGAACCTGGCCAGGCAACGCGACTGGTCGGCCGCCATCGTCAACCACGTCGATGCGGACGATGGCGTGAAAGTGAACCAAACCACGAGCCTGGAATTCGGCGACCTTGGCATACGAGACTCTGGCAACACGGCGTAGTGCGGACTCGGTCAGGCCAACAGATGTGGCAAGGTCGCGACGGAACGCGATGGTGAACCGGCGCCAGAGCTCCGGCGCCATCCAATTGAATGCCACCGCCCCGACGTAGTCGTAGCAATCGCTGCACAGGGGGTCGCCCCGCAGTGGGTCGTCGGGGGCGTGCCGAGTCGGACAGGATGAAGTTGCTCCATGGACGCATCGCCGGCCGACCCGTCGCTGGCCGCACGTCTCTCCGTGCACGGCTCCGAATCCTGGGCCGGTCAGGGTCAGGAACCATTTCGGTGCGTCGCCGACGGTGCTGGGCACGCCCTGGTCACCACCGACGGTGCCGACCCGCAGCAGGTACCAGACGTCGCCCTTGTATTCGGCGGAGCATGCGGGACACACGGTTGCCCGCCGATTCCCGCACCGGACAAGGAGCGGCGCAGCCGGCTCGCTGTTCGACGAATAGATGACGGCCCGTGTTCGGATCGGTCACAGTGCCTCGAATTCGCACCGGACATCGGCAGAAGCCCGCCCGGCGAACCAGTTCTGTCCAGCGCGGATATTCCGCGGACAGAACTCGACGCACGGCCTCCCGAGCCGGGGGGACATCCAAGGCGCGATTGACAGCTGCCAGGTGCGCGGCTGCTGGAACTACGACAGCCGCGGTGCCATTAGGTGGTCTCATGCCGCAGCCTCCTCGACGTCGGGCCGGCTCGTCGATGGAGCGGGCGGGGCGGCAAACTGCTCGCTCATCGTGATGACCGAATCGTCGTCAACCCAAGACGCTCGGACGCGCATCGGCTCTCGGATTCCGTCGACCGAGACGTAGCCGACCCCGGGAGTGGACGCAGATATGCGATCGCACCGAGCGCCCATCCCATGCATGCCTTCGCCTAGCACCATGTCCACCTGAATGCCCGAGCCCAGGCGCAGGGCGACCTTGGTGGGGAACAGGGAGCGGAAGCTCACGATCTCCTTGCGGGGATCCTGAGCGGCCGCGACCACGGATACGCCCGCCGCCCGACCCTTCGTCAGCAATTTGGAGAGCGGGGCCGTGGCCCGATCGCGGAGCTTCCGATCCTGCTCGTACGCTGTGAGTGAGGCGAGTTCGTCGACGAGTACAAGGATCAACGGTTCAGTGGTGCTCGGTTGATGCACTCGGAAGCGGCCGGCGAGTTTGGCACAGCGAGCGTCCATGACGTCGACTGCATCCTCGAGTAGCTCGCACATCTCGTCGCTGCTGGTCGCTGCGAATCGGGTGAACAGGCCACGGGCGAGTCCGAGTTCCATTCCGCCCTTCGGATCGACCGCCCACACCTGCGCCGTGCCGTCGTGGATCGGGCCGGCCAGTCCACGCAGCATCGACCAAATCACCGAACCCTTGCCTGATCCGGTTGCCCCGGCGATGAAGCAGTGGCTGCCCAGAACCGGCAGGGCCCACACGCATCCGGCCGCACGTACTCCTATCGGCACTTGGTCGAAGTTGGGCGCCATCGCGATCGGTAGCGGTGGGATCACTTCGGCGAGTGCGTCGCCATGAGCCAGCTCGAGCCACACCGTGTTGGGACCATCGACGAATACACGAGCGCTTTGCGCTCCGAATCCCGCAGCGAGCCGATCGCTGGCGCCTTCGATGTCTGTGGTCGACTGCCCAACCATCAGGCCGATGAGGAGCCGATCCACCAGCGGGCCGAGCTGCACGCGGAGCAGCGAGGCTGTCGTCGCAACGCCGTTCCGCTGCCGTGAAAGCCCGCATGCGTCCATGACCGTGAAGTAGTGACCGGCGTACCAGCGGGTCAGCTTCCGTCGACGATGCGGATCAACGAAGGCTCGTCGGAACGAGCGCGGATGAACCAACCACCACGCAAGGAGCAGGTTCAACAGACCCGCGACTACAGCAGCTGCTGGAAGCAGGTCTAGCCGGGTCAGGAAGCCCCAGTTGATCTTAGGCAGGTGCGGCCGAGTGGTCGCCGCCAACGCAACCAACTGACTGACTGACTGACAGCAGCAGAACCGCGAGCCGGTCATGACTGCGAATCCATCGGAAGGCGTGTCCCCGCAGCACGTCAGGCCGCCACTTCGGACGCGCGGGACGCGGGAGCCGGCTCGATCGACGTCGCGCGGAAGGAGAGGCCGTGCCTGTCACCCATCTCCCAGGTCCGGGCGAACAGGCCCCGTCTCGGACCTGGCTACCGATCCCGATTCCGGACGGTTGGCCGGGCACTCGCACCGACATCTGCTCGGGCTTCTCGCCGGCGGCAATGGCCATCAGGTGCACGATGAACAGAGGTCTGCCGGTTTCCTTGTCGAGGACGACAGCGCCGGAATCCCGGTCCGTCACGCCCTCGATGCCACCGACGATCAGCACAACGCCCTCAGTGTCAATCTTGAATCGCATGATTCCTCCTCATGGGCTATAGCCGAATGCTCTAGGCCATAAAACGATGCTTGCCCATCAGGCAACTTAGATGTCAAGGGGGTGGAGCGAAGTTGTTTATGGCCTATGATGGCGGGGTGAGCGTGACCGACGAGGTGGCCGAGAGCGTCGAGCGCCTGCGCGCCATAGCCCGCGAGATCGCGGCCGCGCAGAAGACGGTCAACACCCTCACGGTGCAGCGGCAGCAGCTGATCGAGCAGTTGAAGGATGCCGGAATCTCGATCACAGAGATCGCCCGCGAGGCAGGCCTGACGGCTGGCCGGGTCCATCAACTGCTCAACGCGAAACGGCCGGCAACGGCACGATTACTGGCGCGCGAAGCTGATGCAGTGGGGATCATCTACGCCGGTGACGGCTCTGCACCGGGCGAACTGATTCTCCGAGATGCTGCCGACTTGGTCGCGGAGACAGCTCGTGGCGTCAAGCTTGACGCGACCGTTCGCTCGGATCTGCCGACCCCGACGACTGCGCAGACGCAAACGCAGATGATTTCGTGGCAGATGCACTCGGGTATGTGCGCCTGTTGAAGGACCGCAAGGTCGGGGGAGAGCCGAGACTGTTCGGCTCTAGCCCGAGCGACCGGATTCTCAGTGAACCCGGACGATCGCGGTTCTACCGGTCCGGACTCGACGACGGTGACCCGACCTTCGACATCGGCTACATCGGTCCCTTGACCACCGAAGACTCTTCGCTATGCGTCGCTGGGATCAATCCCGCTGGCGCACTCGGATCGGCTGGCTACCTGCGGGACAACCTGACCAAGCTGTACAAGGACAACCGCACCCAGCGGTCTGGACTCATCCTCCGCATCGAGCTTGACTCCGCCGGCCGGCCCGTGGGCGCCTCCCCTCTCGATCAGATCGCTTGACTGCCGTGAGGACTTTCTCTACTCATTCAAGTCACCCGCCCCCCGCGCCCACGCCCTCCGCTGGCGCTCCGGGCGCCGCATGGGGCGGCCGAACGCGCTCACCGATCACTGATGGACGCATTGCCGCCGTCCTTGTCTCAGCTATCACCAGCCGTCGACAAAGTTCGGCCGAACTAAAAAGCTCGCTCTGTTTTGAGCAACTTCAGCGAACGGAGGTGTGCAGATGAGTATCACGTCCCAGGACAGAATACTTCTCTACATTAGCAAGGCACGTAATGCAACACTTGATAACCTTCAGCAAGGCACCGGGATCGTATCAACCACGGGCCGGACGATAAGCGATCTTCAATCCCAGGCTGCTGCCGACAGAATCGACCTTGCGGAACAATTCTTAGCGGTGGCTGACAGGTTGGTACGTGCACGCCCACCGATGTTTCGCGTAGCGGTGGGCCGCTACTACTACGCGATGTACCACAGTATGCGCGCAGTTGTATTTTACGTTGAATCTGGTGATGATCATGAAGATCACAGTAGGCTTCCCACCAAGACGCCGCAGGACTTCATTCAACATGCCTATTGGCAGAACGAACTGAAAGACGCTAGGCTGCGGAGAAATGAAGCGGACTACGATCCGTATCCAGCCCAAGACTTTGACTTCAAAGCCCAAGCACTTCATGTAAGGAAACAATCGCACCTATTGATCGTTCAAGCTCGGCAGTATCTGAGGACGAAGGGCTGTGTCTACCTGTGAGTACAAATCGAGCTACTGAGGCCGCAATCCAGTCGGCGTTCGCCAACCGCCAAGTAGACGTCGTCGATATCGAATCGAGAAGTTTTCCTCAAGAGGTACACCACATTGTCTATGTGCGCTCAGAGAATCTAGATGCCGCCTTGGCAATTGGCAATTCAATTGACCTTGAGTCCGAGGGCGGAGTTAATGAATTCGTGATCGTCAGGGAAGCGCCAGAAGCGATTCCGGGCGGCGACGTTGCAGACCGGTCGAAGCCGATCAGAAGCGTTCACGATGATCGTTGCAATCAACTGGTCAAGTTGGTTAGTGCTCGTTCTCGAGTGTCTGCCTCGCAGCCAAGTCTCGCGTATGTGCCGGACGCAATGGCAAACGTTGCAGCCGTGACGGCAGCGAGGCACAATCTCATCTTCGGACGTCGTGGAGCTGGCAAGACTGCACTCCTGGTAGAGGCCAGGCGTCAGCTTGAAGACACCGGCAATTTCACCGCTTGGACGAACATCCAAACCTTAAGAAGGGAGTCGGCCCAGAGAGTAATACTTTATGTGTTAGATGAGGTTATGTCGTCTTTAACTGTCAGGCACGCAGTAGATGAACGGTCGAACTTGTCCGTCGAAGTCGCTGCACTCTCACTTAAGATCAAGGATCTTTTGGATGCCGAGCAAACCAATAAAGGTCAGGTCGAGTCACTGGTTCCCAGGGTTCACCGAACGCTGAGAGACTATCTTTCAGTAGTGGATGTTCCACTCTACATCTTTCTCGACGACTTCTACTATCTCCCAAGGCAAACGCAGCCTGAGATCCTTGACCTTCTCCATGGTTGCGTCCGGGATGTCAACGCTTGGCTTAAGATAGCGTCAATTCGACACCTCACGAGATGGTGGCAAGCTTCGCCCCCAGTAGGCCTACAGTCGGGCCAAGATGCTGATCTTATCGACCTAGATCTTACCCTCCAGCAGCCATCGTTAGCGCAAGGTTTTCTAGAGGGTGTCCTGCAGGAGTTTGCACGAACAATAGGGATTCCGGCACTCACCCGAGTATTCAGGCAGAATGCGCTGGATCGGTTGGTCATCGCCTCCGGAGCTGTGCCGAGAGATTACTTAGTGCTTGCAACCAGTGCAATTTCTCGAGCACAGCGGCGACCAAAGGCGAGGTTCGTCGGCGTGCAAGAGGTGAATCAGGCGGCCGGAGATGCTGCCGCTTCGAAAATTCAGGAGCTTGAAGAGGATATGGCGTCGAATGCCGGCGCAGCGGATGTAACGATCAACACCCTCAAGGAAGTTCGGGACTTCTGCCTTGAAAAGGAGTCTTTCACCTACTTTCTAGTAGGCTTCCGTGATCGCGAAAATAATCCCGGTAGCTATAACCTGCTAACGGCCCTGATGGATGTTCGACTAATCCACCTTGTCGACGCTGGCGTGTCGGAGGCGCACGCCGCTGGACAACGCTCGGAAGCGTTCATGCTCGATCTGAGCCAGTACTCTGGTGCGCGGCTAAAGCAAAAGATTCGAGTACTGGACTTTTCCGCTGGCCATTTTGTTTCTCGAGAGACTCGGTCGGCACATCCTCCTCGGGTTGCGCGAACCCCCAGAGAACTTGTGGCAATGCTGCGTAGTGCACCGACGCTCGGTGGCGAACATCGAGGTGGGGTCGGCCTGCTTGAAGTTCTTCCACCGGCGTGAATCGGTGCCGCCGCCGTCGAAGATCACCCGTTCGAGCGGCTTCCCGGTGCGGTTGGCCTTGTTCTCGGCGAGGGTCTGCAGCTCGTCCAGCCGGCGCAGAAACAGTAGGTAGGTGATCTGCTCGATCACCTCCAGCGGGTTGGCGATGCCGCCGGACCAGAATGCGTCCCAGACGCGGTCCACTCTGCTCCTCAGGTCACCGGTGATCACTGGGGCACGATATCCCTCTGGCTCCGCAGCCGTGTCAGCCGAAGCGCCGGGCGAAGCGTGGCCCACTGCACGCCGCTTGTCGACTCAAGCGTCTAAAGCCAACGCCGCTGTTCACAGGCGACTCCCAGCGCTCGCGGTTGTCGTTTTGGTTTCTGTCCCGGTATCTTCAAGTGGTGAACGAGCATGAGGTCTACCCAAATGCTTCGGTCGTGGTCGCGACCGTCGAGGTCCGCCACACCGAGACCCCGACGCTAACTCAGCCCGAGCGCCAGACGGTCAAACAGGCGCTGGGCGAGTGGACACCGATCCAACGTTCGAGCAAGCAAGTGTCGATCGCCATGGCCCCTGGGGTGGCGGCACCGGACCAATCGGTCGAGGAGTTCCCGAAGTACTTCAGTCGAGACAGCATGCTGGCGATCTCGTTTCGCAAGGAAGCGGTCGTCGTCGAAGCCACCCGCTACGACGGCTGGCTAGCCCTCAAGAGCGTCATCAAGGGCGCCATCGAAGCTCGGAGCACGATCGCTGTGCCCGACGCCGCTGAGCGGATCGGTATCCGGTACCTAAACGAGATCCGTCCATCAGCTGAGCCACCCGTTGACTGGGCTGACTGGGTCAACGCCAGCATCCTCGGACCGGTCGAGCTGAGCGATGCCGTGGGGTTGTACGCGAAGCAGTGGCAGGGCCTCGCCGTCTATGGCCCGGCCGACGGCCGGAGCCTGGTGCTCCGCTACTCGCCGGGCGAGGGCCAGGCGGTCGAGACCGGTCAAGAGCTGGTCCGGTCGAGGTTCACGCCCGGCCCGTTCATGTGGATCGACATCGACAGTTTTTGGCAGCACGAAAGCAGTCTTCCCGAGTTCGACACAGAGGCGCTTGTCGCGAAGTGCGACGAGCTGCACCTGCCGATCCGTACGCTCTTCGAGAAGCTCATCACACCCAAACTCAGAGACGAGGTGCTCCGCCGTGGCTAGCCCGAGGACGCAGTGGGAAATATGGACGGACGGCGCACGGGACATCCTCGGCACGGGAAGCGGCTCGGTTCCTGACGTCTTGCACCAGGGTCCGACGCCGACGCAGACCTCCGCTAAGACGGCTAGCGACACTGCGATCAAGACTGACTGGTCGGGCATGTTCCGGAACATCGCCAACATCGTCAACGACGTGGCGACCGAGACCCACCAGACCGACTACATGTTGCAGGTGCGGCTTCGGACGTCCGAGTTGGTCGGTGCTGGCGGCCAGACCCTCCTCGGCGCCCTGGCCGACATGGGCTTCGCCTGGCGTGACATAGCCCGGATGGTCGGCGTCAGCGTGCCGGCGATCCAGAAGTGGCGTCGGGGTGAAGGCCTGACAGGAGGGAACGCTCGCAAACTGGCCGGCCTGGTCGCAGCATGCGAGGTCATCCAGAAGTTCAACCCGATGATCACCGATGTCGCCCTATGGTTCGAAGCGCCTATCGTCGACGAAGCGCCGGTGACCCCGATCGATCTCTGGGCGTCCGGCAACCAGCAGCTCGTATTCGAGCACGCCCGCCTGGAGGGAGACCCTCTGACGACCATGGACTCCTTCGACCCGAATTGGCGCGAGACCTACCGCAGCGAGTTCGAGACGTTCCGGGCCGGCGACGGTGACCTGTCGATCCGTATGCGTGAGCGGTGACGTCTGATCCATGGCTCACAACCTCGAAGCGCCGGGGACCGATGAAGCTCCGGAGCACGGGAGCCTTTATCGGGCCAGAGGTGACGAGGTTGTAGCTCAGCGACCGATCTTCACGGGTGATGTGTTCTTCGACGTAACCGTAGAAAGCGAGGAGCAGACCCGGAACGTCGTCGTTCTCCAGCACCCATGCGTCATCCGTAGGGGCGTCGAGCTGACGCCGAAGCTGCTTGTTGCTGAGGTGGCTTCGGCGGCTCCGCTGCCGCCTTCGCAGTGGGGCGAGAAATTCTTCCGTCAGTTGCCCTTGGCCGAGTTGGTCACCGGCGACAAGCCGAAGCACTTTGCGGCCTACTTCGATCGGCACCACTTGATCAAGCGCAAGGACCTCGAGCTGGATCACCGGGTGGCGACGATGTCCCAGCGAGGGGTCAACCTGCTCATGCAGCGCTGGGTGCATCACAATAGTCGGATGATCGTGCCATCGCAGGAGTACCAGAAGGTGACCAGCGCTCAATACGACGAAGCCGACATCATTGAAGAGTGGTGTGTCGATCGCGAAGACGACGGCGTGTTGCTCGACGACGCCACGGTTGAGATCGACATGTGGCTGAGGGGCGACACGAGCTCGACGTCGCCGCGTGCTCGGTTGGATGATCCACAGCAACGGAGCGCCGTCAGACGCGAGTTCCGCGCTCACCTTCGTTCGACGAGAGGTTGATCGAATGGCCGATGATCTCGCTCCGAACGAGATGGGCGCGCACTGCCCAGGGTGCGATGGTTCGGCTATCGGCAAGTCGCACAGCTGTGCGATGGTGCACGACCCGGAGGATGGCCCACTCGGACGACGGACCCTGCAGCAGTGCTCGAGGCACGTCAATCAGTAGCCGGGTTTACAAGTACGTCGATTGCGAGCGCCGCCGACGCCGAGATCAAGTCGCCTGCACGCCTGGCCCGCTAAGGGCGCGCCGATAAATAAAAGCTCTGTTTGAGATTCTGTCCGTCATGATGTGGTAATGGCTGTTGATGCGGACGTGGTGGCGTCGGTGCGGGCAAAGTTCGAGGCGGTGCTTCCGCATCTGG
>JAABUS010004154.1_pt1 | contig 21550 bp, 24 predicted proteins | sample 5560161 | NCBI WGS metagenome assembly JAABUS01 (sample SAMN10711885, study PRJNA513376) | rock metagenome | isolation source: Antarctica rocks | place: Antarctica: Victoria Land, Trio Nunatak nord | collected 2016-01-04
CACCCAGCAACCCAGGGCCTGACGACGAGTCTGCCGCACCCTCTGCCGGGTCGGCGCTTCCGACGGTGGTCGGCGTGAGCCTCATTGCCCTGTTGGGCGCCGGCGCCGGGTTGATTGCGTGGCGACGGTCGCGCCGGGCGTGACGCTGACGCGGCTGGCGGCTCGCCCGCTTCCGCGCGCGCTGCATCCCCTGGCCTGGTGGCTGTGGGCGCTCGGGCTCGCTGTCGCCGCGAGCCGGACGACCAACCCACTGCTGCTGGTCGCCATCGTCGGCGTAGCCGCCTGGGTGGTGTTCGCCCGCCGGGCCGACGCGCCGTGGGCAGCCGCCTTCGGGCTCTACCTGGTCGCGGCAACGGTCGTCGTGGTCGTACGGGTGGTCTTTCGGATCCTTTTCGCCGGCAACCAAGGTGCTGTGGTGCTGGTTCCGCTTCCTGAGCTCAGGTTGCCTGGCCAAGCCATCGGCCTCTCACTGTTCGGTGACGTCACCGCGGAGTCGCTGCTGGCAGGCGTTTACGACGGACTGCGCCTGGCGACGATGCTGGTCTGCGTGGGTGCGGCGAACGCTCTGGCCAACCCGCGTCGGCTGCTGCGCACGCTGCCCGCCGCTCTGCACGAGGTCAGCACCGCTGTCGTGGTGGCACTCTCGGTTTTCCCGCAGCTCGCCGAGAGCGTGGTGCGGGTACGCCGGGCTCGCCGGTTGCGACCGATCGACGGCGAGGGGCGGGTCGTAGCGATGCGCAGGGTTGTCATCCCGGTCCTCGAGGACGCGTTGGACCGCTCGCTCCTGCTCGCCTCCTCGATGGACTCGCGCGGCTACGGACGTCGAGGTGACCGCTCCGTACGGACCGGCCGGTTGACGGCGGGACTGCTTGTCGCCGGAGTGGGGGGGCTTTGTGTGGGGGTGTATGCGTTGCTGGACGGGACAGCTCCGCGCTACCTTGCTGCTCCCTTCGTGACAGCCGGCCTTGTCTGCGGCGTCGCGGGACTCCTATTGGCGGGGGCCAGCGTCCAGCGCTCCGCGTACCGGCCCGATCGCTGGCGTCCGGCGGAGTACCTCACCGCTGCTTCAGGTCTGCTGGCAGGGGCTGCGGTGTTCGCGACCTCGCGGGTCGACCCGGCAGACCTGAACCCGTCCCTGACGCCGCTGGCGTGGCCACAGCTGCCGTGGCTGCCAGTGCTGGGGATCGCGATCGGGTTACTCCCGTTGATCGCGTCGCCACGGCCTCCGTCCCCGGTCCCGCAAGAATCTGCCCCTCCACCCTCCCGTCTCCGCAAAGATCCGAGTATGGCGTCGTGACAGCAACGTCAGGCTCGGACCCTTTCGCCGCGGCTGAGGTGGCGACGGCGTGATCGAGTTCGAGGACTTCTCGTTCTGGTACCCGGGATCGTCGCAGCCGGCCGTGCGGTCGGTCGACGTGCACATCGACGAGGGCGAGCTGGCGCTGGTGGCCGGCCACACCGGCTCGGGCAAGTCGACGTTGTTGCGTTCGGTGAACGGCCTCGTCCCGCACTTCACCGGCGGGCACGTCGAAGGACGGGTGCTCGCCGGTGGGCGTGACCCGCGCGACCACCCACCCCGGGAGTTCGCCGACGTCGTGGGTGTCGTCGGACAGGACCCCGTGGCGGGGTTCGTGACTGACACGGTCGAGGAGGAGCTGGCCTACGGCATGGAGCAGCTCGCCATGCCACCGGCGGTGATGCGGCGGCGGGTCGAAGAGGTCCTCGACCTGATGGGCATAGCCCGGCTGCGACGACGGGCGCTGCGTACGCTGTCGGGCGGTGAGCAGCAACGGGTGGCGCTCGGTGCGGTCTTGACAAGCTCGCCAAGGATCTTGGTGCTCGACGAGCCCACCTCCGCACTGGACCCGGCAGCTGCCGAGGACGCGTTGAGCGCCGTGCTGCGGCTGGTGCACGACCTGGGGGTCACGGTGCTCGCGGCAGAACACCGACTCGAGCGGGTGGTCGAGTACGCCGACCGGCTGGTCGTCGTACACGAGCAGCGCGTGAGCGATGGCGACCCTGCCGAGCTCTTCCGCGATGCACCGCTGGCGCCGCCGGTCGTCGAGCTCGGCCGGTTGGCGGGTTGGGACCCGCTCCTGCTGTCGGTACGCGACGCCCGCCGCGCCGCGGGCCCGCTGCGACACCGCCTCGTCGACGTCGCGCCTGCTTGCCGACCGGTTGTCGCGGGCGACGCGCATGATGGGTTGCTGGCCCGTGGGGTGGTGGTGGCGTACGGCGACTTCGTGGCGGTTCGCGAGGTGAACCTGGCGGCGGCACCTGGAGAGGTGGTGGCGTTGATGGGGCGAAACGGGTCGGGCAAGTCGTCGCTGTTGGAGGCGCTGCAGGGGTCGGTGCGGCGCAGAACGGGGTCGGTGTCGGTCGCCGGGCGCGACCCCGCCGCTTTGTCGCGCACCGAGGCGGCGGCGAGCGTTGCTTTGGTGCCGCAGCAGGCGAGCGACCTGCTCTACTGCGACTCGGTGGCCGCTGAGTGTGCCGCGGCGGACCGCGCGACAAGGGCCGCGCCTGGCTCGGCCCGGTCGCTCTTCGAACGGCTGGTCGACTCGTCCGCGCTCGACGATCGGACCCATCCGCGCGACCTCTCCGACGGGCAGCGGCTGGCGCTGGCCCTTGCGGTGCAGCTGTCGCCCCGACCTCAGGTCCTGATGCTCGACGAGCCGACCCGCGGGCTCGACTACACAGCCAAGGCCCGGCTGACCAGGCACCTGATCGACCTGGCCGAGGAGGGGATGGCCGTGGTGGTCGCCACCCACGACGTGGAGTTCGTGGCGCGCACCGCCTCGCGGGTGGTCGTGCTCGCCGAGGGCGAGGTCGTCACCTCGGCGCCGACACAGGAGGCGCTGGCCGCGTCCCCCATCTTCGCTCCCCAGGTGGCCAAGGTGCTGTCGCCGTTGCCCTACCTCACCGTCGACCAGGTCGCCGCCGCGCTGGACACGCCTCCGGCAGCCGACGCAGGCGCCGAGCCGGACCGGTCGAGGGACCCGCAGCCCGGTGCAAGGCAGGACTGAGATGCCGACGACACCCACCTCGGCGACGGCCGAGATCGCGGCTTCAGTTCCTGCTTCAGCCGCGCCGGGGGACGTCTGCGCTGTGCGGATCGGCCTCCGTACCGCTGTCCTGCTCGTCCTGGCGTCGATCACCGGGCTCATCATGTTCTGCTGGCCACTGTTCGTGCGGGTGCCGGCAAGCTCCGTCGGGCACATCTCCGACGCACCCCTGCTGTTCGTGCTGGTCCTGCCGTTCCTGGTGGCGATCGTGCTTGCGTCGTTCGCCGACGGGGGCATGGACTCCAAGGCGCTGGCGATGCTTGGTGTGCTGTCTGCGGTCAACGCAGCCCTGCGACCACTGGGCGCTGGGATCGCCGGAATCGAGCTGGTCTTCTTCCTGCTCGTACTGGCCGGGCGGGTCTTCGGTCCGGGCTTCGGCTTCGTTCTTGGGTGTACCTCGCTGTTCGGATCGGGCCTGCTGACCGCGGGAGTAGGTCCTTGGCTGCCCTTCCAGATGCTCGCCGCCGCGTGGATAGGCCTCGGGTCTGGGCTGTTGCCGCGACGCGTGACCGGCAAGGCAGAGGTCGCGATGCTCGTCGCGTACGGCGTCGCGGCGGCGTACCTCTTCGGCTTCTTGATGAACCTGTGGTTCTGGCCCTACGCGATCGGGAGCGGCACCGACCTGTCGTTCGTACCTGGCGCGCCAGTCCTCGAGAACCTGCACCGCTTCGTCGTCTTCACCGTCACCACCTCGTCGCTCGGCTGGGACACCGGACGGGCCATCACCAACGCCGTCGCCATCGTCGTCCTCGGGCCAGCGGTGCTGGCCACCTTGCGCCGGGCCGCCCGCCGCGCCTCGTTCGGCGCCCGCCCCTCCTACCCGCCGACACGTCAGCAACGGCCCGATCTTGTCGGCGAGTCGGCCTCCCTTTGACGCCTCGACGGCTTCAGCGCGTGTCCAAGCCGCGTCGGTCGTCGATGCGCTTTGCCTTGCCCTGCGAGCGCTCGAGCGTCATCGGGTCGAGCACCTCCACCCCTATCGTCACCCCGACGACGTCCTTGATCTGGTCTCGTAGCCGCCCCGCGAGGTCGGCTCTGCTCGAGAGGCTGAGGTCGGCGGTCTGCGCCTCGACCCGCACGCTCAGCTCGTCCAGGCGGCCAGGCCGGGTGAGCACGCACACGTAGTGCGGCGCCAGCCCGGGAATCTTGAGAAGCTGCTCCTCGACCTGGGTGGGGAACACGTTGACACCACGCACGATCATCATGTCGTCGCTTCGACCGGTGACTCTCTGCATCCGCCGGTACGCCGGTCGAGCGGTGCCAGGCAGCAACCGGGTCAGGTCCCGGGTGCGATAGCGGATCACCGGCATCGCCTGCTTCGTCAAGGAGGTGAACACGAGCTCTCCCTCCTCGCCGTCAGGCAGCACGTCGCCGCTCCCCGGGTCGATCACCTCGGGATAGAAGTGGTCCTCCCAGATGTGCAGCCCGTCCTTGGTCTCTACGCACTCTTGGGCGACTCCTGGTCCCATCACCTCGCTGAGCCCGTAGATGTCGACAGCGTGCAGAGCGCAGCGCTCCTCGATCTCCCGTCGCATGTCGCCGGTCCACGGCTCCGCCCCGAAGATCCCGATCTCGAGCGACGAGGCCGCGGGGTCGGCACCCTGGCGCTGCATCTCGTCGACGATGGAGAGGAAGTACGACGGCGTGACCATGATGACGCGCGGGCGCAGGTCGTGAATGAGCTGCACCTGGCGCTCCGTCATGCCACCACTGACCGGGATCACCGTGCACCCGAGCCGTTCAGCGCCGTAGTGGGCGCCGAGTCCCCCGGTGAAGAGCCCGTATCCGTAAGCCACGTGGACAAGGTCGCCGGCTCGCCCGCCAGCCGCCCGGATCGAGCGCGCCACCAGGTCAGCCCAGTTGCCGATGTCGCTCGAGGTGTAGCCGACCACGGTCGGCTGACCCGTCGTACCGCTGGAGGCGTGCACGCGGGCGACCTGCTCCCGTGGCACGGCGAACATGCCGAACGGATATTGCTGCCTCAGGTCCGCCTTGGTGGTGAACGGGAACCGGCTCAAGTCATCGAGGCCCACCAGATCGCTCGGGTGCAACCCGATGGCGTCGAACGCTGCGGTGTAGTGGGCGACGTTGGTGTAGGCGTGGCTGAGCGTGGTGCGCAGGCGGTCGAGCTGTAGCGCCCTAAGCTCCTCGACGTCGAGGCGCTCGGAGTCGTCCCACAGCCCAGATGGTGTCGACAGTGGTCGCACGGGTCGCCTCCCTGGTCGATCGATAGGTCAGCCGGCGTCGACGTCGTCTTGGCCGACTTCTGGGCCGGCGACCCCTGCGTCGACGATGCAAGGACCGACGGTGCGGCTACGGCCCCGGAACTCGGCCACCACCCGACCCTCGCAGGTGACCCGCACGTCGTAGATGCCGTTGCGGCCGAACCGGTGGCGTTCGGTCGCCTCCGCGACCAGCACGTCGCCGTCCTTGGCGGGCGCCACGAAGACGATGTCGCAGGCCTGCGCGACGGTGCGCTCGTTGTAGGAGTTGCAGGCGAACGCGAAGGCTGAGTCGGCCAGCGCGAAGATGTAGCCGCCGTGCGCGGTGCCGTGCCCGTTGGTCATGGCACGGCGCACCGTCATCGCCACCGTGGCGCAGCCGGCGCCGACCTGCTCCAGGCGCATGCCGAGCTCACGGGACGCCTCGTCACCCTCCCACAGAGTCTCGGCGCAGCGACGGGCCAGCTCATCGGGGCTCACAGCGGCTTCTCCATCATCACCGTCTCGTGTCCGTCAGGCTGCCTGAGGCGACCGATCGGACGGTAGCCCCGATGGGCGTGGAAGGCGAGCGACTCCGGGTTCGGCGGCTCGGAGTTCACCTCGCAGACCATCCGGCCGTGCGCGGCGGCGTACGTCTCCAGCTCGTCGTACATCGCGGTGGCTATGCCACGCCGTCGCCAAGCTGAGCTGATAGCGATGCGATCGAGGTAGAGGAAGTCGGCGAAGCGCTCGTGATGCCAGCGGTAGTTGAGGGACTCGTACGTCGACTCCGGCGCATACGCCAACGCGAACCCCACCACCTGCGAGTCGACCTCGCAGACGACGGCATGTGCGGCGTCTCGACGGTGTACCTCCAGGTTGGCAGCGGCCAGCGGGCTGAGCGCCTTGACGGACTCCTCATTGAGCCCGAGCACGGCGTGGTAGTCGCTCTCGACCAGAGGGCGGATCTGCACGCCAGCACCTTCTCACGGAGGACGGTGACACAATGCAGACACCTCAGTTGCCGCCTCTCCTGCCTTGGAGCCAGCCATGTCGCATGCCGCCGACCTGTTCGCTCGTCACCGTCAGGTGCTCGATGAGGCGGTCACAGCGACTCGGTCTCGGGAGTACTACAGCGCGTTCCCCGAGTCGCCGAGCCCTCGCGTGTACGGCGAGTCGGCGGCCGCTGACGGTAAGGCGGCTTTCGAGGCCTGGCTCGGCAAGGACTTCCCCCTCACCACTCCGGGCGCTGAGGGCACCGTGGCGACCGAGAAGTCGCCGTACGGGCTTGCGTTGGAGGTGCGCTATCCGCGGTTGACCTCAGGCGGCGTGCCCGCACTCGTCGAAGCCGCTCGGGCCGGCATCTGGACCTGGCGGGACGCCGGCGTCGAGGCGCGGGTGGGAGTCGGCATTGAGGTGCTGAACCGGCTGCACCAGCGCATCTTCGAGTTGGCCAACGCGGTCATGCACACCTCCGGACAAGCCTTCGTGATGGCGTTCCAGGCCGGTGGGGCGCATGCGCTCGATCGGGCGCTGGAAGCGATCGCCTATGCGTACGCCGAGATGTCGCGGGTGCCGGCCACCGCGATCTGGGAGAAGCCAGGACGCGACGCGCCGGTGCGGATGGAGAAGACGTTCACCGTTGTGCCCCGAGGCGTGGCCCTGTCGATCGGCTGCAACACCTTCCCCACCTGGAACAGCTGGCCTGGCATCTTCGCCTCACTGGTGACCGGCAACCCGGTGGTGATCAAGCCCCACCCAGGCGCGGTGCTCCCGTTGGCGATCACCGTGCAGGTCTGCCAGGAGGTGCTGGCCGAGGCAGGTTTCGACCCCAACCTGGTGACGCTCGTCGCTGAAGACCCAGCCGACGGGATCGCCGCCGTGCTCGCGGTGCGTCCGGAGGTCAAGCTTGTCGACTTCACCGGCTCGAACGCCTTCGGGGAGTGGTTGGAGGAGCATGCCCGCCAGGCGGTTGTCTTCACCGAGAAGGCCGGTGTCAACTCGGTCGTCCTCGACTCCACCGACTCGTTCAAGGGCATGTGCTTCAATCTCGCGTTCTCGCTGGCTTTGTACTCCGGGCAGATGTGCACTGCGCCACAGAACATCTACCTGCCGGCTGACGGCGTCGACACCGACGAGGGGCGCAAGTCGGTCGAGGACGTGGTCGCCGGGCTCGCAAAGGCTTTCGACAAGCTGGTCGGCGACGACGCCCGTGCCGTCGAGCTGCTCGGCGGGGTGGTCAACGAGGGTGTGCTCGAGCGACTGTCCGCCGCTGAGTCCTCCGATGGGTCGGTGGCCATCGGTTCGCGTGAGGTGGCCCATCCGGCGTACGCCGACGCCGTGGTGCGCACGCCTACGGTCGTCGTGGTGGACGTCGCCGACTCGTCGACGTACGAGCACGAGTGCTTCGGCCCAGTGAGCTACCTCATCACCACCGAGTCGGTGCAGCAGGCCATCGAGGTGTTCCGGCACACCTCTCTCGACCATGGGGCGATGACAGCGTCGGTCTACAGCACCGATCCGCAGGTCGTCGAGCAGATGCGTGCCGCTGCGCTGGACGCCGGGGTGGCGCTCAGCGAGAACCTCACCGGTCAGGTCTATGTCAACCAGTCGGCGGCGTTCAGCGACTTCCACGGCACTGGTTCCAACCCGGCCGCCAACTCGACGTACACCGACGCCGCCTACGTCGCCAGCCGCTTTCGCTTCGTCCAGTCCCGCCGCCACCTTTGACACTCCCCCCGGATGGGTGTTTGTGCCGCACCGGGCGGCGTACGGCGAGTAGTTTTGGGACATAGAGACCCCGAAGGGAGCCTTGCGATGGGTATCGGACTCGGAATCGCGCTGATGGTGGTCGGCGCCGCACTCATGTGGGCAATCAAGCCCAACCTGGACTTCATCAACGACAATGCGCTAGGGCTGATCTTCATCATCGCCGGAGCCCTCGCCGTTGTCTTGTCGCTCGTGTTGAACACTCAGCGGCGCAAGAGTACGCATGTCGAGGAGCGTCGGTACGAGTAGGCGGGTGCGCACGAAGCATCAGACACCCGAAGTGGGCGGCCCGCCAGCCGTCGTCCACGGCGTTACTCGCACTCCGGGTGGTAGCGGTCTGACAAACTCAGGCGTATGCGAGTCTCCGCCAAGTCCGACTACGCCCTACGCGCGCTGATCGAGCTCGCCAACTGCGGCGGCGGCGCTCCCCTGTCGGCGGAGGAGATCGGCCGGCGCCAAGACATCCCGCACGGCTTTCTCCAGTCCATCTTGGCGGATCTACGCCGCGCGGAGGTTGTGTCGAGCGTGCGGGGGCAAAACGGAGGCTGGCGACTGGGCCGCGCCGCCAGCGAGGTGACGGTGGCCGACGTGATCCGTGCGGTAGACGGTCCGTTGGTAAGCGTCTACGGGTTGCGCCCGGAAGCCGTGACTTACAACGAGTCAGCCATGGTGTTGCAGCTGGTATGGGTCGCCACCCGCGCCAACCTGCGGGAGGTGTTCGAGCAGGTGACGGTGGAGATGCTGGTGGACGGTGCGCTCCCCCCCGCAGTACTCAAGCTCACCAAGGACGAGGACGCCTGGCGTTCCCACTAACACGCCCGGGCTCACTGAGGCTCGGCCGGCGGCGCAGACCGGCGGCGGCGCAGTCTCGGCCAGGCAGCCAAGGCGGCAGCTCCCAGCAGGCCCGATGCTGACAGCGCCAGCCCTCCGACGAAGCCGGGCGGCTGAAAGCTGACCACCAGCGTCCCCGGCTGAGCACCAGCTGGGAGGCGGACTTCGAGCAGCCCCACCGAGTCTCTGCCGACATCCACGGGTTCGCCCTCGAGTTCCGCCGTGTATCCGGGCCACCCGAGCCGGGCGAACACCAGCGTGCTCGGCGCGTCGCTCACTTCGCTGATCCTGATCACTTCCTCGGTCGGGCTGCCGGAGGCGTCGGTGACGGTGGTCCCCGGAGACGCCCAGCTGAGACGGCTGTTGGGCCACGGGTACGCCGAGTCGGGGTGCAGGACTACCACCTTGCTCGTCCTCTTGGACTCGTGCCACCCCGGCCGAGCGTGGATGGGAGCGACAATCGACCGGTCCAGCACGATGGTGTCGATCTTCATCAGCTCAGCCAGGTCGGGTTGTCCGACACTGGGGGACTTCCACAGGTGTCGGTAACCACGCTCGCACGCGGCGCCGTTGTATTCCATGCAAAGTCTCTTGGTGAAGTCCTCGAGCCCGACGCCTGCGTACGTGTTGACCGAGTCCACTCCCGCCGTGTGAAAGAGACTGCCCCCAAGGAAATTGCGCCAGGCCGACGGTCCGCGCGTGGTAGCTCGAAGGCGGACGGGTTCGAGGTCGGCGAACTGGATCGTGGTCCCGGTATAGCGGGAGGCAAACCGCTCCGACAGGGTCGGCACCGAGTGAGGGAAGTGCCATTGCCCGCTGCTGTAGTTCGCGGGGAACGCATGTACCTGTGTCAGCAAGACCAGCAGCGTCCCGAGCGTGGCGATACCGACGAGCGGCACGGGTCCATGCCGGTCGAGCACCCGGACGGCGTACACCAGTCCTGCAGTTAGCGCGATGAGAAGCACCAGGGCAGTCGCATGGGTGCCGAGAAGCTCCGGTCTCTGCGCCCAGGCCAGGAAGAAGCCGAACCCGACGAGCACCAGGCTGGCGGCGGTACGCGCCCTGCTGCGGTCAATCGAGAAGCCGGAGGTCATGGCGACGGCGAGGGCCACTGCGAGCGGAAGGTAGAGGTATTCGGTCAGCCGTAGCGGCCATCTGAACAGCCACAACACGGTCGGGCCAGTCGTCAGCAGCAAGTAGACACCAGCGACGACGACCAGGGCCAGATGTGGCCGCAGTCGAGACCGGATCGACGACCAGCGCAGCCACGGCAGCAGGGGCAGCACGAACCATGAGAAGTACACGGCGGGCACACTCATCTGTGTTGCGAAGACCTCGATGCCTGGCAGGAACGTCGGGCTGCTGAGCCCGAAGAGGTCTCCGAGGTTGGGGCTCAGGAGGCCAGTGCTTCGGACCCCCGCCAGGTCGCCCCGGTGAGCAAGAGGGGCCGTGGCGAGAAGCGGCCAGAACACCAGGGGGAGCAACGCTGCCACGCACAACGAGACCAGGACCAGTCGGCGCGCCGCAGCCAGATTGCGGTTCACGAGGAACTCGGCGAGCAGACCGATGCCCACGACGAACAGCCCAAGGACGCCGTACGGATTGCCCTGCGTCACCGTGAGCGCCCCCACCAGGAAGCCGACCACGGGGTTCAGCTGTCCCCGGGCGACTCGGCGCAGGGCCCACCACGCGTACGGCAGGTACGTGAAGGCGATCAGCCCGGAGGCCCACGAGCCGGCCTCCCAGTACAGGGTGAAGCCGACGAACGGTGCAGCGACTGCCACGATCGAGGCGGCCCAGCGGGCGGCGCCGTACTCCCGGCACAGCAGGTAGACGCCGAGCGCAAGAAGGGTGAGGAACTCGGTCTTGACTGCGGTGGCCGCTACCTCGAGGTTCGAACTCATCGAGACCGCGACCCAGTTGACCACGTTGAGCGGGTTGTAGACGCCGAACAAAGCCTCGGCGGGGTAGTTGCCGCCGTGCCAGGAAGCGGGATCGAGCAGGGGGGGCCAGTTCCCGGCGCGCACGAGCTCGCCGAGCCGGAACCACGTCGGAAGGTACTGCGCGTCACTGTCGCCACGCAGGTAGAAGGTGCTGCTGCCCAGAGCCGGGGGGATCAGCGCCAGCAGGGCGGTGAACAGGCAAACCGCCAGCGGCGGCGCCCAGCTGGCCCAGCGCGGCTCAGCCGGCGCTGGGGCCACCTGCGGCTGCACTCGTTCTTCGTCGGTGGCCGCGAGGCTGGAGGTCACCAGGTCTCCTGTCGGCTGGGCGCTCTGCCTTCCGTATGGTCTGGCCCGCTCGCGCCGCGGCCAGTCAGCACGAACTGTGCGACGAGGAACGTGATCGGGATCGCGACGACGGCCGCGGGCAGAGCGGCCCAGCGCTCGTCGATGCCCAGCCGATCTACCAGGAGGTAGAGCCCCGCAGTCGTGATCACGAAGTTGCTGAGGTTGGACAGCGGGAACAGCAAGAAGCTGCCCCAGCTCGGCTTCACCTTGAACGTGAAACGGCAGTTGAGGAAGTACGACCCGATCGTCGCCAGCAGAAACGCGACGACGTGAGCCACCAGGTACGGCAGCTGCAGGCGCAACAGCAGATAGAGCCCGAAGTACGTTGCGGTGTTGATGACGCCGACGATGCCGAACCGAACAATCCTGCCGAGATTCACCCCGTACTGCGGTTCTCGTCGTGGGCGGGGCCGAGCGCCGTCGTGACCGGCGTCGCGGCGTCGCTGCTGCTCTCCTTAACCAGGAAGTGCGGGCGGCCCTTCGTCTCGTAGTAGATGCGCCCGAGATACTCCCCGATGACGCCGAGCATGATCAGCTGGACGCCACCGAAGCCGAGGATCGCGCAGATGATGGTGACGTAGCCGTCGACGGGGTTGCCGCTGATCAGCGCATCACCGACCACCCAAGCGGCGTACGCGAAAGCGATGACGCTGACGAACGCTCCCAAATGGATGGCCAACCTCAACGGCCGGGCGTTGAACGAGAGCACTCCGTCGATGCCGTAGTTGACCAGGTCGGAGAACCTCCACCTCGACTCTCCCGTCGTCCGCTCGACGTTGTCGTAGTCGACCACGGCGGTGGAGAAGCCGATCCAGGAGAACAGGCCCTTGGAGAACCGGTTGTACTCGCCCAACGACAACAGCGCCTTCACGGCCCGCTGGCTGAGGATGCGGAAGTCCCCGACGCCATCTTCGATGTCGACCTCGACGAGTTGGTTGAACACGCGGTAGTACAGCCGAGACAACGCGCTGCGGACCGCTGTGTCGCCCGTGCGGGTACGGCGAGCGACCACCTGGTCGTAGCCCATGTCGAGCAGCGGCAGCATCCTCGCGAGCAGCGAGGGCGGGTGCTGGAGGTCGGCGTCCAAAATCGCAACAGCCCGACCGGTGGCTTGGCTGAGCCCGGCCAGCATGGCCGCCTCCTTGCCGAAGTTGCGGCTGAGGGCGAGGTATCGGAACCGCGGATCGAGCTGGTGGATCTTGCGCATGACAGCGACGGAGTCGTCGTTGCTGCCGTCGTCGATGAAGAGCACCTCGAAGTCAGGGGTGATCGCTGACAGGTCGTGGCTGAGCACCTCGTGGAGGTGCAGCAGCACCTGCTCCTCGTTGAGGCAGGGCACGACGACAGACAGATCAGCGGACTCCACCCCCATGGGCTCCACGACTGGTCTCACCCCCAGACCTGCTGTTAGCTAGTCCGCCACCCGCGAATCATGACGGTTAGTCGAGTCTAATGGCCAGTTCGATCGCAGCCTGCGCTGCTGCACGGTCGTCACCACCTCGTTATGGAGCTGAGAGATAGGCTTCGCAACCATGACCGCGCAGACCTCCTCCAGCGGTACGTCGTCGGCTTCCCCCGCGCCCGGGGCCGGTGCGCCGTCGGCTCCACCCGCGGCGATGGTCGAGTTGGCACGGCTGCGCGAAAGCATCGACAATCTCGACGCGGCACTCGTGCATGTGCTCGCTGAGCGGTTCAAGTGCACTCAGCAGGTCGGGTTGCTGAAGGCCGAGAGCTCCATGCCTCCTGCCGATCCCGAGCGGGAGGCCCGGCAGATCGACCGGTTACGCCGGCTGGCCGCCGAGGCGAAGCTCGACCCTGAGTTCGCGGAGAAGTTCCTGAGCTTCATCATCGCCGAGGTACTTCGCCACCACGAGGCAATCTCCGATAAGTGAGGATGAGGTCATGGATCTCGATGTGGCTGCTGTGCGCTCAGCGTTCCCGGCGCTGAAGACGGGGGTAGCTCACTTCGACGGGCCTGGCGGGTCGCAGGTGCCCGCCGAGGTCGCCCAGGCCGTCGCCGACACGTTGTGCGGCGGACTGGCCAACCGAGGGTCGGTGACGGCTGCCGAGCGGCGTGCTGAGGACGTCGTTGTCGCTGCCCGCCAGGCGATGGCTGACCTGCTCGGCTGCTCGGCACAGGGCGTCGCGTTCGGCCGGTCGATGACCCAGCTGACGTACGACGTGTCGCGGGCGCTGGCGAAACAGTGGGGGGCGGGCGACGAGGTGGTGGTGACGCGGCTGGACCATGACGCCAACGTGCGGCCATGGGTCCAGGCCGCTGAGGCCGTCCAGGCAACCGTGCGCTGGGCGGCTTTCGACGCCGACTCGGCCGAGCTGCCGCTCGGCGCCGTCACCGAGGTGTTGTCTGACCGGACGCGCGTCGTCGCCGTGACTGGCGCGTCCAACCTGCTGGGCACTCGCCCCGACGTCGCCGCCATCGCCGAGGCGGCGCACGCAGCGGGTGCGCTCGTGTACGTCGACGGCGTGCACCTCACGCCGCACGCGCCGGTAGATGTGGTCGCATTGGGCGCGGATATCTTCGTCTGCTCGCCGTACAAGTTCTTCGGGCCGCATCTGGGGGTGCTGGTGGCCGACCCTGCGCTCCTGGAGACAGTGCACCCGTCGAAGCTGCTGCCCTCGAGCGACGCGGTGCCTGAGCGGTTCGAGCTCGGCACCCTGCCGTACGAGCTGTTGGCCGGCACGACCGCGGCTGTCGACTTTATCGCCGGACTGGCGCCGGAGGAGGGCGACCGTCGCGACCGACGCGCTCAGGTGTTGGCGTCGATGGAGGCGGTCGAGGCCTCCGAGGACCGGCTGTTCGCTCGGCTGCTCGCCGGCTTGGGCGAGCTGGACGGCGTGGCGCTGATCGGCCAGCCGCCCCGGCGTACACCGACGGCCCTTTTCACCGTGGCTGGCAGCACGCCGCGCCACGTCTACGAACACCTCGCCTCTCGGGGGGTGAACGCGCCGGCCGGAAGCTTCTACGCGATCGAGGCGGCGCGCTGGCTGGGGCTCGGCGAGCTTGGAGCCGTGCGCGCCGGCCTCGCGCCGTACACCGACGACGAGGACGTCGACAGGCTGGTCGCGGGCGTCGCGGAGCTGTGCCCGTGAGTCGGGCGGTGCTGGTCACGGGCAGCTCGCGAGGTATCGGACGGGCGATCGCCTCGGCTTTCGCCGCACTCGGCGACCGGGTGGCGGTGCACTACGGCGCCTCGCGCGACGAGGCTGAGCAGACGCTGGCGTCGCTCCCGGGCGACGGTCATGTGGTCGTCCAGGCCGACATGGGCGAGGCCGACGACGTACTGCGTGCTGTCGACGCGGCTGCAGAAGGACTGGGCGGGCTCGACGTGCTGGTCAACAACGCCGGGGTCTTCGCGGCGCATCCGCCGGCGACCTCGTCGTACGCCGACTGGCAGGCGGCGTGGTCGCGCACGCTCGCCGTCAACCTCGTCGGTGCGGCCAACGCCACGTTCTGCGCTCTTCCTTACCTGATCGAGGCTGGCGGCGGCGCTGTCGTGAACGTGTCGAGCAGGGGGGCTTTCCGCGGCGAGCCGCAGGGACCGGCGTACGGCGCTTCGAAGGCTGGCCTGAACGCGTTCGGTCAGTCGATGGCGGTGGCGCTGGCACCGCACGGCATCACGGTCGGCACCGTGGCGCCGGGTTTCGTGGAGACCTACATGGTGCGCAACACGCTCGTTGGTCCGGCTGGCGACGGGATCAGGGCGCAGTCGCCGTTCGGCCGCGTGGCGCGGCCCGAGGAGGTCGCCTCGGCCGTCGTCTGGCTGGCGTCACCCGACGCGCGGTTCGCCAGCGGCACGATCATCGACGTCAACGGCGCGTCGTACCTGCGCAGCTGACCAGCCGCCCTAGTAGCCGTCGTCCCCTTCGTCTCCCTGGTCGCCGGGCTTGGTGGGGTTGCCGACCCCGTCGTCGCCCTTGCCGGGGTTGGTGTCGACGTCGTCACCCTTGCAACCTGGCAGCACCGCCAGGACAAGGACGGCTGCCACACTTGCGAGCCTTCGCATGTTGCCTCCCTTTTCCTGCCGAGGAGGCTACACGGGTCGGCGCCCAACCGCGGCGGTCAGCTTCGCTGGGACGGGTCGACGAGCTTGAACATGGCACCCAAGGGGTCGGCAGCCTGGGCAAGCCGCCCGTACGGCGTGGTCTCGGCGGGAAGGATCACCGAGCCGCCGAGCTCCTCGATCTTCGCGAGCGCAGCGTCGGCGTCCTCGACGCCGAAGTAGATGCTCCAGTGAGCCGGGACACCGTCGGGCAGGAAGGCGGAGGCGTCCATGATGCCGGCCAGCGCGGAATCGCCCTCGCCCAAGGTGGTGTACCGGAACTCGTCGGAGTCGCCGGCGACGTGCGTCCTCCAACCGAAAACGTCCTGGTAGAACTCGACGGATGCGGTGTAGTCCCGGGTGTGCAGCTCGAACCAGGTGGGGGTGCCAGGCTCCCCGATCACGTCGAAGCCCGTGTGGACGCCCGGCTGCCAGGCACCAATCACCGCTCCACCGGCGTCCTTGATGACAGCCATGCTGCCCGCGTCCATGACCTGCATGACCGGCGCGAGAACCTCGCCGCCATGGGTCGTGGCGGCGTCGGCCGTCGACTTGGCGTCGTTGGTGTTGAGGTAGAGCGACCAGGTGTTCGGCGGGCCGGTGTCTGGCTGACTTGGCATGCAACCAGCGACGTACTTTCCGTCCTTGCTGAGGTTGATGTATCCGCCGTACTCCTCACCGGCTTCCTCGGCCGTCCAGCCGAAGAGCTGGCCGTAGAACTCGGTGGCCTTGGTGCTGTCGGACGTCATCAGGTCGACCCAGCAAGGGGCGCCGGAAGTCGTGTGGTCAGGCTGGGGCATCGCAAGTCCTAGGGTCGTGGCCATCCTGGGCAGTTCACGACCCAGATTAGACCCCGGACGGCCAGCAGAGATAGTGAGTGGGCTGGCGCTTTGGCGGGCTCAGCTGGCACGGCTTAGGCCAATGACAGCGGCCCGACGCGCTCGGTGCGCTGCGGCTTATCATGCACGAGTGGACCTGCCTGGCACCGCGCCGGAACCGGCGGGTGCGGAGGCGGCGGCTCTGCCCGGTCGCACGGTCATGCGCCAGTGCTGGCGTGACCTGACCTTCGTGCACTGGCGAGCCGACCCTGAGATCGTCGCGCCGCTGATGCCCCCTGGTATCCGGGCCGATGTGTACGACGGTGCAGCGTGGGTGGGACTTATCCCCTTCCGGATGGTCAATGCCGGGATCGGTCGCTCTCTTGCCGCACCCTGGCTGGGCACGTTCGCCGAGACCAACGTGCGTCTCTACGGCGTCGACGAGAGCGGACGTCGAGGTGTGGTGTTTCTGTCGCTGGATGCCTCCCGTCTCCCGGTTGTGCTCGCTGCGCGGTTGGCGTTCGGACTGCCGTACAGCTGGGCGCGGATGCGCGTGCAGGAGGACGCGGGACAGCTCGAGTACTCGACGCGCCGCCGTTGGCCAGGCCCTCGGGGCGCGGGTGGCCGCCTCGTCGTCCGCCCCGGCTCAGTAAGAGAGCCAAGGGACCCGCTCGCCGACTTCCTCACGGCTCGCTGGGGCTTGTATACGAGACGGCTGCGGCGGATGCTTTACGTACCGATCCATCACGAGGTGTGGCCGCTTCACGACGCCGCCCTGGTCGAACTCGATGACACGCTCGTCTCGGCCGCCGGCCTGCCGTTCCTCGCCGGCCGAGAGCCGGACTCCGTCCTGTGGTCACCTGGCGTGACGACGGATTTTGGGCTGCCTCGTCGCCGACGCCCGTAGCCGCTTGACTCCGGCTGGGGCAGGAGGTCGTGTTAGAGGTCCTCAGCCGCCTGACTCGGGGCCCTCTTCGTCGTAGTCGCTTTCACCCTTATCCTCGGTTTCGTCGTCGGCTTCTTGTGCGAGCACCTCGGCGTTGCCTGCGTCGATCTTGACCTCGACCACTCCGTTGGCGGTACTGATCTTGACCTCGTACACCACGTAGCCGCCCTCGTTGCCGAGCTCGACCTTCTGCACGGTTCCGGAGACTGCGGCAAGTGCCGCGTCTTGGGCCCGCTGTGCGTCGATCTTCGCCAGCGGCTGCAGTTGCGCGGCCTCGTCGCTCTCCGACATCTCGCTTTGCTCGTCGTCATCCGCCTCGTTCTCCGGCGGGGCTTGGATCGAGCCGACGAAGTGGTGGTGGTCGTCACCGTCGCCGTTGTTGGTGGTTCCGTCACCAGCCTGGGCAATAGTCACACCGCCCACGCCGAGCGCAACCGTCCCTGCGATCCCCGCCGCGACCATCAAGTGGTTCCTGTGCGATGCCATCGTGGTGTTCCTTTCTCGCTCGCTTTGGCCCAAGAAGACCCGACAACGATTGTTCGGCAACGAACCTGTGAGGATGCTGAGTGCTTCTGTGAATCACAGTATCCGCCTTCGGAGGTCCCTCAGGCAGACTGGAATGGATTGCAAGCTTGAGAACCAGCGTACGGAGAGATACCTGGATGAAGGTGTTGCTGGTCGAAGATGAGCGCGGATTGGCCGAGACAGTCCGCCGTGGCTTGGTCGCTGACGGCTTTCTCGTCGATATCGAGCACAACGGCGCGGACGGACTGCACCGTGGGCGAACACAAAGTTACGACGCGATCGTGCTCGATATCATGTTGCCCGGACTCAACGGGTATGACGTGTGCAGGCAGTTGCGATCCAGCCACGTGTGGACGCCGATCATGATGTTGTCGGCAAAGGACGGCGAGTTCGACCAGGTGGACGCTTTCGATCTCGGCGCGGACGACTATCTGACCAAGCCCTTCTCGTTTCCGCTGCTCGTGGCCCGGCTGCACGCTCTGATGAGACGTGGAGCCCCGAAACGGCCGACAGTCCTCGCGGCGGGGGACCTGACGCTGGACCCGGCAGCCAGGGTCGTGACCCGGGGAGGGGAGCGCGTGGAGCTGACTCCCCGAGAGTTCGGGCTCTTGTACTTCCTCTTGCGCCATCGTGGGGATGTGGTGTCGAAGAGTGAGATTCTCCGGGCTGTATGGGACTCGTTTTATGACGGCGATGACAACGTGGTTGAGGTCTACATCGGCTACCTGCGCAAGAAGATCGACCAGCCGTTTGGCAAGCGGTCGATTGAGACGGTGCGCGGAGCCGGATATCGGCTGGCGGCGGGTGGGGGCTAACAAGGACACGCCACGCTCCAGGCGGGGATGGAAATGGGCAAGTGCAGGGGTGCGGCTGCGGTCGGCTACGGCGGCGACGCTGGTAGTGGCTGTGGCACTTGCTGTGGCAATCCCGGTGTTCCTCATCGTGCAGCGGCGCCAACTGGAGGAGTCACTCACCGACATCGCCAGGCAGCAGGCTGCTGCCATCGCCGACCAGGTCACTGCGAGCGGACTTACTCACGTCGACTTCGGACCCGCTCTCAACCTCGGTGGGGACCAGGCCCTGATCCAGGTCGTCGCAGGCGATGGGAGCGTCGTGGCTGCCAGCGTGTCAGTTGAGGGGGAATCACCGGCAAGCAGTGCAAGGCCGGCACCAGGAGAAACGGTGGTCAACCAGGCTGACCAGCTGCCCATTGGGGACGAGGGGGACCGGTTTGTTGTCGTCGTGACTGGTGTGTCGACCGGCGACGGTGCCGCCTTCGTCATCGCGGCGCAGAGCTTGGCCACCGTTGAGCGAAGCAGAAAGGTCGTGACGACCCTGCTGGTGGTGGGCTATCCGTTGGTGCTGCTGGTGGCGGGACTGACATCGTTCTGGCTGACCGGGAGGGCGCTCAGGTCCGTCGAGGACATTCGCAACCGTGTCACGACGATCTCCGGGTCGCGCCTGGATCGTCGAATCCCCGTCCCGCCAACCCACGACGAGGTCTCACGGCTCGCGGAGACCATGAACGAGATGCTTGCGAGGCTCGAGGCGGCTTCGGCCAGCCAGCGGCGCTTCGTGGCCGACGCATCGCATGAGCTGCGCAGTCCCCTGGCGAGCATCCGGGCGGCGGTGGAGGTCGGCCGGGCCTATCCCGAGCTGCTCGACTGGAACGAGACGAGTGGGCTGATTCTGCGTGAGGGCGAGCGCTTGGAGCGACTGGTTGCGGATCTGCTCTTCCTGGCTCGGGTCGATGAGCGCGGGTTGCCGTTGACCGTCACCGATGTCGATCTGGATGACTTGGTCTCGGCCGAGGTGACGCGGATGCGCTCGTGGAGCCAGGCGCACATCGGCGCCTCCATCAACCCGGTGCGCATCCGCGGGGACGCTCATCATCTGGCACGGGCTATCCGCAACCTCGCAGACAACGCGGCCCGCCACGCCACAAGTCGGGTGTCCTTCGCCTTGTCGTCCGCCGATGGGCTGGCGACGGTCACAGTCTCAGACGACGGCGCAGGGATTCCCCCACTGGATCGCGACCGGATCTTCGAGCGCTTCGTACGGCTCGACGACAGCCGGGAAAGGGCCAGTGGAGGCGTCGGGCTTGGCTTGTCGATCACCCGTGAGATCGCACGGGCCCATGGTGGCGACGTGACAGTGACCCCGGCTGAGACCGGGGCTGTGCTGAGGATGACGATCCGATCCATTCACATCTGAACGCGCAGCGCGATGGGGTTGCCCACATCACCTGTTTGTGCTCTCAGCCACGCTCAGCGGCCTCTAAGGTGCCGTGACGCAGACTCGTTCTACATCGGCGGAAACCCCGTCTACTTATTTGAAGGTAGGAATTATGCCGAAGCTCACCAGACCCATCGCGTTAGCCGCAGGAACACTGGCAATTGCCGCACTCGGAACGACCGGCGCGGCATTCGCGAACGCCCCGTCGCAGACCTCCATCGTTCATCAGGAATCAGGCGACAGCGCTGAGACCGAAGGCGCAGCCGATCAGGCGAGGCAAGATGTCGCATGCACGGCCGCTGGGATCGACCCCTCAGCCTCCAACATCAACTACGACGACGAGACCGGTGTGTGCACCCTCGATTCCGGAAGCGACAACGACGAGGACTAGGACGAAGGCGAGCCGTAGTCCACCTTGACATGCGACATGGCCAAAGCCAGCCCGCCCACGTCCTCGATCCGCGCTGGCTGGCTCCCGTCGTGCGGCACGCCCCTCAGCGTAGGCCGCTCGCGACGGACCGAGACGTGGCGTCATCAAACGATGCGCGAGGTATGGCCGGGAGCTGGTCACAGACTCCGACAGCTAGGCCTGCCCAAGGCGTCCGGCGGGGTGCGACCGTCGTGCGCATCACGCAACCCTTCTTGCCCTTGGCTCGGTCGAACATCGTGCGAGTGGCCGTCGAGCGGTTGAGCCCTCCGTGGCCACGGCATCGCCTTGGAGGCTGCCGAGGCCGTAACCGCCGCCGCCCTGGATGCCGGGCACCGGCGGCTGTGGGCCACGATCAGGCACCACAACACGGCGTCGTGTCGGATCGTGCAGTGGGACGGTCCCCGACGTGAGTTGATTGGCTGGCTCGACGCTCACCTGCGTGTGCCGCTGCAGACCGGTTGTACGCGGCGGTCAGCGCCCGAGAACTGACAGGTCGCGGTCCGCGGCTGTTTGGACGAGCCGATCGTCGAAGGTCGCGATCGTCGCGCCGGCGGCCTCAGCCGCAAGTAGGACACAACAGTCCGGCATCTTCAGCCCTGTGCTCGCACGCAGCTGCGCCAGTCGAACAGCCGTGTCGGGAGGAAACGGCAACTCGTCCACCTCGAGGTCGCGAAGAGCCGTCTGCACCGGCTCAAGGCGACCATCACGAGCGGGAACGACCAGCACCTCCGCCAACGTCAGCGGGTTGGTCCCGAGATCGTCGTCGATTGCTCCCGCCAGCAGCGTCTCTGCGGCCACATGATGATTGTCCTCACTGTCCAAAAAGGCGATGAGAACGCTGGCGTCAAGAACGATCACTCCGGCCATTCCCCGCGGAGCTTGTGCAGGTAGTCCGGTCCGTAGGCGCCTGTGAGGATCCCGCTGTGTCGCCGAACAGCGGTGAGTCTGCGCTGCCGCCGCTCCTCCTGCACCTGCTGGGCAGCGTGGTCGCCTTCGAGCGCCAAGCGCACGAGCAGCTGCGGTCGGCTCAATTCGGGCCACCGGCGGGCGGCCGCATCCAGGGCGACGGCAAGGTCGTTGGTCTCGGTCACGAAGTGACGAGGGCGGGTAGTCGGCATACGCAGAGTGTAGCACTCTTCGTGATGGTGCTACACCTGTTTACAGGTGCAGCACTTCGCCGTCCCGTTCACCGATCCTCCTGGGAGCGGTTGCGTCGGGGTCCCAGGCGGTCCTGGGTGGCGCGATCCAGCCGATTGGTGACCGGCTTGGGTGGCTGTCGATGCGGTCAGGCCACCACGCTGGTGCGGTGATCGGACGCGCAACCCACAGGAGGGCTCGGATTGAATTTGGCCGAAGACCGCAGCGGCTGGTCTGATACGCG
>JAABUS010004155.1_pt1 | contig 21543 bp, 21 predicted proteins | sample 5560161 | NCBI WGS metagenome assembly JAABUS01 (sample SAMN10711885, study PRJNA513376) | rock metagenome | isolation source: Antarctica rocks | place: Antarctica: Victoria Land, Trio Nunatak nord | collected 2016-01-04
CCACCGAAAGTGATAGACAGGGGCAGTTTCCAGCGTCCAGCGCATGTCGCGGTCACCGTGGGGCGGGACGAAGCCGCTGGAGGTGGTGTGGAAGGCGAAAAGGGTGGCGCGGATGACGGCGTATTGGTGTGTGAGGTCGTTCCAGGCTGTGAGGCAGTCGGTGTAGAGGAGGGGGCCTTGCCATGGGGGGAAGGTGGGGACACAAACTAGGGGGTGGCTGGGGCTGGTGATGTTGGGTGATGGGGGGAGGGCGACTGGGAGGCTAGGTGGGGAAATGGCGAACGTGAGAGTGAGGGAGCAGATGATGGTGATGCTGAAGGGGAGGAGATAAAGCATGTCTTGGGGAGGGAAGACGTGGTGGCATTGAGGAGCAGTGGAGTTGTAGGACACGGATTTGCTGAGGTTGTTGCAGAAGCGCTCGTGACGTAAGCGTGCTTGTCGCAAGATATGCTATGTTCTGGGACGAATAGTAGCGCGGGTCAAAGCTCTCGTGGGTCCTTATCCGCTGAGAAGGACGGAGAAACGTTATTGAAATGCGGCTCAAAGATATGCGGCTCAGCTTGTACAGTAAGAGAAGATTTGAAACGACCGGGAACCCGGGAAGAGCCTTGCTGTTGTCTTATAATGTCAGTAATTGGTTTGCAGACCGCGTTTTTTGACCTTTGACCGGAGATCAGAAAACGGTCTATCTTTGAGCCTCCTTGTCTTGTAGTACTACTTGGGGACTGAAGAATAAAGCTGTATCCTCACCGAAGGCCTTGACATTTTTCCAGCCCGAAGTGGCGAGGCTTGGGTCGCTAATCAACGGACTGATTTTAAAGAAATGTCCGCAATAGATCACGATGATTTCCATGGCCCTCCGTATAATCCAGCAATCATGAGTGGTGATGTGAGGCAGGCTTTAAGCCCCAAAGCTGTTGTTTCCAATCTAAAAGCGTCGAGTGATTGCACATATTGATGTTCATAGGGCTGCGAGTACTCCTTTAGGTGTCACATCAAGCGCAGATTGTGTTTCGGCAATATTCTGGCGTCAGTCAATGTTATTTCTGTCAGACCGGCTCGGGTATAATGGGGCTCCTCGAGCCTGATGGAGTTGTGGCGCCAAATATCAGTGATATCCACATGTAGACCGAGACTCAGTGGTCACCTTAGCTTAAGCGTCGCTGCATAATGTTGACGAGCGTTGATCTCAGTTCCTCGTCAACCTCGAGGCTTGCATTACTCGTAGGGCGCGCAACCCGGTACCCTCTCAATAGAAGATCATCTCTATGATCCGACGAGGGCGGAGATGCCGTACATGCCGAATTGATGTGTGTGCGTTCGCCTTTGAATTGCGTCTCAATAACAGCCTTCGCGTACGGCGTACCGAGAACAACAACTTGTTACTGACCGATGTTTCAGGTCATAAGAAAGACCGGTGCGTCGGGTCGTCTAGGACAGCAAGCTCTACTCGTCCCCTTCTCATCATACAGGAGAGGAAGCATTGCCTGAACTTGACAGCAATCTTCCCTGTGTCCCAATAAGCAACACGCTGCGCCGCGGAACACCCAGTAAGCTTTGACACCGATTACAAATGACAATGGTCTCGATCAAGAATATTCTGCCTTTCGTAAGTCGAGGGACCCTGCTCCATCCTCTCTTCCACGATTGCATGTAGGGACATAGGCATCCGAAAAGAGAGATCTGGCGGCAATTGAAGCTAGGTCGAAGGGTAAATCTATACTTGCCCAACTGATAACAATGTCTGCAAAACACGGACTTCGATCTTCCTGATCTTGACCTTGACAAGGATAACCGATTCGGGGGGGGATGTGGTGCATAGATATCCCCATTTGCACCGCTTGCGGGGTCGTTGGTTAACGGGTTATTTTTCTAGACCAGACGGAGTCCAAGTTGAATGAGGGGATGGGTTTTGTGTTATTGGAATTTGTGTTGATAGGTCTTGTTTTGATGGACTTCTCTTTGGTGGATATTGTATCAGAGAGTAACCCGAATAGGTGCATGGACAATACTTCGCACGCACTGGGAAACAGAATCGACCAAATATATATAGAACGATCGCTTGCCCTAGGATACAGAGAGCGAATGATACATGACCATAGTGCTTGATGTGCATGTCATTGAGCACGTAGCGCCACGAGTGTTGGTTTCCATCAGGTCGCTGCCCTGCCGCTTGCCAGAGATGGTGAGTCAACCATAAGCCAGATTGTAGCAAAGAGAGGCGCGCGTCTGCATGTCTCGATTCCACCCACCTTGTTCGATTTGCGCGTCGCCTGCTAGAGCCCACCAATATTCTGTGGGTGTGAAGGGCCAGGGACCATCTCTGTTTGCCTTCTTCGAACTTAAGTCAAGGACCTTAAAGCCATGACTCGTTCCCTACCTGGGATTGTTTGCCAAAGGACCATCCGACGTTACAGATTTCCCGCATGCTTGATAGTGAACCATAGCAGCTAAGGGAGTCGAATCATCCACAAACCATACTTTCTTTTGGCATTTCGGCTACCGGGACACCATCAGCTCTATCGATCTTCTCCCTCAGAGACTCATCGTTTTGTTGAGGTGGATGATCGGTCAGAGTCGTGTTCTCCTCTAGCTTCTTCATGTTCTTCGTGCTTAAGGTCATACTGCCCTTCTCCAATGCTTCTTTCGGCAGTGGCCTCACATACGGCTGACAAACCCACCAAGGTCTCTTACACGCTTTGACCATAGCCAAAGAACTCTCATCTTTGCCTGCTTCATCCGCCTTTTCAGCCGCCTGTAGACTTGTATCATAAGCCTCTTCATACTTGGTAGGGTCAAAATCATAGTCCATGAGGCCATTTTTAGTAACTCGTTCGACCATACCGAGGACATTTTCGAACGCTGCAATATCACCTGCGCGACAGCGGGCAAGTGCGTCTCGAACATTTGTGTGTTTGGAGACCAAGGGACGGAGAAGGTGGAATAGGTGTGGTTGCATGGAAACGAGGTTTGGTGATGTACATCTCTTCGCGTTTTTGTCACGCTTTCGTTGCTTTGCCGGTCTCTCTCCATCACAGGGATCCTTCCGACCCTCAGCCCCTGACTCGACAATTGGATCGGTGGGATCTGATGGCAGGAACAGTGGCTTTCGCTCCGGTGGAGGCGTTTCGAGAACGTATTGATAAAGGATATCCATGTAACGTCTGAAGACAGCATCCATCCGATATCCTCCTCTTCCGTCACGGCCTCTCCAGTACTCGCGCCCTTCTTGACCCACCGCTGGTGGCTTGGCGAAGATTGTCGGATCGTAGAGATTACCCTCTGCGCTCATCACCCCATCGGCCCCTGTCTCTTTCAAGCATCTACCGATATCCTCATGCCGCAATATGTTTCCGTTCGCAAAGATAACAGTCTCTGCAGGCAAATGGTCCCTCAGATAGCGCAGAACAGACCAGTCCGCCAAGCCCGTGTTATGTCCCTTTTGTTCTCGTCGTCTTCCATGTACGGTGATGATACTTGCTCCTGCCGACAATACCACCTTTGCATACTCCAGCGTCTTGTCTTTTGTTTCCAATATCCGAATCTTGGCCGTGACTGGAACATCCAGCTTCTGGTGCAGCTCATTGATCAGTCTGTATATCAGATCCCAGTCCTCTTGAAGGAATGCGCCATATTGCCCTTTTCTCGCAATGCCTTGCGGACACCCTAAATTGAGATCCACAGCGTCGCAGAAAGGCTGCACGTATTCCGCGGCTTGCAGATACTCCTCTGGCGAGTTCGCACAGAATTGTACGAAGAGCGGCCGATCGATTGACGGGTTGCCGTCGAGGTATTGGTCCTTGTGTTCGATTTGGTCTTGCAGGGGCATGGAATTCAACCCAGATCGCGTAGGTTGGAAGTGGTGGTTGCGGAATGTAGCGGTTTCGGTGAACATGCGTGCATGTAGCATGGGAGTATAAGCCAGTAAGTCCTTGCAGGTCTCTGGTGTCATGAATGAGCGTGTGAGCACGCGCCACGCCTGGACATCCGGGCATCAGTATTGCTCGGACTCTGAAGAAGTAATGAAAAGCGTACGAACTCAGACTGGTCCACCATTGGTGCAAGGATTAGCTTGGGGCTGCCGAGACTTTCGTAAAAAGCCCTTCCGCTCAGCTTCTTCCTTGGTAGAGCTTGTGCTTCAAGCGACGTACGAAAGGCATCGTCGGTCTGGGTTCTTCCTGGAGTCATGGTTGAAAGGTAGGTTTTCCTGGTCGTGCGGCGGAATATAGGGAGCAACTTGAACAATTGCCACCCGAGGCAGAGCTCGAACAGCATCCAGCGTGGTGTTGGTATTCCTGGGTCGCAGTGTTTCTGTATATCCAAAGGTTGATCAAACGCACATTCTGCGAACACACCGTGCAGGAGTGTGGTACTCTAGGGTTGTTCAAGGGTCAGAATGTCACATTTCTTCCATCATACCTACAGAAAATCACGTCCTATGATGAGAGCTTCGCAAGGCATTGTGGATTGCTTAAAGATTCAATTATGATGCCAAGAATCGACCCCACGGTACATGTACTTTACGATTTTACCCTCGAGAAGAATCGTATTTGCTAGAGGTCAGATGCGTTCCACATTAGATTCTGATGGCTGTTATGTAGTACATAAAACATTACCATTGGAGCCACGATGAGTGTCGATTGGGCTGTTCGAAAATCCTTATGAGGCTGCGCCGACCCTGCTTGGATAACACAATTATCCCACGGTGAACGACGTCCCTCTCTGCGGCCATGCAACCAGGCATCCTTGGGCTTCTGCATCCGCTCCAGCTTTGCAACTTGACTCAAAGGCCGCGGTTCAGACAACCTGTGCCGACTTTGTCGGTCAGTCACCGACCACCGCCACATAGAACTTCTGCTTATCCAGACTGACAGCTCCGCCCAGCGGACTATACGGTTTCTGAGCAATACATGGCTGGATCAGCTCTGACGCATAGTATGCTACTCGGAGCAGCGAGAACGTCTCCATCCCCTCCTGTTTTGAATCAAGATAGACCACACAGCTCTTGTGCTTCCACGTCATAGGCACTTTGTGATCGGCGGCAACACCTTTGCCAAATGTCTGGGGTAGAACCGAGTTTTTGTCTGTGAGTATCCATCGCGTGGCCAAGTAGCAATCGTTCAGATCAGCATGCTTTGTGGTCCCGTGCCCGTCTTCATAGCATCGCGCTTGACCAGTAAGTGATGTTGGGATCGAAGCGTTCAGTGAGGGAATCTGGAGGGCAAGCGTTGGGTTGTTGTCGCTGATGTATAGACAGTGCACCGATAGACCGCATAGAAGCCACAGGAGCAGTATATGCTGCATTATGCAAACAAGATCCTGGGTGATTCTGATCAATAAGTTGTTCAAGAGGATACTTGAGATTTCCTTCCCCGGAAGAATAAGGAGGGTGGTGTCTTATTCTGGTGATGAGCGGCGACATGTATTTGTAAGACGGATTCGCGCGTAGTCTTGCGCTCATGCGATAAGTGCCTCTGAGAATTGCGCGCCAATGGTGGTTAGAATTAGAAAAAAGGCCACCGGGACGGCAGCATCGTCCATGTCGCTGAAAATGGTCGGGCCGGCTAAATGTTAAGGAATCTATGCGCAGGCTGATGCCATGTGCGTGAGAGACCTATACGAAGGTCGGCACGTATACTTTTGACTAGAATTAGAGCATCCGTAAAGGTAATATCAATGTGTCAGAAAACATGGCTTACCTCGTCTCCGAGGCTGACCCATCCGCAACACGCTCGTCGAACGGGTGATCATGGTTCGAAAACACACTCTTAGAGACTTAGAATGTCAAACTAGCGGCGACGGTCTTCGGAGGACCGCGCAATGGCTCTCATACATCACCCTCGGTGCTTACGTATAGGCCCTAGAGCTTTGACCGACTATCCGATCTGTAACTGGCGGAAGCCTTGCTCAAGCCTATCAAGCTCGCATACGACATCTCTGTAGTAACCAGCTTGCAGATCACGATTGCTGAGATCATCCCCGCACCCAAAGTCACAATGCAAGAGCTTCTTGACGATTGTGCCATACGAACTACCCATCTCACGTCCGATGGAGTTCACCAGTCTGCGAGCGGTAAAGAAGTCTGTGTACTGATTCTCAATACCGTTCTCCAAATCACACGGTTGCTGTAGGCTCTTCAAAGGGGCCGAGTATGCAATCTCAAGAAGGACGACACCGAGCCCGAAAAGTAGGGAATTCGGAGCAAGACTGCGTGGCGCTTTAGAACCTTCGTCTTTCCTTTGATTTGTTCCTATGACTCTCACATTCAAGTGAGGCCTACTGAAATTGGGTCCTGATGCAACCGTATTGGCCCGTTGGTCATTAAAGAAAAGGATGTCCTCACTTCGCCAAGCGATCGTGAGCCAAGGGGTGGTATAGTACTGTAGGACAGCAAGGGCAAGTATTTTTGCGAGACACAGACGATCGTATTGAGGGAAGGCGTGTGGCGTCTTTTTCGTCGACACTGCCTTCAAGAAGCCTTCAAGAGAAGTGTCCCGCTTGTGTTGACCGTCGAGCACAGGAGGTAGTGGGTAGACGAAGTATTTACACCTTTCTGTAGCCTCCAACATGCCTATGCACGCGTTGCTCTTTTGCGACTGACCGACCCACCTACGTAGGTAATCACAGAAATCTCTTCGCATCATCGGAGTAGATAGTAAGGTGCTAGAAAAGGTGATTGAAGGAAGCGGCGGTATTTCTGCGTATGACAGTGATTCGAACCGAACTCGCTTCACTAATGGCTTCTGGCCGCAGGATCCTGGAGTATGGATCTGCCTCTTCAACGATTTGCCGAGCTGGTCGAGCTCAGCGCTATCCCCCACAGATCCAATATCTTGCGTGTCCTGAAGAACAGAGTCGACCATGAACCACAAAGGATCACCCTGACCAGAGCCAACGAGATTAACGTGTCTGAATGCCAGTTTGAATTTTATACCACAAGCCTTTCGCTCTTGAATCGCATCTTCCTGCTCGACATGTAGATTGAAGTGCGCCAAGTGCTCCGTGTGTTTCGTGCATGCGCGGCCCAATGCATCATATACTTGTTGAGATGCTATACGAATAGCTTGACACCTCTCAAGGTCCTTGTTGATCTGACGCAGAGGTCTGTGCGAGGTGTGGTATTCGTTGCTGGTAGATATACTCTGGCTTGAAAGAGTCCGGAAGTCGTCGTTCAGCGTCCTTAAGGCCACTAAGTGCTCATCCAACCGGGACTCCGAGAAGGCAAACTTCAGCTTCCTGGCTGTGCGGCGTCGCCATGCCTTGTCACCAATCGAAAGTTTCTAGACAGGATGACTGATGTCAGCGTTGACCGAGCTCGCTGAAGTACCTTCGACCTACGCCTTGTTTCTCGTCTACTATTGCACCAAGACTATGGCTCTCCTTTTCGACACACCCGAGCCGACTTTCGATGAGTTCGATGACCGTGAGGCAGGCTTCCCGAGAGTCCTTCAGGTAGTCGGCAACCTGCTGCTCAGCCTCTGGGTCTGCCCACAAGGGATGGCTCGGCTCGCCCAACATGGAGGATGCGGCATCTTGCCGAGAGACAGTCGTGACATTTCCCAGGAGAATACGGTACTGGTTCCGGAAAACGGTCTTTTGGATCTTCAGGTGTTGTTGAAAGCGGTCGACTTCAGCAGCGAATTTACGGTAACGTACAAATGCTTGGTGGCATTCATTGTAGTGCTCGGCAGCCGAAATGACGAGGGGCAGAACTCCAAGCACCCCGAACGTGATGGTCTCGATTCCAGACATGTCACCTTGCGTATGATTACTATGAGAAGTCCCAGTACTTTGCGATTGAAATCGAAGTGCGAGCGAGTTTGACATTCACACATACCCACGCGGAGCAGCTTGAGTGAAGGCAGACCCATGGCAGATAGGCATTTGATCTCTTTGCCTCGATGGAGCATGGCCTTTGATTCACACAAGAAGGCTGTGCCGGGAAAACGCCTCGCCCTGCATCTGCAGCAGCGCCACGGAATCACAGCGCAGGATGGCCAGTCATAGGCCGGTGGTCAACGATAGCCCGCATAGAGGCTATGCTTGCCTCCCTCTCAGCCTTGTCCGGCTTTCGCAAAAACGCTACATTTGACAGAGTATACAGATAAAACCATGCCGACACCGTTAGTTGTAGTATTACTACTACAGTGCCTCTTGTTTTGAGGCCAAGAGACCGACACAATTCTTTCTGCGAGTTGTATCAACCTTAGATGGAGGCATCAGCGTTATTTGATGATTGAGATCCCTCGACTCTGATCAGGAGGCCATGGTTCTCAGTCTTCACGCAAGTGGATCTGCGATGCCTGATACGGCATATGTCGATGAATGGGTCGATAGCACGTCCGAGCAACCCGCTATCGACAATAGCGACGCCGATGAATCGTTAGCTGCTCGGTTATACGCTGGCTGTATCACAATCTTACGTAGACTGTGTTCACGAGTAACAAATACCGATGCATCTCAGTCATCTTTGGAGCCCTGGCTCCTGGGACAAGAACTGGGACGGATATATCTATGGGGCGAGGGTCTGGAGAATGGCAAGCTAGACAAGGCTCTTAACGACGCCGACGACCTTCGGGAGAACGTGCTCGAAGTACTTGTCAGCATAGGTATGCTTTTGGTTCGAAGTAAGTTTATTTCCTTGAACCCCTAGAATCTGAGCCGACTGCTAGTATGAATACGGTTCCCATAGCACAGATTTTCGAGAACAACGGGCATTGATCGCGTCTTATTGCTAAGTTAGCTATTGATACCTGAATCAATTACAACATCATATCGCAAGCGCTAACAACGATTCTTACTAGAGCTTGTGCCAGCAGTCATTGATAAATCTTCTGACTTCCACACTCGAAATGCACGGGATCTGCAAGAGATGGAAACGATGATAGAACAATGCCAAGCTGCGACTGCTGAAGAGAATCTTATCGAAGATAGCGATGGTGAATTCGAAGACAGCGAGGAGGATAGCTGTACAAGTGGAAGCCTTGGTCTGGGCGAGGATCTCAACTCGCGAGTGCAGATGCTGCTGGACCTTATACCTACGCTGGAAGCTACATTGGCCCACGTTGAGAGGCCTCAAGCGAAAATGGTTTGTACAAAAAAGGAATTATTCCGTGCCTCGGGTCCTGCCCAGATCTACATCTCCCTTTTGCGTGACAAATTCCCAGAAGCGGACAAGAGGTTGGTCGAGCGTCTCGGAGAAGCCAATTGGCAACGGCATATCAACATTCGAAAACGTATAGAACAGATTGATGGAAGCGCTGAGTCGGGCTCAGTTGCTATCACAACGGCCTTTATCGCGGGCTCCATTTTCCAGCCTCCGACACTGTTTCACGATTCAGGTATCGGCACCTCCGTGCCCGCACAGTCATGCCCGGCACCGTCGGAAGTATCGAACACGTCTTTCATCTCCAGCCTTGCCGACAAGGAGGGAGGGGCTGCAAGAGTTCCTCCAACTCCCGCCGAAGTCGACCTCGGCGAGATATTCCGTTGTTATCTCTGTGGCCAAATGCAACTGAACATCAAGAATCGAATGGGTTGGAAGTAAGTTACTATACTACCTGAAGGGAATTAAAATGCTAATTTACAGGCTGCATGTTTTCGCGGACCTTTTACCGTATATCTGTACGTTCCCTGATTGCAATGATGAACTTCGCCAGTTCCCCTCCCGAAATGCATGGGCGGAACACGAATGGGAGAAGCATCGATCCTGTCCCGTCTGGGCGTGCCCTGAATGCCGCGTGGAGTGCTGCACTTCGGCCAATTGGATTGAACATGTTCGTAAGGTACATGGACGAATTCTTGCCTCGTCTCATGGTACATCGGCAGCAGATGCTGCTGCTAGGAGATGACCTCAAATCATCAACGATGAGAAATGCCATCTTTGTGATAAGGCGCTGGGAACGTCACAGAAAGACCTTAGAGGCCATGTAGGAAAGCACTTGGAGGAAGTCGCGCTCATGGCGCTGCCTAAGGAGGATGAAGAGGATTTCAATGATTCTTCCATCTCAGATCATGAGGCCTCATATCCTCATGGACCCCTGGTTGGTGAGGCCCCCGGTTCAGCTAGCAATTTGAGCGGCAGATGTCCATTTCGGGATTGTGGGAGGCATTGCAAAGACCTTAAAGCGCATATGCTCACACACATGTCCGAGCGACGCTTTAAATGCTCAGTTGTGAGTTGCGAGTATCGTGAAAAAAGCTTTGCCAGAAAATACGACCGAAACCGTCATATTTTAACACACTACACGGGCACCATGGTATGCGGCTTCTGTCTGGGCTTCGGGACCGCAGAGGAGAAAAGTTTCAATCGTGCCGACCTCTTCAAGAGGCATCTTACTTCGGTACACGGTGTCGAGCTAACCTCATCAAACAATCCCAAGAGAAGCCTCCCCACCAGAGTAAGGAAAAGGCTGTCGCACAGTTCCCTCGATGCCGTCGGCTTCTGCTCGATATGTTCGGAAAATTTTGCCAGTGCTCAGGAATTCTATGAACATCTGGATGACTGTGTGCTGCGTGTGGTGCAGCGAGAGGAGGCTAGGGAAGCCACAAACGAGCATCACCCGCCTGAGGTTGCCAAAGATCTAGCCGTACAGGAAACTCTGGACCGCCAGGTGCCGCCTTCTGCCAAATGCGACGGGCAAGATCAGAGCTCTTTCGGAAGAATGAGGAAGACACGGATGAATCTAAACCAAATCGGGAATCCGACTGTTCAGAAACGACGTCCTTCCAACGAGTGCACTCCGAACGAGTTAGGTCCCGATTCTCGTATCCCTAGCATGAGCGACTTGTTGTCTTTGTCTGATTCTCTACAACCCAAGATAACCAAACCAGAGCCCAACAGCCGCAACACAAAGACAAGTGATGTAAACCAGCATTCAATGTTCCAAACCGACTCATTACCCGTGACCCAAAAATATAGCTTGTATGTCACATTCGGTGACGGACTGGTACCATTTCCCGCGAGCTATGGTTCAGTACAGTTGAACGACTGTTTAGCCTATCAGACTATCGAGAAATTGGCAGAAGCTAGTATTCAGGAGCACTGCCACTCATTTTTGCAAGGTGAATCGTTGCAATTTCGGAACGGTAATTGCTCTATCCATCGGCATCATAGCATTAGCCAAAGGTATGACTTGAATTCTGTGGAAGATTGGAAGTTCGTTTGTACGAGCTTGGAGAGCTGGTTGACGGCCAATGGACACCTCCATCAACATCTTGAAATCAGTCGCAACTATTCTCCCCTCATGTACATTGATAGACTGACCGCGTCGGGTCGGGTCGGTTCCTAAAGTTGGAACCGAAAAGTCGGTTCGATTCCTAAAGTTGGAATCGAAAATCGACTCGGGTCGGGTCGGGTCGATTCCAAATTAGCGTCAACCCGATCGGGTTTCGGGTCGGTTCCTAATGTTGGAACCGTCGGGTCGGGTCGATTCCAACAGTTGGAACCGAAACCCGACCCGACGGTCAGTCTATACATTGAGACTGAGGCAGAGATATCTATGGTCAATGATCTGGAAAAGCGAGACCTTGGGAAGAGTTATATTGGTCGAGTTATGGCAGATAAATTCGCGGACGATGAGTATGCGAACGATGAATATGCGGACGATGGGAATGCGGACGATGGGAATGCGGACGATGGGAATGCGGACGATGGGAATGCGGACGATGGGAATGCGGACGATGGGAATGCGTCGGATCCGCGGCCTGGCGTCATACCCACAGCTGCATGGTCTTCTCAAAATTTTGCCACTGCCTCCGCTGAAGTGCGCCCACCACCACCGTACTATCCTGTGGCAGAGACATCACAATCCGAAAAAACGCCGATGCGAGGGTTCTCTGGTCGTTGTCACAGTTGTAATAGAGCCGAGACTACCGAATGTCGGAGAGGGCCTGACGGTGAAGGGACGCTCTGCAACGCCTGTGGACTGCGTAAGATCTCTCACTCACGATTATGCTGAAGTTGACTAAATCCCGATAGATTATGCCAAACTGGATCGGAAAATGAGGAAAGCTAGTTCGCCCGCAAGTGTTGCCTCCCTGGAAGTGAGTCCACCATCACCGCCAACTTGTGGCAGCGACATCACAAACAGGGAACACTCTGATACGGGAGTTCTCTCGCCGTTGTCACAATTGTAACAAAGCCGAGACTACCCAATGGCGAAGAGGATCTGACGGTGCAAGGACGCTCTGCAGTACTTGTGGCTTGAGTAGAATTTCTCATTCACAATATTGCCAAAATTGACTAATACCCAGTAGGTTATGCAAAGTTGTCTTGAAACCATATTTCTTCAGCAAGTCACTACATTCGTATCAGGAGTATCGTCTTTCATTAGGAGAAGACTATCTCCATAGTAAAAGCTAACCGGGCTGCATCCTCGACTGTCAACGGGTTCTATAACCGCTATGTGATTGTCTGAATTGATACTGATATCTTCGCAAAGGTCCTTCTCCAAGGATGCGTTGAACATGACTACTTTAGTCATTGTTCAACGAGGATAATTTTAGAGATAAGATTAATGCCTTCGGAGACCGTTGTAATACTTCTGCCGCAGAGACATAGCAATCTGACTGATCGCACTACTCACTCTCTTCAAGCCCCAACCAGCAACATCTCGAGCTCATCTCAGTGACATCAATGGACTATGTCTCCTAAAATCCATGTCTGTAACGGTCTTACGTCTCAAATAATTATGGGTCGAATCAACGTGAATCTCCAAACATGAAGCCACACTAGACGCAAATATCTCCATCCCAATCTCGCCGGCCCGCTCCTGATATGGCCGGCAATCGTCATTGATGATTGGCGACTTATTTCATCATTTCATCAAATTCAGACCAAGTGTTCGATTAGCTCGAACACAGTTGTGCCAATTGGCAGTCAGTGGACTCTGTCAGATGCAGCCCTTATTATCAAGCATGTTGTGCTTCGATGCAAGTAAGCGACACTGCCAGCTTTTCGAGAACCAACCATTCATAGATAGCTATTAGGCGCTAACCTTGAGCTATGAGCGATAGTAGGCTGCAACGTCGCCCCGCTGCTTTAGATATCATCTACTCCCTCTAAATACCCCGATTAGACTGAGTACTCGCTCATATATCCGACATGGCCGATTCTTTGCCCCCAGAGCTCTTGCGAGCAGTCTTTTCACACGTAAGTACTCTACGTCAAGCCGCTAGGGTGCGGGGTTCACATGAATAGGTGCAAGATAAGGCTCATCTTCTCGCACTGTCTACAGTCTGCAGGAAATTTCGCTCCCTTGTTTTCTCAAGACTTTTCGAAGTTTTGACGATCAGACAGCTTGATGAGCACAATCTATGGTATCTTGAATCATATCCTTATTTCGACGAGGACAGCATTGCAAGAGTCACGAATGTACTAGAAGCAGTCAGGGAGCTCGTATTCAGGGCACCCTTCGACGCTACTGAGCCCGGAAGAACTGATAGATGCTTTCACTTCTATGATGAACGACTGCGCACGCTTCTCACCAACGCCCCACGTTCAGGAGCTGACTCCCTCCCACGAGACAATGGCGACATCCGCATGCGGGAGCAGAAGTTTGGTGAGGACGAGGAAGAGCTTTACCATTCTGAAGACGGAGACTATGGACAAATGGAGCTGGCGAAGAAGATTGGCCAACTTTTATCAGCATTGCCAGACAATCATCTTACGAGCTTCAGGTAATTGAATCTGCCGTGCGGTGCCGATCCACCACTAACGTACAAGCCAGTTGGAACATGGGAACGTGCTTTCCTTCTGCGATCCTGGGGGAAGAGGGCTACCTCGTGGCCCATCAGAACCATATACGAAAGCTATCTCTGATAACACCCTTGAACTGCATTTGCCTAGGCCCAGCATTAGAGCAGTTTGCAAATCTTCAAGAGCTCTCTTGGAAGGGCCTCGCGGCCGATCTTGATTTCTCCGTACTGAGAAAGTTTCTTGATGTTCACCATGAACGACTAACGTCTTTAGAACTGGACTTTGTTGACTGGGCAGAAGTGGAGAAAGGCGACAATCTTTCTGATGACTCTTACTATAGCGACTTTGACGTTAATTCAACACCACTACTCAAATTGATCCTGCCGGAGCGCCGTGACGCGCATCAGATTCTCCTGCCTAATCTTCGGACAATATCGCTTTCCGCGGCTTCTCTTAAAGGATCATTCGATCAACTTATTGAGGCCTTCAATCTTCGCAACGTTAGCGAACTTCGGATTCTGAATTGCAAAGTTACGATGCTATTGCTGGAACACATGGCTCTGAGAAATATTCCCCTCCAAGTTATTAGGGCGGAGCTTCTGATGAGCTCCCCGGGCCTTGACGGAATGACAGATGAATTCATCGACTTTCTGGCCCCTTTTCGAAGTCTCGAGGACTTATTTGTTTTGTTCGAGTCATTCTACGCCGACCAGGAGTATGTAGACTCCATCTACGCGCATCGCAGTACTTTACGAAGACTAGTCTACCATAGGCGGCAATACTGTCTTGAAGAGAAAGCGCCGTACTTCGAAGAATACTGCGACAATTCTTTGGAGGAAGTGAGTGGACTAGAAAAGATTCTTCAGGAAAACAGGCTTGAAAGCCTTGGTCTATGTGCAGAGCCCTTGATGCTGCAGAAGACCTTCCAAGATATTGCACGTCAGGTGTACTCCCTGAAATTGCTGCATTTGCGCTTTACTGGGAAGGCGGAGCGAAAACCGAGATTGCTGAAGAGTGACGCAGATTACGAAGGCGACGAGCCATCAGAGCGATGGGCTAGAGCCCGGGAAACGGCGACGGAAAACGGGACGCCTCCACCTCCTCGCTCACCAGGCCCTACCGAGGCAGAAATTCGAGAGACGTGGGAACAAATCCAAGGCCGAAACTGGCGTGAGGATGAGGAAAAGGAGCTTGAAGCATTTGCGAATTGGGCGTTCGGTCCGGACGGATTTCCATGTCTTCGGGTTCTTGCTTCTGGTGACTTCTCACATGGCAATCGGTTCGCCGACTCTCGTACGCTTTGGTGTCGGAAGACCCGCGGTTCGACGAGGAGGGCTAAATGGCGCCCTGTCGAACGAGAAGACGTTCTTGAAAATGAACTGATCGATGGGAATATAGACATGCTATCTGCTTGCCCGGTCAGTCCATTGTATTACAGCTATGGGAGGGGTGATAAATTCCCTGGTATCTCATAGGCTAGTAGGAGCTACCTCTGGGGAAAAGGTTCCGGCCACGACCGCAGATTTTGCTAGATTGGGCCTTCAGATTGGTCTATCATGGTGTCAGGCTGTCGCAAAGATTTGGGGGCGACGGCTATCCTAGCAGTCCCTGACCCCCGACCGAACTAGCCGCTCCAGGACAGAGATGCTAGCATACGCGCTGTGCTATGCTGGCGCTTTGGCTGGGAAACAGCGTATACGTTCAAGGGTTTTGACTTTTGGGGCCCTTCAATCGAGAACTCTATCCATCTAATACGTTCTGACCCTGCTGTCCATTCGAAAACGGCTGATTGACAGAGCCCTTCTGGTAGCGATAGCCCACAGGAGTCAACTTTACGCAATGACATTTATTAAGCATGTCGTTGCATTGAAGACCACTCTTCGTTGGATTCGGCGTCTCCTATGGCTAGTATTCCTCACACTTGCTCTTATAGAGATATGATAATGTGTTTTCTCTAATCTTCCACAGTGGTGGCCCATGTGGAAAGTAAGTATGATCAAGCCCGACTTCAACCTTGTCACAACCGCGGGAAAACCTCGGCTTTTTCGACACAGCCCTATGAGCACCTACGATCCTCTTTACCGTCGCCTTCTCCATGCGTCGTTCAATAACTTATCGTCAGTATGTCCAATCACCCCCGCATAGAGGAGCTCTCCGACTCCAGCTCCGACTCCGACCCATCCGAGCAAGACCCTAGCGATATCTTCCCCATCTCCGCCCGCCAACCCGCCCCATCCCAGCCTTCAGCTCCATCCATTCTCAATCCCCGTGACCTCCCTCAGCAGCTCAATCCCCAGTTCCAACCTCCTTCCGCAGCAGACACTGAGCGCCATAAAACGTATGCTTGCATATATCCTGTCTACTTCGATGCCTCGAGAACAAAAGCGGAGGGCAGAAGGGTTGGCGTTGAAAAGGCAGTCAAGAATCCTCTGGCGAGGGAGATTGTGGACGCGTGTCAGCAACTAGGCTTGGAAACGGTTTTTGAACCGGGGAAGATGCATCCGAAGGACTGGGCAAACCCGGGTAGAGTGAGGGTTGACCTGAAAAGTGGGAGAGGAGGGGCGGGGAGAGTAAAGAACAGTGCGTATATGTCTACTATCCAGTCGACTGCTCGGCGGGACGCTTCGGGTCTTGATGAAGAGGTTCTCGGTGCCAGGTGTATAGCTGACGCTTATTGCCGGCAGAACACCATCTCTATCATCTCATCTCCAAGCACCTCCTAGCTCACCCTACCACCGCCAATTCCCCACTTCGACTACGAATAGCAGGCATGCCTCCACCCCAAGAGCCGCTACCGATACCAGCGGTGCCCAGAGGATGGAAGATGGGTGACATACTCCCGCTGCATTCGCCCGCGCTGAGTGGCGGTGGTGTCAGCGAGAATATCCTGAGAGACATGATGCAGGAGATGCAGGGCCAAGGCGGCGGAGCGATTGATGGACTGGGTGCGGGAGGTAGTGGAGCGGGAACTGGTGGTGGAGGAGGAAAGAAGAAGAAGGACAAGGGAAAGAAGTGAAGACACAAGAATCGATAAACATTCAAAGAGCGCCAGCATATTCTTTCCGGCCCACTTCGCTTTAGTCCACTACGCTTCGACGTCGAGCTGCTATCGCTAGATGTTTCCGGCTACTGTACTACCTCTCAACCATCGGGGCCTTCGATCCTTGATTTGGGTCGTATATCCGCAAGGAGAACTTCTTCACCGGAACTCAAACCTTAGATTGTTCTTCGTCAGAGAGAAGAGTTGGGATGTTTGAAAGACTGTAAGGTAAAACTCGTCGACAATGATATACTGATATACTTACAATCAATGCGATGGCTATATCTCAAGCAGATGGCCTTAAGTCGCAAATATCCTTGTCTGCATCCCAGGCATGAAGCTGGTGCTTGCAGAATGGCCGCTGGTAGAAACCGCCTTGACGGTCCAGCCCTGCAGTCTCGACGTGGAGATTATAAAAGCAATTGGCACTTTGGCGTCCATTGTATGTATGGCGGTCCTACCAAATAACCTGGCCGGCATAGCAGGGTGGCAGTTCTACCAGCTTGCCACGTTCTAGCGCACAAGACCTGCTGCACGAAAAGCGCTCAATACCTGCGATCCTGGAGCCTTGCCTACCTTACTTTCCCCCTCCTAAAGGAGCGATCATTCAACAAGTCTTGGCGGCTACACCAGGCATCTTTCTGTCGCTCACGACATGATCGATACTTTAAGACCATAGAGGCCGGCAGTATTCGGCTGCTTCGAGCTCCGTCCCCAGGGCAGGCCTCAAGATATCTCCACCAGCACGTCCCTTCCCGTATGGGATGCTCCACCGTTGCTAGCTGTGCGGAGCAGGACGAATAAACTGGTAGACACCTTGGGAAGGATCGGAACACGTTTTCTATGACAATCGGTAGATTTCCATGCTCTCTTGAAATCTCATATACCTGCTTTTGGCCAATTCGGGTATCACGCAGTGCCTTTGCCGGGTTTGGTTTCTCCACGTGCTCGAATTCGGCACATGTCTTTAGTAAGCACAATGTGTATATTGCCACAAGTGTTCCTTTCGGAGGGAGGCTGATTCGCCATCAGCCTGCGGGTCCCATTCAAGTGGCAAATATACACCAAGTGTACCAGTTATTTAAGACTCTCCAGCAAATACGAACGCAATATTTGTATCTTTTGGTTCAGAACACTGTCCGCATCAGATACTGACCTCGTATGAGGACACCATCTGAGCTGCTGTAACAGCCGTGGCTCATACCTGTCAGACACCAGCACCGTGGTCTATTGCGAAGTGTTTAGGGTCCCATTCATGTACGAAGTTCGCTGAAAGTCTAATCGGAATATTGACTGCGCCAGAATATCTCCCCAACCGTTGTACATTTACAGAACTGTCAATCTGCTGACAGTTCCACATGGACCCCAAGAAAATCCTCCGTCAACGAGAAAATACCCCTGTGTTCATGATCACAGAAGCTGGAATGACGTCTGGTTCACCCAGTGGCGGCCTCGCCGATTCCAGAATTCCCAGCCTTCTCATCTGTCCCTGCATTCCGCAATGCCCCCTGCACAGCTGAGAGTTAAATCTTCAGATCAATCGGTACAGTAGACCACGCCGTCAATGGTCAACCAATGGTACCTGAGCCTGCGTTGGAGGGGGATGGCACAGCGTACAGGCAAGCCACAGACGAGCCCGAGGAAAGCATGCTTACAGAATCGCCTTTCCAGACTGCGCAATGATGTCAAGTCCAGAGGTTGCCCATCACGATTCACATCTGCACTTGCATGAAGGATAGTGGACTAGAAGTAGCGGCGCGTTCTCGAGAACGGAGTCATTGGTGCTCGACGAATCGTGGATCCAAGACTAGGGACGTTCTCTGCACATCAAATTTTAGTGCATTCGTGCGGCGAGAGCTGCCTATTCCAATTGGTAAGCTGTTAAGTAACGACCTCCGTGGAATTGTTCTTGAAGCTTTCCCATTGGGTAACGCGTTAGGCCGGTGCTCGCGCGCAAGCAGCAAGACGCTTTGGAGGTCAAGGTCGTCATCCTCGGACAGAGCGAGCAAGCGCGACTGGTTGAATTAGAGTTGCCTACGGGGAAATAGCGGCTACTAGCGGGTAGAAGGGAGCCAGATCGGGGAAGGCACTTCGCGGGGCCGGGCATATCCGTCCTCTAATCCGATGAGAACAAGTCGGGATGTCAGCAGCTTCCTTTACACGTAGCGACCTTAGTCACACGGGCACAGCCAGGTGGCAGGTGGGATCTAGAAGGATGTCGTGTCCAATACCGCACGCTTGGCCATTTCGGTCCCTGGGCCGTCGCTATCACCCTTCAGCTTGGTGGTCCCGTGGGCTGTTGAGACCATCTCCCCTCTTCTCGGAACATTGCCCAAGCTCTCTACCCTCACTTCGAAGTACATCTCCAATCATACACTTCTCAGCCTCACAGTAGAGAATGTTTAGCTTTTTGTGGCGCAAAGCGTGCGAGGAACTCCGTCGTTCGGCTGTCGCGATGGTAAAGCGGTCTATGAGGCCTCGGGTCCCTCCTTCCCGACTACTTCACAAGTTATCGTTCCAAGGTCCATAAATCCTCAACCTGTTCCGCTCGACCACCTCTCACACCCATTCGCTTGACACTCGCTCTTGACTGTCAGACAACGCTGCAAGACGTAAGGAAGCACCACATCCATACCATCTTGGACCATGCAGCTCTCCCTCTTAGTCGTTGCTTTTGCAGCCACAACGACCAATGCTTTCCCTTTCGTATCCGAAATGCCCGGTGTGGACTCTTCAGTCTTCCAACATGCTAGACGCTCCGCGAACGCCAAACGTCAAGCCAGCTGCCCCTTCAATGCGAACCATGCCGGAGGCGCTCCTTACAACTCACAATACCCCTACCTAGGAGCGAGGAATGGCCTTCCTGGCACTGGTGTGGGAGGTATCAAAGTGCCAGCAGATGGAGACATTGCACACGCCTTCGAGGCTCCTGGAGTCAATGACATTCGAGGTCCATGTCCTGGTCTGAACGCTGCTGCGAATCATCATTTCCTGAGCCATGACGGCATAACCTCCTTTAATGAGCTTGTCGATGCCCAGCAGAACCTCTACAACGTGGGCTATGGCCTTGCGGTTACTCTTGCTACGCTAGGTGTCGCCCTCGATGGAGATGTGGTTACTGGCAAGCTCTCCTTGGGCTGTGACGCCACCAGTCGGACCTCTGCTACGGGTTCGTTGCTAGGAAGTGAGTTAGGGCTCAACGACCATAATGTAAGTGCACTGAACCGATGCTCAATACCTCTCAGAACGTCTGGGTTGTAGTAGGACATGGCGTGGTCGAATGTAGCGAGTTCCCCCTGAACCTATGCAAAACGCCCTTCAACCAATCCTTGCCATGCATTCAATTTGCCCAATGTTCCCTCACTCCTCGTCAATCACTAACCTCCTCTCCAGAAATTCGAAGGAGACACGTCCCTTACCCGCAACGATTACTACCTAGCCAACGGCGACGATTACAGCTTCAACGGCACACTCTTCGCCGAAATGCAATCCACTTGTGCCGGCAACTTCAACCGCGACAACCTCGCCCTCTACCGCTACCAGCGCTACCAGCAATCCAAAGCCGACAACGGCAACTTCTACTTCGGTCCCAAAGCCCTCCTCCTCATCGGCGCCGCAACTTTTCTCTACGAGCTCTTTCCCTCGCTCGGTCCCGCAGGAACGCCGGATCTAGCTACTATCTCTTATTTTTTTGGTGCACAGAGTAACGGCAATGGCGGGTTTACCTTCAACAACCATGAGCAGATCCCACCGGACTGGTACAACCGCCAAGCACCCTTGACGACTGCGGAGGTTGCGGCTGAGGCCGCAGTGCTATATCTGGAGCATCCTACCCTATTTGGGGGCAACGCTGGGAAAGGGAACTTCGATCTCCTAAACTTTGGGGCCGACTTCAAGAACGGGCAATTCAACGCTACGACGCAGAGTGTGCTGTGCCTGCTGTATCAGATCGCGACGGAGAATGTGCCGAGTAGTTTGACTGGGGTGGTGGAGCTGCCGCTGAATGTGATCACCTGGGCGGTCGGGAAATTGAATCCGGTATGTCTAGATCCTTCGTTTCCTAGACATCTTGAGGTGTAGGAATGACCCTGTAGTCGGAAATGCTAACGCGGGCGTATTGCAGGTTTTCCAGAACTCGGGATGTCCGTTGAAGACCGTCTAAGATGCGTGGCACCAAAGGAGGGCAGGCTTCGGGAAGCATGGTATCGAGGCGGGCAGTTCAGTTGTCGAGACAAAAGTCTAGTCGTTATTTTTAGCGCAGTATGCATTATGTTGGACCGCTGGTCGCTTCAGTGTATCATTCTTGGCATGGGGAGCGCTGGGAAGCCGCATTCTTATGAAAGACTCAACGTCGCTTGTGTAATTTCTTTGGGGTGGTGGTTGTGAGTGCTCTTGGCTTCGCCAAGGCTCTACCTTTCAGTATCGTATCCGCGTTCATCGCCCTGGATCGGTTTCCGACGATTGTCGTCTGCATGCATCTGTTCAACCAGCGATCGTCTCTATCAAAAAAAACGATACAGTCCACCGTTACTCAGCAAGGGGGGTTTGGAGCAGTATGTTGACCGACGGCGATGATGTGGGAAAGATGACGGAGAGGTGCGGGGATCGAAAAAAGAAAAAAAAAAAAGGGAAAGAGCGAGATTCTGGAAATATATCACCTGGGATTCTGCCGAAGCAAGCGCAAGTGCGGATCCCGTGTCTGGATAGCTGGGAGATGCGAATGGGGGGATTTTGTTTGGAGATGAGAGGGGTGGGGAGGGGAGAGGAGTGAAGATCTTTTGGGGGCGGGGGGCGGGAGGGGGTT
>JAABUS010004156.1_pt1 | contig 21541 bp, 19 predicted proteins | sample 5560161 | NCBI WGS metagenome assembly JAABUS01 (sample SAMN10711885, study PRJNA513376) | rock metagenome | isolation source: Antarctica rocks | place: Antarctica: Victoria Land, Trio Nunatak nord | collected 2016-01-04
CGGCATGTCGGTCGGCGCGGTCTTCTTCAACCCAGCCGCCTCCTCCGTCCTCCCGGCACTGGTGAAGAAGGACGCGTTGGTCGCCGCGAACAGCGGTATTTGGACCGCCGCGGTCCTCTCCCAGATCCTCCTGGCCCCACTCGCGGGGCTCCTTACCGTCTCGCTCGGATACGGTCCCGCCTTCGCCATCAACGCTGTCTCGTATGCGAGCAGCGCCGTGCTGCTGCACGGACTGCGGGTGCCCGGGCGTCCGGAGAAGGTCCAGCGACGCCGGCTGCTTGCCGAGGCCCGTGAAGGGGTCGCCGCTCTCGTGCACCATCGGCTTCTGCGTGCCCTCGCGGTCGGACAGTTCCTCGCCGCGCTCTCAGCGGGCGCAACCAGTGCCCTGCTGGTGGTCCTCGCCAAAGAACACCTCGGTGTCAGCGGACGCGGCTACGGGCTCCTCATCGCAGCGATCGGGATCGGTGCGGCCCTCGGCCCGCTCGTCCTGCTCCGGCTCATCCGCAACCCGGCCCGCCCACTGTTCGTGTTCGGCCCGCACGCACTCCGAGGCGTCGTCGACCTCGCCCTCGCCTCGGTCGCCTCAGTGCCGTTCGCCGCAGGCGCGCTGGCCCTCTACGGTGTCGGCACCTCCACCGGTGCCGTCACGTTCAACTCCATGCTCCAAGCCGAGACACCCGAACATGTCCGCGGACGGGTGTTCGCGTCCATGGATATGCTCTGGCAAGGCGGCAGGCTCCTCTCCCTCGCGCTCGGGGACGCCCTCGCGGACCTGTATGGCATCGAGGCCGTCTACTACCTCGGTGGCGCGCTCCTGCTCGCCGCAGCGGCTGCAGGACTGGCCTCGACCAAGAGCGGTTCCCAGACCTGACGTCGACAGGCGTGCGGAACAATAGCTGCGGTCATGAGCCAAGGGTCCCCCAGCGTGCCGAGCCGCCATACCACTCGACCAGCGCCGCCTGATTGCCTGACCATCCAGGCTTCGAGGATGCGTCATTTCGGCCCCCCTCTGTTGTCAAGAGGCCGGCTCGAGGTGGCTCGAGGCGTTGGTCGTCCTCGCCGCACTAGTCGCGGGTAGGGACGCGCTGGATTTATGTGACGCCCCGCGGTGCCTTCCCGGGCCCGCGTTCACAACCTGTGCTGCGACGGGTGGAGCATCGGAGAGCAGTTGCCGGTAGACGGCGTCGGAGATCCTGCACTTGAGGCAGCGCAGCGCCTCGAGCTTGGTCTTGCCGGCGGCGCGCTTGCGCCGGTAGTAGGCCCGGCCTTCGGTGTCGAGGCGGATCTGGGTGGCCGCGGCGATGTGGATCATGTGGTTCATCCGCCGGTTCCCGGCCCGGGAGAGCCGGTGCCGGACGATCTCGCCGGAGGAGGCCTCGAGGGGTGCGGTGCCGGTCCAGGAGGCGAACCTATTGCGGTCGGCGAACCGGGCGATGTCGGCCAGGGTCCGGGCGGCCACGACCGGTCCGACACCGTGGAGCTCCATCAGCCGTGAGCCGCGGGTATTGACCAGGACCGTGAGCTCGGCGGTCGCCTTCTTCATCTTCGCCTCGACCGCGACCAGGTCGGCCAGCTCCTCGGCAGCGATCCTGCGACGGGTCTTGCCCGCAATGTCGTGAGGGCGCACGGTGGCGAGAATTGCCTTGGCCTGTAGGGCGGTGAGGTCCTTCTTGGCCCGGGCTGGGACCAGTTCGGCCAGCAGCCGTTGGAGCCGGTTCACGGTCTGGACGCGGAGTCGGGTGAGCTCTTCGCGGCGGTCGCACAGCATCCGCAGAGCTTCGAGCTCACCATCGACCTTCAACACGCGCAAGGTCTTGGTGCGGACCGCGACCACCGCGACTGCGTGCGCGTCGCGGGCATCGGTCTTGCGGTTGTGGCCGGTATCGAAGAGCCGGACCCGGGCGGCGAGCTTGGCCGGTACGTCGAGCACGTGCTCGCCGTCAGCCAGCAGTCGTTGCGCCAGCGGGCGGCCGGCGCCGTTGCTGCCCTCGACCGCCCAGACCCGCTCCGGCCAGGCCCCGACGTGTTTGCGCATCTGGGCATAGCCAGCCTTGTCCGTGGCGAACCGTCCGGTCACCAGCACCCTCTCCCGGTCGTCGACGACCTCGATCGTCGCCGACAGCTTGTGGGGATCGACCCCGATGAAAACCTTCGTGATGCCGCTACCTCGCCTCGTGGTGGACCTGTAGGGATTACGAGGCGGGCACTGCTGTTGCGAGCAGGGCAGTCCCCTCTGGAGCCACGCCTCGGCACGGCACCCAGCGGGAGCGCAAACGAAAGGGAGCCACACCGATCAAGCTGGTGGGCAGCCGCCAGAAGAGCACCCCGCCGGACGCCTGGACCGAGTCTGGCCAGACAACGGCCCGGCCGACAATCGTCTAAAAGCCGCGAGCCGAGCCGCGGTCGCATGGGCCTTCATCATCGTCCACATCGCGGCAAATAGCCCCTGCCGAACGACGAATCAACAGTTCTCAGTCCTTATGTCGCGACCGGCCAGTCCTACTATGTGGTTACCGAGCGACCGAGGGCGCCGCCCGTGCCCACTCGCCGATCGCGGCGGACGAGCGGGCCCGGCCCCGGCCAGCACCGTGGTCACCGAAACCGCCAGGACCGTGGCCAGCCGGTAACGCACCCCGCGCCGGTTACCCGGATCGGGCACGGCCGCGAGCAGGTCCAGCAGCTGGCTGGCCCGGTCCTGCTGGGCAACAGCATCGGCGATCGGCGAAGATGGCATCGGCGGGTGTGGTCCTTGCTGGGAGGGTCGGCGTGAACAACCTCCATCTCAGCCTCTACCGCCAACCCGTCACACCCGCCACGCCGCTCACACCGCCACAAAGCCGCAGGTCACAGGCCTAACCACCGACCTTTCCGGAGCCTTGGCCCGCGTCCCAGTGCACGTACATCTCAATCAGGTCGACCATCTGAAAACGTCCTCCCCGCCATCGGCTTCCTCACTCACCTCGTCGGTGAGCGCGAGCCTGTTTCGGTTGGAGGACCACACCGGGACGCCACGCACGCCGTCCCCATGAGGAATTACGTGATCGCCCGGGGTGGGGAATTACGTGATCGAGAACCCCTCAGACCTGGGGAATTACGTGATCGCTGACAGCACAGACCCACTTGAGAGACCCCGCCCGTTCCCACACCGAGAACGCACCCCATGAACGTGCCTTCTTCAGCAGTCTCCTAGGGCTCGCTCCGGGATTGGGTGGGTCGACCGGAAGTCGTGGGAGGCCAGCACTTGGTCGGCGCTGCGCTCGAGGAGGGCGAAGGAGGTGCCGCAGGCGGTCAGGTCGGTGAATAGGGCCGGCGGTGCGTGATCGCCGTGTGGGCCGGTCCAGTTTTCGAGGCGGTTAACCAGGTCGCCGGCGACTGCGACCCGCCCCACTGAGGTGGTGAAGACGACGCCGGCCGAGCCGGGAGTGTGACCCGGCAGGTGCAGCATCGTGCAGCCGGGGGCGACCTCGACGGTGCCTTCCACGGGCGACATTCGGTCGAAGACCGCCATCCAGGCTGGGGTGACACCCTGGTAGCCGACCTCGTAGGCGCCGCGGTGATCCTTGTTCGGGAGCACGGCGTGGCGTAATTCTTCTCGCTGGACCAGGAAGCGCGCGTCTGGCAGCAATTCGCCGTTTGCGCAGTGATCGTAGTGCAGGTGGGTGAAGATCACAGTCTGGATGTCGGCGGGGTCGACGCCTTCCGCGCGCAGCGCCTGGTCGATCCGGTGCTCGGGTCGTACCTCCAGCGCCATGTGGAACGCGGCGGTGAGCGGGGTAGGCATGGGCGGCCCGGTGTCGACGAGGACTTTCGAGCCGTCGGAGCCGGTCGCCAGCCAGGCGATGCACGGTGCCTGCACCACCGTCGTGTCGAGGCTGCCGTGCACGAATCGGTCCACTGGGAATGCCGGGAAAACTCCGACGACTAGAGGTGACAACACGTAGGTGGTGCTCATGGTGCTCCTCGACTGGTTTCCCTGGGCCTGGCCTTGGCGGCGGTGTCACACGAGGTTCATGATCAGGCTCTTCTCCCGGGTGTAGCCGAGGAGTTCGTCGAGGCTGCCCTCCTTGCCGATACCGCTGTGCTTGTAGCCCCCGAATGGGACTCCGGCGGGTCTCGTCGCTTCGCCGTTGACCCACACCATCCCGGCCTGGAGGCGCTGCGCGGTTTTGAAGGCGGATGACAGGTCCTTGGTCCAGACGTTGGCGGTCAGCCCGTACTCCACACCGTTGGCCAGTTCGATCATCTCGTCGACGTCACGCCAGGTGAGGATGGAGATCACCGGGCCGAAGATTTCCTCTTGCGCGATCCGCATGTCCGCGGCAACGTCGGTGAAGATGGTGGGGGCGACGAAGTAGCCGCGGTCGATGCCACGCGGGCGGCCTCCTCCGCAGAGGAGCGTCGCGCCCTCCGCCTTACCGACCTCGATGTAGTCCATGACGCGCTGGTAATGGGCGGCGAAGCTCAGGGGCCCAACCTCGACGTCGTCGCGCTTCGGATCTCCGATGCGCAGCGCCTCGACCAGCTCGACCAGGCGGGCAGTGAAGGCGTCGGCGATGGACGTGTGCACGAGCAGGCGGGATGTCGACTGGCAGGACTGGCCGGTCGAGCGGCGCAGGTTCATTCCGGCCACAGCCGCGGCCGCGGCTTGGGCCGGGTCGACGTCGGGGAAGACGACCATCGGGTTCTTTCCGCCCAGTTCGAGACTGACGTGCTTGATGTGCTCGGCGGCGCTGCGCAAGATGGCGCGGCCGGTCGGGACGCCGCCGGTGAACGCGATTCGTGGTACTCGGGGGTGCTCGACCAGGGCATTACCTGCCTGGGCACCTGTTCCCGTGATCACGCTGAGCACTCCGTCGGGTAGTAGTTCGGCGGCGAGCTCAGCGAACTTCAGCGTCGATAGCGAGGTGTGCTCCGATGGTTTGAGGATGACCGCGTTGCCGGTGACCAGTGGTGCAGCGGATTTGCCGACCGCGTACAGTAGGGGGTGGTTGTAGGCAGTGATGCGACCGACCACGCCGTACGGCTCACGGAACGTGAGGCCGAACTGTGCTGCGGTCCAGGGGATCGTGTCGCCTTTGGCCTCACCGCCGAGCCCGGCGAAGTAGCGCAGCTCTTCCCCCGCGCGGCTCGCGTCGTAGCGCATTCCGCTGATCGGGTTGCCGGAGTCCCTGGTGTCGGTGAGTGCTAGGTCTTGCGCTACTTCGGCCAGCCGGTCGGCGAGTTGCAGGAGCAGATCGGATCGGCGCCGCCAGGAAAAGGAGGTCCACTCTCGGCCGCCCTCCTCCGCGCGTTCGACGGCGGCGGCCACATCGAGCGCGGTGCCGGCTGGGATCGTCCCAATGTGCTCTTCGGTGGCTGGGTCGATGACGGGCAGCGTCGAACCGGCGGACACTGGTCGGCGGACGTCGAGTGACGTGGGGGACGGGATTTCCTGGTGGGGGATGGTCACTGCTCACCCTGTTCTGTCGAGGTGCTGTTTCGGGTAGGCGCGTTTACGTGGCGTCCGGTACCCGAGGCGGTTAGTGCATGAATGAGCCACCGTCCACCACGAGGGTCTGCCCGGTGATGAAGTCGCTGCCCGAGGAGGCGAAGAACAGGACGGCGCCCTCGAGGTCGTCGGGATGTTGGACGCGAGCGAGGGCTCGGTCGCTCTTGGCTGACTCGCGCATGGCCACTGTGGCGGCGTCAGGAGACTCTTCGCTGAGCGTGCTGCCTGGGGCCACGCAATTGACGGTGATTCCTGAGGGACCCATCTCGCGCGCCAAGGTCTTGGTGAAGCCAAGGATGCCAGCCTTGCTGGTGACGTAGTGGATGCGGCTGGCCGATCCTTTCAGGGCCGTCCCTGAGCTGATGTTGATGACCTTGCCGTAGCCCTGCCGCCGCATGATCGGAAAGACGGCTCGAGCGGCCAGCCACGGTCCCCGTAGGTTGATCGCCATCATCCGGTCCCACTCCTCGACCTCAATTTCGTCGAAGGGGGAGCGCGACATGGGGACGGTGGCGAAGAGCGCCGCGTTGTTGACCAGGATGTCGATGCGCCCGAAGGTGTCGACCGCCGCTTGGGCCATCCGGTCGACGTCTGCCTTCTCCCGGATGTCGGTCCCGGTGCCGATCGCTTGATAACCTTGCGAGTTAAGTTCCTGGGCACCGGCCTCGACTGCGTCTCCGTCGATGTCCGCGAGAACCACCGCGGCGCCTTCTCGGGCGAACCGCCGAGCGTAGTTCTTGCCGATGCCGTGTCCCGCACCGGTGACGATCGCGACCCGGTCGTTCAGTGTCCCGGGGTTGCTGCTGTCTGTCATGAGTGGTCTCCTCGTGCACAGGTTGGTGAGGTGTGGATGAGGACGTTGTTCACCAGACGGCTCCTTCGTGCTCGGCGGTAGCGGCGTCGATGCTCGCGGCGTAGGACGCGCGCATGATGTCCGAACCCGATGTAGTGCCACCGGCCAGTTCTGTGTAGATGCGCCCGCGACCCAAAACGAGGACTCGATCGCAGACGTGGGCCAGGTCTTCGTATTCGATGCTGGCGATGACGATCGCCTGGCCGCGGGCCTTCTGGTCGGTCAGGATGCGGAAGATCTCGCGCTTGGTCATCACATCGATGCCCTCGGTTGGCTCGTGCAGGAGGAGGACCCCTGGGTCGGTAGCGAGCCACTTGCCCAGCAGCACCTTCTGCTGGTTGCCGCCGCTCATTGTGCTGAGCTTGGCCTCGGTGGCGGCCGGGACCACGGCGAATAGGTCGATCACCGACTGGGTGGCGGTCCGCTCGCGCTGCGCCGAGAAGAACCCGGCCCGCTTGAAGTGCCGCAGCCGCGGTTGCACGACGTTTTCGCGCACGGTCATCCGGTCGACGAAGCCGCGCCTGGCCCGATCTGCGGGGACGAACGCCACCCCACGGCTGAGTTGGGCACTGATCGAGGTGCGCCCAATGGGAGCTTGTGCGCCATCCACTGACATGGTGCCATTGCCGCCGCGGGACGGGTCGAACAGCAGGTATGGCAACTGCTCGAACCCTGAGCCCTCGATTCCGGTGATGCCGAGGATTTCGCCGGCAGCGACTGAGAAGTCGATGTCAGTAAGAAGCCCGCCGGTCAGGTGGCGCACCTCGAGCTTCGCCTGAGCGGACCCCGCCGGAGCGACCATTGGTGGGTAGAAGGACTCCAGAGGAGCGCCGACGAGGGCCTCAACGATGCCGTCGTCGCTGACGTCGCCGACGTTGAAGGTGCGCGCGATGCGGCCGCTGCGGAGCACGCAGATGTGGTCAGCCACCTCGCGTAGCTCCTCGGGTCTGTGTCCGATGAATAGGACGCCCAGCTTCTCGGTGGCTGCGAGGGTCCGCATCCAGCTTCCTAGGGCGCGACTTTCCTCCTCGCCCATGGCTGCGGTGGCCTCGTCCAGGACAATGATCCGACGATGCTCTCCGCTGCGGGTGTGTAGGGCGCGGATGATCGCCAGCTTGGCGCGCTCCGAGGGCGTGAGGTCGGCGGCGTCGGCGTCAAGGGCGACATGGACGTTGTGTTGTTCCAGTTCGGCGCCGATCTCGGTCCGCTCGGCCTGCCAGTGGATCCGCCGAGCGGTACCGGCATAGCCTCGTCCCAGGCACAAGTTGTCCAGGACGCTCATCCCGGGGACGAACCCCTTCTCTTGGTGGACGAAGCGCACGCCCGCCATCCGCACCTCATGCGGTCGTACCGGTGTGGATAGCTCGGCACCGTTGACAATGATCTGTCCTGCGTCCGCCTGGTGGTATCCGGCCAGGATCTTGACCAGAGTCGACTTTCCTGATCCGTTGGCGCCGGCCAACGCCACAACCTCGCCGGCCTGGATCTCGAGGGTCACGTCAGTCAGGACGGGCCGGCCGCCGGTGAAGGCCTTGCCAATGCCTGACATGACCAGGGCGGGCGGCTGCGATGAGGCAGAGGCCTCGGTCACTTCGACCAGATCTTGTCATAGGCTCGCGTCAGGGCTTCAGGTGAGCCGGTGTACCACTCCCCTGTTCGGAAATTGCTGTCCGCGATTGTGATGCTGCCGATGTTCTGCTTGGTGAATACCCGGACGGCAGGCGCCGCTTCTTTGAGCGGCGCGGCGTTGGTGAGGAAACGCATCGCCTGGTCGGCGGCGATGAGCCCCATTTCAGGGAAGCTCTGGCCGACTTCGGCCGCGATGAGACCGCCGGAGCCAAGTTCCTTCATCTGTTGAAGGCTGCCGTTAACCGTGACGACTTTCACGGCATCGGACTTGCCGGCCTGGTTGATCGCCGGGTTGGTGTAGGCCGCCATCGGGTCGAACACCGGGACGACATAGTTGATATCCGGGTTCTGGGCGAGCTTGGCCGAGACCACCGGGGCTAGGTCAGAGGCCCACCTGGGCAAGGCGACGCCGGCGGAGACGATGCTGCAGTCAGGGCAGCGCTTCTTCATCTCGGCGGAGAACGCCTTTTCGACGTACTCGGAACCGACGATGCCAGGCGACGCAATGAACAGCACCGTGGCCTTGCCGTTGGAGTCGCCGATGACGAAGTCGGCAGCTAGCGTCCCGGAGAGGGCATCCGGCGGTGCCGCATTTGCGCTCACCGCGTCCACGTCCGCCTGCAGAGCTGACGCGTCTACCCCAGAAGCTGTCACCTCCGACGGCATGGGGAAGTCCAGTGCGGAGATCACGGGGATCTTCGCGTTCTTTGCCGCCGCGACGCCCTCGGAGTAGGCCTTGGGGTCGCCGCCGATTACGACGATCACCTTGGCGGCCTGCGAAACGCCCTGGTTGATGCATGAACTGATGTTGACGGAGACACCTTTGGCGTCGCAGCGCTGCACGTTCACGCCCTTGGACGTCAGCGCGGTGCGCACGCTGGCCGACACGGCGGCCACGGCCGGGTTCGCGCCGGTCAGGTCGACAACTTCCACGTTCTGGCCGGCCGCGCCCGAGGCGTCGAAGGCTGCACCTGCAGGTGAGGGAACTTTGGCGTTCAGATAGGGAGCGAGGTTGGCTTGGGCGCCCGCTACGCTTCCGGCCCCTGCCCCGGTGCCGGACTGGGACCCGGAGCTGCCTGCTTGGTTTGTGGCGCCGTTGCTTCCGCAGGCTGCAAGGGTCACGGCCGCTGCGCAAAGAACAAGTGCTGTCGTCATACGCCCACGCCGAGTCACCGTGTTAGACATTGGACTTCCTCCCGAAATGGTGCCCGAAGTTGGTTGCGATGCCTGAGACGGCGATGATGATGATCAGGGCGCCGCCGTAGAAGACGTTGCTGACCCACGTGCCGGCGCCGAGCAGCTGAATGCCGTAGATCCCGGTGGCCAAAAAGTACAAAGAGACGAGAGTGCCCAGTGGGTTGACCTGGCCAGGGGTGAAGACAAGCGTGCCAAGGAACGTCGCGGCGAAGGCAGGCAGCAACAGCTGCTCGAACGACGTCGGATCGGCACCTCCGGCAATGCTGATAGACACCACCCCGGCGACGCCTGCGATCAGCGATCCGGCAGCAAAACCGCCTAGACGAAGGGCGTCACCCTTGATGCCGGACAAACGGGCGACCTCCCGGTTGAAACCCAGAAAGAGCATTGACCGACCGGTCGGCGTGTGGCGTAGCAGGTACCAGAGCACAACAGCGATCGCCACGGCGTAGAAGAAGGCCAAGTTGATGCCGCCGACCCTCGTATTAACAAGCTGGCTCGCACGCGGCGAGATGCCGCCGACCGTCTGTGAATTTGCGATGAGAAGGGTGAGGCCAAGAACCAGCGTGCCCATACCGAGCGTGACGATTAACCCCTGCACCTTGAGGAAGACCGTGACTGCACCGCTGATCAACCCGGCCCCAAGAGCGGCCAACAGCGCGACGACGAGCGCCGCGCCGGCATTCCACTGGTTGACTCCGTTCAGCTGACCGAAAATGATGGCCGACATGCCCATGATGGCGGCGACCGACAGGTCAATCTCTGCGACGGCCAACGTCGGAACCACGGCAAGCGCAAGGATTGCTAACGCCGCCTGCGAGCTGGCCAGCTGCGTGAAGGTCCCGGTCCTGAAGAACGTCGTCGGCGCGGCCACCGCAAAGCCAACAATCAGCAGGACCCACAGCACCAGCAAGCCGTACCGGCTAGCGAGTCCGGTCACGGTCAGCGGCGCGTGACGCCTGCCTTGCGGGGCAGGAGACCGCGCGCCGGCGACGGCCGGATCCCCCGTGGGCTCACGTGTGAGCGACTGACCTTCCGACATCCGCCCGTCCTCACCGTCGAGATTATCGCTATGCGAAACTTGTTCGGTCCTCGACCGTAGCAGGAGGCGTAGCATCGGCACAAGAGTTTGGTAAGACCTTTATCCCAATCGCACGTTGTCATGTCCTTGGGTCCGCGGTGTGGAGCCGCGGGGCGGGCCGCGACAGTCTAGAGTTTGGCGCCGAGCCGGTCGGCCTCCCTGCGCAGAACCGGCAAGAACGCCTGGTCCATGTGCGAGATGCTCTCGCCGCTGGAGGCGGTCGCCACGCTTATGGATGCGCGGGTCACGCCGTTGGAGTCCCGGACTGGAACGGCGATCGATCGGACGCCGGGCTGCAGTTCCTCATCCGTATAGGAAAACCCGGTGGCTCGCGCGTGCTCGACCCGCTCTCGGACCAGTTCTCGAGTGAGGAGAGTGTTCGGACCGGTGCGAGTGAACTCACAATCGTCGAGGTACTGCCTCAACTCGTCATCAGTCATGGCGCACAGGAAGATGCGTCCGGCGGCAGAGGCGTGGGTCGGCATATGCGACCCCACCCGCACTCCGGTCGTGATCACCTGTCGAGCCTCCGCCCGCGCTACGAAGGTTACGGAATCCCCGTCGAGGACTCCAAGAGAGGTGGACTCCCCCACCTCGTCACGAACGGCCGCGAGGTGCGGCTGGGCCAATTGCGGCAGTGGGGATGCGGACAGGTAAGAGGAGGCTAGGCGAGCCAGCCGAGCGGTGGGGCGGAAGTACTTGCCGTCATAACTGAGGTAGCCCAGACCCTCCAGGGTCAGAAGGCATCGACGGGCTACCGCCGGGCTGAGGCCAGCAGCCTGGGCGGCGGTCGTGATGGTGAGCTGCGGCGTGTGAGGGCTGAAGGCTTCAATGATGCTAAGCCCCTTGGCCAGCCCACCCATCACCTCCTGGCGAGGCGCCAGCAGCGCACTCACGATGGCCCGCTAGTTGATATGTCCATGCTTCGTTATACGAATAAAATTCGAAGAGGTCAACAGGGTGCTGAGCGTGGCCAGCGGAGAGCGCGCGATATCGGAGTTGGCCTTACCATTGGTCCATGGCCTCCACCCGCGCTCCCACTCGCGCTACCGTGCGCGACCAGGCCCGTGATGACCGCACCGCCTCCATGTTCAGTCGGGTCAACGCCGGCCGAGTGTCAGGGCTGATCGTCGACCAGGTCCGGCTGCTGATCCGGGATCGGCACCTACAAGCCGGTGACCGGCTGCCGTCGGAACGCGAATTGGGCGAACGCTTCGGGGTCAGTCGAGTCACCGTTCGGGAGGCACTTCGCGGGCTGGAGGCCAACGGTTTGGTCACGATCCGGGTTGGCGCACGAGGTGGGGCGTTCGTCACCGCCCCGACAAGCGAACACGTCGGTGAGGGTATCTCGGACCTGCTCACTCTCTCGGTGCTGACGCCGGTCCAGGTCACCGAGGCTCGTCAGGTGCTGGAGCTCGGCATAGTCGCGTTGGTCTGTGAGCGCGCCGACGAGCAGGACATCACCGACCTGCTCGAGATCTGTGACCGCGCCGACGCAGCACTGGCGAGTAGTCAGAACTACCCCGTGTCGCTTTCGGCCGAGTTTCACACCCGCGTAGCCCGGGCCACGCACAACCCTGCGATCGAGATGTTTGCCCAGTCCTTCCGCGGACCCTTGCTGACATCGTTGCTGCGTGCGCAGGAAGAGGATCCTCTGCTAGGGGTCAAGGGCGCCTCCGAACACCGGGAGTTCGTCACGGCCGTGCAGGCGCACGATGTTACGGCGGCGCACGACATCATGGGTCAGCACCTTGCCCGCACCGCCGAACGCCTCAGCGCGAGGCTGTGACGCGGGGCTAGCGCCCCTGCCGGTTAAGCAGCACGTCCAAGCGCGGATAGACCCGGCGGGCGTTGCCAGCAAAGATCTGGGTTAGTTGCGACTCATCGAATCCGCTTGCCTCGACGTATGTTCTGGTGTCATCCCAAGCGACACCGGTGTGAGGGTCGACTCCACGAACCGCACCGAGCATCTCTGAGGCGAAGAGGATGTTCTCCGGGGGGATCACCTGACGTAGCAGGTCGATCCCGGGCTGATGGTAGACGGATGTGTCGAAGAAGACGTTCCGCAGCAGTTCTGCAGGGTCGGGACGGCCTAGCCGCACGGCCAGACCGCGGTAGCGCCCCCAGTGGTAGGGCACCGCGCCGCCGCCATGTGGGATGACGAAGCGAAGGGTGGGGAAACGGTCGAACAAATCCACCCGCACGAGTTGCATGAACACGGAAGTGTCGGCGTTGAGGTAATGGGCGCCGAGGGTATGGAACGCCGGATTGCGGGAGGCGGACACGTGGATCATGGCTGGCACGTCAAGCTCCACGAGCGCTTCGTACATGGGGAACCAGTACCGGTCGGTCATCGGCGGTGACGTCCACCAACCCCCCGACGGGTCTGGGTTGAGGTTGCACCCCACGAAGCCGAGTTCCTCGACGCAGCGCCTCAGTTCGACGATGGAAGTCTTGAGCCCGCCTTCCGGCGTTTGGGGCAGCTGACAGACTCCGGCGAAGTGCTCGGGATATAGCCGCGTCACCTGGTGGATGAGATCGTTGCAGACCTGCGCCCACACCCGCGCCATGTCCACGCCAGTCAGGTGATGCTCCATCGCCGAGGCCTGCGGCGAGAACACCATGACGTCGCCGCCCCGCTCCCGCATGACCCGCAATTGATTGGCCTCGATAGTCTTGCGGACGGCGTCATCGCTCGGCGCCCGATACTTGGGCGCCGGCTCGCTGGCCCTCTGCGCGGCCCGGAACTGGGTGTGGCTATCCGGGACCGTCGTGAAGTGGCCATGAGAGTCGATAATCATGGTGCCTTCCTCGCAAGCGAAACTCAGGCGTTGGGTGCGTCGACGTACAGCAGACCCTTGCCGGCCAATCGTTGGCGCATCTGGTTGACGTCGAGGCTAAGCTCGCCGCGCTGGTAGCGCTCCCTCGACTTCGCCTCCTGTTCTTCGCGGACGCTGGAAGCCGCAAGCACTTCCCCAGCCCGTTCACGGGAGACCACGAGGACGCCGTCGTCGTCGGCCACGACCACGTCACCAGGCCGGACCAGCTGGCCGGCACAGATAACTGGCACGTTAACATCCCCGAGGCTCTCCTTGACCGTGCCGGTGGCCGAGACGTACCGGGACCAAACCGGGAAGGCCATCCCGGTCAGCTCGGCCACGTCCCGACACCCTGCGTCGATAACCAGACCACGCACGCCGCGGGCGGTGAGGGCGGTAGCCAGCAGGTCTCCGAAGTAGCCTGCGTCGGAGGGCGAGGTCGGCGCCACAACCAGGAGATCGCCGTCCCGGCATTGCTCCACCGCGACATGCAGCATCCAGTTGTCGCCGGGCGGCACGCTCACGGTGACGGCCGTACCGGCCACATGAGCGCCGGGGTAGATGGGCCGTAGCCGTGGGTCGAGGTAGCCGGTGCGGCCCTGGGCCTCGTGGATCGTGGCCACGCCGTAGCGTGCCAACGCGTCGACAACCGCGCGGTCAGCGCGAGGCGGGTTGCGGACGACAACAGGCACGGTGGCCGCGCTTAAGACGCCGGCGAGGCGGCCGCGGCGGTGGAGCGCCCGTCGGGGTGCGCGGCGATGTCGGTCCACGGCAGCAGCGACACGTGGATGACGTCCTCGCCAGCTTCCCCGCCCATGGCGCGGATCGCCCGGTCGACATCGGCCAACCCGAAGGAGTGCGTGCCCAGCCGCTCAAGCGGAAACCGGTGCGATTCGAGCATGGCCATCGCCTGCTCGACGGCTCGGAAGCTGTGGCCGCGGGCGCTCTTGAGCGCGATGCTCTTCTCGGTCATCTTCCTGAGCGGGAAGTCAGGAAACGCGGCCAGTTCCCCCTGTGTCACCATGGCGCCCTCCCGGCGCTTCAGGGCGTCGATGCCGAGCAGCACCGGGGTCACACCGGCGCCGGCGGTGCAGTCGAGGACCACGTCGACGCCCTTGCCTCCGGTCAGTTCCATCACCCGCTCAAGCGGGTCCTCCTCCTGGACGTCGATGACGGCGTCGGCGCCCAAAGCCGTGGCTAGCTCCAGCCGGCCGACGTCGCGCGTAGTGCCTGTCACGACGATGAGCGAGGCTCCCGCGGCCTTCGAGGCGCACACCTGCGAGAGGCCTTGCTGCCCGGGTCCCTGAATGAGCACCGTCGTGCCGTAGGCGACCCCGCCGGCGTTGAGCGCCCACTCGATCCCGTTCGACAGCGGCGTCACCACGCTGGCCAGCTGGGCCGATACGCCGTCGGGGACCTTGTGCACGACGGCGTTCCACGGCAAGAACATGTACTGCGCGAAGCCCCCCCACAGATGGTAAGGGTTGTCCGCCGACGTGTAGCCGTAGCGGCGGGCGTCCGGGTTGGTTCGCCAGTCGGTGTTCTCGCAGTGGCGGTACTCCCCCGCGTGGCACCACTGACAGTGGAAGCAGCCCACGTAGTGCTCGACGAAGACGCGGTCGCCGTCGACGAGGCCATGTCGTTCCGTGAACTGCCGGCCGGCATCGGTGACTATTCCGACGTTCTCGTGGCCCATGATCACCGGGTCAGTCAGTGGCGGTTTGCGGTACATCTTGACGTCGGTGCCGCAGATGCCCGCGACTTCGACTCTGAGCAGCGCCGCGTCCGGGGGCAGGTCTGGGCGCGCGAAGGTGCGAAGCTCGGTCTGGTTCGGCGCGGTGCGCACGGCGGCAAGTACCTCATCGATCATGTCGCATCCTCAGGTCAAGCGCTCGTTACTTCTGGCGGTCTAATGGTCCTACCATAGAGCATATCGGTTCGTCGGCTACGCAACTGTCTCCGCCGCCCGGGCGTCCTTGTTCTCCCGAGAGATGAGGTTCCATGTCAGACCTGCGTCTTCGAACCATGACCCGTACCTCCGGCCCCAATGCGGCGCTCAAGGACGGAAGCGTCATCTTGCACGAGGCAGTCCTCGACTTCATGGATGTTCCGGTGCTCGTGCAGGGCTTCCGGCGCATGGTGCGCGGGTTAGAGTTCGATATCTCGGAGATGGCGCTGACCACCTACCTTGTCGCCAAGTCCCACGGCGTGCGCTTCACAGCGCTGCCGATCTTTCTGGTTCGCGGTTTGCACCACGGCGCGATTCAGGTCGCACGCGACGGCGGCATCGGGCAGGCCAAAGAACTGGAAGGCCGACGGGTCGGGGTCAACCGGGGATACACGGTGACAACAGGAGTCTGGGCCCGCGGAATCCTGGCCACCGAGTACGGCGTCGACCTCGACCGTGTGACATGGGTGGCCTCCGGCGACGAACATGTCGCCGAGTACCGCCCGCCGGGCAACGTGGTCACCATGCCCGCGGGCGGTGACCTCACCCAGATGCTGCTCGCCGGGGATCTCGCAGCAACTATCGGTGTTGACAGCGCCGATGCGGGGGTCGCGCCGTTGATCGCCAATCCGGAGGAGGCCGGACTGGCGGCGCTGCGGCGCACCGGTTACTACCCCATTAACCATCTCGTGGTGGTCCAAGACGATCTGCTGACCGCGCACCCTGGTTTGGCCGCACACCTCTTCACCGCTTTCGCGGCGGCGAAGGACCACTACGTGGCGCGGCTGCGCGAAGAGCTCATCACCGAGCCGACGCCGGCGGACAACACGTATGCGCGGGTGTTGCGGGCGACCGGGCGCGACCCGCTGCCCTACGGTCTCGAACCAAACCGTGCGGCTCTGCAAGAGCTGATGGACCAGGCCGTTGCGCAACACATCATGGGTGACGGTCTTCCGCTCGAGTCGCTCTTTGCCGCAGGCACACTCGAACTGACTGCCTGAGAACTGGCCGCCGTTCCGTATCACTCAGGCTTCACAACGCATCGAGAAAGGTGGCCACCCGCGCTGGAGCGGTTTGTGTGGTCTGCTCCGCTACCGGGACATCCCAGAGTTCCGATACGGGCAGGCACTCGTGCAAGAAGTTGGCCGCCGATGGAGAGTGCGACGCGTCCTGTCCCGGGACGATGAGCGCCGGTACATCGCAGACGAGCAGGTCCTCCGGTTCCGGTCCAGGCACGCTGTCCCGGTCGAACATGGTCCGGACCAAGCCGCCCAGGATCACCTGGTAGCGGGCCGGGTCCTGCCGGACGAAATCGTCGGCAAAGCCGGTGTCCGTGCGCAGCACGGTCGCCCAGGGGCCGACCCGCGGGTCGTCACCAAATCCAGCGGCGGATCTCTGGGCAAGCGCAACCACCTCGGCGAGCCCGTGGGACTCGGTAAAGGCTGCGTGCGCCGCGAAGCGGGCGTGCTGGGTGAGCCGGTACCGCGCCCCACCGGCTGGTGAGTACAACACGACACCTGCCGTCCGGGTCGGGTGGTTGACGGCGAAGACGGCGGCCACTGAGCACCCGACACAGCCACCCATGAGCGCAGCTCGGGCTATGCCCAAGTGATCCAGCAGCGCGCGGCCCTGCTCGGCGTAGTGCCGCCAGGTGACCCGCTCCACACGGCCGCCTGAGCGGCCGGACTCGCGGCGGTCGAAGGTGATGCAGGTGTAGCGGTCCTGCAGCTGGGGAAGCATGCCGGTTCGCCGGTAGATCCCGTGGGTGAGCCAGTTGTCTTGGGTGGCGCTGAAGCCGCCGGGCGAGAACATCAGTAACGGAGGGCCGGAGCCAGTGACGTTGTAGCGGGTGAGGATTCCGTCCAGAACGGCGGCAGGCACGAGGTCTCCTGGGACGTTAGGACGTGGGTCGGCCGCCCTTCACCTGGCGACCTTCTCGCACGTCGGTGGAAAATTCGATGATCGCGTCAAAGGCGACTTGGGCGACGTTGGCATAGCTTTCGGCCAGGGGGTCGTCGAGGCTGTCGGAGCGGTAACCGATGGCGGTCGTCGACAGCCGAATCCGCCCGTCGAGCCAAGGGCCGCCGCCGAAGCCGCCTAGTACCGGGATAGAGACCGCATCGGTGACCGCCCGGCCCACTATAGGACCGGAGTTGGTGAAGTTGAGCAGGCTAGCGCCGGCCTCCTCGAGTCCCTTCGCTTCAGCCACCAGTTGCTCCTGCATGCCAGGTGGCACTTCGTCGGCCAACGATGGGGTGGACTGATACGTGGTCCCGTGGCGCAGCGCTGTCTGAGGGGTGATACCGAACTGCGCGAACACCGGGATGCCAGCCCGGGCGATCGCGCTGACAGCGTTGGGGAAGTCGGCGGCACCGTCGAGCTTCACTAGATCGACACCGCCCTCCTTCACCAATCGGATCGCGGCCTCCACCGCGTTGTCTGTACCTTGCTGCAGGGGCCCGAAGGGAAAGTCGCAACACACCAATGCCCGCCTGACGCCTCGGCGTACTGCCTGACAGACGATCATCATCTGGTCCATCGTCACCTCGAGCGGGTTTGTCTGGCCCCAGAGGTTAACCCCGACGGTGTCCCCTACCGAGACAATGTCGACGCCGGCCCGGTCCGCGATGCTGGCCATCTGGCAGTCCCAGGCCACCAGGCCGACGATCTTGCGGCGCTCCCGCTTCATGGCCTTCAGCCCGTTAACAGTCACCTTGTCTTGCACGTTGTTCTCCCTATGTGGGTCTCGACCCGGGTAGGTCGCCGCTCGATGCGGATTAAGCGAGATACCGGCCCCCTACGCTCGGAGTGCAGTCAGGATCTCGACGAGGTCGGCTTCGTCTCGGGTCACCAGCAGCACCTGGGCGTGCGGGCGCAGGGTAAAGACTGCTGCCTCGACCTTCTCGGGGTCGCCGAGGACCAAGCCGGCCGTCATGATTCCTCGGCGCACGCAGGCTCGCCCGATCACCTCGGCAGCCTCTCCGTCGCCCTCGGTGGTGGCAACCATGACTGCCACGTCGGCCTCGATCAGCTCCTCGCTGAGCCACACCGTTGAGCCGTCCAAGCGATGCAACGCCAGGTCGGGCTGGCCGTTGACACCCGCGGGCTGGGAGTCATCGCCTGCCGTCGGCGGCATCGCCGAGACAAAGAACCGTGCTCCGTTCCAGGGCTGCTGCGCGGCCTGTCGAACGATCGTCGCCGCTTCGTCGTCTAGGGCGAGGATGCGAGCTCCCCGCCGCCCCGCGATCGGGGCGTCGATTCGGTACCTCGCCTCCTCGGCGGTGGTAGCGAGGGCGCAGCTGTTGGCGAGGATGGGTCGCATCGCCGGTCAGACCGTCGCGTGGGGCTTGCCCGGTTCGGCCGTGAGGGCCTCCCGGGTCGCCTCGATGAAGGCCACGTCACGCGGAAGCACCACAGCCGCCGACCGCACTCGATGGTGGACCGGGTCAACTCCGGCGGGGACAGTCCCATTCTCCTGCAGCGCGACCGCAGCCTTTCGAAGCTTCTGCCGCGCCTTCATGATGCCGGCGTCGGACGAGACCAGCCGTTCCTTCGAACGATCCACGACCGGGCCCATGCTTTCTTGCAGTGAGGAGTCCTGGATCGCGATGCCCCGGATGCCGGAGAAGAACTCCCCGCTCCGCTGGGCGACCCGGTCCATCAAGTAGTCGTTGTCCTTGTTCGCCCGGGGCCGGTAGGTGCCTGGGATGTTGTCGCTGTGCACGCCGTGCCCGGCCTTCATGGCCTCTACCTCGGCGGTGGTGAGCGCTCGGGTCGGGTGGTAGTCGAATGAGTACGCCCAGCAGTTCTCGTCGTCGATGGGGACCCAAAAGTGGCCGTGCACCGGGTGGTCCCCTCGCGGCGGCACCAGGGTGAAGTTGGGCAACACCCACGGGGTGATCCGCCAGTAGTAGCTGTCTTCCTCGGCGTTGCGGCGGGCTCCGACGAAGAGTCCGCCGTCGGAGTCGACGACCTCGAAGGAGGGCCGGAAGTCGGCAAGGTTGTACTCGTTGCCTTTGGCGCCTCTAAACAGCGGGTCGTTCTTCAAGCCGCCGGAATGCAGCCAGGACACGTGGCTGGAGTCAATGCCCCCCTCAAAGGCCTGCAGCCAGTTAGACTCTTGCCAACGCTTGGAGGTGTAGTTCTGCTCAGGCGCCACCCGAGCGAACTCAAACTCCGGCAGCGGAGGCGGGTTCGTCGGATTGCCCATGTGGGTCCACAGCACGTCACCGATCTTGATCAACGGGTAGGAGCGCAATTTTACGTGCGCGCAGAAGTTGCTGTTCTCTGGTTCAGAGGGCACCTCGACGGCCTGACCGGTCACGTCGTACTTCCAGCCGTGGTAGGCGCACCGCAGACCCCCCTCCTCGTTGCGGGCGAACCACAGCGAAGCACCCCTGTGTGCGCAGAACTCATCCATCAAACCGTATCGCCCCTCGCTGTCACGGAAGGCGATCAGCCTCTCGGACAGCAGCTTTACCCGAACCTGTGGACAGTCATGTTTAGGTAGTTCCTCGGCCAGCAGCGCCGGCATCCAGTATTGCCGGAACAGGTTGCCCATCGGCGTCCCGGGACCAGTCTGGGTCAGTAGCTCGCTTATCTCTCGCTTGAGCATTCGCCGCCTCCTTGAATGTGATTTCGAATCGACGCACCCGCGGAACGCGGGGCGCCGGCCTATTGACGAGCCCGTGAAGCCCACGGCTTCACTGCGCTCCGCTTCCTCTCACGTCGAAACGACCTTCGGAACCAGCAGCGTCCTCAGCGATCGAGCAACATCCCGCGCCGACTCCGCGGGGAGCGAAGCACCGACGGTCAGCGCCTTACGCACCACGAGGTAGTCGGCGGTGCTATTCACCGCGTCGATGGCGACAAGGCGCCCCTGGCGGTAGTAGATGACCGAGAACCGCTCGTCCTCGGGATCTCCACGCACCACATATTCGTCGTAGTCCGAGCTGAGACCAGCTATCTGTAGCTTCAGCTCGTACTGGTCCGACCAGAACCACGGAACCTCGGCGTACGGTTCGCGGCGCCCCGTCAAGGTAGCGGCCGCGACCTTTGCCTGACTTACTGCGTTCTGAACCGATTCCAACCGTAAACGACCCTGACCGGTGTGCGGATGTGGCATAACCGTGCAGTCCCCGGCCGCGACGACCAAGGGGTGACTGGTGCGAGCGAATCGATCGACGACAATTCCGCCTTCACAGTGCAGGCCGACCGCTTCGGCGAGCTCGGTCCGCGGCACCGCTCCGACGCCGACCAGGACAAGGTCGGCGTGCAGGATCGTGCCGTCGAACAGTTCCACTCCAGCCACCCGGCCAGCCTCGCCGACCACGCTCACCACGCCGGTGCCTACCCGCACCGTCACCCCCCGACGCTCGTGAACCTGCTTAAAGAACGCGGATACCACCGGCGCGACGGAGCGGGCGATGAGCCGCTCGGCTGCCTCAACGACGGTGACGGTCTTACCGAGGGACCGCGTTACCGCGGCCGCTTCCAGGCCTATGTAGCCTCCGCCGATGACCACCACACGAGTTGCGCCGGCGAGGTCTCGTCGTAGTCGGAGGCCGTCGTCGACGTCTCGCAGGTAGCGCACGCCGTCCAAGTCGGCGCCGGGCACGCTCAACCGGCGCGGGCGCGCTCCTACGGTGAGCGCGAGGTGCTCATACCGAAGCGATCGCCCGGCTTGCGTGGTGGCGATCCCCCCGCCCAACCCTGGCAGCGTTAGGTTCTGGACTCGATCACCACTGACAACGTCGATCTTTCGATCGGCATAGAACGCCTCAGTGCGGAAGGCGAGCGAGGCCTCCTTCGTGTTACCGAGGAGGAATGCCTTGGACAGCGGTGGCCGCTGATACGGCGGCCGAGGTTCAGCGCCAATAAGGGTGACGTCGTCGGCGTATCCCAAATCACGCAACGTGACCGCCAACTGAACACCGGCCTGGCTGGCGCCGACGATCAACGCACCGCTGGTCATGGCTGATCCGGCGGGACGTCGACGGACAGCCCGTCCATGTCCTCGGTGACCATGATCTGGCAGGACAGCCGGCTGCCGGCACGCCGCTCAGTGACTGCAAGATCAAGAAGGTCTTCCTCAGCATCGCCGGGTTCACCAACCAAGGTGAGAAAGTCGTCGCGCACCCAAACGTGGCATGTCGCGCAACTACAGTTGCCGCCACACTCGGCGACGATCCCGGGCACGCCGTTTTGGGTCGCCGCGATCATCAGGGATTCCCCGATCGAGGCGTTGACCGCCTTCTCAGTCCCATCGCATGAGACGAACACAGCTTCAGGCATCGCACCTTCACAAGACTGTCGTTGGCGGTCTGCCTGTGCAGGGGCCATTGGTCTAACCAATGTACCATCACTTGCGAGCGGTTGAGTCAGGGCCTGAAAGGGACGGCTGACCGGACTTCCGCAGTTCGTAGGCAGATTCGAGGGTTGTCGGGAGCGTTTGGCCTGGTCAGGGCCTTGTGTCATGGTGGAGAGAGCCGAAACGTGTAGGCACACGAGGTTGGGCGTGTCGCTC
>JAABUS010004157.1_pt1 | contig 21535 bp, 20 predicted proteins | sample 5560161 | NCBI WGS metagenome assembly JAABUS01 (sample SAMN10711885, study PRJNA513376) | rock metagenome | isolation source: Antarctica rocks | place: Antarctica: Victoria Land, Trio Nunatak nord | collected 2016-01-04
TCCCCCGTAGCGCTCGAGCAGGAGGGCGCCGGCGGCCTCGGCGGCGCGCCGGGCCAGGTCGAGGTCGTCCGCGCGGCTCAGAGCGCCCGAGCCAGCAGGACGACGGCAACGAGCAGGCCGAACGCGACGGCCACGTAAAGCAGGAACCGGAAGGCCTCGCGCTCGGACCTGAGCGGATTCAGCATGCTCAGATGATGTAGACGGTGGCGTAGACCACGATCCACATGACATCGACGAAATGCCAGTAGATGCCGGGAATCTCGATTCCCTGGTGGTCCTTGGCGGAGAAGTGGCCTCGATAGGCGCGGATGGTGCCCATCGCCAGCAACGTCAGTCCCACGAACACGTGCGCGCCGTGCAGGCCGGTCAGCCCGTAGAAGATCGAGCCCTGGGCGTTGTCCGAGGGCGCGAAGCCGATGTGCACGTACTCGTTGATCTGCACGCACAGGAAGGTCAGGCCGAGAAGGAACGTGGTGAGCATGCCCACCCGCAGCGCGCGGCGGTTCTCGTTCCGCGCGCCCTCCAGCGCCCAGTGCATGGTGAAGCTGGAGGAGATCAGCACCGCCGTGTTGACGCCGGCGATGATCTTGGGCAGCTCCGTTCCCTCGGCCGGCCACGCGTTGTCGCCCGCGACCCGAATGAAGAAGTAGGCCGTGAAGAACGCTCCGAAGAGCATGACCTCGGAGATGATGAAGAGCAGCATCCCGAGGAACTGCGGGTCCACCCGCGAGCTCTGGTTGGCGGTCGGGGGGCCGTGGTGCTCGTGGTGCTCATCGGTGTGCGGCCCACCGCCCAGTGCGACGGAGGCCGACTCCATCAGGCGGATATTCCCCGGGACGAGCCGTTCTCTTGCGCGCTCTCGTCGTCCGCGTCGGAGACGACGTGGTGCACGGGCTTGGACGTCGAGCTCTGGATCCGGCCCACGAGGTCGGCGCGCAGCCAGCCCGAGCGCGTCTCCGGGAAGGTGGAGATCACGATCTCGTCGATCCCGTAGAACTCCAGCGCGTTCTGGATCGCCGTGTAGGGGTCGGGATGGGTCACCTGCCCGATGGCGTGCAGGCCCTCCGCCTCGAGCGTGGCCAGCGTCGAGGCCAGCCGCTCGGTCGCATCGTCGCCCATGTCACCCGACTGGGGGCAGATCACGACGAAGCGCCGGTCGCCCTCGGCGGCCAGCTCCTTGAGCTGGTCGATCAGCGCCTTGCCGCCCACGGTCTGGTTGGCCACCACCAGCGTGCGGGTGGCCCTGTCCTTTTCGGCGTCGAGGTCCACCACGACGTGCTCGACGGGGCGGCGGGCGGCCTGCTGCACTCGCGTGATCAGATCCTGGCGCAGCCAGCCCGAGCGGGTGCTGGGGTGGGTGGAGATGATGATCTCGTCGAAGTCTCGCTCACCCAGGGCGTCCATGATCGCCGAGTAGGGATCGGGGTCCATCACCGCGCCCGTGGTCTGTACGCCCGCCTCCTCGATGCGGGCGACGGTCATCTGCAGCCGGTTCTCGGTTGCCTCGCGCACCGTCTCCTCGTAGATCACGTAGCCGTGGCTGGGCGCGTTCTGCGGGCAGATAACGTGCACGCTGACCTCGCCCTCGTCCGCCCTGCGCTTGACGGCGTCGATGAGCGCCGAGCCCACCAGCGTCTCGTTCGCGACGACGAGGATGCTGGTCTCGGTGCGGTGCTCGCCCGCCTGTCCTTGCGAAGCGAGGGATCGATGATCGGGCTGCGCTCCTCCCGCGGTGCTCACTGGATCTGACCTTCCGGTGGGGGCTGGGCCCCGCCGCCGCCGGCGGTGGCCGCCGCCCTGCCGGCGGGGGAGGGCGTCTTGCGCTTCTCGTCGCCGAACACCGCGTGCACCGCTCCGGGCACGCCGTACTCGTAGGGGCCGCCGACAACGGTCGGGATCTCGTCGAAGTTGAAGACCGGCGGCGGCGAGGAGACCTGCCACTCGATGGAGTGGGCACGCCACGGGTTTGCCACGGCCCTGGGGCCGTTGCGCCAGCTCGTGATCATGTTGTAGAGGAAGACCAGGAACGACAGGCCGAACAGGAAGCTCGAGATCGAGATGAACAGGTTGATCGTCGCGAACTGGTCCGCGTAGTCGGCCACGCGCCGGGGCATTCCGTCGATGCCGACCAGGTGCATGGGGCCGAAGGTCAGGTTGAAGAAGACGAACGAGAGCCAGAAGTGCAGCTTGCCCAGGCTCTCGTCGTACATCCGCCCGGTCATCTTCGGGAACCAGTGGTAGAGGCCGGCGAAGATCGTGAAGACGCTGCCGCCGAACAGCACGTAGTGGATATGGGCCACCACGAAGTAGGTGTCCGACACGTGGATGACCACCGGGATGATCGCCAGGATGATGCCGCTGATCCCACCCAGGGTGAACATCGTGATGAAGCCCAGCGCGAACAGCATGGGCGTGGTCAGGTGAATCACGCCTTTCCACAGCGTGGCCAGCCACGAGAAGATCTTGATGCCGGTGGGCACCGCGATCAGCATCGTGGTGAACATCATCGGCACGCGCAGCCAGTTGTGCATGCCCGAGACGAACATGTGGTGGGCCCAGACGGTGAAGCCGAGGATCACGATCGCCACCAGGGAGAAGGCCATCATCCGGTAGCCGAACACCGGCTTGCGCGAATGGGTGGAGATCACCTCGCTGACGATCCCGAAGCCCGGCAGCATCATGATGTAGACCGCCGGGTGGGAGTAGAACCAGAAGACGTGCTGGTACATCAGGACGTCGCCGCCGGCTGCGCCCGTGTTGAAGAAGTGGGTGCCCAGTGACCGGTCCAGCAGCACGAAGAACTGGGAGCCGGCGATGAACGGCGTGGCGATCACCACCAGCAGCGAGGTGGTGAAGTTGGCCCACACCATCAGCGGCATGCGCCAGAAGGTCATGCCCGGCGCGCGCATGGTGATGATCGTGACCAGGAAGTTCAGCGCGGTGGCGATCGAGGACGCACCCGCGAACTGCACGCCGAGGGTGAAGAACTGCTGGCCGACAGGCGTCTTGGTGGACAGCGGCGCGTACGCCGTCCAGCCGGTGGCGAACGCGCCGCCCTCGACGAAGAAGGAGGCGACCATCATCACGCCCGCGGTGGGCAGCATCCAGAACGACAGCGCGTTCAGCCGCGGGAAGGCCATGTCCGGCGCGCCGATCATGAGCGGGATCACGTAGTTCGCGATCCCTGCGAACACCGGGATGATGAACAGGAAGATCATCAGCGAGGCGTGCACGCTGAACAGCCCGTTGTAGGTGTTGGGATCCACGAACTGCGTGCCCGGCTGGGCCAGCTCGGCGCGGATCAGCATGGCCAGCAGGCCGGCGATGATGAAGAAGAGGAAGGTGGTGCAGATGTACTGGATCCCGATCACCTTGTGATCGGTGTTCACCCGGAAGTAGTCCCACCAGGAGCTTGCGCCGTGGCCCGAGTGGTCCTCGGGCCGCGTGGGCCTGCCCGAGGCCCAGTAGAACCAGTAGTCGAAGCAGCCGATGCCCACCAGGAAAGCCAGGGGCATGGCGATCAGCGACACCGTGGTGACCGCGTCGCTGTCCAGCAGCGGGTCCCACCCGTACAGCGCGCGGACGCCCACCACCAGGCCCATCGCGAACAGGTACGCGAGCGGCACCATCAGAGCGGCGCGGTACCAGCCCGGGGCGCGGATCTTGGCGGCCAGCGTCATCGGGCGTCACCGTATCCCACGCCCGGGGTCAGGGATGCCGTGTCGCCGCCGGCGTCGGACTTGTCGCCTCCTGACTTCTTCTTCTTGAGCAGCCACTGCTCGAACTGGCCGTCCGGCACCACGCTCACCTGCTGGCGCATGGTCGAGTGGCCGATGCCGCACAGCTCGGCGCAGACCACGTCGTACTTGCCGAGCTTGGTGGGTGTGGTGCGGAGGCGGGTGGTCAGCCCGGGCACCGCATCGGACTTGAGCCGGAACGCGGGCACCCAGAAGTCGTGGATCACGTCCTCGGTGTGGATGCGGAACTCTGCGGGCCGGCCCTTGGGCAGCACGAGCTGGTCTGACTCGACCTTGCTCTTGCCCGCGCCGGGGTACTCGAACTTCCAGGCGAACTGACGGCCGGTCACATCGACCACCAGCGTGTCGGCGGCCTTGGCCTCGATGTCGTTGAGAACCACCCAGCCATACCCGGCCAGCGCGCTGACCAGGATGAACGGGATCGTGACCCAGACGATCTCGAGCTTGGTGTTCCCGTGGATCGGCGCGCCATCGCTCATGTCACCCGGCTGGGCGCGGAAGATCAGCACCGAGTAGACGACCACCGCCATGACCAGCACGAAGACCGGCACCGACGCGATCATCAGGATGTCGTAGAGGGTGTCTATCTCCGGGGAGGCGCTCGACGCCTGGACCGGGAACCAGTCGATCCACAAGGCGATCGCGATCCCGACCGCCGTGGCCGAGAGGGTCGCCAGCGTCATGCCGAGCACCGGCCGCCGCCGCAGCAGACTACGCATCGTCACCGCCCTCACCGATCACGGTGCGCGAGTCTATATATGCCGGTGGACCGCCGTTCCCCTGGGGAGGAGCGCAGACCGGTCGTCGACCGGTCGAGCACCGGACCCGGCTCTCAGGAGGAGCGCGGGGTCAGGCGGCGAGCGGCCCGGCCGCCGCGTCGCGGAAGCTCGACGGCGGAGTGCCGTGGTGCCGCCTGAAGGCCTTTGCGAACTGGGCCGGCTGGCGGTAGCCCACCGCGCTGGCCACCTGGTTGACCGGCGACTCGCTGCCGCGCAGCAGATCGGCGGCGCGCTCCATGCGGATGCGCTGCAGATAGGTCCTGAAGCTGGTTTCGCCGGCTTCGGCGAAGGCGCGCTGGAGCTGGCGGCGAGATGTGGCCACCCGTCGGGCGACGTCGTCGAGGGCGAGCTTTGTGTCGTACTCCGCCTCGATGATCGTCGCCGCCTCGGCGAAGAGCTCGTGGCGGCGCTGGATCGTCGCCGGGCGCTTGGCTGCGGACAGCATCACCCTCTCCTACGGGGCTCGTCCCCGATTGGATAACTATTGGCTTGAAGCTCAGAGCTCGAGCGGCAGCTCGGCCATCTCCGTGCGTGTCTGGCTCATCCAGCGCACGATCGACACGACCGCGACGGCTACCCCGAGGCCGCAGATGATCGAGTTCACGACCACCCCGACCAGCGCGATGGTGACTCCGAGAGCCACCAGCACCGGAAGGTAGGACGGGTCGGGAAGGTGGATCGGCTCGCCGGCCGGCGGCAGCGGGGCACTGTCCGAGACGGCGCCGGCGTCCTCGTCCTCGGCCATCAGTAGACGAGGCCGACGACGAACGAGGCGGCGAAGACCAGCAGCGTGATCACGGTCGCGATCAGGGCTGTACGGAGGTTGCGATGGGCCAGTCGACGATCCACGATCCCGCTTTCTACCAGAACGGCTCGGGGGAGAATCTCGGTGCGGTTGCAAACCCAGCCGGGGCGCGTAAAGAATAGGTGGTGGCCTCGGTGATCGGAATCGACGTGGGTGGGACAAAGGTGGCCGTGGCCCGGGTGCAGGATGCCCGGGCCACCGGATACGTGGAGCAGGCCACCGAGCTCTCCGACACCCACGCCCTGCTCGAGGGAATCGAGCGGGTGGTGGCCGAGGCGGTGGGGGGCGGCGAGCAGCCCGCGGCGATCGGCGTGGGGGTGCCGTCCCAGATCGACTTCGCCACCGGCGCGGTGCTCTCCAGTGTGAACATCCCGTTGGAAGGTGTTCCGCTGAGGGAGGAGCTGGGCAGGAGGTTCGGAGTGCCCGTGTTCGTGGACAACGACGCCAACTGCGCGGCGCTGGCCGAGGCGCAGCTGGTGCCCGACCCACCTGCGACCCATCTGGTCATGCTCACGCTGGGCACCGGGGTGGGCGGCGGCGTGATCATCGACGGCCGGATCGAGCGCGGCCACACCGGCCTGGGCGCCGAGCTGGGCCACATCATCGTTGACGGCCGGGCGGCGCTCGACGCCGAGCCCGGAGGCTTCCCCCGCCCCGGCTCGCTGGAGTGGCACTGCAGCGGCCGGGGGCTGGAGCGGGCCGGCACCGAGGTCGCGCGCAGGCACGGGGAGGGGGCACTGGCGCAGATGCTGGCCGAGGAGGGGAGGGTCTCGGGCCGCGGGGCCGTGTCCGCCGCCCAGGCGGGCGACGCCGCCGCCCTGGACCTGTTCGAGGGGTTCGGCCGCTGGCTGGGCCTGGGGATCGCGAGCATGGTCAACGCCTTCGAGCCCGAACGCGTGGTGATCGGCGGCGGCCTGTCGCGCGCCGCGGAGCTGTTCCTGGACACGGCGGTCACCGAGGCCGAGCGCAACGCGCTGCCCGCCCTGTGGGAGCGTACCGTGGTGGGCCTGGCCAGGGGCGGTTCGGAGGCCGGTGTGATCGGCGCCGGGGTGCTCGCTGCGCAGGAGCTTGCGCGCAACGGGGATACTCCGTGCAACCGGGAGCAAGAGTGACGACAAGCGAAGGGAAGCGATGACCCTCACAAAGGACGAGACCGAGCTCGACGCACTGGCGATCGACACCATCCGCACCCTCTCGATCGACGCGGTCGAGAAGGCCAGCTCCGGTCACCCGGGCGCGCCGATGGCCCTGGCGCCGGTGGCCTACCAGCTGTTCACGCGCACGATGAAGCACAACCCGGAGAACCCGGACTGGTTCGATCGCGACCGCTTCGTGCTCAGCGCGGGCCACGCCTCGATGCTCCTGTACTCCATCCTGCACCTGACGGGCTACGGGATCTCGATGGACGACCTGAAGAGCTTCCGCCAGCTGCTGAGCCCCACGGCCGGCCATCCCGAGCACGAGGCCGAGGGCACGCCGGGCGTGGAGGTGACCACCGGGCCGCTGGGCCAGGGCATCTCCAATGCCGTCGGCTTCGCGCTGGCCGAGCGGCTGCTGGCGGCCCGCTTCAACCGCGACGGTCACGAGATCATCGACCACCACACCTACTCGATCGCCAGCGACGGCGACATGCAGGAGGGGGTGGCCTCGGAGGCCTCTTCGCTGGCCGGCCACCTCGGGCTCGGTCGCCTGACCGTCTTCTACGACGACAACCACATCCAGCTGGCCGGACCGACCTCGATGGGCTTCTCGGAGGACGTCGGCAAGCGCTACGAGGCCTATGGCTGGCACGTGCAGAACCTGGGTGAGGACATCAGCCTCGAGCGGCTGGCGGGCGCCATCGACGCGGCCCACGCCGACCAGGACCGTCCCTCGCTGATCATCCTGCGCACCCATATCGCGTTCGGATCGCCCAACAAGCAGGACACCCAGTCGGCGCACGGCTCGGCGCTGGGCGAGGACGAGGTGCGCCTGACCAAGGAGGCCTACGGCTGGGATCCGGACAAGACCTTCTACGTGCCCGACGAGGCGGCCGAGCACTTCGCCGAGTCGATCCAGAGGGGCAAGCAGGCCGAGGCCGAGTGGAACGGGCGACTCGACGCCTACAAGGAGGTGCACCCAGAGCTGGCCGAGCAGCTGGCGCTGCATATCGACAGGCGGCTGCCCGACGGCTGGGACTCCGGCCTGCCGCGCTTCTCGCCCGACGACGACCCGCTCGCCACGCGCAAGGCCTCCGAGCAGGTGATCCAGTGGGCGGCCGCCCAGGTGCCCACCCTGGTGAGCGGCTCGGCCGACCTCGAGCCCTCCACCAACACCGAGATCGAGGACGGCGGCTCGGTCACCCGCGACGACTACTCGGGGCGCAACGTGCACTACGGCGTGCGCGAGCACGCCATGGGGGCGATCGTCAACGGCTTGAACCTGCACGGCGTGCGCGCCTTCGGCTCCACGTTCTTCAACTTCGTGGACTACATGAAGGGCTCCCTGCGGCTGGCGGCGCTGATGGGGCTGCCGGTGATCCACGTGTACACCCACGACTCGATCGGCCTGGGCGAGGACGGCCCCACCCACCAGCCGGTGGAGCAGCTGGCCACGCTGCGCGCGACGCCTAACGTGAACGTGGTGCGGCCCGCGGACGCCAACGAGACCGCGCTGGCCTGGAAGTTCGCCCTGTCCCAGACCGACGGGCCGTGTGCGCTGGTGCTCTCGCGTCAGGGCATCCCGATCCTGGACCCCGACTCGATTCCCCAGGACGCCGTGGAAAAGGGTGCATACGTGTTGCGCGATGCGGCGCAGGGCGAGCCCGACGTGATCCTGATCGGCACGGGCGCCGAGGTGGCCACATGCGTGGATGCCGCGGAGAAGCTGGAGGCCGAGGGGCTGGCCACCCGCGTGGTGAGCATGCCCTGCTGGGACCGGTTCATCGAGGCCGGCCGGGAGTACCAGGAGCAGGTGCTGCCCCCCTCGGTCCGGGCGCGGGTGTCGGTGGAGGCAGGGGCCACGATCGGGTGGGACCGCTGGGTCGGTCCGGATGGCGCGTCGGTCGGCATGACCGGCTTCGGCGCGTCGGGCCCGGCCCCAGAGCTTCTCGAGCACTTCGGATTCACCCCCGAGAACGTCGCCGAGTGCGCCAAGGAGATCGCGCAGCGCGTAAGCGGCGCAACCCAGACGTAGTCAGAGAGGAGCCATTTGAGATGGCACAGAACGAGCGACTTCTAGCCCTTACCCAGGCCGGGGTATCGGTGTGGCTGGACCAGATCCACCGCGCGATGATCGAGTCGGGTGAGCTGAAGGGCCTGGTCGACGAGTACTCGCTCCGTGGCGAGACCTCCAACCCGGCGATCTTCGAAAAGGCCATCCTGGGCTCCGCCGACTACGACGACAAGATCGCCGAGCTGGCCTCCGAGGGCCTGGAGCCCGTCGACGCCTACCTGCGGATCGCCATCGAGGACGTGGCGGCGGCCTGCGACGTGATGCGGCCCGTCTACGACGAGCTGGACCACTACGACGGCTTCGTCTCGCTCGAGGTCGAGCCATCGGTGGCCCACGACACCGCGGCCACCGTCAAGCAGGCGCGAGAGCTGTGGGAGTCCGTGGACCGGCCCAACGTGATGATCAAGATCCCGGGCACCACCGAGGGCGTGCAGGCGATCGAGGACGCCACCGCCGACGGCATCAACGTGAACGTGACGCTGCTCTTCAGCGTTGAGTCCTACGAGAACGTGGCCGAGGCCTACATTCGGGGGATGGAGCGGCGCAAGGAGGCGGGCGAGAGCCTGGACGTGCATTCGGTGGCCTCCTTCTTCGTCTCGCGCGTGGACACAGAGGTGGACAAGCGGCTGGCCGAGGCAGACCGCGAGGACCTGGTCGGGCTGGCGGCGATCGCCAACGCCCAGGCCGCCTATGGGAGCTTCGGGCGGATCTTCCACGGGGAGCGCTTTGCCGAGCTCAAGCAGGCGGGGGCGCCGGTGCAGCGCCCGCTGTGGGCCTCGACCGGGGTCAAGGACAAGCGCTATTCCGATACGAAGTACGTCGCCGGCCTGGTAGTCCCCGAGACCGTGAACACCATGCCGATGGAAACGCTCAAGGCGTGCGCCGAGCGGCTGGAGGTGGAGGGCCCCGCCGCCGACCAGGACCCCTCGGAGGCGCTGGGCAGGCTGGCCGACGCCGGAATCGACATGACCGACGTGACCCTGACGCTGCTGGACGAGGGGATCGAGAAGTTCATCGAGCCCTTCGACAAGATGATCGCCGGGCTCGAGGATCAGATGGCCAAGGTCGGCCAGGAGGCGTGAGCGACCCGGGGGAGGGGGTCGAGGCCGCGCTCGGCGACGAGCTGAGCGAAGCGGTCGACGCGCGCCTGGACGCGGCCCGCGACCAGGGCGTGGTCGCGCGCATCTGGGAGCGCGACGAGGCACTGTGGGGCGGCCCGGGGCCCGAGATCGGCGACCGGCTGGGGTGGCTGGACATCGCCGGCCGTCAGCTCGAGAGCGTCGATGACCTTCTGGCCTTCGTCGACTCGGTGGAGTCGGAGGGCTTCACCCACGCCGCCCTGCTGGGCATGGGCGGCTCCAGCCTGGGTCCCGAGGTCATCCGCCGCTCCTGCGCGCGGGGTGCCCTGACCCTGCACGTGCTCGACTCGACCCATCCGGACGCCGTTCACGCCCTGGAGGAGGCGATCGACGTGGAGAGGACGATCTTCGTCGTGTCCTCGAAGTCGGGCGGGACGGTGGAGACGCTGTCGCACATGAGGCACTTCTACGAGCGCACGCAGGAGAACGGCGAGCAGTTCGTGGCCGTCACCGACCCCGGCAGCGGCCTGGCGGAGATGGCTGCGAAGCGCAGCTTTCGCCGGGTGTTCGAGAACGACCCCGACATCGGCGGGCGCTACTCGGTGCTCTCCTGCTTCGGCCTGGTGCCGGCGGCCCTGATGGGCGTGGACGTCCGCGCGCTGCTGGAATCCGCCCAAAAGGCGCAGGAGACGTGCCGGCGCCCGGAGGCCAACCCCGGTCTATGGCTGGGCGTCGCCCTGGGCGAGCTGGCGCGCCTGGGCCGGGACAAGGCCACGTTCGTCGTATCGCCCCGGATCGCGGCCTTCGGCCTGTGGGTCGAGCAGCTCCTGGCCGAGTCCACGGGCAAGGAGGGCACGGGCATCCTGCCGGTGGCCGAGGAGCCGCTGGGCGATCCGGCGGCCTACGGCGACGATCGCGTGTTCGTGTACGTGCGCGACGACGAGCAACCCGACGCGGGGTCCGAGCGCGGGGTCTCGGCCCTGCGCGACGCAGGCCAGCCGGTGATCACCGTCGCGGCCAACGGCCCCGGCGACCTGGGCCGGATCTTCTTCCTGTTCGAGTTCGCCACAGCCGTGGCGGGCTGGGTGCTGGGAATCAACCCGTTCGACCAGCCCGACGTTCAGGGGGCCAAGGACAACACCAAGAGGGTGCTGGAGACCTCCGAGCGGCCTGGGGTCGACGACGCCGACGACTCGTTGCTGAGCGCGCTGGTCAGCGAGGCCGCCCCGCCGCACTACGTTGCGGTCATGGGCTACGTGGGCCCGTCCGAGGAGATGGACTCCGCGGCGCTCGAGTTGCGGGCCGTGATTCGTGACTCGACGCGGGCCACCACGACGTTTGGGTACGGGCCCCTCTTCCTGCACTCCACGGGCCAGTTCCACAAGGGCGGCCCGCCGGTGGGGATCTTCTTGCAGCTGGTCTCGGAGGCCGAGCACGACGTCTCCATACCCGAAGCCGATTTCACGTTCGGAGAGCTGATCGAGGCCCAGGCTGCCGGTGACGTGCTGACGCTGCGCGACCACGGCCTCCCGGTCGAGCGGGTGCGTCTGGAGAGCTCGGACCCGGCGGCGGCGCTGCGGGCGGTCACCGAGAAGGTGCGCGTGATGCTGGCGGACTGAGCGACCTCAGTCGGCCTGGACCAGCTCGGCCGGCAAAGCCTGTGGCGTGATGATCCGAACGCCATGGTGCTCGCCGAGGGGCAGCAGGTGACGTCTGTCGCCGGTGACCAGAACGTCCGCGCCCTCCGCCACGGCGCAGGCGAGGATCGCATCGTCGGCCGGGTCGCCCGATCGAGGCTCCGAGTGGCCTGGCATGCGAGCAACGATCGCCATCGCTCGCAGCGCTCCGACGTAGTTTTTGATGGCCCCGCTCTCCGCGTGCAGCTTCGCGGTCAGCACCCGGATCAGCTCTTCGATCGCGAGGTCCGGCACGACCAGTGCGATCGCGCCTCGGCGAGTGGCTTCGAGCACCAGCCGGGGCGGTCCCCCGGCGATGAAGGCCGACACCAGGACGTTGGTGTCGCAGGCGACCTTCAGTCAGTCGCCCTGCTCGGCGTGCATCTCGGCGCGGACCTCGTCGACCAGCCCTTCGATGTCTTCGGGCCCTACTCCGCGCTGCGCGGCGAGGCGTTCCCCCTGGCCGAATATCTCGGACCAGCGATCCTGCTCAACAGTCAAGCGCAACGCCTCACGCGCGAGTTCGCTCTTCGTCATGCCCCGAGTTCGGGCGCGCTGCTCGAAATCTTGCATCAGCTCGTCGGGGATCGACACTGAGAGCAGCCGGCTCATCATATGGACGTGGAAGAGGGCGGGACTTGAGTTTCAAACACATATAACGCGGTTATGTATTAGGGCATGGCCGACCGTCTCGCCCAGCTCCTCGGCGCCCTCTCGCTCAGCGCCACCGACCGCTTCCGCACCACCGTCGAGGGCTCCCTCGGGCGCGCCGGCGCCCACGCCGCGGCACTGGTTCATCTCGACGCCTACCCGGGCGACTCGGTGCAGGCCCTGGCCACCGTGCTCGGTGTCTCACAGCCCGCGGGGGTCAAGCTGGCGACACGTCTCGCGGCCGACGGCCTTCTGGAACGACGCCCCGGCCACGACCACCGCACCCTCTCGCTCCATCTGACGCCGCGCGGCCGTACGGCCGCGGCGCAGGTTGTGGCCGACCGCGCGGCGGAGCTCGACCAAGTTCTCGCTGTGCTCGACGCCGATGAGCGCGAACGCCTGGCGCCGCTGCTTGAGAAGCTGGTGGCGGGACTGGCCGGCGACCGTCCAGGCGCGCTGTCTGTGTGCCGCATGTGCGACCGCGACGCCTGCTGCGGCGCCCGGGCCGGCTGCCCGCTCGAGCACACGGTCAAATGACCACCGCCGCTCCAGCCCGGCCGCTGGCTTTGGCGGGCGCGGGCATCGGGGTCGTCGGGGTCACCTTCGGCATGGCCCGTTACGGCTTCGGCCTGCTGGCGCCCGACATCCGCGCCGGCTTCTCGCTGAGCAGCGGCACGCTGGGCCTGCTCGCGGCGGCGTCCTACGTGGCCTACCTGGTCACCTCGGTCACCGCCGGCCTGCTGACCGCGCGACTGGGACCACGCACGATCGTCGCCGCGGGCGGGGCCTGCGCGGTGGTCGGCATGGTGGCCGCCGGACTGGCCCCCAGCCCGGCCGTGCTGTTTGCGGGCCTGCTGGTGGCCGGCGCCAGCGCAGGACTGGTATTCCCCCCCTTCTCGGACGTGGTGGCTCGGTCCCTGCCCGTCGAGAAGCGCCCACGCGTGCTGGCCGCCATCTCCTCGGGCACGGGGTGGGGGGTGGCGGTGGCCGCTCCGGTGGCGATCGCCGTGGGAACGAGCTGGCGCACCGCCTGGCTGCTCTTCGCCGCCATGGCCGGCGCGGCCACGGTGTGGGCGCTGTGCGTGCTGCCCGGCCGGGCGCTCGGGGCCCGTGAGGCGGTTGCCCTGCGCCTGGGGTGGTTCGTGTGCCCGCGTTCGGGCAGGCTGCTGATCGGGGCGGGGCTGATCGGCGTGGCCAGCTCGGTCTACTGGACCTTCGCCGTTGACCGGTTGGTTGCCGCGGGCGGAGTGCCGAGCGCCGACGCCCGGGTGTTCCTGGGGCTGGTGGGCGTGGCCAGCGTGGGCGGCACGGTGGCGGGCGACGCGGTGCGCCGATTCGGCGGGGCGGCGGTGTTCGTCTGCGCGCTGGTGGCCGAAGCCGGCGGGCTGGCCCTGCTGGGCCTGACGCCGGCCAGCGCCGGGGCGGCCGCCGCGTCGGCGATCCTGTTTGGCGCGGCCTACAACGTCGTGGTGGCCGTGGAGGTGATCTGGAGCGCGCGCGTCTTCGCGAGCCGCCCCTCCGCGGGCCTGGCGGCGATCCTGTTCGTGCAGGCGGTGGGCGCCCTGATCGGTCCGCCGGTGCTGGGCGCGGCGGCCGACGAGGTCGGCTTCGCCACCGTATTCTGCGGCGCGGCCGGTCTGCTGGCGGCCACGACGGTCCTGGCTCCGCGCGAGCGCGTTACCGATTTGTAGCCTTTCTCGCCGGCAGGTTGCAACTGCACCGGCCCGTGGAAAGAATGAGGCAGAGCGCCACGACGAGACGATCCGCGGGGTCCCGGCCCCTGAATGGAGGCAGTGCATGCAGCTCGGGTTCGTAGGGCTGGGAAAGATGGGTGGGAACATGGTCCACCGCATCCATCGCGATTCCGACCACCAGGTGGTGGCGTTCGACTTCAACGAGGAGGCCGTCGAGAAGACCACGGAGTACGGCGCCACCGGCGCGTCCTCCCTGGAGGAGCTGGTCGAGAAGCTCGAGAAGCCGCGCGCCGTGTGGATCATGGTGCCCGCCGGTGACGCCACCCAGGAGACGATCGACAACCTGGGCGATCTGCTCGACGAGGGCGACGCGATCATCGACGGGGGCAACTCCAAGTTCAGCGACGACAAGGTCCGGGCACGGGCGCTGTCCGAGAAGGGGATCGAGTACGCCGACGTGGGCACCAGCGGCGGCGTGTGGGGCCTGGAGGTGGGCTACTGCATGATGGTCGGCGGCACCGACGAGGCGGTGGAGCGGATCTCCCCGATCCTCGACGTGCTGGCGCCGCCCTCCACTGAGGAGCACGGGCCCGGCTGGGGCCACTTCGGCGGCCCGGGCGCCGGGCACTACGTGAAGATGGTGCACAACGGCGTGGAGTACGGCCTGATGCAGGCCTACGCCGAGGGCTTCGACATCTTCGACAAGTCCGAGTACGAACTCGACAAGGCGAAGATCGCGCACCTGTGGATGCAGGGGTCGGTGGTCCGCTCCTGGCTGTGTGAACTGGCCGCCCTTGCCTTTGAGGCCGAGGGCAACGGACTGGAGAGCCTGGACGCCTACACCGAGGACTCCGGCGAGGGACGCTGGACCATCGAGGACGCCATGGCCAAGGACGTGCCCACCCCGGTGATCACCGCTTCGCTCTACGCGCGGTTCTACTCGCGCGGAAACGGCGGCTTCACCCACCGGATGCTGTCGGCCTTGCGCAACCAGTTCGGCGGCCACTCCATGCGCACCCGGGCCGAGCAGGCCTCGGATCCCGCAGACGTCTGATGGCGACCGAGGCTGGCCACGCCGGGGAGGAGCAGCAAAACCCCCTGGTCGAGGGCCTCGAGCGGCTGCCCGTGCACCCGACCACGCTGACGATCTTCGGCGCCACCGGAGACCTGGCCAAGCGAAAGCTGCTGCCTGCGCTCTACAACCTGGCCCACGAGGGGGCGCTGCCCGAGCGCTTCAACCTGATCGGCTCCTCGCGCAGCGAGCTGTCCGATGACGACTTCCGCGAGCTCGCCGTCGGCTCCATCCGCGAGTTCTCGCGCCGCAAGCCCGACGACAAAGTGATGGACGCGCTGCTGGCCAACGTGCGCTACGTCTCGGGCCCCTTCGACCAGGACGACGTCTACGAGCAGCTGAGGGAGGCCACGCAGAGGTTCGACGAGCAGGCGGAGATCGTCTTCAACCGTGTCTACTACCTCTCGACCGCGCCCACCTTCTTCCCGGTGATCGTGGCCCAGCTCGGCGAGCACGGGCTCGATCACCACGAGGATGCCGAGGTGCGGGTGGTGATCGAGAAGCCGATCGGGCGAAACCTGCAGGAGGCCAAGGAGCTCAACCAGGCGGTCCTGGGCGTGTTGGACGAGGACCAGGTGTTCCGGATCGACCACTACCTGGGCAAGGAGACTGTCCAGAACATGCTGGCGTTCCGGTTCGCCAACGGGCTGTTCGAGCCAATCTGGAACCGCAACTACGTCGACAACGTCCAGATCACCTCGGCCGAGGACATCGGGATCGGCAGCCGGGCCGGTTACTACGACACCTCGGGCGCGCTGCGCGACCTGGTCCAGAACCACATGCTCCAGCTCTTGTGCCTGCTGTGCATGGAGCCGCCGGTGAACTTCTACGCCGACGAGGTCAGGGACGAGAAGGTCAAGGTGCTGCACGCGATCCACCCTCCTGAGCCAGAGGAGGTGTCCGAGGTCACGGTGCGGGCGCAGTACACCGGTGACGTTGTGGCCGGCGAGGAGGTCAAGGGCTACAAGCAGGAGGAGGACGTGCCCGAGGACTCGACCACCGAGACCTACGTGGCCATGCGCCTGGAGGTGGACAACTGGCGCTGGGCCGGGGTCCCGATCTACCTGCGCACGGGCAAGCGGCTGGCGCGCAAGGTCACCGAGATCGCCGTCACGCTCAAGCCGGTCCCCCACCTGGCCTTCCGCGAGGAGGGCTCGGTAGGCGTGCAGCCCAACCAGATCGTCATGACCATGCAGCCCAACGAGGGCGTCTCGATCTCGCTGGGGGCCAAGATCCCCGGCAGCCGCATGCGGATCCGTCCGGTGAACATGGAGTTCCTCTACGGCACGGCGTTCATGTCGCAGTCCCCGGAGGCCTACGAGCGGCTGATCATGGACGCGATGCGCGGCGAGGCGACGCTGTTCACCCGCGACGACGAGGTCGAGGCCCAGTGGGCCATCTGCGATCCGATCCTCGAGGCCTGGGAGTCCGACGACATCCCCGTGCACGAGTACGCGGCCGGCACGGACGGCCCGCGCGAGGCCCAGCAGCTGCTGCGGCCCGGCGAGCACTGGCGCTCGATTTGATGCTGTCGATTCGACGGACATCCATGTCCGCCTCATACACGACGCCTTCCACCCGGCAGGGGTGGTCGTTTACGACGTGGGCAGGGATGACCACGGAGTCGGGGGCATCTTGAGCTCCACGGATGACGTCTGGTCCGAGCAGGACACGACTCCGGCGGAGATCTCCGCCGCGTTGCGCGAGCTGCTCACGCAGCGCCACGCCGAGACGGAGGCGTTCGTGCCGGCGCGGGTGCTGAACCTGGTGGTCATCGTGGACCGCGAGTGGCGCGGCGAGATTCAGAACCGGCTGGACAGGGTGGGTTCCTACCACGCCTCGCGGACGATCCTGTGCAGCGTCGAGGAGGGCCGGAGCACGATCGATGGCTGGGCCTCCATGACTGCGGAGGAGGATCTCTCCGAGGGAGAGCTGGCCGTGGCCCACGAGCAGGTTGTGATCGACATCGGCCCCCGCCACCTCCAGAACCTGGACACGATCGTCGACCCCCTGGTCGTGACCGACCTGGCCACGCTTCTGTGGGCGCCCCACGGCCATCGCGAGGGGGTCGACGCTTGCCGCCGGCTGGCCCAGATCGTGCTGTTCGACTCGGTCGACGTGGGCGACCCGGTCGCCGCGGTGGAGCGCTCGCGGGAGCTCGCCCAAGACCACTACGTGGTGGACCTGGCCTGGCTTCGCTCCACGCCGTGGCGCGAGCGGGTGGCGTCGACCTTCGACCCCCACCCGTGGCGCTCGGAGCTGTTCGGCATCACCTCGGTGGCCGTTCGCCACCATCCCGACTCGGGGATCGCCGGGTTGCTGCTGTTCGGCTGGATGGCCTCGCGGCTGGGCTGGAAGCCCGGGAGGATCACCGCCCACGAGGGCACGATGCGTGGAAGCGCCAAGGCCCACGGCCAGGAGGTCACGCTCGAGCTGGACCCCGACCATACTATGACCGCTCCCGGCCTGGCCGGGATCACGATCCACACGGCGTCGGGAGTGAGCATCGCCCTGGACCGCGGCCCCGGTGGACTGACCGCCCACCGGCGCACGCGCGACGGCAGGGAACAGACCTGGACGGTCACCGGCGCGTCGCGCGGGGAGTCGGGGATCCTGGGCGAAGGCATCCGCCAGGCGTTGCTGCGCGACCACACCTACGCTCCGGCGCTGGGCGCCGCGGGGGAGATGGTGGCTTGAGGATGCTTTCGATTCGGCGGTGGTCCGTGTGTGGGTGGGATGGCTGACCGCGAGATCGTGAGGGTCGACGACGTGGCCGGTGCGGCCGCGGAGCGGATCGCCGCGCGCGTGCAGGCCGGCGGCTCCATCGTGCTGTCGGGCGGCTCTACGCCGCGGGCCGCCCACGAGAGGGTGGCGCAGCTCGAGCTGGACTGGTCGCAGGCCTCGATCTGGTTCGGCGATGACCGCGCCGTGGCGCCCGATCACGAGCACTCCAACTTCAGGATGGCCAAGGAGAGCCTGCTGGACCACATCGAGGGCCCGATGCCCGAGGTGCATCGCATCCGCGGGGAGCTCGGCCCAGAGGAGGCCGCAACCGCCTACGAGGCCGAGCTGCGCCAAGCCTTCGGCGCACAGGACCCACCCGCCTTCGACCTGCTGCTGCTGGGCATCGGCCCCGACGGGCACACGGCATCGCTGTTCCCCCGTGACGCGGCGCTGTCGGAGCGCCAGCGGCTGGTCACCGGGGTCCCCGTGCCGGGCATGGCCCCCCTGGTTCCGCGCGTGACCCTTACTCTTCCCGTTCTCGATGCGGCCTACGAGGTGGTCTTCCTGATTTCCGGAGCTGACAAGGCAGAGGCCGCGGCCCGCGCGTTCGCCGACGCCCCGAGCCCCGACACCCCGGCCGGCCTTGTGTGTCCCGACCCCGGCACGCTGACGGTCCTGATCGATCAAGCGGCGGCCTCGCAGCTTGGAGCCTGCAGTTGAGGAGCCTCGCTCCAGACGATTCGGTCGGGTCGAGCCCCTTTCCCCCGATCGCCGACTACGGCTTTCTGTCGGACTGCGAGACCACCGCGCTGGTGGCCCCCGACGGCAGCGTCGAGTGGATGTGCCTTCCGCGGATGGACTCGCCGTCGGTCTTCGGGGCGATCCTGGATCGCGACGCCGGAGCCTTCAGGCTCGGGCCGGCCGACGTCGCCGTGCCCGCGGCCCGCCGCTACCTGCCGGGCACGATGGTGCTGGAGACCTCCTGGGGTACCCGGGGCGGCTGGCTGATCGTGCGCGACGTGCTGCTGATCGGCCCCTGGCACCACGAGAACGAGCGCTCTACCACCCACCGGCGCTCTCCCACCGACTACGACGCCGATCACGTGCTGCTGCGCCTGGTCCGCTGCGTGAACGGAGAGGTGCAGGTCAACCTCGACTGCGAGCCGGTGTTCGACTACGGGCGCCACTCAGCCACCTGGGAGTACGCGGCCTCGGGATACCACGAAGCCGTAGCGCGCGCCGAGGGCTCGGACATCGAGCTGTGCCTGACGACCGACATGAACCTGGGCATCGAGGGTCCGCGGACCACCGGGCGGACGATGATGCACGAGGGCGACACCCTGTTCGCCGCCCTGTCGTGGTCCGAGCACGCCCCGCCCAAGAGCTACGACGAGGCCTATGACCGCCTGACCTGGACCGCCCACCACTGGCAGCACTGGCTGAACCACGGCGAGTTCCCCGACCATCCCTGGCGGACGTTTCTGCAGCGCAGCGCCCTGACGCTGAAGGGGCTGTCCTACGCCCCCACCGGAGCCATCATGGCGGCGGCCACCACGTCGCTGCCCGAGACACCGGGCGGCGAGCGCAACTGGGACTACCGCTACATGTGGATCCGCGACTCCACCTTCACCCTCTGGGGGCTCTACACGCTGGGCTTCGACTGGGAGGCCAACGACTTCTTCTACTTCCTGGCCGACGTGGCCGAGGCGGAGGAGGGGCGGCTGCAGATCATGTACGGCATCGACGGCGAGTCCGAGCTGGAGGAGGAGGTCCTCGACCACCTGACCGGCTATGAGGGGGCACGGCCGGTACGGGTGGGCAACGGCGCCTACAACCAGGAGCAGCACGACGTGTGGGGCGCCGTGCTCGACTCCATGTACCTGCACACCAAGTCCCGCGACCACCTGCCCGAGCGGATCTGGCCGATCATGAAGAAGCAGGTCACCGACGCGCTGGACAACTGGCGCGACCCCGATTGCGGGCTGTGGGAGATCCGCGGCGAGCCCAAGCACTTCACCTCCTCCAAGCTCATGTGCTGGGTGGCGCTCGATCGTGGCGCCCGTCTGGCCGAGATCCGCGAGGAGTCCGAGCAGGCCGAGGAGTGGCAGAAGGCGGCCGACGAGATCAAGGAGGACATCTGCGAGAACGCGCTGGACGACCGCGGCGTGTTCTGTCAGCACTACGACACCGACAGCCTGGACGCCTCGGTGCTGCTGATGCCGCTGGTGCGCTTCCTGTCACCCGACGACGAACGGGTGAAGAAGACGGTGCTGGCCATCGCCGACGAGCTGACCCAGGACGGGCTGGTGCTGCGCTACCGGACCGATGAGACCGACGACGGGCTGAGGGGCGACGAGGGCACCTTCACCATCTGCTCCTTCTGGCTGGTCTCGGCCCTGGTGGAGACCGGCGAGCTCGAGCGAGGCCGAGAGCTGTGCGAGCGGCTGCTGTCGTTCGCGTCGTCGCTGCAGCTCTACGCGGAGGAGATCGAGCCCCGATCGGGGCGCCATCTGGGCAACTTCCCGCAGGCCTTCACCCACCTGGCGCTGATAAACGCCGTGATGCACGTCATCAGTGCCGACCAGAACCTGGAGCAGAGCGCGTTCGAGCGGGAGCTCCTGCGCACCCGTCACGGCCGCTGACGGCCGTCAGCCGACGCTGCGGCGGCCGCGGCCTGCGTCGGCTCGGGGCTGGGGCTAGGCGGAAAGTCCGGCGATGAGCCGGTCGAAGACCGCGCTCATCTCGCCCCGAGCCTTGGCGGGGTCATCCGCCCGGGCTATGTACAGGGCCGCCTCGTCCAGCGCTCCGATGAGCACGTGGGCAAGCGGCGTGACGGGCTGCTCGGGGATGCTGCCGGTCTCTACGGCGTGGCTCAACACGCCCTCGACCAGGCCCATCCCGTAGCGCATGCCGATCTCGCGCCAGCGCTCCCAGCCCAGCACCGACGGTCCGTCGAGCAGGACCACCTGCTGGATCTCGGGATCGGCACATGCCTGAAGCCACGCCCGGGCCCCGAGGGCGATGACCTCGAGCGGTTCCGTGGCGCCGGACCCGGCGAGGCCCTCTCCCAGGCCCGCCGACAGCTCCTGCTCGATGGTCTCGTAGACGGCGGCGAACAGCTCGGTCTTGTCGTCGAACTGGTGGTAGAGCGCCCCGCGGGTGACGCCGGCCTCGCGGGCGATCGCTTCGGTCCCCACGCCGCCGAAGCCGTGCTCGGCGAACAGCGGACGGGCCGCAGCGACGAGCGCGCCGCGGGTGGCGGCCGAGCGATCGCTCTGGGTCCGGCGGTTGACTTTCATACAGACCGTACGTATGTTGCATGCATTCTGTACGGAAAGCTAGTGAGAGGATCAGACATGCCGACGATCGACCTGCCCCACGGAGACCTGCACTACCGGGTCGCCGGTCCCGAGGCGGCGGCCTCGCCGCCGGTGGTGTTCGTACACGGGTTCCTGGTCGACCACTCCCTGTGGACAGCCACCGCCGACGCGCTGGCCGGGGCCGGGGTCCGCTCCTACGCGCCGGACTGGCCACTCGGGTCCCACCGCCTGCCACTGGGAGCGCAGGCCGACCAGTCGCCGCGAGGCGTGGCCCGGCGGGTGATCGCCTTCCTCGAGGCGATGGACCTGACCGACGTTACGCTGGTGGGCAACGACACCGGCGGCGCGATATGCCAGTTCGTGCTCGACACCGACCCCGGCCGCATCGGCCGTCTCGTGCTCACCAACTGCGACGCGTTCGACGCCTTCCCGCCGGCCCCCTTCGACGTCCTGTTCAAGAGCTTTCGCAGCCCGACGGCAATCCGGGCCCTGATGGCGCCGATGCGCGCGAAAGCGGTGCGCCACTCGCCGGCGGGGTTCGGGATGCTGGCCGCGAACCTGGACTCCGTCCAGACCCGGGCGTGGATAGACCCCTGCCTCGGACATGCGGCGATACGCGAGGACGTGGCCCGCTTCGCGCGGGCGGTGGACCCCGCGGAGCTGCTCGACGTGTCGAGGAGGCTGGGCTCCTACGGGGGGCCGGTGCTGCTCGTGTGGGGCGCGGCGGACAGGTTCTTCAAGCTCGAGTCGGCCCGCCGGCTGCG
>JAABUS010004160.1_pt1 | contig 21531 bp, 18 predicted proteins | sample 5560161 | NCBI WGS metagenome assembly JAABUS01 (sample SAMN10711885, study PRJNA513376) | rock metagenome | isolation source: Antarctica rocks | place: Antarctica: Victoria Land, Trio Nunatak nord | collected 2016-01-04
CTACGTCGGCGGCGACGACCGGCCCGAGCTGCTCGCCAGGACGCGGCGATGGCTGGACCACTGCCGGGTGAGGGGACGGGTCGCGGACGACGTCGCCGGCTGTGCGCGACTGGCGGTCGCCGCCTGCGGGGCCGTCCGAAGGCTGCACACGAGCCTGGTCCCGAGGCGACGATAACACGCCGGGGCCGGGCGGTCCCGGGCTCGTCACCGGCCGCCCCCGTATGGCAAGAAATGGGCGATCCAGATCGAAAGTGTTTCCCGACCCGAGCGACCCGATGAGGAGCATCCGTATGGACGCGAAGGAGACAGCGAACCCGGTGGACCGGGCGGTGGCCGACATCCGGCGGGCGACCAACCGGCTGATCAGGCTGCTCGCGAGCAAGGACGAGGCGGTCGGCCTGCGGGCCGCCGCGGCGCTGTCGGAGATCGACCCGCCGCCGATCTGGGCGCTGACCGACGTCCTGATCCGGTCCGGCGACAAGGGCCTCCGCCTCAAGGTCGTCGCGGCGTTGGGCAAGATCGCCGAGGGGGAGCAGGTCCGCGTCGTGTACGCCCTCGGCACGGCCTACATGGCCGTCGAGGACCCGGACGTGCGGCTGGCGCTGGTCGACGCCATGCTGGCGATGAAGCCGGCCTTCGAGCAGGCGAGCCAGGCCCCGCCGCCCGGCCAAGCACATCACGCTGACGGTCATGTCCCGGGGGCCGATGGCCCCGACGCGGGAGACGGCCCCGAGGATGTCCTTCCCGCCTGGCGGCGTGGGCGACACCGGTCGGGCGTTTGACGGCGACGTCACGCGGCATCCTCGCCGGGGCGGCACACGCCCTGGACGATCTCGTGTCCCGCGGGGCTGGCATGCCAATCCCGTAGGAACTCCGTCCAGAGCGGGAGAAGCGAATGGTACGACTCCCCCGACGGCCGCCACCGCCGTGCCCCGAGGACCAGACGCCTCACCGGATGATGAGAATCGGACTACGGGCGTTTTGTTGCTGGAGCACCGGCGCCTCCGCCACGGGAGTGACCCCTCGGCCCCCGGCGCCCGGGCCGATCCGGCCGGCCGCGTCGCCGCGATGCGGGAGGCCATCGGCGACCGGTTGGTGCGATCGGAGCCCGGCTCGATGACCGCGCAGCTGCTGCGAGGCATGCGGGTCCTTGTGGAGGTGGAGGCCATAGAACCGAGCTACCTGGCCCGTCACCGGGAGGCCGACGGTTGGATGTCCGAGCTGTCGGTGTCCAGGGGAAAACCGGGCGGCATGGCCCGCGATCTCGGCATGCTGGAGTTCGGCATGGCCAGGCCGGCGATGGAGATAGACCTCGGGCTCGCCAAGGCCGTCCAGGTCATCACCGGGAACTGCGGCATGGAGGCCCTCCGTCTGCTGCTGACGCCCGGCGACCGCCTCAAGGAGGAGGCCATCCGGTCCATCGGCGCCATGGGACCCGAGCGGCAGAGGGTGTCCCGGTCGCAGTTGAAATGTGAATGAGGCGGTTCCTCCCGTCCGGTCTCTAGACTGGACGTGTGCCTAATCTTTGAGGGGGAACTGCCTTGAACCGCACCTATCCCAGCCGCAAGCCTTCCCACGAGCGGAAGCCGACCGGCCGTCAGGCCAGGCGACCCCAGGCCGGCCGAGAAGTCCAGTTGCTCTTGGACCGCGACGAGTTGCTCGCCCTGATGCAGGACTCCTTGGAGGGCTTGGCCGTCGAGTTGGGCCTACTCGTCGCCTCCGCCCTCCTGGAGGACGAAGTCACACGCCTGTGTGGCCGACGATACGAGCGCCAACCCGGACGTCGCCACACGCGATACGGTCATCAGAGGGGGGTGGCCACGCTCGCCGGCCAAAAGCTGCCCATCGACCGCCCTCGGGTGCGGCTGACCGACGGCGGCGGCGAGGTCGCCCTGGAGACGTACGCTCGCCTCCAGTCCGGCGACGCCATGCCCCAGGCCGTGCTCCGCCGCATGGTCCGCGGCGTGAGCACCCGCGACTACGAGGGCGTCATCGACGCTGCCCGCGACGGCTTGGGGGTGGCCAAGTCGAGCGTCAGCCGCGGCTTCGTCCGGGCCTCGGCAGCCGGCGTGAAGGCCCTAGCCGAGCGCCGCTTCGACGGCGTAGGCTTCCCCGTCATCATGATCGACGGCGTCGAGTACGCCGGGGAAACGATGGTCATGGCCCTGGGGATCACCGAGGACGGCACCAAGCGCATCCTCGGCCTGCGGCAGGGCGCGACCGAGAACGCCCCGGTCTGCGCGGCGCTGCTGGAGGACCTGGTCGGCCACGGCCTCGATGCCGGTGGTCCGGCCCTATTCGTCCTGGACGGGTCGAAGGCGCTGCACGCCGCCGTGACGCGAGTCTGGGGCACGAACGCGGTGATCCAGCGGTGTCAGGTCCACAAGAAACGGAACGTGAAGGCCCACGTCCCCGAGAAGTACTGGCCCGAGCTGGAGCGCCGGCTCTCGGAGGCGTACCACGAGACGAGCTACCAGACGGCCAAGGCGTCGCTGGAGGCGACGGCGCGGTGGCTGGACCGCCTCAATGCGGACGCGGCTTCGAGCCTGCGGGAGGGCCTGGAGGAGATGCTGACGGTGGTGCGGCTGGGTGTGCCGGGGCCGCTGCGGCGGACCTTGGCGACGACCAACCCGATCGAGAGCGCGCTGAGCGTGACACGGCGTGTGACGGCGCGAGTGACACGCTGGCGTGACGGCGACATGCGGCGGCGGTGGTGCGTGGCGGGGCTGCTGCGGGCCGAGAGCAAGTTCCGCCGGGTCAAGGGGCATCGGGCCCTACCGACGCTGATGAGGGCCCTGGAGGAATCCACCCGCCCACGACCGTCTGGTATTGAGCACGGCGTCGCGTGAGAATGGCCAGGGGAACCACCTCCCCTTATGACAACGGGCGGGACTCGAGTGGCTACCGGCGATTGAACGCCGGATCACTGTTGTATTCCCCGGGAGCCGCGATGTCCGACCTGACCAACACGGACGCCACGGGGGCCTACCAACCCACCCCGCCCACTGCCCCGGCCGGCGAGCGCTTCGCCCCCGGCGCCCTGCTCGCCGGCCGGTACCGCATCGTCGCAGCGCTGGGCCGGGGCGGGATGGGCGAGGTCTACCGCGCCGACGACGTGACCCTCGGGCAATCGGTCGCGCTCAAGTTCTTGCCGGCGGGGCTGGCCTGCGACCCCGAGCGGCTGGCCCGGTTCCACGCCGAAGTGCGGATCGCCCGACAGGTCTCGCACCCCCACGTCTGCCGGATCTACGACATCGGCGAGGCGGACGGGCAGCCGTTCCTGACGATGGAGTACATCGACGGCGAGGACCTCGCCGCGCTCTTGCGGCGGATCGGCCGGCTGCCAGAGGAGAAGGGGATCGAGCTGGCCCGGCAGCTCTGCCAGGGCCTGGCGGCGGCCCACGATCGCGGGGTGATCCACCGGGATTTGAAGCCGGCGAACGTGATGATCGATGGCCGGGGCCAGGTGCGGCTGACTGACTTCGGCCTGGCGGCGGCCGGCCCGGTCGAGGACGTGCGGTCCGGCACGCCCGGCTACCAGGCGCCCGAGCAGTTGGCCGGTCGCGAGGTGACCGCCCGGAGCGACCTGTTCGCGTTGGGATTGGTCTTCTACGAGGTCTTCACCGGCCGGCGGGCCTTCACGGCGACGACAGCCACAGAATTGCGGCGGCTCTACGCGGAGGGCACACCGTCGAGGCCATCGAATCATGTCGGAGGGCTCCACCTGGCGGTGGAGCGGGCGATCCTCCGCTGCCTGGAGCGGGAGCCGGCCGACCGGCCGCGGTCGGCCTACGAGGTCCTGGCGGCCCTGCCCGGCGGCGACCCGCTGGCGGCCGCCCTGGCGGCGGGGGAGACGCCGTCGCCGCGCATGGTCGCCGACGCCGGCGGCGAAGGGGCGATCCCGCCGTGGGTGGGACTGGCCCTGCTGGGCACCATCCTCGCCAGCATCGTCCTGGTCGCCCTCCTGGCCGACCGAGTGATGCTCTTCCGCAAGGTGCCGCTGCCGGAGCCGCCCGTGGTCCTGGCGCGGCGGGCGCAGCAGATCCTGGAGCGCCTGGGCTACCCGGACAAGCCGGCGGATTGGGCTTACCACTTCGTCGCCGATGACGAAGTCCTGCGGCTCATCATGCGCAACGACCCCTCGCCGGGCCGGTGGGACAACCTGGCGAAAGTGCGACCCGCGCCGCTCTACTTCTTCTACCGGCAAAGCCCCCGGTCGCTCGCCGCCCTCATAGACATCACCGGGAGCCAGCTCGGGACATACCTCCTCGTCACCGACGACAACCCACCTCCGACCCTGCCGGGGATGCTCGGCGTCCACCTGGACCCGAGCGGCCTGCTGATCCGGCTGTACGCTATCCCGCCGGAGCGGTCCGATGCACCTCCCAGCCCCGCCGATCTGAACTGGGGCCGTTGGTTCGACCCGCAGACGATCGGCTTCGACCTGAACGACCTGCGACCGGCCCGACCGGAGTGGGCGCCGCCGTGTGCGACCGATCTACAGGCGGCCTGGACCGGGACGCTGCCCGACCGCCCCGACCGCCCGGTGCGGGTCGAGGTGGCGGCCTACCGGGGACGACCGGTGTATTTCGAGGTCATGCCGGCCAACCGGGAGGCCGACCGGCCGGATCGGCTCCCCCCAGGTGTCCTCCTGCCCATAGGATTGATCCTCCTGCCCGGGGCCGTGCTGCTGGCGCTCCGGAACCACCACCGGGGCCGGGGGGACATGCGAGGTGCGGTGTGCCTAGTGGCGGCGACCCTCACTGTCCAGATCGGGGCGTGGGTCATCGGCGGCCACCACAGCGTTTCCGAAGAGTGGGTGCGGCTCGCCGCGTGCCTGGGTGTCGGGGGGTGGCTCGCCCTGGTCAACGGCGTGGGTTACCTGGCGATCGAGCCGGCAATCCGGCGTCGGTGGCCGTGGCGGATTACCGCCTGGAACCGGCTGCTGGACGGCCGGCTCCGCGACCCGATGGTGGGGCGGGATCTCCTGATCGGGCTGGCTTTCGGGGCCGCGGTGCTGCTCGTCCACAGGGCGGAACTGCTGGCCGCAGCGGGGGCCGGCGTCCCACCGCCGCCGCCCCTCATGGGAGCCGGCCCCGCTGCGCTGGAGGTCCCCGGGCCGCCGACGCCGCCGCTCGTCCTGGTCTCCTACCTGCACACCCCGATTGTCGTCCCCATGATTTACCTGATGTTGTCCTTCATATTCTTCCTCGTGCTGCGTCGCGAGGGGCCGACTTGGGTGGCGGTCTGGCTGTTCTTCGTGGCGCGGTTCATGCTCCCGCTCCTCGGCCCGAGCCCGACCGGGAATGCCCTGATCTTCTTCTGGCAGGGCCTGCGCGTCGGTCTGGTAGTCTTCGCCTTGGCCCGGTTCGGGTTAGTCGCCATGGCGGGCTCGCTACTCTGTAGTTCGATGCTGTCGCTGGTGCCGCTGACGGCGGATCTGTCGGCGTGGTATGCCTACCAGGGGGTCACCATGGCCCTGATCGTCACCAGCTTGGCCGTTTACGCCTGTTTCACCGCGACGCGGGGCCAGTGGCTGTTCGGTGAGGGGTTCTTCGGCGACGAATGAGTTGACCCAAACCGATCCCGAACCCGCCTGCGTCAGGGCGTCGCACGACGCCGAGGTCGCAGGACCCCGAAGTCTCCGGTCTGGGCATCAGGACTGGATACTGTCACGAAGTGGCGCGAGAATGCCCGGGAGGGAGCCGCCTCACATTTCAACTACAGTCGGGACAACCTCGAGCGGCAAGTGTACGCGATGGACGAGGCCGCCCACGGCCGCGACCCCACGGCCCGTCCCGCCGAGGTCGTCTGGCCATGGACACGAGGGACTTCGGCGAGGTCGCCAGTCGCCTCCGTCGCGCCCTCGGCCTCGTCAACTGGAACATCGCTGACATTCCCAGGATGCCCACGAGCCTGCGGCCTACGCCCGAGGAGGAGGGCGAGATGCTGCGTCATCTGGAGGGGATCGTGGGCCTCTCCCCGCAACTCCTCGAACTGGTCGGTGCGCGTGGGACCGAGGCACCGGCGAAGGTCAGGAGGCCCAACAAGCGGACACCTGTATTGACCGCGCCCGAGAAGCTCCTGAAGACGAAGTCGATCGCCCAGCTCGTAGGGCGGCTCGATCTCGCCCACTACTTCGTCGAGAAATGCCCCAAGGACCTCCCCCGCCTCCGCCCCGACGTGCGGCCGACACCCGAACAGGATGCGGAGATCAAGGCGAAGCTGCTGTCGCTGGTCGATCGCTCGGGAGTCCTTCGCCACCTTGTCCCCGGGCTGCGCGCTCCACCCCGGGCGTGAGCCTCCATTCGGACCCACGGTCGGTATGGGCCCCTCGCGAACCCCGTCATCTCCTGGGGACGCGTGAGATGAACTCGACGACGAGGCCCCCCTTCGGGTCCTGGACGTAGTGGAAGGTGCCCCAGTGCGAATCGCCCTCGGCCCACTTGCCCGAGGCGACCTCCTCCAGTCCCAGCCTGCGGTACTTCTCCAGCTCCGGCCCGGTGTCCGGGACGCGGAAGGCGACGTGGTGCAGGGCCTCGCCGTGCTCCTTGAGGAAGTCGCCCCAGGGGCTCGGCGCGTCCCCGACCGGCTCCATCAGCTCGATCATCGGCCGCGTGCCGTGGACGAACGCCTGCTTGAGGGCGACGTCGATGGGCTTGCCGTGGTAGGTCCGGTCGACCCCCTTGCTCGGCGGCGAGACGCGGATGTCGGTGAAGCCCAGCGCCTTCCACCGGGCGACCGCTTCCTCCAGGTCCTTGACCACGACGCCGACGTGGAGCATCTCGGCGTAGGGGTCGGCCGGGGCCTTGTCCTGGGCGGCGGCCGTCGGGCCGGTGCCGCGCCCGACAAGGACGCCGAGGCCGAAGGCGGCGAATATGGCGACGATCGTTCGGGTCCGCATGGCATTCCCTCCGGGCTTCAGGGTCGGGCCACGTATCGGGGGGGGGGCCCTCCGGCCATTGTGCCCCCCGGCGTCGGTCGGTTCCAGCGACCGGCCGGAATTCTCCAAGGGCCGTTCCCAGCCCGGTCCTGCGCCGCGATAATCGGGCGACCTCGTCGGCGCATGAAACGGAGCGGGACCGCCCCAAGGGGAGCGAGCGCATGGCAGAAAAGGCTGAACTCAGAGAGAACCTGCTGGAGCTTCTGGGCGGCGGCCACGCTCACTTGGATTTCGACCGGTCGGTCGCCGACCTGCCCGCCGAACTGTGGGGCGTGGCCTCCGGGATTGCCTCACACGCCCTGGCGTCTCGTCGAGCACATGAGGATCGCCCAGCGGGACATCCTCCGGTTCAGCGTCGACCCCGGCCACATCTCCCCGAATTCCCGGGGGCAACTGGCCCAAGGGCGACGCCCCGCCCGATCCCGTCGCCTGGGACCGCTCGGTCGCCGCGTTCCGGGCCGACCTTCGGGCCATGATGGACCTGGTGGCCGACCCGGAGACGGACCTGCTGGCCCCGATCCCGCACGGGCGGGGCCAGACGGACCTGCGCGAGGTGCTGCTGGTGGCCGACCACAACGCCTACCACCTGGGCCAGCTCGTGACCGTGCGTAGGCTCCTCGGCGCCTGGCACGACGTCGGTTAGGATCGGGGCCGACCCCGAAAGTCCCGAAGGAGGCCGGTGGAGCTTCCCGGCCGGGGGCCATGAGCAGGAGGAGGACCCGATGCGATCGCTTCGCCACCCCTTCAGTTGGCCCAGACTGGCGCTGCTGGTCTCCCTCGGCCTGGGCTCGGCCCGCACCTGCCCGGCCCAGGACGCGAAGCACGGCGGGCCCGAGGGCTCGCTGCCGCCCCACATCACCCGGCTGACCCTCTTCGGCGAGCGCGCCGACTTCTCGCACGACGGCCGGAAGGTCCTCTTCGTCGAGAAGACCTTCGGCGACGCCTACGAGGTCGACCTGGAGACCCGGACGCCCCGGCTCCTGACCGGCCACTACAAGCACCTCGGCTACACCCGCGCCCTCTACCTGGCCAACGGCGACATCCTCCTGTCCGGGCCCGAGCAATTCGACCCGAAGAATCCCGGGCCCAGCCGCGTGCAGTGCTTCCTCTACGTCCTGGACAAGGGCCTGACGAAGCCCCCGGTCCCGCTCAAGACGAAGTGCTCGGAGGGCCCGGCCGTCTCCCGCACGCGGATGCACGTCGCGTGGACGCACGTCGCCGAAGTACCCCGAGGAGATGCCGCCCGGCTCGTCGCGGATCTTCGAGGCCGACATCGTGGACGAGGGGGGAACCCCGAGGCTGGCGAACCGGAAGCTCGTGCTCGACAGCCGTGACCCGCCGTTCAAGTGCACCCTGGAGGCGCAGAACTTCCGCCCGCCCGCCGAGCGGGAGCTGACCTTCAGCGCCTACGGGCACCAGGGGACCGACGCCTGCGGCGTCGTCCTGGAGACGAAGGCGGTCACGAACTACTCGGACGCGCCCGACCAGTACGACGAGCCGGAGGGCATCGCCCCCGACGGCCGCTGGACCCTCGTCGAGTGCGACCGAGAGGGCTTGAGCGGCCGGGGCCCTGGCCACGTTGACATCTGGAAGCTGTCGCTGGACGGCAAGAAGACGTGGGAGCGCCTGACGTTCTTCAACAAGTATCCCGGCTACAAGGCGTCGAACCCGGTGGTCAGCGACGACGGCAAGTTCATGGCCTTCCAGATGGCCCGGTCGCGCGACCCGGCGGGCGTCGGCTACGGCATCTTCGTGTACGACTTCGCCAAGGCGACCCGCCCGCCCTGAGCGGGCCCTCCCAAGGGCGTAGGTGTGGGAGGACGACGGACTTCATGCCACGCGCGTGGAGGCCGATCCTCCTGGGCTCCTGATCAGGCTGGGCATGGCGAATGGCTTAGGGATGAGCACGGCGGAAGCGGCGTGAGGTGAGGGCCGATCAGGACGGCGAACCGGACATCTCGGCTTCGGCCGAACCCGGATCGTCCCGCGAACCGACGCGCGGCCCTCCCGGGACCGAGGCGATGCGGCGTGGGTCGTACGGCGACTCGCGACAGGCGTGAGGATGGCGAATGGCACGGCAGGTCATCTCGGAACAGCAATCGACCCTGGATTCATACCAGCGGCTCGGGCTCGAAGAACTCCGGCCGCTGGGCCCCATGGTCGCGCCCGAGCCGCCGACCCGCAAGCGGGACCTCGTCCCCCTCCTGGCCGAGGCCATGGCGCGGGTCGAGGTCGTGCGGCGGCTCTACGAGGCGCTCGACGAGCCCGGCCGGGCGGCCGTGCAGGAGGCCACGCACGGCCCGGCGGGGCGGGTGGACCGCGGGCGGTTCCGGGCCAAGTACGGTCGCCTCCCGGACTTCGGGACGGCGCGAGATCCGACGCCGCTGCGGCTTTTCCTGCCGAGGGACTGGCAACTCCCGGCCGACCTGCACGCGATCCTCCGCACGTTCGTCCCCCCGCCCCGGGCCGAGGGCCTCGCCGTGCACGACGATCTGCCCGAGGTCATCCCGCTGAAGCCGCCCGCCTGGGGGCGTCGGCGAGAGGGCGATGTCGAGGTCGCGCTCCGCCGGCGGGCGACGGCCCCCGTCGCCGAGCGGGAGGTCCGGGCGGTCCTGCGGCTGATCGAGGCCGGCAAGGTGCGGGTCAGCGACAAGACGAGGCGACCCATCGGCGAGACGATCGACGTCGTCCGGTCCATCCTCGTCGGCGGCGACTTCTACGACCCGGCCGACGAGTCCGAGGACGACGGCGACCCGGCCTCGGACCTGGCCATCCGGGCCTCCGCCTGGCCGTCGCTGGTGCAGGCGGCGGGCCTGTCCGCCGCGGCGCGGAACACGCTGGGGCTGACCGCCGCCGGGCGCAGGGCGCTCGGCCAACCGCCGCACGCCGTACTCCGCGCCCTCTGGCGCAAGTGGCTCGGCACGACGATCTTCGACGAGTTCCACCGGGTCGAGGCGATCAAGGGCCGGCGCCGCGCCGGGCTGACGGCCGTGGCCAGGCGTCGCCGGGTCGTGGTCGACGCCCTCCGGGAGTGCCCGGCCGGGCGCTGGGTCGCCGTCGACGAGCTGATGAGATTCATGAGGGCCACGGGGCGGAACTTCGAGGTCAGCCGCAGCCCCTGGGAGCTGTACATCGCCGAGCCGGAGTACGGCAGCCTCGGCTACGACGACGAGCACGCCTGGGAGCAGCTCCAGGGCCGGTTCATCCTGGCGCTGCTGTTCGAGCCCGCCGCCACGCTGGGTCTGCTCGACGTGGCCTACGTCCCGCCCCAGGAGGCCCGCGACGACTTCCGATCGCGCTGGGGGGCCGACGACCTGTCCTGCCTGAGCCGCTACGACGGGCTGGAGTACGTCCGGGTCAACGCCCTCGGGGCGTGGTGCCTGGGCATGGCCGAGGAGTACCGGCCCGAGCCCGTCCCCTCCGAGCCGCGCTTCCGGGTGCTGCCGAACCTGGACGTCGTCGTCAGCAAGTTACCTCCCGAACCCGCCGACGTGCTCTTGCTGGACCGGGTCGGGGTCCGGGCCTCGGAGTCGGTCTGGCGGCTGGACCGGGCGAAGCTCCTGGCGGCGGTCGAGGCCGGGCTCGGCCTCGCGGAGCTGGAGGAGTTCCTGGCCGCGGGGGGTCACGGCCCTTTGCCCCAGACGGTCCGGGTGCTGCTGGCCGACCTGGCGGAGCGGGCCGGGCGGCTGCGCGACCTCGGGACGGCCCGGCTGCTCGAATGCGCCGACGCGGAGACGGCCCGTCTGCTCGCCGGCGACCGCCAGCTCGGCAAATTGTGTCATCTGGCGGGCGAGCGGCTGCTGGTGTTCCGGCCCGAGGACGAGGCCGCCGTCCGGGCCCGGCTGCGAAAGCTCGGGTACGTCGTGCCCCCGGCGGTCTAGGGTCGGGCCCGTCGACGCGCACGCCAGCCCGACCTCGATCCGTACCCGATTATGATTATGAATAATCATCCAGCTCGTGCACAGATCGCGGTAGCGACCTTCACCCCGCGCGGCCCCGTGGGACGGAGCTTCGGTCCGCCGCGTGGCCGGCGACCGGTCGCTGACGGGCCGTCCCGCTCGCCGCGTCCGGCGTTTGTCGGCTCGCAGCCCGTCGCCGACCTTGCTGTCCGATCTACGATGTGCTGCTTGAGATGCTACAGCTCCACGCCTCGTGCATCGAGTGAGCGACGAGGTCGTGCAACCTCGGCTCATCGTGGGAGTCGGCGACCCGGCCGGTGATCGTGCCGGCCTCGAAGACGACCAAGCCGGGGCGATCGGCATCCCGCAGCTCGGGCGGGTCGGCCGGGCCGCTGGGGATCGTGGGGGAGCGGGCCTCGATGACAGCCGAGTCGTGAAAAAGCAGGCGAGGCCCTTGAGCCCGCTGAGCACGAGGCCGAGAATCGTGGACACGGTCATGAGGCTCCTACGAGGTGTGGCATCGAAGAGATGTCGCACCTCAAGGATCGCCGCCATGAGGGGGCCAGGCGGCTCCCATGGACTCTTCGCGCGAGTAGGAACACCTACGTGTCCCGGTCTCATTCTGGTCGCCGCAGGAACCACTGCTGGTACAATGGCCGCATCTTCCGAGACACTTGCGAGGAGATCACTCGTGAAACAGGCCATCGCCTCCGCGATTCTGCTAACACTCGCCGGGTTGCCCGCCTTCGCCCAGGAGCGCCGTCCCACGCACGAAGACGTGAAATACGGCCCGCACATGCGAAACGTCATGGACGTGTGGCTCGCCAGGTCCGACGAACCGACGCCCGTACTGGTGTCGATCCATGGTGGCGGATTCCGGGGCGGCAACAAGAGCGTCAGCCCGGACCTACTACGCCGCTGTCTGGACTCCGGTATCTCGGTCGTCGCCATCACCTATCGGCTGTCCGACCAGGCCATCGCACCGGCCCAATTCCTCGATGCGGCCAGGGCGATCCAGCTCGTCCGACACCGAGCCCAGGAATGGAATCTCGATGCCGAGAGGGTCGCAGCCACGGGAAGTTCGGCGGGAGCGGGGCTATCGCTGTGGCTCGGCTTCCATGAGGATCGGGCCGACCCCGAGAGCGACGATCCGGTCCTTCGCCAATCCACTCGCCTCACCTGCATGTCGGTGTTCAACGGCCAGACCTCGTACGATCCCCGCTTCATCCGTGACCTGTTTCCCGGCACGGACATCCATAAGGAATCGGCCCTGGCCCAGCTCTTCGACGTGGACTTGAACGAACTGGACGATCTGCCCGATGAGAAGTACGAGCTGTTCGAGTTCGTTTCTCCGATCAATCACCTGACGAAAGACGACGCCCCGGCCCAACTCATTTACGCCAGCGAGCTGGACACACCCATCAAGAGCCAGGGCATCGGCATCCACCACCCTAGATTCGGTCGAGCCTTGAAAGAAAGGATGGACGAGCTGGGCATCGAATGCGAAGTTCATACGGGCATTGGCCGTGGCGAGTCATCCGAACTGACGCTGGGATTCGTGAAGAAGCACTTCGGCCTGAAGTAGTTTTCATCACCACCCGCTTCGCAATCCCCATACTCCTGGGTAGGCGCTCACGATCCATTGTTGCCTCCGGGGCGCGATGCCAGTAGAACGGCGGCATGAGGGATCGGCCGCCACCCCCTCAACCACTCCGGGACACTCCCTTGGCCGAGGCCCGGGCGGCCGTCTCGGCGTCGGCCGAGACCTTCGAGCGGCGGATCGCCGCCTCGAAAGAGCGGCCCGAGAGGGACTCCACCAAACCCTCCAGGCCGACCTCCTCCGATCCCCCCTGGTCTAGCAACGCCCCCCAGCCCGCCCCTCGGGAATGAAGGGGGGTGGCGGGGGCGGTTCGGCCATACTCGCCATACCCGTCCCCCGGCCCTCTCCGGGGATTCCGCCGGATCAACGACTGCAAGCCGCCCGGATGCCGCCGGTGCTGCGACACCCTCGCCGATGACGACTCCGATCGGCTCCGGCATCAGGTCGCCGAACTGCCTGCCGCCCGATCCCGCCGCCCCCGGCACCCTAGAACCCCTCATCAGCTGACTTCGACGGCGACCAGATGGCGGTGCACCTGCCGCTCTCGATCGAGGCGCAGGTCGAGGTGATGCCGCCGATGATGTCGACGAACACCATCTTCAGCCCGGCCGACGGCAGCCCGATCATCAGCCCGACCCGGGACATCGTCATGGGGTCGTACTACCTGACGGTCAACCGCCCCGGCGAGAAGAACGAGGGGATGGTCTTCTCCGGCCCCAACGAGGTCTTCCTGGCCTTCAGCCAGAAGGACGTCAGCGTCCACGCGATGATCAAGCTCCGCCTCCCGCCGCACAAGAAGCTCAGGGGCGAGGGGGAGGAGGAGTTCACCCCCGGCACGATCGTCGAGAAGACCGTCGGCCGCGTCATCTTCAACGACATCCTGCCGGCGGAGATGCCCTACGACAACCTGGTGTTGGGGCAGGAGCAGCTCCGGGGGATCATCTCCGACTGCGACCAGCTGCTCGGCCGCGCCGAGACGATCAACCTGCTCGACAACATGAAGGACCTGGGCTTCCGCGAGTCGACCCGCTCGGGCCTCTCCTTCGCCACCGACGACCTGAAGACGCCGGCGTCGAAGGGCGCGATCCTGGCCGAGGCCGAGGAGGACGTGGTCAGGAAGGCCAGGCTCTACCAGCGCGGGATCACCACCGACAACGAGCGTTAGAATCTGGTGCTCGACGCCTGGACGCACGCGCGCGAACGGAACACCGGTTAGTCGGTCCGCTGGCTCAAGGCTACGCCCTGCGTGGTCACGTAATACTTGGCCAGCATGTTGGGCTTCTCCCAGGCGGGCAGGGAGCGGGGCTCCTTCAGGTAACCGAGGAACTGGTTCATCACCCGGGCGAAGTTAGCCTCGTGGCCGGCCCGGTAGTCGTCCGGGATGCGTAGCAGGAGTTCGTCGCCGACGTCTTCCACGGCAACGCCGGCGAAGCGGGAGTGCAAGGATTGCATTTTCTTTCTCATGGCGGCCAGTACAACGTCCTTGTCACCCGGCCGGTTCGGCACGATGTAGACCTCAGGCCGGTCGTCCTGATCCCGTCCCTGCCGCACTTCCACCCGCGGGGTGTGACCTCGGATTGATGTAGCCCTATTTCCAAGCTGCCAAACGGCTTCACTGCAAGGGGCCAACTCGCTGGCTTGCTGTAGTGGATTCCAGGAGCGGGGCAGGTCTTCGGGCGGTCCGGGCTTACATCAATCCGAGGTCACACCCCACCCGCGAGCGCGTTCCGCGGAAGGCGGCGAAGTGCGTATCCCCGGCCCCGGCGGTTGCCTCGTAATCCCAGCGGACGTTCAGCCTCGTGTGGATGCCACGCACGGTGTACGAAATGAGCGAGTTGCAGTCGTAAGTGAGCCGACCCTCCAGGACGTCGGGCCGCAGGTCCACGGGAAAGTCCGCCTCGCCCGTGACCCTCCGGAACTCCTCCCCGGTCAGGACAGTCGGCCATCGTTGCGCGGCGAGCAGGCGGATGTCCGTGCGGTAATCCAGCGGCTGTTCCGGGAAGAGCACCCAGGGCACGAGGTCCACCAGGTGCGTGCCGACGTCGGTCAGGCCCTCGCCCTGCTGGTGGACGTCGAAGAACCAGGCCGGCCGGAGGTTGGGCACTCCCGCCACCGACTTCATCAAATAATGCACGCTCTCCATGACGACGCCGGGTTCCTGCGCCGTCCCGGCGACGATGGTACCAAACGTGCCCACGTCGCTGACGAACTCCTTCTACAAGACCGAGGTGATTTCGTGGCGCTCGGTCATGATGTCGTAGGCGATCAGGCCCTCCTCGTCGGCGGTGTCGAGGGCCACTTCGAGCCGGGGCAGATCCTCCGGCACGAGAATCCAGGGCTTGTCGGCGAGGACGTTCAGGCCGCCACGGACCGCGGCGAGGATATGGTCGATCTTGCCGCGATTGCGGCCCGAGAGCACGACCACGTTGCCGGGCCGTTCCCGGAGCAGTCGCTCCGGTCCGTCCGGACCGGTGTGGACTTCCATCTGCCAGGCGGTGGGGCTTTGTCGTCGCGTGTTGAAGCCGGTGATGCGGCTCAAGTGGGCGATCAGGTCGGGGCCGAGCGGGGCGTAGACATGCACCCGGCGTGCGACGGCGGTGTACATTTCCTTCTGGACCAGAGCCGCATGGAAATGGCCCGGGTCGAGCGTTATCAGTCGCACCTCGCTCGCGGGCTCACCACGTCCCGGTTCTCCCATCGCACCTTCCTCCCACCCAGCCTGTCTTGACGCGATCCGATGGACCAGATCTCGATGCGGATTCTCCGCCGATCCCGTGGGAGCTGCCACCTGTGGGCATGGGAAACGCTCGCCCACCGTCAGCAGGGTTTGAGAATGCACGATAATCCGGGAGACTTCGTCACCTTCGGCGGCGTTTGCCGGTGTGCCCTGAAGGTGGCGCGGCTCAATCGGTCGTCAGCCCCTTGCGCGCCCGTCGCGTCGCCAGGTCATAAGCGGCGGGGACCTTCGACGGCTTGCCCTCCGGCTGCGTCCACCAGCGGGGGGTGTCGGTGTAGACCCACACGTATTCGTCCGACAGCTCCAGCGCCTTGCGCACCGTGGCCTCCCACTCCGCGGGCGTCCAGTGGTTCTTGCTCACGTCTTCCACGTCCCACGTGGCGTGGTTCTTGTCCATCCACAGGCCGAAGCCCAGCGAGGTGACCCGGCGATACTTCCTGGGGTCGGCCACGATGCCCAGGAGGTCCTTGTCCATGGCCTTGTAACCGAAGTGCAGCGTCTCCTTGTTGAGGTAGTAGCCGAGCTCGTACCCGTCCACGATCCTCGTGCGCCCCCTGACCGCCTCGGTCATCCCGTCCATGAACGGGGCGAGCAGGCCGTAGTCGCACTCCTTCAGCGGCTTGCCGCGCTGCGCCTCGTACCAGGCCCCGCTGTAGCCGAGGGTGCAGAAGACGGCCAGGTCGGGATACCCCTCCTGGAACGCCTCCATGAGCTCGCGCCCACGCTTGCGCGCCTGCGCGGCGTAGGCGTCCCACGACTTCGTGGCCCGGTCGCGCCGGGAGGAGTAGGTGAAGAGCTTGTCGTTGTATTGCTCCGGGTCGAAGAGGAGGCCCGGGACCGCCCCGGTGGCCCGGTCCGCCTGGCGCGCGATGCTCGCGGCGAGCCGCGCATTCTGCACGACGGCCGCGAAGTCGTCGAACCAGTCGTGGTCCCTGGACGCGGCGTTGACGCGCAGGAAGTTGTGCGTGAAGCGGCGGAAGGGGGTTGCCCTGAGGTCCTCCAGGGCGGGCCGGAACTGCTCTTCCGTGAAGGCGACCTTGCCCCAGTTCTCCCACTGGAAATCGCCCTGGCTGCCGTCCGGCCTGGTGTATTTGATGGTGAAGACGGTGCCGTCGAAGGGCGTCTGCTCCATCCGCGCGATGTGCTGGCGCAGGAAGGCGGTATCGGGCTCATCCTTGCCGAACTCGATCAGCTTCTTTCCGCCCGCGGCCAGCCTGGCGGGACGCGCCGCGGGTGGGCTCGACGGCTGGGGAGGGGTGCCGCCCGCCGGGATGACGACGGCCAGACACGTGAGTGCGACGAACGGGAGTTTGCGACCACGCATTCGAAGGTCCTCGTCCTCGGCATGAAGAAACCTCGTCCTTCTCCGAGGCATGCCGGAAAGCGATCTGTGACTCATCTTATTGGATCTCGACGATGCGAACGCCCCCTGCCGGCACGACGATCGGGATCACGGCCCGGTCCCCCTCCTTGGAGACGTCCAGCGTCGTACCCCCGAACCATTCCGTGGCCCGGCTCACCTTCTCCGCGGTGCGGATCGTGATGCTCCGCTCCTGCGAGTAGTCGGTGGGCCCGACGCCGTGCTGGAGCTTGTGGTTGCCCGCCGGGTTGAGCAGGGCGACGAGCCAGCCCCTCTCCGTCCGGTTGAGAAGCCATTCGACGTCGCCCCGGACTTCGACCGGGATCAATCCCTGCCGCGCGTGGGCCAGGACCAGTGCGACCAGTGGCGTCGCGGCCTCGTCGATGCCGAGCCCGCACGGGACCGACAGGAACACCAGCCGGCCCTTGCCCCGCTCGAAGACCGAGGCGATGGCGTCCCCGTCGTCGGCGGTCGCCAGCGCCCGACCGCTCCGGATGGGCCGGTAGCGGAAGCGCTGCGAGACCACCTCCCTCGTGGTCGGCTGCCAATGGATCGACTCGGCTTCGGCCGAGGCGCCCAGTCCCGGCAGCTTCAACTCCGCCACCCCAGGGCCCGCCACCTGGTCGTCGCTGACGATGAGCGTCCCGCCGCCGTCGACGTAGCCGGCCAGCTTCTTGCCCCAGTCCGCCGAGAGGTGGACTTCGCCATTCAGGACGACAACCGGGTAGCTGTCGAGGATGTCCATGCGCGCAGGGGCGGTCACCAGCACGTCGAAGATATCGCCGAAGGTCCCCGGGAGGAACACTTGGTTGACGCCCGTGTTCACTTCGGCTTCCTTCGGCCCGTACGGGTGATAGGCCACCTTGAACCATTCCTTGAGCATGCGGGCGTGGCGGTCGAAGCCGAGCACCTCGGGATTCGTGCTCTGCTCGAGGCCGAAGTAGGACGGCTGGTAGGCGTTCGGGTCCCAGCCGTGGGCCCGGTCCAGCAGGAACGCGACCGGCGTGAACGGGGTGCCGCGGTCGGGGTGCTCGCGGGTGACCCGCAGGAACTGCTCGACCAGCCGGCCCTTGGGCGAGAGCCCGATCGGCTTGCACGGCGTCGAGCCGCCGCCCGGCATCCAGAACTCGTCGAATCCCTGCTCGTGGTAGAACATCGACGAGCCGGAGAGGTACTGGTACCAGAAATCGAACTTGTACCAGGTCAAGCCGGCACCGGACCAGGCGTCGTACCAGTTATCATACACGTACTTGGGGTGGGCGTAGGTGGACTGCTCCGAGTAGATCGTGGCGGAGTCGCCGAAGTTCGACGAGCGGTAGCTGGCCCAGAGGCCGCCGTACTGTGGGGCGCTGCCTCGCAGGAACGCCAGCCGCATGGCCAGGCCGGGGAGCACGGCGCTGTTCTCGTAGCCGATCGTCCGGGCGCCCCACTCGCGGGCGGCGTGGGCGAACGCCGTCATATCCGTCGATTGGCACGGGATGGTGTATCGATAGGGGTCGGCGACCGCTTCCCCGAAGACCTTCGCCTGCTTGGCGGCGTCGGCGGCCAGGAAGATCCCGGCGAACGCGGCGAGGGCCTCCTCGCGGCTCTTGACGTCCTTGAGCCGGGCGGCGAGGGCGTTGGCGTCGTACAGGACGTGATGCCCGAGGCTCTCGCCGGAGATGTTGCCCACGTAGCGGTCGCGGAACCGCGGCCAGTTGGCCTTCGCCCGGGCCGAGAGGGGCTGGGGCTCGATGTAGTTCATCATGTTCGCCCAGGCCCGTTCGGGGTTGGCCTCGAGCCACTTCACCACGTGCGGGTTGTCCAGGACGTTCGGGCCGGCCGCGTGGAACGCCGGGACGACGCGCGGGTCGCTGAAGATGGGCACGTCGGTGCGGCCCCCGAAGGCTTGCCGGAACGGCGCCACCAGGGCCGGCTCGGTCCAATAGGGGGAGAGGACCCGGTTCGGGGCCTGCGAGGCCAGGTCCTCCAGCCAGGGCTCGCGGACGTTCCAGAGGTAGAGGAAGCCCTTGTCGCCGAAGGTGGCCGGCTTCCAGGCGGCGGGGGCCGCGAAGTCGCCGGCGCGGGCGGCCAGCGGCTCGGGGGCGACCCGCGGGTTCGCCCGCAATTCATCCAGCAACTTCCAGGTCGCGCTCCTGGGCTTCTCCCGGTGGTAGGGGCGGTAATCCGCGTCGGTCGTCAGGCAGAAGCAGTCCACCTGGCGATGTCCCGGTTGCCTGGCGTGCGCCAGCAGGGTGAGCCTGGCCCGGCCCTTTGCGAGCTGGAGCGGCCGGGAGTCCCAGCCGAACGCCCACTTCCAGAGCACTTTCAACTCCTCGTCCTCGTCGACGACGGCCTGCTCCCCGAAGCGGACTTCCCGCGGTGGCCGGCCGTCCTGCTCGACGCGTACGGCGAAGACCTCGGTCTGGTCCCGCCAGTCGCGGTAGCGGCCCCAGAGCGTCCACGCGCCCGCCTCGGGCACTTCGATCTCGATGGAGGCGCCGGCCTGATCGTCGTCCGGCCCGCAGGCGATGCTCAGCCATTCGCTCTCGCCACCCTGGGTCCACTCGGGAGCGATTCCCGGCCCGGACAGGGCCCAGTGGCCGCTCGTCTTCCCGTCCATGTCCGGGAAGCAACTGCCCCGCACGCCGCACAGATGCTCGGCCTCGATCCAGATCGACTCGGCGCCACGTGCGGTCGCGACCGTGAGGAGCAGGGCCGATAACACGGTCCCGATGGGAAACCGAGTCGCTTTCATGGGTGTTCATCCTCTGCATGAGCCCGGATGGTGGCAGGATCGGCCTTCCCCGCTTATGCGGTTACGCTTGCTGGCGCGGTGACAGCCCCTGGCGATCAACCCGCGCGCCGCGGGCGGTCATCGCCGAAGACAGGGTCCGGTAGCCGATGGAGCAGGCGCGGTCGAACGGCTCGCCGGTGAAGCATTCATTGACAAGATAGCCGTCGAACCCCGCATCGGCCAGCATCCCGATGGATCGGCCGTGGTCGAGCACGCCCTCCCCGGGGATGACGTGCCGGAAGTGCGGGTAGCGGCCGGTGTAGTCCTTGACGTGCGCATGCACGACATGCGGCCCCAGCAGGGGCGTCGCCCGGTCCAGGGGGTGACCCGTCAGCTCCAGGTAACAGGGGTCGAAGTTGTGCGCGAAGTGCGGCGATCCGACGTCGTGGATCAGCTCCAGCACGAGCTGGGGGGTGTTGACCAGGAAGTTGGCCCAGATGCCGTCCAGGGCGATCATGACCCCCCGCTCGCCGGCGTAGTCGCACGCCCCTTTCAGGTGGTCCACCGCCGCCCGCCACGTCGCCGAGGTCCCCGCCGGCGGGCCGTCGTCGATGCCGATGTGGAAGGTGACCATCCGGGCGCCGACCGCCAGGGCCACGTCGACCGCGCCCTCCAGGTTCAGCGGCAGTCCCTGGCGCAGCGCCGGGACGAGGCCGAGGTGGGTCACGACCGCCTCGATCTCCAGGCCCCACCGCGCGGCCGCCTCGGCGTAACGGCCCCGGGCTTCGGCCGGCATCCGGGCGGGGTCGAGGTCGTCGCGCCAGGTCGCCGAGATGTCGATGCCGTCGTAGCCCGCCGCCGCGACGGCCTCCAGCACGGGCTCGATCTCCATCCCCAGGCGGTCGATGTAGCTGTAGGTATAAAAGCCGAGCTTCATGTCGGGGCCTCTTGGTGTCATCTCTTCGGGGTTCGCGGCGATGCCGACGTCCGGCCCGGCCTCTCCGCTGATCCGAGGCTCGTCCGCATCATGGCCTGCATCCTCAATACCAGGACCGCACCCCCCGTCGACGATGCTCCTTGCCCGGAGGAACCCGGTCGGGTGGCCCCGATCGGAGGCCGTCGTCCTCCCGGGTGATGATCCCCACAACCGGGTTGTTCCCGGGAGAACCGGGAGCGAGGCGTACCCGGCAGATCGTGCCGGGCCCGTCCAAATGGGACGAGACGATGCGATGCCGACCCGAGGGAGCCGCAGGGCGATTTGTACCTTGGTAAGCACAGGATCACTCGGCGGGGTGACATCGAGGTGGATCATTCGGTCCGGACCCCTGACCGTGCTGTATAGTCTCGCCGGTCCAGAACTTCCTACAATTGCCGAAGGAGACAGGAGCGGGGCACCCCGGTGATCGGAGCCATGAGGGTGGTGGGACGGAGTGATGAAGACGATCCAGTTGACTCCCCGGCAGCGGAACGACATCAGCGAGCGACGGCGACAGGCCCAGGACCGGCGGATCTATCAGCGGCTCTCGGCGGTCCTCTGGAGCGATGCCGGGCGGACCCGAGAGGAGATCGCCGAGTTGGTGGGCGTCTCGACCCGCCAGGTCGGCCAGTGGTTCCGCATCTTCCGCAACAAGGGGCTGGACCAGCTCTGCACCTTGCACTACCAGGGTGATCCGGGTCGCCTCCGACCGGCCCAGGTCGAGCGGCTCAAGCAGGAGATCGCCACGGGGGTGTTCCACAACGCCGAGCAGGTCCGCACCTGGGTGCAAGAGACCTGGGGCGTGGCCTACTCGATCTCGGGCCTAAAGGACTTGCTCCGCCGGGTCGGGGCCAGTTACCACAAGGTCTCGGGCTTCTTCTGGAAAGCCGACATCGAGGAGCAGAAGAAGTTCGTGCGGAAGCACCGGCGGCACAAGCGTGAGGCGGGTCCGACGACCCGGCGGTATTTCGTGGATGCCTGCCATCCGGTCTGGGGCGTGGACCTACTGTATTCCTGCTGGCTGCTGGTGGGCCAACGGTTCTACGTCGGCGTGGGCAACGGTCGCAAGCGATTGAACATCCTCGGGGCCTACAGCCCCGACGATCACGATTACGTGGACCTCCGCCTGACGAAGGAGAACATCACCGGCGAGCAGTTCGTCAAGCTGCTGGAGGCATTGCTGGCCAAGCACCCCGACACCGAGAAGTTCCTCCTCTATCTGGACAACGCCCGCTACTACAGCAAGCCGTGCGTGAAGGAGTGGTTGAAGGCCCATCGCCAGTTCCGGTTGGTGCCATTG
>JAABUS010004161.1_pt1 | contig 21530 bp, 23 predicted proteins | sample 5560161 | NCBI WGS metagenome assembly JAABUS01 (sample SAMN10711885, study PRJNA513376) | rock metagenome | isolation source: Antarctica rocks | place: Antarctica: Victoria Land, Trio Nunatak nord | collected 2016-01-04
GGCCCCTCCGTGGTGACCATCAATGATCAGCTGGGCGGAGTTGCCGCTGCGCTCTCCCAGCTGACCCAGCTGGCTGACGCGCACGCCAGTCAGGCTGCCGGAGGCCGTTGACCATGGACGAGCTGCATCCGCCGAAGTCGAACGCACTCCGTGCCCTCTACTGGCGTAGCGAGATCCTGCAGGTGATGTACTGGCTGCGCGGTGAAGGCCTGGGTGATGTCGTCGATGCGCCGCTGCTCGAGCGCTTCCTCGGCGTGGAGGCGGAGATCGGCGTGGGTTACCTCGACCGGCTCGTGGTCGACGGCTATCTCAACCAGGCCAACGGCGGTTATGTCTTGTCTGAGGTCGGGCTTGAAGAAGGCAAGACCGAGTTCGCCCTCAGTTTTGCTGACCTGACCCGACCCGCTCACGGCGAATGTAGTGCCGATTGCTGGTGCCACAACTCCGTGGAAGAGGCCATCGCCTGCGCAGCCGAACGTGTGAGGGAGCAGGGATGAGCGACGAAACCGCGGGAGAGTTCCCGGTCGGGATGCCCCGCAACTACCTTCGACCGTGTCTGCTGCTCCTGCTGGCGGAGGGCACCTCGCACGGTTACGAGTTGCTTGAGCAGGTCGCAGCGCTGGGGCTGGGCCGGGCGGACCCAGGACGTGTCTACCGCTGCCTGCGCGCGATGGACGAGGATGGCTTGGTGCGCTCGGAGTGGACACCGTCCGTCTCAGGTCCGGCGCGCCGAACGTACGCGCTGACTGACGAAGGCAGCGATTGGTTGGATGCTCTAGCAGGGTCGCTGGCTGAGGTGTCCCGCGCGCTCAGTTCATACCATCGTCGCTACAAGAAGTTGGTCGAGCGAGAAGAGCCCGCCCAGTGAGGCTAGCGGTTGCCGGGAAGGGTGGAGCGGGCAAGACGACGATCAGCTCCACACTCGCACGTCTCGCCGCTCGCTCGGGGACCCGAGTTGTCGCGATCGACGCGGACGCCAACCCGAACTTGGCAACGGCCCTGGGGTTACCGCCGGCAGTGGCTGAGGGCCTCGGCGCCGTCCCGACGTCACTCGTCTCGCGCCGGCAAGGAGGGGCAGGTCTCACCGAACCCATTGACGACGTGCTGAACCGTTACGCCCTCGCGGCACCCGACGGTGTCCGGTTGCTCGGCATGGGCGCCCCAGCGCACGCGGACGAGGGCTGCCTGTGTTCCGCCCACGCCGTCGTGGCCTCGCTGATGGAGGACCTTGGCGCGGACCAGGACAGGTTGGTCGTCATCGATATGGAGGCGTCACCCGAGCACTTCAGCCGTGGGACGGTCAGGCACGCCGAAGTGGTCTGTCTTGTCGCCGAGCCCTACTACCGATCGCTTGAGACCGTCCGCCGTATGGCGGCGCTCGCTGCGGAGTTGCCCGTAAGCCGTGTCGTCGTGGTTGCTAACAAGGTCCGGTCGGTTGGCGACCATGAGGCGATTGCCGAGTTCTGCGACCGTCAAGCTCTTGAGCTGGCCGGCAGTGTGCCGTGGAGCGAGGATGTCGTCGCCGCCGACCGACAACGCGTGCCGGTGGTTGACTGGCCGCGGGCCGCGTCCGTCGTCGACGCGGTCGCGGCGGTGGGCGCGGTGCTTGGGCAAGCTGCCCCGCCTGGCTCGAAGGGAGCCAGCTCAGGCAAGGTGAGGGAACTCCCCTTACCGGCGACCGCCACATGAGTCACGATCGGTCACCGGATCTTCTGGTGTGCCGCAGATAGGCCTTGAGGAGGCCCCCATGTTTGTCCGTTCGCGTACATCAGGTCAGGCAAAGCTCGCGGGGGGCATTGTGCTGGTGCTTGCAGTCTGGGGCGCGTTGGTGCCCTTCGTTGGTCCATCCTTCGGCTACGGCATGGGAAGCACTCAGTCCTGGACTTGGAGCGAAAGTCATCTGACGTTGCACCTGCTCCCCGGTATTGCGGCAGCCCTGGGCGGCATGCTGCTGATGCGAGGGCGGCGCGCGAGCCAGATGGCCGGGGCATTGTTTGCTGTGGCCGGCGGCGCCTGGTTCGTCATCGCTCCTTCGCTGCATCCCCTGTGGGCCGGGCAGAGCATGAGTGGCATGAGTATGGGCGGCTCTGCGATGTCTAGCGCGCTGTCGGCGCTCGGATATCACTATGGGACCGGTGCCCTGATCGCGATCGTCGCCGCGTACGCCCTGGGAGTCGTGAGTAGCACGCGTGGTACCGCTTCAGGCGTTCACAGCGAGGGAAGTCAGCCTGACCTGCAGACGTCGGCAGACAAGTCACCAGTGAGTGTCGACGCGTAACAGCGCGCCGCTGACTCTCGCTGTTGTGACGCGCGACGATCTCGCGGCCAGTACCCCCGGGGGGGCCACATCGCACTTCGGTCGTCCCGCCTGGCGGTCTTGATCCGTTCGTCTCGGGCGGTATGCTCCGGGCGCGAGCCTTCCTCAAGCCCATACGCAAGGTGTTCCAGAACATCACCATCACCGCGCTGTTCGTGGTCACCGGGGGCGGTCGCCCTGGCCCGATGGCGCTTTGCGTGCATCGAAGAGAAGTGGACCGCCGGCCTGAAGGCGCCGTCCACCACGCCCTCACTGCCCACCATCGCGAAGCCGCCACGAACCGGCCACCCGAGGCTGACAAGCACCCTCGGATGCCCCGTCACGGCCCCGTTTTCCTGGTCCGGCGATGAACGGCGATGGCAAACATCGGAGGATGGCCTAGTGATCGACACGGCTGGTCGACCTCCTGGTCTCAGGAGCGTCCTGGCCAACCCCGGGTACAGGCGACTTTGGGCCGCTCGCACCGTCAGCCAGTGCGGTGACGTCGCCCAGTTCGTCACCGTCGCCCTGCTCGTCCTGCGCCTGACCGGATCCGGGCTTGGCGTGTCGGGAGTGGTCGTCGCGGAGATAGCTCCGGTCCTGCTCCTTGCTCCCCTCGCCGGCCCGCTCGTGGACCGCCTGTCACGAGTACGGGTAATGATCACGTCGGACCTCGCCCGACTCCTGCTCGTCAGCGTCCTTGTCGTGTGGCACGACAACGTGGTCATCGTTTATGCCGTCGCCTTCGGCCTATCGGCCGGTGCGGTGTTCTTCAGCCCAGCCGCCAACTCGTTTCTGCCCACCCTTGTCAACGACGACGAACTGGTGGCCGCCAACAGCGGCATCTGGTCCGCCGCCGTGCTCAGTCAAGTCGTGCTTGCACCTGTCGCCGGGCTCGTCGCGGCAACCGCGGGCTTCCAGTGGGCCTTCGCGCTCAACGCCGCCAGCTACGCCGTCAGCGCCCTTGTGCTCCGCGGCCTGCGAACCGGAGAGCATCCCCCGCCGGTGACATCCTCAACCATCTGGGCGCAGGGATGGGAGGCGCTCAGCTTGCTCCGCAGCGACCGGCTCCTCACAACGCTCGCGTTCGCCCAAGCGTTGGCAGCCCTCTCCGCGGGCGCGACGAGTGCGCTGCTTGTCGTTCTCGCGGCTCGACACCTAGACCAAGATGGGGGCGGGTACGGCGCCATGATCGCGGCCATCGGAGTCGGTGCCGTCCTCGGACCGCTGATCCTGAGCCGATACGCCCACCGCGTCCGGACGGAGCAGGTGACCTTTGGAGCCTTCGGCCTCCGCGGCATCGTCGACCTACTTCTGGCGACGTTGACGGCGCTCCCCGTGGCACTTGGATCGTTAGCGCTCTACGGCCTCGGCACGTCGACGGGCAATGTCTCGTTCAGCTCTCTGATCCAGTCGCATGTGCCGCCCGAGGTTCGAGGAAGAGTATTCAGCGCGTTCGACCTGATCTGGCAGAGCATGCGTCTCGTCAGCCTCCTCATCGGCGGGCTCCTGGCCGACACCCTCGGCATCCGCGCAGTCTTCTACGCCGGTGGGGTGCTCCTCGTCATCGCCGCCCTAACCGGCGCCACCGCGTCAACACGGTCCGGGAGGATGCGTTCATGAGCCTTGGCTTTCGCTGACCGCCCTTCCCCGCCCTGCTAGCAGGCGCCGTACTCTACGCCGGCAGGTACGCCCAACCCGACCTCGCCGTGATGTACGCCAGTATCGCGATTGGATACGCAGTCTGGGTTGCCCTCTATCGGCGGGTGCGCGGAGTGGCACCCTCCCAGCAAGCCGCCCTCGGATCGTCCGCGATGAGCTGTGCAGAGGGACGAGTCTTTGGTTCAGTCGGACGGGCCGGACGTCTGGTACCGCGACGGCAGCGCGTGGTTCACCCGGTCCGCGAGCTCCGGAGCACAGGTGCGGAGGCTGAACCGCTCAAGATGAGCAGCGACACGGTGGTCCCCGTCTCGTCATCGATGGGAAAGCTGACGTTGGGGTAGCGGCGCGCGAACTCCAATCTTGCTTCGACATGCGGACGCACTCGGGCCGTGCGGTCTCCTCCGTCCGGTGGGCAGACCCTGCCGACAGCATGCAGCTCTCGGTGCACCCGCTGAGCGTCGACCTTCGGCGCCTGCATCTTCGGATGCGGCACAAGCAGTGTTGGTGAGCCACCGGCGATGACCGCCGGGGCCTTCGGGTCTGTCGAGTCCGGCAGCATGACGACGGCCAGGACGAGCAGCCCGACCATGAGAAGACTCACGACCAGGTATGTCAGCCGGACGCGGCGATGCTCCGAGGCGGTCGACAGCGGCCTCAACGGGACCCGACTCGACTCTGACCATTGTCGGAGCTGCGGTGGCTGATCGCGCGTTCGTCCTCAGGCCTCCGTGAAGATTGGCTGGGCCCAAACTCTGTTGGCATGTGTGTCAACGCAGGTTCGCCCCTCCGTCGTCGACCTTAGGGATGCGAACGTTAAAGCGGGTCCCGCGCTCTACAATGCTGGTGGCGGTGACATCGCCACCATGGGCACGGACCAATGTCGCCACGACGGCCAGTCCGATCCCCGAACCGCCGGTTCGGCATTGGCTGCCGCGGTAGAAGCGGTCGAAGACTCGACCGACCTCGTCGGGCGGGATTCCCCGCCCGTCGTCGCGCACTTCCAGTACGGCCCAGCCCTCGGTGATGCCGGTTGAGACGGTAACGGTCCCTCCTGGTGGCACGAACTTCAACGCGTTGGTCAGCAGGTTGGTTACCACCTGCCGCAGCCTCGTCTCGTCACCGCTGACAACGGCCGGCTGCAGATCTAGGATCAGCTGAAGGCGCTGCTCCTGGAATCTGTGCTCAAGGTCGGATGCGACAGGAGTGACGACTTCGGACAGGTCGAGCATCTGGGGGCGCAGGGTGAACGCTACGCCGTCTGCGGACGTCATCGTTTCCAAGTCGGCGACCAGTCGACCCAGGCGCAACGTCTCGTCGTGAAGCGATGAGACCACTGTGGGAGTGGGCTCGGTCACTCCGTCCTGTACAGCCTCGAGGTGGCTGCGCAGGATCGCCAACGGAGTGCGCAGCTCGTGCGCGACGTCGGCGGCAAAGGACCGGCGTATGACGTCTTCTCGCTCGACGGACTCAACGAGGTCGTTGAAGGCGCGAGCCAACTGGGCGATCTCGTCGCTTCCGCCTACCACCGCCCGGCGGGTGCGGTCACCCGCCTGCAGCTCCCGCGCGGCGACAGTGAGCTCGGTCAGCGGACGGATCATGCGGCGCGCAAACACAACGCCCAGGCCCACGGCGACCATGCCAGCCCCGAGTCCGCCGACGGCAAGTAGTGCGTTGACGGATCGTCGGAACTCCTGGTCGGCCAGGGGCACCGTCCCTTCTGGAAGACGAAGAAGCAAGGTGCCGACCGACTCGCCTCCCACGGTCAACGACACAGACTCCTCTGGCAGCAGCCGGCCGGAAGAGGTCATCTCACGATGCATTCGCGCCATCTCCGGACCCATCTGGCTGTCTGTCAGCGACCACACGACCGCGCCTGTCCCGTCCACGAGGCGTACTTCGGCGCCGGTCATCGCGACCGCCGGACCAAGCCGGTCAAGCCGACCAAGGTCGAAGCCCTCCGGAGTGTCGTAGGCGGAGGTGAACGCTGTGGCCAGCTGGCGTTCACGGCCTGCACGCTGTTGGTCGAGGTAAGAATCGAATTGGTCGCCAAAGGCGACGTTGACCAAGACGGCCGTCAGCAGTGCTGATCCCAGGCCGACCACGGCGAAGGCAAAGGTGAGCCTGCGGCCGAGGCTGCTAGCCATCTGCGTCCGGTCCAAACTTGTAGCCGATCCCGGGAACGGTCAAAATATAGGTCGGGTTGCGCGGATCGTCTCCCAGCTTGCGGCGCAGGTTCTTCACGTGCACGTCGACGGTGCGCTCGTAACCCTCGTAGTCGTAGCCCTGCACGCGGCTGACCAGTTCATAGCGTGACCAGGCACGCCCCGGACGCGACGACAGCGTGACGAGGAGGTCGAATTCGGTACGGGTGAGCTCAACGGTCCGGCCATCCAGACTCACTTCTCGCCGGTCCGGGTCGACGCCCAAGCGACCGCCCGCGTGGGTCGTTGCGCCGTCGATTCGGGATCCGCCGGTACGACGCAGAACAGCGCCCACTCGGGCCACGAGTTCGCGGGGACTGAACGGCTTCGTGACGTAGTCGTCAGCACCCAGGTGCAGACCACCCACCCGGTCACCCTCGCTGGCTCGAGCAGTCAGCATCACGACCGGAACATCTGAGGCGCCTCGCAGGACCCGTATCACCTCCTCACCCGACACATCCGGGAGTCCCAGATCCAGGATGACAAGGTCCGGCTGAACCCGTCGGACGATGTCGAGCGCAGCGTTGCCGCTGTCGGTGTCGAAGACCTGGTAGCCCTCCCGCTCCAGATAGGACCGTACGAGGTCTCGAATCTTCGGCTCGTCGTCGACCACCAGCACGGTACGGGTCACCGTGACTCTCGCCTTCTTACTACGTTCACTCAGGGTCACATCCGAGCGTATGAGCGACACGGGGTCGGCCTTCCGACGTTACCCGCCATCCTTCGACTCATCGCCCTCGCTGTCCATGCCACTCATGTCAGACATGCCGCCACCCATACCCTCCATCCCATCCATGCCCTTGGACATCATCGAGTGCATCTGCTTCACCATCTCGCGGTCCATCATGTTCGACATCTTGGTCGTCATGTGGTCCTCACACTGCGCCTGGGACATCATGCCGATGTCTGACCCAGTGTTGTCGTTGTCTTGTTGGCCGGCGACGGCCAGGGAGGGGATACCCACCAGTGCGCTGCCGGCGAGAACACCAGCGGCCACGTAGGCGATCATTCGCTTCGTCATTTGTCATCCCTTCTCGGTGATGCGGAATCGTGCGGAGTCTTTGCGATTCCTCGATCGTGCCCGGGACGTGTGAAGAAACCATGTGAATCCCATGTGGTCCCCGTGCTCGTTAGACGAAACCGCGCGCTGAAGCGTCAGTTCGAACTGGCTGCGGGTTTGTGAGCGGCGAGACGGGCCACGATGCCCCACTTTGAGTGGCTGAGCTCATCGATGACCAGGCCCTGGTCGCGGACGGCGACATCGGGTTCGCGAAGGAGGTGGTCGCCTTCGAAGCGGACCAAGACCGGGTCGAGGAGTCGTTGCACCGCACGGACCGGCCTGATGGGGCTGGCGACGTGGTCGAGGAGGATCAGCCGACCGCCTGGGCGCAGCACCCGAGCCATCTCCTGCACGGCCAGCCGTTCGTCGGGAATGCTGCACAGAGTCAAGGTGGCGACGACGGTGTCGAAGCTCGCGTCTGGGAAGTCCAGTTGTTGGGCGTCGCCGACGGACAGGTCGACTGGCCGGGCGAGTTTCTCGGCTAGAAGCTGGGCCGCATCCAACATGTTCGGGCTGACATCGACGCCCACAAGCTCCACGTCGCGGGGATACCACGGGAGGTTGCGACCCGTGCCGATGGCGACCTCGAGCACGCGACCGGTGACCTGGGTGCACGCCCATTGCCGACCGTCGGCGAACAGTAGCCGCTCCACGACACCGATGATCCGGTCGTAGTAGGGCGCCATCTTGTCGTATATCTCTCGCACCCGAAGCGTCTCGGCGTCTCCCGACCGTGGCACCGTGCGCCGTCAGATCTCAGTGTGCCGTCGGAGCGGAGTCCACCGGCTCCTCTGGGCGCCGAATCTCGTTCCGTTCGGCTTCCAGCCGGACGATCCTGGCACGCAGGGCGGTGAGCTCAGCCTGCTCGGTCACACTGTCTGACTCGGATGGCTTGCTGTTGCCACGCATCATCATCCACATCATGGCGCCCATACCGAGGGGGCAGGCCAGCAGGGCCAGGGCGTACAGCGCCTCGGGCATTTTATGTCTCCTCAGTTAGGGCCAAGGTGGGTCCACCAGGTCTCTGAACTGCAAGCATAGCGGGGTATCCGTTTTGAGGCCGAGAGGAACGTAAGCATAGCGTCGCATTCACCGAGTTGTCATGGTCTACCCTATGGGGGTAGGCACGAAGTGGGGATGGACAGGAGTGGGACTAGTGAGCGAACAACAACGAACCGCCAATTCAAAGGCTGGGTCATCGTCCGTGCTGAATGGTTCGGCGCAGGCCACCGCAATGGTCGCCTCGGCCGGTTGTCCCTCCGACTCGCGGCCGATGATGGATCCCGAACGCCGTGCCGACGTGTTGCTGAGACTGGCAAAGGCGGCCGGGCAGGTGCAGGGCGTGGCCCGCATGATCAACGACGACAGGTACTGCATCGACGTGCTCACCCAGATCGCGGCAGCCCAGAAGGCTCTGGACGGTGCGGCACGGGTGATCACCCGCAACTACCTCGAGCGATGTGTCACCGACGCGATCACCAGCGGCGACCCTCTCATCTACGACGAGCTGATGAAGGTCATCGACCGCCACCGCTGAGCCCGTCGGCTGTCTCACTCGCATTGTCTCGTCGCCCCAGGAGTACTGATGTCAAACACCACCCGCAAGACCGCCAACGGCCCGCACTCTGGCTCAACGACCGCGAGTAAGAACCGGAGCCGCCCCGGCAGCGTTACGGCACGGCCCGCCACCGCGAAGACAGGGCGCCGGTGGTGGCTGCCGATCGCCACTGCAGGAGGTAGTTCGCCGGCGGCTGCCCAAAGAAGGACGACACCCTCAGCCAGCGCGACAAGGTGGCGCCCGAAACGACGGGGAAGTCGCGCACTACGGGCCGAGGCGGTCGGTGGCGACAAATGTGCCGAGCGGTCTGTGAGGCCGGGAACGCGGCGGTCAACGCGGCGCCCGCTGCTGCTGCTGGGTCGCGGGGAGCCCGGTCTGGTCCGGCAGATGCGCCCCTGACCGTGGCCATTGGCGGCTTGTCGGCGAACCGGCGCATTGGCGTTGAGCTGATGTGGACCCCCGCCCGGCGAACCTGCGGCCAGTCTTAGCCCAGTAACGACTCGAGCGCGCAACTCACTGAACGCTCGACGAGCTGGAGGTGGGAGAGGGCGACACGCTCGGCGATGTCGGCCTGGCCGTCGACGTAGGCCTTGAGCAGGGCCGCGTGGTCGTCCTGGGCGAGCTTGTCGACGTGTGAGGTGGTCACGCCCAGCCGCACGTAGCGGTCGGCGGTCAGCCACAGCTGCGTGAGGATCCGCTCGGTGAGCGGCCCGAGAGAGGGCTCGAGGAGGACCCGGTGGAAGGTGCGGTGGGCCGTGAGGAACGCATCGACGTCCACGCCTACGTGCACGTTCATCGCCTCAAACGCAGCCTGCGCCCGCGCGACCTCGTCGTCTCCGCGTTCGCGGGCGCTGGATCGCATCAGGGGAGGCTCGATGCTGCGCCTCAGCGCATAGACCTCACGCAGCTCGGCCATGGAGACAGGTGACACCTGTGTCCCGCGACGCGGCAGGGTCACGATGAACCCCTCGGATTCCAGCGACCGCAACGCCTCCCGGACCGGGATGATCGAGACACCGAACCGCTCCTGGAGATGGCGCGGGAGCAGCCTCTCCCCGGGGGGGAGCGTGCCGTCGAGGATCATCGCCCGAACCGCGTCGGTGATGTCGCGGCTCAGCCCCTGCGAGGTCGCCGGAGCGAGAGGTTCAGTCACGCGGGACACCCTCTCCGTCTAGACATGGACGCAACCCGAGACCTTCAACCTAGAGCCCCCGGATCGGCCGCGTCGCGCGAGTCGCTGCCACCACCACAGATTCGTAGGCTCGCCCGGTGGCCTGCTCCAGCCCCACCTCGCAGGTGCGGTTGGACGACACCACTGCGCTGCTGTCCGCGGCGCTGACATCCGCCGCTTCGGACCGGGTCGCGGACTCGGTGAGCTCGGGGTGCAGGAAACCACGATCACCGGCGAACCCACAGCACGTCGTCGACGTGGGGACGTGGACGGAGCCTGCAATCGCCTCGCTGACGGCGATGAGGTCGGCGCCGAGGCCGAGGTTGGTTACCGAGCAGGTCGGGTGGACGGTGACCGACTCCAGCGGTTGGGTGACCTCGAGGTGTGGGAGCAGGTGTCGGGAGGTCCAGGTCAGGGAGTCGACGATGGTGATCTGGGCGTGCCTGGTGCGGCGTTCCTCGTCGAGGTAGGGCACGATCTCGCGGCTCGCGCCCAGGGTGCACGAGGTGGCGTCGATGACCACCGGGAGCTGCCCTGCGTCGGTCCAGCGCCACAGGTCGTCCACGAGGCGGCGTGCGGTCGCAGTGTTGGCCTGGTCGTATCCCTTCGAGTGCCACACGGTGGCGCAGCAGGAGCCGGCAACGCCGGTCGGGATCCACAGGGGTCGGCCTGCGCGAGCCGAGAGCTCGGCGAGCGCGGCGACGACGTGCAGGCCGTCGTCGCCCTTGCGGGAAGGACCGAAGATGCGGTTGATGCAGGCGGGCAGGTAGACGGCGCTGGCACCGGCGCGGGCGGTCGAGGGAGGCCCGGGAGCGGGGCCGGGCATGGCGTCGATCCACGAGGGCATCAGGTCCTGGTCAGCGACGCGCCGGATCGTGCGGGTGAGCATGCGCATCGGGCGGTTCCCCAGCAGGACACCCAGACGCAGCGAGAGACGGGCGAGCTTCTCCACCATCGCCCACCGGCTGGAGAGGACGAGCGCCACGCGTGACGCCACGGGGCCGTTGGAGGCTCGTCGGAAGTCCTTCATGAGCGCGCCGGTGTCGATCCCGACGGGGCAGGCCGCGGCGCAGGTGCTGTCGCCGGCGCAGGTCTCGACCCCTTCGTGCTCGAACTGCTTCAGCAGTGTGGTGAGTGTCGGCGAAGAGTCAGGATGGCGCTCCATCTCACGGCGCAGCGCGATCCGCTGGCGTGGCGTGGTGGTGAGGTTGCGACTCGGGCAGGCCTGCTCGCAGAAGCCACACTCGAAGCACGAATCGGCGACCTTCTCGATGGTCGGCATCGTCTTCAGGTTGGCCATGTTGGCATCGGGATCCCGGTTGAGCATCACGCCGGGCGCGAGGACCGTGTGCGGGTCGGCCAGCCGCTTGACCATCCACATCAGCTCGACCGCCTCGGCCCCCCACTCGAGCTCGAGGTAGGGCGACATGTTGCGGCCGGTGCCGTGCTCGGCCTTGAGCGATCCGTCGTAGGTGTTGACCACCAGGCGAGCGAGGTCGTCCATGAACCCTTCGTAGCGGGCTCGGTCCTCGGCCGAGGCTGCGTCGAGGGCGAGGATGAAGTGCAGGTTGCCGGCGGATGCATGCCCCGCCACCCCCGGGGGGTACCCGTAGCGGACCTGGAGAGCGGCGACGTCGCGGCAGGCAGGCGCCATGTGCTCGGGGCGCACACAGACGTCCTCGACGATGAGCGTCGTGCCGGGAGGCCGGCTGGCCCCCAGGCCGGCCATCAGGCTCGACCTCACCCACCAGTAGAAGGCCGCGACCTTGTCGTCAGAGGTGAACTCGGCCGGCTCGCTCAGGGAGAGCCCGTCCGCGATGACCTGGGCACGCTCGCGCAGCTCGGCCAGCCCGGCAGCATCGGTCGACCTGAACTCCACCAGCAAGGAGGCCGACTCGTCGGGCAGCGACGCCCAGGAGGCGGGAGCCTGGGGTTTGTCGGCGGACAGGCGCAGCGTCGGCGCGTCCATCATCTCGACCGCCCGCGCCCCGGCATCGACGAAGGGCGCCACCGCGTCGGCGGCTCCCTGCAGGTCGGGAAACTGCAGGAGCGCGGTGGAGTGCAAGGCCCCGAGGGGCACCGTCTCGAAGACCACCTCGGCGATGAAGGCCAAGGTGCCCTCGGACCCGATGATCAGACGGCGGAAGATCTCCAGCGGGGTGTCGCCGTCGAGGAAGGCGACCAGGCGGTAGCCGTTGGTGTTCTTGATCTCGTACTTGTGTCGCACCCGATCGGCGAGCGCTGGGTCGGCACGGATCCGATCGCGGATCTCGAGCAGACCGGCTGCGAGCTCAGGCGCCACTCGTGCGAATTGGTCCTCGGCATCCGGGGCGGCGGTGTCCACGACTGCGCCGCTGGGCAGCACGAACGTCATGGATCGCACGGTCTTGTACGAGCTGTGGGCCGTCCCGGCCGCCATGCCGCTGGCGTTGTTGGACACCACGCCGCCCACGCAGGCAACGGTGCTGCTGGCCGGATCGGGCCCCAGGACGCGCTGATACTTCTTGAGTGCCGCGTTGACGTGTCCGATGATCGCACCGGGCCGCGCCCTGACCACGGCACCGTCCTCCAGGATCTCGAAGCCGCCCCAGTGCTTGCGGACGTCAACCAGGAGGTCGTCGGTCTGGGCCTGACCGGACAGGCTGGTCCCGGCGGCACGAAAGACGACCGAACGCCGGCGCTGATGGGCGAAGGCCAGCACCGATACGACCGCTTCGAGGTCCCGCGCGACGACGACCGCGCTGGGGACCATGCGATAGGGGCTCGCATCCGCGGCATAGCGAGCGAGGTCGAGGACATCGCCCAGCACCTGCTCGCCCAAGGCTGCTACGAGGTCGTCGACGAGCCCGGGGGACGCCGGGCCCTCGACCCGGTCGGGATAGGTCGATCGGGCGTTCTCGGTGCTCGGCAGCGGGGCGAGTCCGGCGCCGGCGCGGAGATGACGCAGCGCCTTGGGCGAGAGGGTGGTCATGCGCTCCTCTCTCCGCGGCCGTGCTGTGCGGGGATGTGGACGGTGTTGCGCAGTGACCCCAGGTGGGTGATCGACATGCTCATCACATCGCCGTCCTGCAGGAAGACCGGCGGGTCGGAGCCGAGGCCGACACCCGCCGGGGTGCCCGTCACGATCAGGTCACCCGGCTCGAGCCTGAGGTACTGGCTGAGGTGCCAGATGATCTCGGGAACGGTGAAGATCATGTCGGCGGTGGTCCCGTCCTGCTTGACCACACCGTTCACCGCCAGCGACACCCGCAGATCCTCCGGATCCGCGATCTCGTCGGGGGTGGACAGCCACGGACCCAGCGGGCACGCGGTCGGGAAGGACTTCCCGCGCAGCCACTGGCCGCCGCCCTCCATCTGAAGCCGCCGTTCGGAGACGTCGTTGGCGGCGACGTACCCACCCACGACCCCCGCGGCCTCCTCCGGGGACACGAGCTCGAACGCCGAACGCGCGATCACCACTCCCAGCTCGGCCTCCCAGTCACCCTTCTCAGCACCGCGCGGCAGGGTCACCCGGTCGGTGCAACCGCACAAGCTGTTGGTGCTCTTGGAGAAGACGATGGGCTCGGCCGGCGCTGCCATCCCCGTCTCCGCCGCGTGGTCGCGATAGTTGACGCCGATGGCGTAGATCGCGGACGGCCGCGCGATGGGCGGCCCCAGCCGTACGCCGTCGATATCGACAACCGGAGCACCGACCACCGCCCCGGCCAGCGCCTCCAGGTCTGCCACCGGCAGATCGGCCAGAAAACCTCCGTCGATGTCGATCCCGAGCGGCGCCAGGTCGACGGCCCGGTGTGAGCCGTCGTCGAGGAGCAACCCGGGCTTCTCCTGGCCGGGCTCGCCGAATCGTACGAACCTCATCAGTCGAACGTCCCGCCCTCGGCCTTGAGGTGCTCAAGCACCTCTGCATCGTGGCCGAAGACCATCGTGGCGTTGTAGCGCTTCTGCAGCTGCTGCATCCATCGGTGCGACCGGTGCCAGTTGTGCGAGTCGCGCCCGAGCCAGCCCTGCGTGAGCCCGGGCTGCTCGAACACGTCGCGCACGTGGTAAAGGTCGCTGGTCAGCATGAAGTGTCCGGAGTTCTGGGTCTCGACCTGCATAGTCAGCAGGCCCGGAGTGTGCCCGGGCATGTGACGAAGGGTGATGCCTTCGAACAGCTCTGTCTCGTCGCGGTGGATCGGCTGCCAGTTGAGCTGCCAGTTGAGGTCGTTGGGCAGGTAGGCGCCGATGTCCTCCTTGGTCGCGACCGCGTAGTAGTGCTCCTTGATCTCGAGCTCGTGGGCATAGATCGGGACATCGGTGCCGGCGAACTTCTCCAGCCCACCGGCGTGGTCGAGGTGCAGGTGCCCGATGACGACCGCATTGATGTCCTCGATGCCGTAGCCGGCCGCAGCCAGGGCGTTGTCGAGATGGTGCTCCTCCTCGTAGACGTTCACGGGGAACGCCTCCCAGGCCGGCGCCGGCCAGTCCTCCTTCGCGTTCTGCGAGCACCCGGTGTCGAAGAGGATCGGCCCCGCGGTCGGGTGCTCGATCACGGTGGCGACGACCGCGACACGGCGGCGCTCGTAGTCCGGCTTGGGCGCCGACTGCACCGCGGCGTTGCAGCCGCGGATGAAGAACCCGTCATCGGTGTCCAACCGACCCAGGTCCAGAAGGGAGACCTTCGACTTCGTTGTCATCTCTCATCCTCTCCAGCTGGCCAGGAAGGCCAGCAGCTCTTGGTTGACCACGTCAGGTCGTTCCTCCTGGCACAGGTGACCGCACTGCGGAATCGACACCGTGCGCACGTCGGTGCCCATCGACTGCCAGATGGCCGCGACGTCGTAGGCCCGTCCGACGGCGTCGAAGTCCTCGCCCCACATGCTCAGCACCGGGCAGCCGATCAGGGTGTCGACGTCTTCCTCGTCCTGTGCCACGTCCTGGGCGGCCGCGCGGTAGTCGGCACAGGACCCGCGCACGGTCCCGGGCTGCTGATAGGCCCGGACGTAGACGTCGACCTCATCGGGGGTGAGCATCTGCGGGTTGTAGGACCACGAGCGATAGAAGTGCATGAGGAACTCCCGCTCCTTACCTGCGATCAGAGCCTCCGGCAGGTCCGGGACCGCAAGGAAGGTGAAGAACCAGTAGCCGGCACGCGCCTTGATGACGTCGTAGGTCGACGCGACGATCCGGGTGGGGATGTTGTCCATCACCACGAGCCGGTCGAGACGTTCGGGGTGGTCCTTGGCGAACCGAGTCCCCACGCGCGAGCCGCGGTCGTGAGTGACCAGCGCGATCTTCTCGTGGCCGAGCGCCTCCATGATCCCGACGACGTCGTTGGCCATGGTGCGCTTGTCGTAACCGCTGGCCGGCTTGTCGCTGTCTCCGTAGCCGCGCAGGTCGGGCGCGACGACCGTGTACTTCTCGGCCAGGGCCGGGATCTGCTTGCGCCAGCCGTACCAGGTCTCGGGGAACCCGTGCAGGAGGTAGACGGGCGGCCCGGACCCCGCAGTCACCACGTGGTGGCGGATGCCGTTGGCCTCGATGGTGTGGTGGTCGGGCGGCAGGTCCTCAGGCAGGCCCGGCCACTGACGGGAGGTGGTATCGGTCACACTAGGTTTCTAATTTATAAACTTCTTCACGTCAAGAGTAGAGCGTGCGATCGATGCTGCGGGTGAGACGCATACTCCTCACATACAGCTCGATTAAGGCGCGAGCTGCGGCACCCCCACTGCCCGCCTGCGCCCGCTCGACCCAGCACGACATCGTAAAATCGCAAGCCGCAGGCCGCCGGCAAGGCGACGAGGGGTGACCGCCACGCCCCAGGGAGATGTGGCCGTGGTCGGCGAGCTCGCCGAGCACCTTGGTCGTGGTCTGGTGTGAGGTCCCGGCCAGAGCGGCGAGCTGCTCGTGGGTGAGGTGAACCGATGGGCTTCGGCCCAGTGGTCGCTGCGAGGCGTGGACCACCAGCGTGCCGGCGATCCGCTCGGGGACGCTCTTGAAGACTGCGTCGAAGAGCCGTTGCTCCAGGGGGGCGAGCCGCCCCCGGCGATCCAGCCACCTGCGACGGCCTAGGTGAGCACCACGAGCCGAGTTCTCGAGGCCACCCGCGAGGGTCTGGGACGTGCTTTCCGACGGCCGGCTCTACCCCGTCTGGGTCGTCGGGCCTCCAGGATGAGTCACGTCCCTCCTGGCCGGCCTCGGCGCGCGCATGTATCACTCCCTCGGAGCCTGGCCCGGCCCTTCTCGAGGACATCAGCGGGCACTGTTGCATTGAGCCATCGTGTGAGGCCGGTACAACAAATCGTCCTGTCGGCGCCACGCGACAAGTCCCAGACGGCGTCATCAGGGCCACCGAAATGACAAAAAGGCGACGCCCCGCGGAGGTTGAGCGCCGCCGGGCCGCAAGATCTACGGCGAGACATTCACGGGATCGCTCAATGCAACAGACATTGTTCAAGTAGCGGGGTCTGACTTCGTAGTTCACGTCGGGGCCCGCCGGAACGCCATCCGGCGGGCCTCGACGCTTCTAGGCGAGAGTCGTCGCGGTTAGCGCCCTCGCCGGGTTCCTCGCCCGAACAGCCGAATGGCACCATCAATTAGCATCGCGGTCATGCGAACCGTCGTCATCGGTGGAACGGGCCACATCGGCACCTTCCTGATCCCGCAGCTGGTTGCCCGCGGTCACGACGTGATCCTGCTGAGTCGTGGACAGCGCAGTCCGTACCGGTCTCCTGGTGGATGGCCGCGGGTCCGTACGGTTGAGGTCGATCGGGAGGCTGAGGACGCCGCTGGCACTTTTGGCGACCTGGTCGCCACGCTCGACTCCGAAGTCGTCGTCGACCTGATCTGTTTCACCGAGGACAGCGCCAGGCAGCTGGGTGAAGCACTCGCGGGGCGAGTCCAGCATCTCCTCCACTGCGGGAGTATCTGGGTGCACGGGCCGAGCTCGGCGGTTCCCACCAGAGAGGACTCACCGCGGCGGCCCCTGGGTGAGTACGGAGTCGCCAAGGCGGCGATCGAGCTGTACCTGCTGAGCCAGGCGCGCAGCGGCGGGGTGCCAGCGACCGTGATCCACCCGGGTCACATCACCGGTCCGGGCTGGATACCCATCAACCCGGCGGGCAATCTGGATCTCGGCGTATTCCAGGATCTTGCTGATGGCAACAAGGTGACGTTGCCGAACCTTGGCATGGAGACCCTCCAGCACGTCCATGCCGCTGATGTGGCAGGCGTGTTCGTCGAATCGATCGCTCACCGGTCGGTTTCGGTCGGTGAGAGCTTCCACGCGGTGGCGTCCGGGGCGATGACCTTGCGCGGCTACGCCGAATTGGTCGCCGGCTGGTTCGGTCGCGACGCGGATCTTGCCTTCCTGCCATGGGAACGCTGGTCTCAGACCATCCCCGGCGACCACGCCGCGGTCACCTGGGACCACCTCACACACAGCCCGCACTGCTCGATGGACAAGACCACCCGGCTGCTCGGCTTCCGACCGAAGTACTCGGCACTGGATGCAGCCGCTGAGGCTGTCAACGCGCTGCTCGACGATGGGCGACTCGTCACCCGGACGGTCTGACCGCTCAAGCTCCGCTTGCTCGGCGCAAGATCAGGGTTGTCTCGACAACCCCGGCAGGCGACCAGGAGTCGCTTAGGTGATCAGGGTCTCCAACAGCTCCTGGGTCTCGCGATCCGTCGAGTAGACGAGCGTCCCGCGCATCCCTCTCGTGAAGAGGACCTTGTACGTGTTGCGTACGGCTCGGTCGAACTGCTCCGCCGTCCCTCGCTTGACCTGCGAGTCGTGGCTGCGGTCCGGCCGGGCGACCCAGCGGCCGCCGCGCCAGACGAGGTCCGGGCCCATGGTGACGCCCGAGTAGTCGTACTCGAAGCCTTGCGCCGTGTAGACGCACCCGACCTGCTCGAAGCTCGCCGGGTCGCTGGCCCAGTACGGCGTACCGGGTGCTCCCGCGTGTGATGATGCCTTCTTGTTGTTCCACGGCCTGTGCCAGCCGCCGATCGCTACATCGGCGACGAGACCGCCGCCCTTGACGGGGTCACTCCACCGCCAGCAGTATCCGGCGGCCATTCGGGCGCCGTACCCGTCGCCGAGGAGCCCACGGAGCCGGTCCTCCATGACGCTCGGCTCGTCGGCCGTGGTGAGCCAGAAGTTCTCGTCACCCTCCCACTCGACGGGACCGCCGGGGGCGAGTCCCAGCAGTCGCTGCACCCACACCTCGTAGACCCGGCTGCCGCCACATCTGAACTGGGCGTTGAGGTCCACCTTCCGACAGCCGAGTCCCAGCCGAGCGGCCGCCGCTTCGATGTCAGCGACCGTCCCAGCCTCGCCCGGCCTCACCACCTGACGCTCGTCCAGCAGGAACACCGGGACCCGGGCGGCATTCATCAGCTCCTCGACCTGAGGCTGCCCAGTTCTCAGTGTTGCCCTCGTGTACCGGTTGGCCGATGTCTCGCGGATCCGATGGGCCTCGTCGCACAGCAGCACGTCGGGCCCGTTCTGCTCAGCATCGACGAACTGGTTGAAGTACTTGAACAATGTCTGTTGCATTGAGCGATCCCGTGAATGTCTCGCCGTAGATCTTGCGGCCCGGCGGCGCTCAACCTCCGCCGGGACGTCGCCTTTTTGTCATTTCGGTGGCCCTGATGGCGCCGTCTGGGACTTGTCGCGTGGCGCCGACAGGACGATGTTGTACCGGCCTCACACGATGGCTCAATGCAACAGTGCCGTCAGAAGAACCCGATTTCTGCGTTCATGGTCGATGGCCGGCCAAGTTCAGGGACATGGTGCAACGCCTCGCCGACGAGGCGCTGTCCGCAGGTCCGCTTCTTAGGTCGAGGAGTCAACTGATCTGGCGAGGCACCGGGGCGTAGCACGAGGTCGGGATGATTCACACGGGTGCGATCCGCATATAGCACGTGTCTCGCTGTGCTGCTCGTCGCCCGGCTTTTGCTGCCATCTCGTGGAGCTCGGTGACGGACTTGCGTGATCCGTTGCTGGAGCCGGCCATTCGGGAGATGGTCTCCTCCATCAGTGTTCCGCCGAGGTCGTTGACCCCGCCGTCGAGCACCTGCGTGCACACGTCGGGTGAGAGCTTGACCCAGCTGCACTGGATGTTGTCGATGAGGCCGTGGAGCATGATCCGGGCGACGGCGTGCACGGCGCGGTTGTCGCGCACGGTGGGTCCCGGGCGTGCGACGCCGGCGAGGTAGATCGGCGAGGACTGGTGCACGAAGGGCAGCGGTACGAACTCGGTGAATCCGCCGGTCTGCGACTGGATCCGGGCGAGGGTGCGCAGGTGCGCGACCCAGTGGCCAGGGTGGTCGACGTGGCCGTACATCATCGTGCTGGTCGTCGGAACGCCGACCGCGTGGGCAGTCGTTACGACCTCGACCCACTGGGCGGTCGGGAGCTTCCCCTTGGTGAGGATCCAGCGGACGTCGTCGTCGAGGATCTCGGCGGCGGTGCCGGGCAGCGAGTCGACACCCGCCTCCTTGGCACGCACGAGGAAGTCACGCACGGACAGTCCAGTGCGGGCGACCCCGTTCATCACTTCCATGGGGCTGAAGTGCACGTGCAGGCTCGGTGCCACCTCGTCGACCTTGGCCGCGATGTCGAAGTACGCCGTACCGGGCAGGTCGGGGTGGATGCCGCCCTGCATGCAGACCTCGGTGGCGCCGACCTCGACCGCCTCGACGGCTCGTTTCCCGATCTCGTCGAGGGACAGTGTGAAGGCGTCTGTGTCGGTCCTGCGCTGGGCGAACGCGCAGAACCTGCAGCCGGTGTAGCAGACGTTGGTGAAGTTGATGTTGCGGTTCACGACGTAGGTCACGTCGTCCCCGACGGCTTCGCGTCGTAGGTCGTCGGCCAGTGAGCAAACGGCTTCCAGAGCGTCTCCCTCGCGGGCGGTCATCAGGGCGAGCGCGTCCGCGTCGGAGAGTTCTCGGGGGTCCCGTTCCGCGGACCCGAGAGCTGCGCGCAGGTCGCCGCCCAGGGCCTCGGTCGAGGGTCGGCGGTCGCGGTCGCTGTCGACTCGCTCGCGGAGCAGGTCCCAGCTGCCGTAGACGTCCTCGAAGTCGGAGCGTCGGTCGGTGGTGCGGCCGGTGCTGTCGATCGACATGTGCAGGTAGGTGCGTCCCGCGTCCTCCCAGCCTCCGTCCGGCTCCTGCCACGGCAGCCCCCGGGGGACGGCGTCGGGGCGGGCCAGCCCGTCGATCCCCCGCAGAGCGTCCACGTGGGGGAGCAGGCGCGGGTCCAGCCAGGGCTCGGACAGATACGGCGGGTGGGCGGTCAGCCGCTCGACGACCGCCATCTACCGAGAGACACGATCCCGTGTCAGTCGGCGGGTAGCGGAGGGCTGCTTGACGGTGGAGATGGAGGCCGCGGCGTTCCTCGCAGTGTCCAAGTACCGGGGTGTCGATTTCGCGCAGCTGCTCTACGCCGGTGACTCCCTGGTCGGCGAACAGTGGGACGAGAGGGATTGGACCAACGCCACCGACGTGCGGGAGCGGATGTTCTGGCTGGCGGCCGACGCCTGCCTACGGTTGCGGCGGGCAACGGACAGGCAGACGCCTGAAGCGGATGAGGACGATCTGAATAGTGCGGGACACGCGCCGCTCGGGACATCGCGAGCAGGGCGTGCCATCCCCCGCAGCGAGAACGGAAGGCGAGGTCAGTGATCGTGAGCGCGTGCATAGCTATGCCCTCAGCTGGAACTTGACCCCACCCACGGACGCACTCAATTCGCCTACTCCGGTAGCTTGCGCGGGGTGCCCAGGTGCGCCGATTGCGGAACGGCATTCGGAACGACGCCACCTGCTCGTCCGGCCCGCCGGCGAGGGCGGCGGTGCTGCGCAAGGGGTTGGTTCAGCGGTGACGAGACCGGGGCATCTCGTGTTCGGCCAACAGGGTGGGGCAAACGTTGGCGACGACACGCAGACCTCGGCCGGCAGCGCGGTGCCCGCCGCCGAGAATCTCTTGGCAAGTGGGCGACCCTCGTCCATAATTCTGAGGGTGGGCAATGAACATGAGCGATGGACACAAGCAATCGTCTACCCCGACATGTGGGCCGATCCGGAGCAAGATCCGCGCGAGAAAGACGGCCCCAGCCCCGACGGTGAGCTGGCAACCCTGCAGGACTACCTTTCCAACTACCGCCTTACTCTGCTCATGAAGTGCGAGGGCCTCGACGCGGAACAGCTCGCCCGGCGCTCGGTCCCACCGTCGACGATGTCGCTACTCGGACTGTTGCGTCACTTGGTCGAGGTGGAGAGGGATTGGCGGACCTGGATCACCCCGGATCGGCCGGTGCCCAAGCTGTACGGCACGCGCGGCGCCGATTTCAACGACGCGGTCGCCGACCAGGGGATGATCGACGCCGCCCACACCGACCTCACGCGTGAACAAGCCGCGACCGACGCGCTGATCGCTGAGCACCCGAATCTGAGCGAGCGACTGGGGACCATCGACATCGCCGTCAGAGAGCTCCTCGTGCACCGGATCGAGGAGTACGCCCGACACTGTGGACACGCCGACCTGTTACGCGAGTGCGTCGATGGGCGCGTCGGGCAATGAGAAGACGCGACCTTCAGGC
>JAABUS010004163.1_pt1 | contig 21521 bp, 22 predicted proteins | sample 5560161 | NCBI WGS metagenome assembly JAABUS01 (sample SAMN10711885, study PRJNA513376) | rock metagenome | isolation source: Antarctica rocks | place: Antarctica: Victoria Land, Trio Nunatak nord | collected 2016-01-04
CGGCAGGGTGACGGCATCCTCGGCGTACGGGACGACGGTGCCGACGACGGCGAGCGCACCGGAGCCGACCATGACCGCCTGGACGACGAGCTGGGGCAGCAGCAGCGGCGACTGCCAGAGGTCGCGACCCTCGGCCTGACCGAAGAGGAAGGCGGTGTAGCCGGCGGCCATCACGCCGGTGGGGACGGCGAGCCAGCTGAGCACGGTGAACAGCGGGTCGACGCCGTACGAGGTCGCCTCGGCGACGATCCCGGCCAGCAGCCACAGCCCGGCGACGGCGGCGAAGGCGGCCAACGCGACCGAGCCCCAGAACAGCCACGACGTGGGGTTCGGTTTGAGGAAGATGTAGTGGAACCGCTCGGGGCGCTTGAGGTCGAACACCAGCAGTACGCCGGTGGCCGCCGTCATCACCACGGCCAGGGCCGGTGCGACCAGCGAGTGGACGATGCCGAGGTCGATCCCGAGGAACCAGGCGAGGGCGGCCACCAGCAGCGCGCCGGCACCGACCGCCTTCGTCCACAGGTAGGTGGTCACCCGCCAGCCCCAGGGCCGCGGGTGAGCGGTGTTGAGGGTGGTGCGGGGTGAGCCCGCGGGCAGGGTCCCGGCGAGCTCGGCCAGCTCCGCCCGCTGGGCGTCCGGCGTGGACCAGATGTAGGTGTCGTCGACCGGTGCGGCAAGCGGGTCGAGGACCGCGCGGTCGGCGCCGAGGTAGAAGACGTTCGGCCCGGTCTTCTGCTCGGGCGAACGCACCGTCACCGGGTGCTCGGCGATCAGCCGGCTGATCCCGGTCGTCTCGTCGTCGAGGTCGCCGACCCAGATCGAGTGCGTCGGGCAGACGACGACGCAGGCCGGCTCGAGGCCGCTGTCCACCCGGTGGGCGCAGAAGTTGCACTTGGCGGCGGTGTGGGTGTCCTCGTCGATGTACAGCGCGTCGTACGGGCAGGCCTGCAGGCAGCTCTTGCAGCCGATGCAGCGCTCGCCGTCGAAGTCGACGATGCCGTCGGGGCGGGTGAACAGCGACTGGGTTGGGCAGATCTTCACGCACGGGGCGTCCGTGCAGTGGTTGCACCGCATCACGCCGAACTCGCGGGTGCTGTCGGGGAAGGTGCCCTTGTCGACGTACTTCACCCAGGTCCGGAACTGACCGATCGGGATCTCATGCTCGGTCTTGCAGGCGACGGTGCAGGCATGACAGCCGATGCAGGTCCGCTGGTCGATCGCGAAGCCGTAGCGCATGCGTGCTGGCCTCCTTCCTGGGTCGGACTCGGGTCGGGTCAGCTGCCGTTGGCCTGCGGCGCCGGCGGGTTCAGTGGGGAGTCCGGTCCGAGGCGCAGAGCCTCGACCGCAGTCTGCACGTCCGGGTGCAACCGGCCGATTTCGGCCATCCAGCGACCGTGCCGGGTGCGCCGCAAGATGTCGCGCGGCGGACCCCGGAGCGCCGCGAGGTGCAGCTCGATGCCGCTCTCGCGCAGGGCGCGGTCCAGCCGGGCCAGCGTCTCGGTGCCGGAGTAGTCCAGCCAGCTCATCGCGCTGGCATCGAAGACGACGTGCCGCAGCCCTGGCCGGCTCACCGCGAGGTCGGCGATCCGGTCCGCGACGGCCTGGCTGTTGGCAAAGTACAGCGGCGCGTCCAGCCGCAGCAGCAGGACGGCGGGGTCGGTGTGGATCTCGGCGTAGCGCGCCCGATTGCGGTAGCGCGTGGTGCCCTCGACCCGGCCGAGCTCCGGGAAGTGCGGGTGCGCGGTCTGGCGGAGGAAGACGATCAGGCTCACCGCCACACCGACCGCCAGGCCGGGGACGGGACCGAATCCGGCGGTGGCCACGAACGCCGCGAGCAGCGCGACCAGATCGGTACGCCGCACCTTGGCCACTTCGATCGCCCCGCGCAGATCCACCAGGGACCAGACCGTGAGCACGATGATCGCGGCCAGCGCCACGGTGGGCAGCAGGGCCAGCAGCGGGGTGATCGTCAGCAGGGCGACGCCCACCACGACCGCGGCCAGCAGGCACGACATCGGCGTACGGGATCCGGCGGCGAACATGACCGACCCCCGGGAGGGGCCGGCGGCGATGTTGAAGCCGCGGAAGAACCCGGCCGCCACGTTGCCGGCCCCGAGCGCGATCAGCTCCTGGTTGGCCTCGATCCTGGTGCGGGAGCGCCGGGCGAAGGCGGTCGCGGAGCTGAAGGACTCCAGGAACGACACCAGCGCCAACGCGACGGCGGCCGGCACCAGCGCGGTGACGTCGCCGAGGTCCAGGCTCGGCAGCACGGGCACCGGAAGGCCGTGCGGCACCTGACCGATCAACCTCAGCCGGCCGTCCAGCCACGGTAGCGCGGCGACCGCGGCGGCGAGGACGAGCACGACGAGGGGAGCCGGCAGCCAGGTCGGCAACCGCCGCCTCAGCAGGGCCAGGCCCAGCAGGCAACCGAGGGCGAAGACGGCCGTCGTGAGGTCGACCTGGCCGAGTTCGGGCAGGACGCCGTCCAGGGTGCGGACCAGCCCGGCCGGATCCGGGGTCACCGGCAGCCCGAGCAGTGCCGGGAGCTGGGTGGCCGCGATGGTCAGCGCCGCGGCCGTGGTGAAACCCAGGATCACCGGCACCGAGACGAAGGTGACCAGCGCGCCGAGCCGGAGGGCGCCGGCCACCACCTGCAGCAGACCGGAAAGCACCGCGAGGGTGCCGGCGAGCGCGACGTACCGGCGGGGGTCGCCGTCGGCGAGCGGTCCGACCGCGGCCGCGACGAGCAGGGCGTCGATGGCCGCCGGCCCGGGGCTGGCGAAGCGGCTGGTCCCGAGGACGGAGTAGACGACGAGGGCGACGATGGCGGCGTAGAGCCCGGTGATCGGTGGCATGCCGGCCAGGGCGGCGTAGGCCATCGCCTGCGGGACGATCAGGATGCCGACGGTGGCCGCGGCCCGGAGGTCGGGCAGCAGGGTGTCCCGGCCGTAGCCGGGCAGCCAGCCCAGCGGCGGGAGGACGTCGGCTGCCTTCATTCCCGGCCGCTGTCGGGCGCGGGTGCGCCGAGGTCGAGCCGGTAGCCGTTGGCGGAGAACTGGGCGAGTACGGCGAAGCGGTCGCCGCGCACCACCGTGTGCCGCCACTCCAGCGGCACGCCGGCCCGCTCGCCCAGCCGGTCGATGGCCAGCGCCGCCGTATGCGGGCCCAGCCGCAGCGCCGCCCGCTCGGTGCGGCTGGGGACGACCGCCCGGATGTGCTCGCTGCCGCCGGTCAGCCGGATCCCGCAGCGCTCGTCCAGCACGGCGTACAGGGCGGTGTGGCCGAAGTCGGCGCTCAGCAGCGGTTCGACGAGTGCCGCCGGTAGCCACACCCGGTCCAGCGCGAGCGGCTCGTCGTCGGCCAGCCGCACCCGTTCGAGGTGGAACAGCGGCGTGTCGGCGGCCCGGCCCAGGCGGGCGGCAACGGTGGCGTCGGTCCGGACGTCGAGCGCCCGCACCAGGCTGCGCTGCACCAGCCCGGCGCTCTCCACCGCGGCGAACAGGCTGTAGATGGCGCCGAGGGGCTGTTCGATCTCGACCGGCTCGGCCAGCCGCGGGTTACGGCCGCGGGCGGAGATGACCACGCCCTCGGCGCGGAAGCGGCGCAGTGCCTCGCGGACGGTGTGCCGGCTGACGCCGTACTCGGCGACCAGGGTGAGCTCGGGCGGGAAGGCGGTGGCGAACTCCCCGTCGTTCACCCGCCGCTGCAGGTCCGCGCGCAGCTGGGCCCACAGCGGCCGCTGCGCACTGCGGTCCAGCGCTCGCACAGCCACCGGGTCAATGTACGGACATCTTCGGGCCCCAGACGACGGTACGCCCCGACAGTGGTCCCGACACGCCGTCGCGCGGGCGGTCCGCACAGCGTGTCGGGACCACTACTTCGGAACACGAGGCGAGTGGCGACCCGCCGAGCTGTAGACGGCGACCGAGTTTCCCCAGTCAGGTTAGATGCTTGCCCATGACCGAGCCCGCGGATCCTGCGTCACCGAGGGCACTCGGCGACCAGTGGGCGGCGCGGGTACGCGGTGCCTTGGGGGCGGCGGAGGGCTCGGCGTTCCTCACCCGGCTCTCGCTTGCCGCAGACGACATGCGCGAGGCCCTGAGCACGGTGTACGGCGGGGTGGCCGACATCGATGCGCTGCTGGAGCGGGCGGTGCGGATGTCGCTGGCCACTGCCGCCGAGCGACCGGCCGAGCTGCGGCTGCTGGATCGCCGACGGGAGATCGACCCGGACTGGTTCCTGCGGCCACGGATGCAGGGCTACGTCTGCTACCTCGACCGGTTCTGCGGCTCGCTGGCCGCTCTGCCGGAGCGGATCGACTACCTGGCCGAGCTCGGTACGACGTATCTGCACCTGATGCCGCTGCTCCGGCCGCGCCCGGGGGAGAACGACGGCGGCTACGCGGTCATGGACTACCGGTCGGTGGATCCGCGGGTGGGCACGATGGCCGAACTGCAGGACGTGGCAACGGCGCTGCGGCAGCGGGGGATGAGCCTGTGCATCGACCTGGTCGTCAACCACACCGCCCGCGAGCACGCCTGGGCGCAGGGCTGGCTGGCCGGCGACCCGGCGTATCTGGACTTCTACACCGCCTTTCCGGACCGCACGACGCCCGACGCCTACGACTCGAGGATCCCGGACGTATTCCCCGACCGGGCGCCCGGTTCGTTCACCTGGGTGCCCGAGGCCCGGGGCGGCACCGGCGGCTGGGTCTGGACGACGTTCTGGCCGTACCAGTGGGACCTGAACTACGCCAACCCCGAGGTGCTGCTGGCGATGCTTGGCGAGATCCTCTGGCTGGCCAACCAGGGGATCGAGATCTTCCGGATGGACGCCGTGCCTTTCTTGTGGAAACGGTTGGGCACCAACGGGCAGAACCAGCCGGAAGCGCACGCGATCATGCAGGCCTTTCACGGGCTGGTCCGCTGGCCGCCCCAGCGACGGTCTTCAAGGCCGAGGCGATCGTGCCCCCGGAGGAGCTGATCCCCTACCTCGGCGGGCACGAGCGCTACCGGCCGGAGTGCGAGCTGGCCTACCACAACCAGCTGATGGTGATGCTGTGGAGCAGCCTCGCGACCAAGGACGCCGAGCTGGCGCGCCGCGCCCTGGGGCGGATGGGCGCGATCCCGGCCGGCACGTCGTGGGTCACCTACGTGCGCTGCCACGACGACATCGGCTGGGCGGTCAGCGACATCGACGCGGGCTCGGTCGGGGCGGACGCCTTCCTGCACCGGCGTTTCCTCAACGACTTCTACTGCGGGAAGTACGACGGCTCGTTCGCGAAGGGGGCGTTGTTCCAGGAGAACACGGCGACGGGCGACGCACGGATCTCCGGCACGGCGGCCGCGCTGTGCGGCATCGAGCAGGCACAGGACAGCGGCGATGCCGAGGCGCTGGAGCAAGGTTTGCGGCGGCTGCTGCTGCTCTACTCGGTGGCCTACGGCTTCGGCGGGGCGCCGCTGCTCTACATGGGCGACGAGCTGGCGCTGCGCAACGACGTCACCTACCTGGCCGACCCCGAGTCGGCCACGGACAACCGGTGGATGCACCGACCGTGGATGGACTGGGCGGCAGCCGGGCGGCGACACGATCCGTCCACTGTGGAAGGACGCGTGTTCGGATGGCTGCAGCGGCTTTCGGCGGCCCGGCGGCAGCTTCCCGCCCTGCTGGGCGGCGCGGAGGCCTCGACCTGGGACGTGTGGGACAGCCGGGTCTTCGCCTGGCGGCGGCGGCATCCGCGCAGTGGCAACTTCGTCGGGCTCGCCAACGTCTCCGAGAGCGCGGTGGAGATCCCGGTGCAGCCGTTGGCCGGGCTGGGCGCCTTGCACCCGGTGCTATCGACCGACCCGGTGGACTTCCGCGGCGACCGGTGGGTGCTGCCGCCGCTGGGCTGCCTCTGGCTCGCCGAACGCTGAGACCCGACCGACTACCGGCCGGCGGTCGCGCGCTCGGTCCAGGCGGTGTAGCCGCCGATCAGGTCGGTGACGTCGTCGTACCCTCGGGCGCGGAGCAGGCTGGCCGCTACCGAGCTGCGGTACCCGCCGGCGCAGTGCACCAGCACCGGGAGGTCGCGATCGATCTGGTCGAGCAGGCTCCGCAGCCGAGGCAGCGGCAGGTTGACCGCTCCTGGCAGCGCCCCGTCGGCGTGCTCACCCGGCCCGCGGACGTCGATCACCTGGAGGCCCGCCCCCGAGGCGAGCAGCGCGGCGGCACCGACCGCGGTCACCCGCGACGCCGGGGCTGTCAGGTGCGGCTCGGCGGCCAGCCCGCCCAGGTCGGTGACCGCGCCGGCCACCGAGTCCAGCCCGACCCTGGCCAGCCGCAGCCGGGCTTCACGAGCCTGCTCGGGGTCGCCGACCACGACGATCGCCTGGCCGGGCTCGGCGATGGCTGCGGCGTACTCGGCGAACCGTCCGGACAGGCCGACGTTGATCGATCCGCGCAGGTGACCGGCTGCGAACTCCTGCTCGTCCCGGACGTCGAGCAGCAGCCAGCCGTTCTCCCCACGGGCGACGGCCTCGGCCGGAGCGAACGACGGCGGTTCGAACGTGGTGTCCAGGGGCTCGTGGCCCGCGCGGTTGAGCGCGACTTCGGCGGCGAAGTACGACGGTGGCTCGCCCAGCCCCTCGGTCACCACCCGCACGAAGTCCTCGACGTCCATGGGGGCCAGCGCGTAGTTGCTGCTTCGCTGCTCGCCCATCGTGCTCACGGTCTCGGTGGACAGCGCCTTACCGCACGCGCTGCCCGCGCCGTGACCCGGATAGACGAGGACCCCGTCGGGCAGGTCGAGCAGCCGGGTGTGCAGCGACCGGTAGAGCTGGCGGGCCATGTCCTCCGGCGTCTGCCCGACGGCACCCAGCAGGTCCGGCCGGCCCACGTCGCCGATGAACAACGTGTCGCCGGTGAGGATGGCACTCGGCGCGCTGTCCTGGCCGTGCTCGAAGACGGCGTAGGTCACCGACTCCGGGGTGTGTCCGGGGGTGGCGATGACGCGCAGCGCGGTGCCGGTCCGGGGGTCGCCGAGGTGCAGCCACTCCCCGTCGACCAGCCGGCGGACGGGGAAGTCGACCGGTGCCTCGGCGCCGATCGCGACGGTCGCCCCGGTGCGGGCGGCCAGCTCGCTGAAACCCGGCACGAAGTCGGCATGCACGTGGGTGAGCAGCACCAGCTCGATGGTCAACTCGTGATCGGCGGCGTACCGGAGGTACTCCTCGATGTCCCGGCGGGGATCGACGACGACCGCCCGCCGGCTCTGCGCGTCCGCCACGAGGTAGGACGCCTGCGACAGGCAGGCCAGGTAGAACTGCTCGAGAAGCACGGCACCTCCAGCTTCGCCCGGTGATGACACCTGCCGCCGACGGGCCCCGAATGTCCGGACGTTACCGCAGCATCGTCCATCCGGGCGATCGATGCGCGGACGTGGCGGGCAGGATGGCGGCATGGGTGTTCCGCTCAGTTCGTTCTCCGGTGTGATCGGGCAGGCCGGCCGGGTGTCGCCGCCGGACGTCGCGCCAGTGCTCAGCGCCCGGTTCCGATTGGCCGGGCATCCGTTGCCGATGGTCAGTCCGGCCCGGATCTACGTCTGCGGGATCACCCCGTACGACGTCACCCACCTGGGCCACGCGGCGACGTTCGTCTGGGCCGACGTCGCGGCCTCGGTGCTGCGGATGGCGGGCGTGGAGGTGCACTCCTGCCGCAACGTCACCGACGTCGACGACGTCCTGACCCGCGCGGCAGGACGCAGCGGGCGGCCCTATGACGAGTTCGCCCTGACCCAGGAGTACCTGTTCGAGCAGGACATGCGACTGCTTGGTGTACGCCGGCCCGCACAGGAACCCCGTGCCCGCAACCACATCCCACACGTCGTGCAGCTGGGCCTGGCCCTGCAGCAGGTCGGTGCGGCGTACGAGCGGGACGGCCATCTCTACTTCCGTGGCGCGGTTGCGGTCGAGGGGCTGGACCGCGTTGCCGCGCTCAGGCTGTCCGCCGAATACGGGGACGAGCCCGACGACCCGCTGCGCGAGGACCCCTTCGACGTCCCGGTGTGGCGTCCGTCCGGTGAGGCCGATCCCGCCTGGCCGAGCCCGTGGGGCTGGGGGCGGCCCGGCTGGCACGCCGAGTGCGCCGCGATGGCGCTCGCCGCCTTCGGACCCGGGATCGACCTGCTCGTGGGCGGCGCCGATCTCACCTTCCCCCACCACGCCTACCAGTCCGCGATGGCCGAGGCGGCCACGGCGGTGACGCCGTTCAGCCGCGCGCGGCTCAACGTCGGCACGGTCGCCAAGAACGGCGCCAAGATGGCGAAGTCCACGGGCAACCTCACCCTGGTCAGCGATCTCGTTGCCGACCACCCGCCGGCCGCGGTCCGGTTGCTGCTGCTGGACCGGCGCTGGAACACGCCGTGGGACTTCCGGGTCGAGGACCTGGCGGCGGCCGCTGGCCGGCTGGACCGCCTCTACGCCGCCGCCGGCCGGCCGGACAGCGCACCGGCACCGGTGCAGGCCGTCTCGCAGGCACTGCTGGACGACCTGGACGTGCCGACGGCACTGGACCTCGCCGAGCACGAGGGCGGTGCCGCCGCCCGGCACCTGATCGGCGTCCTGTCGCTCGGCTGACCTCGGGCCGGTGTGGCTAGCGGGTGTCCCAGGCCGGCTGGTAGCCAGGTCCCCCGCTGTCCAGGCCGACCTGCCGCGGCTGGCCGCCGGCGGCCGTGGCGATCCACACGTTGCTGAACCCCGCACCGGCGGTGCTCCTGCTGGCGGGGCCGCCGGGCGCCGACTCAGAAGCGATCAGGCTGCCGTCCCGGGACCAGACCGGTCCGTAGTCCTGCGCCACGTGCGGAGCGACCGGCTGCAGCCCGGATCCCGTTGGCGAAGATCCGGTAGCGGCCCAAGCATAGGGCCGTGTCGGGGATGCGGTCAGCCCTTGTCGACGAGGGTCAGCACGTCGTACGACGCGACCACGGACTCCTCCTGATTCGTGACCACCGCGTCCCAGCGAACCTCGCCGTACTCGGCCCCCGCCCGCGGCGAGATCTGCTTGGCGGTCAGGGTCACCGACAGCTGGTCCCCGGGCTTCGCGGGGGTGAGGAAGCGCAGGTTGTCCACGCCGTAGTTGGCCAGCACCGGGCCCGGGTCGGGGTCGACGAACAGCCCGGCCGCGAGCGACACGATCCAGTAGCCGTGCGCCACCCGGCCGCCGAAGAAGGGGTTGGCGGCGGCCGCCGTCTCGTCCGTGTGCGCGTAGAAGGTGTCCCCGCTGAACTCGGCGAAGTGCTCGATGTCGGCCAGCGTCACCTCCCGCGGGCCGGCCTGGATGGTGTCACCGATGGCCAGCTCGGTGAGGTTCTTGCGGAACGGGTGTACGCCGTCGTCGTGCCGCTTCGCGCCGGTGACCCAGGCGCCGCCGATCGCGGTGAGCATGTCGGGGCTGCCCTGGACGGCGGTGCGCTGCATGTGGTGCAGCACACCCCGGATGCCGCCGAGCTCCTCTCCGCCGCCGGCCCGTCCGGGCCCACCGTGGACGAGGTTGGGCAGCGGCGCGCCGTGCCCGGTGGACTCCCTGGCGCAGTCTCGGTCGAGCACCAGGATGCGGCCGTGCCACGGCGCCAGGCCGAGCACCACCTCGCGTGCCGTCGCCGGGTCGTGCGTGACCAGCGAGCCGACCAGGCTCCCGGCGCCGCGGACGGCCAGCGCGATCGCGTGCGGCAGCGAGTCGTAGGGCAGCACAGTGCTGACCGGACCGAAGGCCTCGACGTCGTGCGGGGCGGCGGCGTCGGTGTCGTCGCAGCGCAGCAACAGCGGCGGCAGGAACGCTCCGGTCCGCACATCGGCGCCGTGTACGGCGAAGTCGTCGGGATCCCCGACGACGAGGGTGCCTGCCCGGATGAGCTGTGCGAGCGAGCGGCGTACCTCCTCGCGTTGGCCGAGACTGGCCAGCGCGCCCATCGTCACCCCGTCCTCGGCGGGGTCACCCACGACGATCTTGGACAACCGTTCCCGGGTGGCCTCGACGACGTCGTCAATCAGTGCCGACGGGACGAGGGCGCGGCGAATCGCGGTGCACTTCTGCCCTGCCTTGACCGTCATCTCGGCGGCGAGCTGCCGGACGAACAGGTCGAACTCCGGGGTGTCCGGGGTGGCGTCGGGCCCGAGGATCGAGCAGTTCAGCGAGTCGGCCTCGGCGTTGAACCGGACTGCCTCGTCCAGCACTCGCGGGTGTGCCCTGAGCTGGCGCGCGGTGGCCGCCGAACCGGTGAAGGCCACCTGGTCCTGGCCGGTGAGGTGGTCGAGCACGCCGCTTGCGCTGCCGCACAGCAGCTGGACAGAGCCCTCGGGCAGCAGCCCGCTGTCGATCATCGCGCGGAAGACCAGCTCGGTGAGGTACGCCGTCTGACTGGCCGGCTTGACGATGCTCGGGACCCCGGCCAGCAAGGCGGGCGCGAGTTTCTCCAACATCCCCCAGACGGGGAAGTTGAACGCGTTGATCTGGACGGCGACGCCGTGCCGCGAGGTGTAGATGTGCCGCCCGAGGAACGTCCCCTTGCGCCCGGCCGCCTCGGGTGGGCCGTCGAGCACGACGGTGTCGTTGGGCAGTTCACGCCGGCCCTTGCTGGAGTAGCCGAACAGGGTGCCGATGCCGCCGTCGATGTCGAAGGCGTTGTCCCCCTTGGTCGCACCGGTGCGGTGCGACAGCGCATAGAACTCGTCCTTGCTTTCGCCGAGCTTCAGCGCGAGATCCCTGAGGATGAGCGCGCGCTCGTGGAAGGTCAGCTCCCGCAGCGCCGGCCCGCCGACCGTCCGCGCGTGGTGGAGCATCGCCGCCACGTCGAGCCCGGTGCTGGAGATGCGGGCCACCTCCTCGCCGGTCACGGCGTCGGCGAGCGGGGTGCCCTCGTCGGGTGCGGCGTACCAGGAACCGGCGACATAACTCTCCAGCAGTGCGGACATCGTTCGTGCTCCCTGTGGTTGCGGCTGCCATTGTCAGCAGTCTGCTACCGCCGGCGGTACGGCAGCAGGCGGGCCAGTGCGGCGACCCGGCCGCACGCGGGCGGCGATGGGCTGTGAACCTGGCCACGAACTGCGTTTGGACGTGATCCGGGTCACGTCGCAAAGTGAGACACCGGGGACGTTCCGACTGATGTACCGCAGCCGGGACCTGATTCCGGCCGACGAACGCAAGGCGGCACTGGGCGAGCTGTTCAGCACGGCGAGGTCCAACAACAAGAAGCTGCAGATCAGCGGCGCCCTCCTGCTCCTCGGTGACGTGTTCGTGCAGACCTTGGAGGGCGACGAGCAGGCGGTCCGCGCGCTGTACGCCCGGATCGGGAGCGATCCCCGGCACGACTCGGTCGCGCTGCTGGAGGCCGGGGACGTCAACCAACGGGTGTTCGCGCGGTGGTCCATGGCCAGGGTGTCCGAGGACGGAGAACCCGACATCGCCCTGATCGCCCACCAGGACGGAATCTCGCGGGCGGCCAGTCGGGGCACCACGCCGGAGCAGGAGCAGGTGCTGGCCTCGATGCGCGAGGCGACCCGAGCCGGCTGAGGCCGGCGCCCGCCGACGGTCGGGTACTCACCCGCGAGGCCCGGGTACGGCAAAGGCGACCAGCGCGTCCGCCAGGGCCTCGGCCCGCAACGCCAGGCCCGGCCGGTACCACTCGACCAGCGAGTTGACCGTGCCGAAGATCAGCCGCGCGGTCAGCGCCGGATCCACATCCGCAGGCAGCGCACCCTCCTCCTGGGCGGCACGTACCAGCTGGGTCAACCGCCGATCCAGCTCGCGCCGGCGGGCCAGCGCCCGGCGTTCGACGTCGGTGTTGCCCCGCACGCGGAGCAGCAGGGTGACGAAGGGCAGTTCCTCGGCCAGGACGCCTACGCTGCCGCGGACGACGTACTCCAGCCGCTCGACCGCGGTGGCGCCGGCCGGCTCGCTGACCACCGCGAACAGGGCGTCCAGCGCCCGGTCCGTGGCCAGCCGCAGCAGCTCGGTCTTCGAACTCACGTGGTGGTAGATGGCCGACTTGCTGATGCCCAGGCGGGTGGCGAGGTCCTCCATGCTGGTTCCGTCGTACCCGCGCTCGTTGAAGACCGTGACGGCCACTTGCAGCAGCCGGTCGAGGTCGTACCCGGGGCGCCCGCGCCCGCCCCGGCGCGGGCCGTCGGTCACGTCCGGCGGTCGATCAGGCGCTGCAGCTTGCCCTGCGAACGCTCCAGCGTCTCCGGGTCGACCACCTCACAGTCCACGGTGACCCCGACGTTGTCCTTGACCGCGGTGACGATCTCGGCGGCCGCCGGGGCACGTCGCTCCGAGGGACAGTCGGTGCGGGCCTCAACCCGTACGACGAGGTGGTCCAGCCGGCCGCGACGGGTGAGTTCGAGCTGGAAATGCGGCGCCATCCCAGGGATGCGCAGCACGATCTCCTCGATCTGGGTTGGGAAGACGTTGACCCCGCGCAGGATGATCAGGTCGTCGCTGCGGCCGGTGACCTTTTCCATCCGGCGCATCGACGGCCGCCCGGTCCCCGGCAGCAGGCGGGTCAGGTCGCGGGTGCGGTAGCGGATGATCGGCAGGGCCTGCTTGGTCAGGCTGGTGAACAGCAGCTCGCCCTTCTCCCCGGCCGGCAGCACGTTCTCCAGCGTCGGGTCGATGACCTCCGGGTAGAAGTGGTCCTCCCAGATGTGCAGCCCGTCCTTGCTCTCGACGCACTCGTTGGCCACGCCGGGGCCCATGACCTCGGACAGCCCGTAGATGTCGACGGCGTCGATGTCCGCGCGTTCCTCGATCTCGGTGCGCATCTGCTCGGTCCAGGGCTCGGCGCCGAAGATCCCCGTGCGCAGCGAACTGGTGCGCGGGTCGATGCCCTGGCGCTCGAACTCGTCGAGGACGGTGAGGAAGTACGACGGCGTCACCATGATGACCTCGGGCTGGAAGTCCTGGATCAGCTGGACCTGACGCGGTGTCATGCCGCCGGAGACCGGGATGACGGTGCAGCCGAGTTTCTCCGCGCCGTAGTGCGCGCCGAGCCCGCCGGTGAACAGGCCGTAGCCGTAGGCCACGTGCACCCGCATGCCCGGCCGCCCGCCGCTGGCCCGGATCGAGCGCGCCATCACCGTCGCCCAGGTGTCGAGGTCCTGCTCGGTGTAGCCGACGACGGTGGGCTTGCCGGTGGTGCCGCTGGAGGCGTGGATGCGGCGGATCTGCTCGCGGGGGACCGCGAACATGCCGAACGGGTAGCCCTCGCGCAGGTCGGCCTTGGTGGTGAACGGGAACCGCGCCAGGTCCTCGAGTGTCTGGCAGTCGGACGGGTGTACGCCGGCCGCGTCGAAGCTTCGGGTGTAGTGGGGCACGTTGTCGTAGGCGTGCCGCAGCGACCACTGCAGCCGTTCGAGCTGCAGCTGCCGCAACTGCTCGATCGGCAGCTTCTCCGCGTCGTCGAGCAGGTCGGCCGGTGGTGCGCTGCCGAGTCGGCGAGAGGTCGAGGTGGTCACGGGGGCTGCCTTCCGCGGCGTCGCTGGGTGTCCGGAATGACTGCGGTCACCGTACTGACCGGGCGGTCGGATGCCGCTAGGTTGACGGCATGACCGGGGGGTCGGGCACGACCGAGGTGCTGGCGAGGACGACGCAGCGGTGGAACCGCCTGCGGTGGGCCCTACTCGTGCTGTGGATCGCCGCGGTGGTCGGCGCGTCGTCGACCTACGCCCGGCAGGCCAGCATCGAGGACCTGTACGCCGCGGTCTCGGCCGGCCAGGTCGACAGCGTCACCGTCACCGGCGGGTTGCCCGAGGGGGCCACGGGGTATGCCGTGCAGGAGGTGCGCTGGCGCGACGGTTGGACCCCCCGGATGACCAGGCTGTTCGTCGTCAGTCCGGGTGAGGGGTCGTCGGACGGCGATGCTGAACGGACGACGGACGACGTGGCCGCCGAGCTGGCCCGCCGCGACGGCGACCTGCGCATCACCCGGGCGTCCGGGCCCGAAGGGTTGCACCTGGACTGGCCGGTCCCCGGCTGGCTGTCGGTGCTGGCATTCGTGCTGTGGGCCATGTCGCTGGGACTGCTGATCAACGGACCTCAGCCCTGGCGGGCGACCAGGTGGGCCTGGTTCTGGCTGCTCACCCCGCCGCTCGGACCCGTGCTCTTCCTGGCGTTGTCCGGTCCGACACCCGGTCTGCCGGCGCCGAAACGGGTCACCAGGCGGCTGACCGGCGGCTGGGCCTTCCTGATCGGCCTGGTCATCGGCGGCGGCCAGTCGAGCTGGTACGTGTTCTGAACGAGCCGAGTTCAGCCGGCCCGGCGGGCGCGGAGCACGGCGTCGGCGATCGTCACCTCGTGTCCGTCAGGGTCCTGCACCGTCCGCTCCCGGCGGTCGGCCACCACGACCTCCCACCCGTCGCGGGGCAGTTCTGCAGCCAGCTCCTCGGCGGTGAAGAACAGCTCCGGCTCCGGAGGTCGGGGCACCCCGGTCAGCATGTCGGTGGGGTGGTGACCCACGATGAGCAGGGTGCCGCCCGGGGCGACGGCCGCGGCCAGCGCCGAGTACAGGCGGCGGCGGTCGTCCTCACGCAGCTGCAGGAAATGTGCCGCGACCAGGTCGTAGGACGCCTCGGGGGGAGCGGTGACGCCCAGATCGGCGTGCTGCCAGGTGATCCGCTCCGCGATCTCGCTGCCCAGCTCCGCCGCGTGCGCGGCGCCGCGCTGCAGGGGGATCGAGGAGATGTCCACCGCAGTCACCTGCCAGCCTCGGCCGGCCAGCCAGAGCGCGTCGGCGCCCTCCCCGCACCCGGCGTCCAGCGCTGTGCCCGAGGCGAGGTCCATCGCCTCGGCGAGGAGTTGCGGGTTGACCTGCCCGCTCCAGATGTCCTCCTTGGAGCCGTACCGCTCGTCCCAGAAGGCCTCGTCCAGCACGAGGTCCTCGTGGGTGTGGTGGTCGTGGTGGGCGTCGGTCATGGTCCGCACTTTCGCGTGTCGCCGTAGCGGTCGCAAGCTGGGTCCGCGACCAAGCCCTTGCGGGGGTTGCGTCGCACCAGGACGAGGGGGACACTAAATACCGACCGATTGGTCGGTAAAGAGGGAGAGCCATGACGGCGCCGGCGTCCACCGACGAACTGCAGCGGTACTTCGATGTCACCATCGCGCACGACCAGCGGATCGAGCCCCGGGACTGGATGCCGGAGGCCTACCGCAAGTCCCTGGTCCGTCAGATCGCGCAGCACGCGCACTCGGAGATCATCGGGATGCAGCCGGAAGGGGATTGGCTGCTGGCCGCGCCGTCGTTGCGGCGCAAGGCGATCCTGCTGGCGAAGGTGCAGGACGAGGCCGGCCACGGCATGTACCTCTACGCCGCCGCCGAGACCCTCGGCGCCGACCGGGCCGACCTGACCGACAAGCTCATCGAGCGCCGGCAGAAGTACAGCTCGATCTTCAACTACCCCACGCTCACCTACGCCGACGTCGGCGTCATCGGCTGGCTGGTCGACGGTGCCGCGATCTGCAACCAAGTCCCGTTGTGCCGCAGCAGCTACGGCCCCTACGCGCGGGCGATGATCCGGGTCTGCAAGGAGGAGTCCTTCCACCAGCGGCAGGGCTTCGAGCTGCTCATGACGATGATGCGCGGCACGGACGCGCAGCGGGCCATGGTGCAGAACGCCGTGGACCGCTGGTGGTGGCCGTCGCTGATGATGTTCGGGCCGCCGGACGACGACAGCCCCAACTCCGCGCAGTCGATGGCCTGGGGGGTCAAGCGGCACAGCAACGACGAGCTTCGGCAGCGCTACGTCGACATGTCGGTACCGCAGGCCGACGTTCTCGGAGTCACGCTGCCCGACCCGGACCTGGCCCTGGACGAGTCGACCGGCCGGTACCGGTTCGGGGCGATCGACTGGAGCGAGTTCAAGCGCGTGATCGGCGGCGACGGACCCTGCAACGACGAGCGGATCACCCGCCGCCGGGCGGCCCGTGACGACAACGCCTGGGTGCTCGAGGCGGCGACGGCGTACGCGGCCAAGCACGAGCCGGTGCCGGCCGCGGCGTGAGCAGCGACCTCACCGCCGAGGGCGGGCACGGCGCCGTACCCACCGGTCCGTCGGTGCCCAGCGGTGCCGACCCGGCGCCCGGACCGGTACGCCGGGACTGGCCCCTCTACGAGGTGTTCGTCCGGGGCAAGCGCGGCCTCAACCACGTGCACGTCGGCTCCCTGCACGCTCCGGACGACGAGATGGCGGTGCACTCCGCCCGCGACGTCTACACCCGGCGCAACGAGGGCGTCAGCATCTGGGTGGTGCGCGCCTCGGACATCACCGCGTCCAGTCCGGACGAGAAGGACCCGATGTTCGCCCCGTCGGGGGACAAGGTCTACCGGCACCCGACGTTCTACGAGATCCCCGACGACGTCCCGCACATGTGATGCACGAGGAAACGGTCTACGACGCGCTGGACACTGCCCACGGCGGCGAGGGTCAGTGGGCCTTCGGCACCGGGTTCGACGAACCATTGGCCGGTGTCGACACCACGGTCCCCGAGGGCGTGGACCCCGCGGACCTCGGCGCCTACTGCCTGATGCTCGGCGACGACGCGCTCGTCCTCTGCCAGCGGCTGACCGAGTGGGCGACCCGTTCTCCGGAGCTGGAGGAGGAGGTGGCGATCGCGAACTGCGCGCTGGACCTGCTCGGCCAGGCGCGGCTGCTGCTCGCCCGGGCCGGCAGCTGCGGCATGCTCGGCCGGAGTCGTTCGCACGCAACGGAATCCATCCCGGACGAGGACGCGCTGGCCTACTTCCGGGACGCCGACGAATTCGGCAACCACCACCTGGTCGAGGTCGACGGCGGTGACTTCGCGGCGACCATGGTGCGGCTACTGGTCGCCTCGGCGCACCGGCTGGCGGTGTTCACCCGGCTGCGGGACAGCCGCGATCCGGTGCTCGCCGCGATCGCCGCGAAGGGCGTGCACGAGCTGACCTACCACCGCGACTATGCGGCCCGCTGGGTGCTTCGGCTGGGCGACGGCACCGCGGAGTCGCACCGGCGGGCGGTGGCGGCGGTCGAGACGGTGTGGCCGCTGCTGGCCGACCTGTCCACGGCTACGGACGTCGAGACCCGGCTGGCGGTGACGGGAGTCGCGGTCGATCCGGCCGTCACCGAGGCGGAGCTGCGCGACGTCCTCAGCACGGTGCTGGGCCGGGCCACCCTGGATGTGCCGGCCTGGCCCGCGTCGCGCCTGAGTCCCGGCCGGGCCGGCTCGCACACCGACGGGTTCGCCGCGCTGCTGGCCGGCTTGCAGGGTCTGGCCCGGGAGCACCCGGCGGCGACGTGGTGAGCACCGCCCTACGCCCTGATCCGCGGGCAGTGGCCGAGACGGTGGTCGACCCCGAGCTGCCGATGCTGACCCTGGCCGATCTCGGCGTGCTGCGTTCGGTCCGGATGGAGGGTTCGACCGTGGTCGTCAAGATCACGCCGACCTACTCCGGCTGCCCGGCGATGGGCGTCATGCGCGCGGACCTCGTGCACGCGCTGCACCGCGCCGGCTATGCCGACGTCGACGTGCGCACGGTGCTGGCGCCCGCCTGGTCCACGGACTGGATCAGCGCCGAGGGACGGCGCAAGCTCCTCGCCGGCGGGATCGCGCCGCCCGGGGCCGCCCCCGTACGAGCGGATGGACCCGTACCGCTGCAACTGGGTGCGACCCGGCGTACGGCGTCGTGCCCGCAGTGCGGATCGCCGGACACCGAGGAGCTCAGCGAGTTCGGGCCGACCGCGTGCAAGGCGATGCGCCGTTGCCGGGCCTGCCGCGAGCCGTTCGAGCACGTGAAGGAGATCTGAAGTGGCTGCCTCGGTGCGCCGTCGCCCGCAGTTCCACCCGCTGACGGTCAGCCGGGTCGAGCAGCTCACCGACGACGCGGTAGCGGTGAGCTTCGACGTACCGGCGGAGCTGGCCGAGCAGTACGCCTTTCTGCCCGGCCAGGCGTTGACGCTGCGGCGGACGAACAGGGATCGCGACGAACGACGGTCGTACTCGATCTGCGCCGCGGCTGGTACGCCGCCGCGGGTCGGGGTGCGCGAGGTCCCGGGCGGCCTCTTCTCCTCGTGGCTGGTGCACGAGGTGCGGGCCGGCGACACCATCGAGGTGCTACCGCCCGAGGGACGGTTCACCACCGACACGAGCGTCCCGGCCGACCATGTCTTCGTCGTCGCGGGCTCCGGGATCACCCCGGCTCTGTCGCTGGCGTCGACCGTGCTGGCCGACGGGCGGTCGACCGTGACGATCTTCTACGGCAACCGGCGGACCAACACGGTGATGTTCGCCGACGAGCTGGCCGACCTCAAGGACCGCTACGGGACCCGGCTGCAGTTGGTGCACGTGCTGTCACGGGAGCCGCGCGACGCCGAGGTGACCAGCGGACGACTGGACGCCGCCCGGCTGCGGGTCCTGCTCGCCGCGCTGGTGGACGTCGGGTCGGTGGACCACTTCTGGCTGTGCGGGCCGCACGACATGGTGGCCGACGCCCGCTCGGTGCTGGACGCGGCCGGGGTCGCGGCGCAGCGGGTGCACCAGGAGCTGTTCTACGTCGACGACGTCCCGCCCGAGCCGGTGCGCGGAGACTCCGACACGGTGACCGGGCCGAGCAGCGCGGTGACCGTCGTACTGGACGGGCGGTCGACCACGCTGACCCTGCCGCGCGACGTGCCGGTGCTGGACGCCGCGCAGAAGGTGCGGTCGGACCTGCCGTTCGCGTGCAAAGGGGGAGTCTGCGGCACCTGCCGGGCCAAGGTGACCGACGGCGAGGTCACCATGCGCCGCAACTACGCATTGGACCGGGACGAGGTCGACGCCGGGTACGTCCTGACCTGCCAGTCGCTGCCGCAGACCGACGCCGTCACCGTCGACTACGACGCCTGACCGCTCACGATCCCACGGGTCCCGAGCCGTCCTGCCTCAGGGCACAGCGAGGCGCTCTGTCGGTTGTCCGGTGACCTCGGCGATGACGTCGAAGTCCTTGTCGATGTGCAGGATGGTGAGTCCGGCCAGTTCAGCGGTGGCCGCGACGATGAGGTCTGGGACAGACGGTGCACGGTGGCGCCCGTGGTCGGCGAGCAGCGCCTGCACTTCCACGGCGCGATCCTCCGTTGCCGGGGTCTGGTACTCCAGCGGCATGGATGCCAGCGGCGGTCGACGCCCGGCAGAGCGAAGATCGGGACCTGATCTTGCGGAGTAGCCGACCTCGAGCCGAGCCACCGTGGTGATGCGCACCAGGCCTCGATCGATCCGGTCGGCCCACACGCCAGCGTCGGTACTGGCGGCCAGACGAGCGAGGGCAGAGGTGTCGACGAGCCACCCGGTCACTCCCACGCTCCCTTCATGATCTCTGCGTCAGTCAGGTCGGCGAAGGTGTCCGCGAACGCCACGAGGTGCTGCACGGTGACCGGCTGCGGACCGTTCAGGGCCTCTTGAGCCAACCTCCGCCGCAGGTACTCGCTGCGAGACAACCCAAGCCGGGACGCACGGGCGTCGAGCGCGGCGACCACGTCTTCCGGTACGTCGCGGACCAGCACATCTGTCACGTCTCTCCACCTCCCAAGGCGATAGCCTATGATAGCGCGACGACCGAGTCCGGCAGCCGGGTCGGCTGCTGGGCCACAACGGTCCGACCGGCTGGTCAGCGGCGGTCCGACACGTCGTCGCGCATCCACCGCCTAGTCCCCGTCGTCCTGGTGGGCGGACCGTTCCGGGCTGAAAATGGTGGTGGTTGCCGGCCGACGCCGTATCTCTATGGTCCGTTGGAGGCCGTCGCTGCTCTCCAATCCCGAGGCACACTTCAACGATCTCGGCTCAACCTGCTACGACACCCGGATCGGGGCCGGGGGCTACTGTCGGCTGCCCCAACACCGGTTCATTGTCGGATCAGGCCTTCCGGCAGACCTGGGTCAACCAGTGCTCACCCGACGGCGGCTCACACGCCTGATCCTGCCGTAGCCCGGCCCGGTGCAGTCCCATTAGGGTCACCGCGTGACGGACCAGATCTTCGACCATCCTCGGCTGGTTGCCATCTACGACGCGCTGGATCCTGGCCGCAGCGACCTCGAGGTGTACGCCGACATCGCTGCGGAACTCGGCGCCCGCCGCGTGCTGGGTGTCGGCTGCGGGACGGGGACGTTCGCGCTGCTGCTCGCCGACCGGGGCCTGCAGGTGACCGGCGTCGACCCGGCCGGCGGCTCGCTCGGTGTCGCCCGGGCCAAGCCCGGCGCCGACCGGGTGCACTGGATTCACGCCGACGCAACGATGCTGCCGCCGCTGCAGGTCGACCTGGCCACCATGACCGGGAACGTGGCGCAGGCGATCGTCGACCTCCCGGACTGGGAGGCGACGTTGCGCGGCGTGTACGACGCGCTGCGGCCCGGTGGGCACTTCGTCTTCGAGACGAGGGACCCGGCGTTGCGCGCGTGGCAGGAGTGGAACCACGACGCGTCCTACCGCACCACGCAGGTCCAGGGCGTGGGGGCGGTCGAGAGCTGGGTCGAGCTGACGGACGTCAGTGAGCCGCTCGTCAGCTTCCGCGGAACCTGGGTGTTCGCCTCCGACGGGGAGGTGCTGACCTCGGAGTCCACGTTGCGCTTCCGTGAGCGTGCCAACGTCGAGACGGCGCTGGTCGCGCACGGGTTCGACGTGGTCGACGTCCGCGGCGCTCCGGACCGGCCGGGCCGGGAGTTCGTGTTCGTCGCGCGCCGCCGGGACTGAAGGCTGGGGCCGGGTCAACCGGCCTGGCGCGCCTGCCGGGTGTGGGCCGCGGCGCGGACGACCGGGGCGAGTGCCGCGGTGATCACGGCGTAGCCGGCGCTGGAGGGGTGGAAGCGGTCCCCCGCGAACAGGGAGGGATCCGCCGCGAATGCGGCGGTGGTCACACCGTCGCCATCGGCGACCCGGCCGCCCTCGGCCAGTGTGACCCGGATCTGCGCCTGCCGCAGCCGCTGGCTGACGGCCCAGACCAGCGAGCGCGCCGCCGGGGGGACGTGCGGCACGGCGCTGAGGTCGGGCGCCGGTGCCAGGACGACCTCGGCCCCGATGGCCCGCAGGCCACGCACCGCGGCGCGCAGGTCCGCAGCGGCAGCGTCCGCAGGCACCAGGTGGGTGAGGTCATTGGCGCCGATGACGATCACGGCGACGTCCGGCCGCCAGCCGGCGCTGTGCGCGACCTGCGCCGCGAGGTCGGTGCTGCGGGCACCGGGCACCGCGAGCACGCGTGCCTCAGCCGGTACGTCGGCGGCTGCCAAGTGCGCTACGAGACGCGGTCCGAGGGTGTCACAGGTGTGGTCCGCGCCCGTGCCGGAGCCGATCGAGTCCCCGAGGACGGCCAGACGCAGCATGGTTGCTGAACGCTGCGCCCGCCGCTGGTATGCCGCTGGCCTCACCGCCCGATAGCCTCCGACGACGCCGCCGTAGGAGGCCCCGGATGGACTTCTTCCCGGAGGATGCACGTCCGTCGGAGGACGAGGACATCCAAGAGCAACCGCAGCCGATCTGGGCCGGACCGC
>JAABUS010004165.1_pt1 | contig 21517 bp, 22 predicted proteins | sample 5560161 | NCBI WGS metagenome assembly JAABUS01 (sample SAMN10711885, study PRJNA513376) | rock metagenome | isolation source: Antarctica rocks | place: Antarctica: Victoria Land, Trio Nunatak nord | collected 2016-01-04
TCTCCATCCGGTCGTAGAAGGCCAGCCAGGCCCGGTAATCGGTGTCGCTGCCGGTCAGGTCGACGAAGGACTGCCGGGTCCGATCCCCTGCGGGTCGTTCGACCAGCAACCCGACATCGCGTCCGGCGCGCTGCAACGGCGTGTACGACGAGACCGTCCGATCCACCAGCGCCACGCTGAGCCCGAGGTCTTTCACGATCTGGTCGGGGAGCAGGCTGACGAGGTAGGAGTACTTCGACAGCCGTACGTCCACGCCCGGAAAGACCGCCTCACTGACCGCCGCCCCACCGAGGTACCCGAGTCGCTCGAGGACGAGTACGGACTTGCCGGCCTTGGCCAGATAGGCCGCTGCGACGAGCCCGTTGTGGCCGCCGCCGACCACGACGACGTCGTACCGGCCGGCAGTCATGTCAGGGAGGGTAGGACCTCCGATCTCGGCGGTACGTGCGGCGCGTGGATGCCCGGTGGCCGGTGGACCCGGACTGAACTGCCGGTGTCCAAGGACGAGGCGCTCGCCATGCCCGGCGCAACGCCCAGCGGATACGGCTTGAGCAAGTGGGGGCTGGATCAGGTCGCCGACGACCCGGCCTGATCGGAGTCAGGGAGCCGATGCTTACTGTGGGCCATGGCCTCATCCCTGTTCACCTTGACGCGAGGCAACGGTCCGCCGCTGCTCCTGATCCACGGTCTGGGGTCCTCTTCGGCCACTTGGGCCCCGTTGCTGGACCGGCTGTCCGCCGAACGCAGTGTCGTCGCGGTTGACCTGCCCGGCTTCGGCAAGAGCGCCCCACTCGACGGTCCGGTCACGATCGCAACCCTGACGGACGCCGTCGAAGAGTTCATCGACGCGCAGGGATCGGCCGGCGTCGATACGGCGGGCAGCTCCATGGGTGCCCGAATGGTGCTCGAACTTGCCCGCCGCGGCGTGGGCGGCAACACCGTCGCCCTCGATCCAGGCGGTTTCTGGACCCCGGGCCAGCTGCGCTACTTCGCCGTGACCATCGGAGCGTCGCTCAAGCTGATCCGCAACATCCAGCCTGCGCTGCCGACGCTTACCAAGAATCCGGTCGGGCGTACGGCATTGCTGGCGCAGTTCAGCGCGCATCCCTGGTCCCTGCCCGCGCCGCTGGTCCTCGCCGAGTTGCGTGGCTTCGAGGCGGCGGTCAGCGTCGACGAGGCATTCGATGCCCTGGTGCACGGTCCACTCCAAGCCGGGGCGCCGGCTGGCACGACGCCGGGAAGGGTCACCATCGGGTGGGGCCGCCAGGACCGGATCACCTTGCCGAGCCAGGCCAAGCTTGCCGCACAGCGCTTTCCGGATGCGACCGTGCACTGGTTCGACAAGTGCGGGCACTTTCCGCACTGGGATCAGCCCCAGCAGGCAGCCGACCTGATCCTGGCCGGCACGGGCTGAAAGCTATTCGTTTTTCTACGATTCACTGAATAGCGCGCATGAGAACCCGCCGAGTCGGGAACCACAGAGCATTCCCAACGAGGACTGGAACGTTGACGTGCGACAACTAACTCGACCAAGAGGAGTGCTATGACCCGCGAGACCAACATGGCTGCACAGGAGAAGTTCGGCGAAGCCATCAACAGCGGCAGGTTCGAGAGCTTCGACGACGTGGTGGCCCCCGATTCGGTCGACCACGACCCGGCGCCCGGTCAGGAGCCCGGTCCGGCTGGCTATCAGGCCATGTTCACCGAACTGCGAACCGCGTTCCCGGATCTGACGGTCAAGGTCGAGCATCTCACCGCCACCGACGATGACGTGGCCATCGCCTACACGGCGACCGGCACCCACGACGGCGAACTCCAGGGACACGCGCCCACGGGCAAGAGAGTCACCTTCCGCGGCGTACAGATCGGCCGGTTCGAGGACGGCAAGCTGGTCGAGCGTTGGGGCAGCAGCGACCAGCTCGGCATGCTCAGTCAGCTGGGACTGGCTCCCTAGCGCACGTCGACGAGGTCGACCACAAAGACCAGCGCCTCACCCGGCTTGATCACCTTGCCGGCCCCGCGGTCGCCGTACGCGAGATCAGCCGGGATGGTGAGCCGGCGTCGGCCACCGACCTTCATCCCCACTATTCCGTCGTCCCAGCCCTTGATGACCCGTCCGACACCGAGTTGGAAGGCCAGCGGCTCTCCGTGATTCCAGGAAGCGTCGAACTCCTCGCCGCCGGAATGGGTGACGCCGACATAGTGGGCCCGGATGGTCTTGCCGCTGGTCGCCTCGGGGCCGTCGCCGACGATGAGGTCCTCGATCAACAGTTCGGTCGGTGGCGGTCCCTCGGGTAGATCTACGTCGGGACGGGTCGGCTCGGTCACAGGACTCCTCAACGGGTCTCAGCCAGATCGGCTCGGGTGCTTCTCGGGTGCGGTGCGGTGCCGTGCGGTGCGGTGCGTTCGGCGCAGACACCCAGCATTGTGTCGGACCGGTGCGCCATCATGGCTCGGTGACCAGGGCACCCAGCGACGGGGCGGTTGCGTCCTCGTGATCGACAGGCAGCAACCGGCCCCGAAAGTGGAGCCGCCGACGCTCGCCTTCGTAACCGTGGCCGACTTCGAGGCGTGGGTGGCCGAGCACCGCGAGGACCAAGCCGAGACCCGGGCCCGGCGGATCGCCAAGTCCGTCGAGATGCTGGCCAACCCGTCGACGTGACTGGCGCTCGCAGTCGACCTGACGACGAACACACAACGGTCTCGATACTTTTCGCACATGTCTTCGCGCGTACGCCGCGGCGCGCTGGCCGTATACGCCGGAGTTGCTGTGCTGGCTGCCAGCGGCTGCTCGGTGACCTCTCACGTGACTCACTGTGAGAACGGGACATGCACAGTGAACTTGAACGGCGCGGGCTCCTCGTCCGAACTTGGTTCCAGCGGGAGCACCGTCACCCTTGTGTCAGCCGGGGACGGGGTAGCCACTATCGAGTTGGATGGCGCGCAGGGCAGTTGCTCGGCAGGCGAGACGATCGAACTCGCCGACCACAGCGTTGAATGCACCGAAGTGGGCGACAATTCGGTGCAGCTGATCGTCGAATGAGGTGGTGCGAGCCGGGTCGCGGATGGAACTCCGACCCCTACCGGCACCGCTCGATGCTGCAACCCCGAGGCGTCGCCCGCCCCTGACGGCGACAGAGTGAGACGGTGGCCCTCGCGCGCGACAGGCGCGTTCAGGCCACCGTCCCAGGAATCTGGCTACCGCCCCGGCCCGCAGCCGAGCGCCGGCTCGTAGTCACGCGCTCGAACGTCGAGACCGATGGCAGAGACTCCACCGGCGGCCACTGCGTCCGCGTATCGCCAGAGCACCTCGGGGAAGTAGCCCTCGGCATCCATCTCGAGCAGGATCGGCCACGACCTCGACGTGGCCATGGCCTCTGCCGCTTGCGCCATCGCAACTGGGTCCCCGCTGGCTTCCGCGTCGACCCAGATGTCCAACCAGGCGCAGGCGACCGCGCCGGTGACCTGCGCGCCGAGCTGGTACCGATCACTGACGCCGGCCGACTCGAACACTGTCATGTCAAAGCCCGGGGGGACCGGGATTCCAGCCGACACGTCGACGACCGCGGAGTCCCGTTCGGCCGGAGTGATGACCGAGGCAGGCATCGCGTCCAGCCAGGCCTCCACGTCGACTTCTTCGATCGTCGCAGCCAGCGTTCGGAAGTCCGCCTCGTTGGACTGGTCCCAACGCAGCTCGACGGAATGGTCGCCGTCGATCCAGAGTGCGGCGAAGCTGTCGGTGGCCCGGTACTGGAAGAGCTGGGCCCGGTCACCGGCCACCAGGATGTCGCCCAGTGCGTCGTTCTCGTGGGCGCGATCGGCGAGATAGTCCGCGTGCGTTTCTCCGGGTCGCCAGAAGAGTGTGACGACCTGGTCACCGTTGGTGAACTCAAGCTCGCCGTTCTCGGCACCGAACTCGTTGGCTCGGGTGATGCTCCAGCCATCGGCAGTGATGAGCAGACGAGGTGCCTCTTCCGCGACCGCGACGAGCTCCTCGGCGTAGGCCGAATTGGAAGAGTTCCGCGCCGGGTCGGTGCCGCCAGTGTTCACCAGCCCCACGGTGACGGCGGTGGCTGCGGCGGCCGCCAGCCCGACGATCGCCAGCCGGCGCCGCATGCGAGTCCGCCGCTCGGGTCCCGACCGTCGAGTCGATGGCCGGTGCTCCAGGACGCGACCATCCCCGTCATTCTCGGTGGTCGTCTCAGTCTCTGTGGTGGTCATGATCAGCTCCCTGAGCTCGATGGCGGGACCACCGAGAGAAAGTGACTCGACCCGCCCCGGCCGCGGCGTCCCCGCCGCGGCGATCAGGGCGTCAAGCTCCTGGTCGTTCATCTGACCTCCTCGCTGTCCCGGATGGGCCGGTGCCCGTCATCCAGCACATGTCCGGGTGAACCTGATCGTTCGTGTGCAGTGGCCTCGAGTTCGGCCCGTACCCGGTTGCGAGCCCGGTGCAGCCGCGTTCTCGCTGTGGCCGCCGGAATGCCCAATGCCACTGCGATCTCGCTCGGGGTGAGCCCTTCCCAGGCCGTCAGCGTCAGAATCTCGCGATCGATGTCGTCAAGGGCTTCGAGTGCTGAGCGGACCCAGAGTTGTTCTGGCACAGCCTCTGTCGGGTTCACGATCAGTTCGCCCACGTCGAGGACCAAGCGTTCTGCCAGGCGACGCCGCCGCTCGTCGGCGCGCCGCCGGTTGCCCAACACCTTGCGCGCCACGCCGTACAGCCATGGTCGTGCTTCTTCCCCGGTAGGCACGTCGTCGATGCGACGCCAGGCCACGAGCATGGTGTCGGCCATGACCTCCGCCGCGTCGGAGGCGTCGGGGGTACGACGTAGCGCGTACGCGAGCAGCGCGGCGTGGTTCTCGTCGAAGAGCACGCGGAAGAGCCGCTGCTTCGCTTCCGACGTCACATGCTCAGCATGTCCGGCTCAAGCACCAGCGTTCGCGGCAACGCCAGAGAGTTTTCCGGCCGGCCTAGAGGCGGGTCAGGCTCGGTTCGCCTTCGTTGCCGACGCTGACGACGGCGATCCCGGCGCCGAGATCGATGAGCAGGTTGCCGTCGACGTCGCGCAGGACCCCGCCGCCGGCTTCGGTGATGAAGACCGGCAGCATCGTTCCCACGCCGGCCGACATCGCCCCCGTACGCCGCGCCATCAGCTCCCGCGAGCGCGGGCCGGGGATGTCGGTGACGAGCAGTCGCTGCTGTACCGGGCCGTTCGGGATAGCGCTCACGCTGTCGGTCATGACTGTCGCCTTTCTCAACGTCTCCTTAGTTGATCATCGGAAAATCGGGCTTTGATGGGCTGGATTCGCCAAACAATGCCCCGAATTCCGATGATCAACTGGGCTGGGCGACCCTGGCCGCGAGGCTGACATTGCGGGCCTGCAACGCCGAGACCAGATCCCAACTGACCTCGTCGACCGACCGGCCACCGTCGATGGTGATCAGTTCCTCGCGTACGGCGTAGTACTCGACCAGCGGCGTGGTCTGCTCCTCGTACACCTCGATCCGGTGCTCGATCACCGTGCGGTCGTTGTCGTCCGCCCCGCGTCCACGGCTCATGAGCCGGGCGACCAGCACGTCATGGTCGACCCGGAGGTGGACAGCGACCTGGACCTCGACCCCCAGCTCGCTGGCCACGAGATAGGCGGCATGAGCCTGCTCAGCGGTACGAGGAAAACCGTCGAGGATGTAACCGCCGGTGCGGCTCGCGGCAAGGACGGGTTTGCGCAGCATGTCCATCACGATCTGGTCGGGTACCAGGTCACCGCTGTCCATGAAGGCCTTCACCCGCTGACCCAGAGCGGTCCCCTCGGCAACGTGCTTGCGCAGCAGATCACCGCTGGACAGGTGCGTCAGGCCGAAGAAGTCGGCCATCCGACCGGACTGGGTGCCCTTGCCCGCACCGGGACCGCCGATGAACAAGACCCGCATGCTCTGCTCCCTTCGGCCGGCCAGTGTGCGCGTGGGCCGCGGGATGCCGGAGGCTCAATCTACCGTCAGTGTCCTTCGGCCCAGCTCTGTGCGATGACCGGCTGCATCAGGAAGCGGACCGCCGTACCGGGAAATAGCAGGTCGCTGGCCTCCTGAGCCGCGCTCAAGATGGCCTCGACCACCGCCTCGGCCTGCTCAGCCGGCGCATGCACGACGAGCTCGTCGTGCTGGAAGAACACCAGCTCCGCCGCACCAGGATCCCCAGATCTGGCGGTTTTGACGGAAACCGCCAGATCGAGCAGGCGCAGGCGCAAAGCGGCCAGAACCGCTGCCGCCCACTCGGCCGCGGTGCCTTGGACGACGAAGTTTCGGGTGAACCTGCCCCTCGCCCGAGCCCGTGCCCCGACGCCTTCCCGCGCCGCCGTCGCCGCCGACTCGGCCGTCTCGGCCGTCTCGGCCGTCTCGCTCGCCGGGTCGAGCAGGTATGCGGTCGGCGAGTCGCCGGAAGGCTCGTCCGCGGTCCCCGTCTGTGGCGTCGACGGCGGCGGGCAGGTACGGCCGAGGTGCGTACGGACCAATCCGCCGCTCTCGCCCGTACGCGCGGCCCGTTCGAGCAGATCCAGGGCCTGCGGATAGCGCTGGCGCAGGGTGGCCAGCGGAGCCGCTGCCTGGCCGCCGGACTGGCCATACATTGCTCCGAGCATCCCGACCTTGGCCTTGGCCCGGTCGCCGCCGAACGCCTCGGCGGCCAGCGCGGCGTACATGTCCTCCTTGCCCGCCGCCCGTGCCATCGCCGCATCACCGGACATCGCAGCGAGGACTCGGGGCTCGAGCTGTCCGGCGTCGGCCACGACCAGGACATGACCGGGATCGGCGACGACTGCCTCGCGCAACCGCCGCGGGATCTGCAGCGCTCCCCCGCCCCGCGTCGCCCAGCGCCCGGAGACCACGCCGGCCGGAACATAGTCGGGCCGGAACCGCCCGCCCTCGACCCATTCGGCCAGCCACGACCAGCCGTGCGCGGACATGATCCGGGACAGCTCCCGATAGGCGAGCAGCGCGGGCACGGCGGGATGACCGGTCTGCCGCAGCACCCAGGAGTGGGTGGAGTCCAGGACGATGCCGGACCGGGAGAACGCCGCCAGCACACTGACCGGGGAGTCCGGGTTGATCGGGATCCCGTCAAAGGCGGCCGCGATCTCGCCGGCGAGTTCGGCCAGCCGGGGCGGCCGGGCTCCGTGAAAGGCGCGGCCACCCAGGAGACCGAGCAGCAGGCGGTCGTGGATGTCTGCCCGCCATGGCAATCCGGCGTCGGTCATCTCCACCGCGACGAGGGCACTTGCCGACTCGGCGGCGACAAGCAGGGCGAAAGCGTTTGGCCGTTCGGTCGCCGCGATCCGCCGGCGTTGCTCGGCGTACACGCTGCGGGCGACCGTCATCGGATCCACGCCCGCGGTGCGCTGCCCCCGTCCGACGTCGAACAGCGTCGGCTGGCTGGTGCGTACGGGTAACGGCCGGTCCTCGGGTACGGGCAGTCCGTGCAGCCGGGCATAGGCAGCGGCGACCCGGCGAGGGGATCCCCAGTGACCGTCGTACCCCTCGAGCAGCGCCTCGGTCAGTGCGAGGTCATGACAACGGCGAAGCCGTACGGCGGCTCTGAGAAGGGCCGGATAGTCGGCCAAGGCGTCGGGGAGGACCCAGCGGGGCCGCTGCGCTGACTCGACCCGTCCGATGGCGTCGGCCAGATCGTCGTGATGGTCGGGATCAGCCTGGGCGGTGCCGCCGGCATCCAGTCGCTGCAGCCAACCGCCGCCAGCGTCATCTGAGACAGCGAGCACGGTCACGCTCGGCCATTCTGCCGTCTCCTCATGCGCGGCGTTGACTAACCGGCAAATCGCTCGTACAAAGCCGTATCCGTCTAGTACGGCCCGCGTATCCCGCTCCCCGGGATCCTGTGAGTGATGCATCAGACGGTGACAGCGGAAGCTACGGTCGCGTAAGCTACGGAAGCGTAACCACTCAACTTCTGAGGAGATCAGTGAGCGCCCCAGCCGACACCGCCAACCTGCTACACGACCTCGAACCGATCGTCGAGCAGAACCTCGAGCGGCACCTCAAGATCGCCAAGGAGTGGCACCCGCACGACTACATCCCTTGGGACGAGGGGCGCAACTTCGCGTTCATGGGTGGAGAGGACTGGGCACCAGAACAGTCCCGGCTCTCGGATGTGGCCAAGGCCTCGATGATCACCAACCTGCTGACCGAGGACAACCTGCCCTCCTACCACCGTGAGATCGCGACCCGTTTCGGCCGCGACGGGGCATGGGGCACCTGGGTCGGACGCTGGACGGCTGAGGAGAACCGGCACGGCGTGGCACTTCGCGACTACCTAGTGGTCACCCGCGGCGTCGACCCGGTCGAACTGGAGCGGGCCCGGATGGACTACATGACCGTCGGGTACGACTCCGGTGACAAGACCGCACTGGAGGCCGTGACGTACGTGTCCTTCCAGGAGCTGGCCACCCGGGTCTCGCACCGCAACACCGGCAAGGTGACCGGCGACCCGATCGCCGACAAGCTGCTGTCCCGGATCGCCACCGACGAGAACCTGCACATGGTCTTCTACCGCAACATCGTCTCGTCTGCTTTCGACCTGGCCCCCGACGCTACGATGCGCGCGGTCGCCAACGAGGTCATGAACTTCGACATGCCCGGCGCCAACATGGCCGGCTTCCGCAAGAACTCGATGATCATCGCCAAGGCCGGCATCTACGACCTGCGCCTGCACCACGACGAGGTCATCCAGCCGATCCTGATGCACTGGAACGTCTTCGACCGCGAGGACCTGGGCGCGGAGGGGCAGGAGGCACGCGACGAGCTGGCCGCCTTCCTGACCGCATTGGACGCCCAGGCGGCGAAGTTCGTCGACATGCGCGCAGCTTCGCGTGATCGCCTGGCCGCCCGCGGCACGCCGAGCATCACCGTCGACGACCCGACCCCTGCCGAACTGGTCCACCAGCCCGCCTGAGGTGCGGGGGGTACGGGCTGGCCGAACCAAAGTTGATCATCGGAATATCGAGCATTGTTTGACCCATCGGCCGCATAAAGTCGCCACATTCCGATGATCAACTACGCCTTTACTTGTTCAGCGTGGGGCTCGGTCAGGAGGCGGGAGAGACCGAGCTCATGTTGAAGTCCGGGATCCGCAGGGTGGGCATCGCCGTACGGGTGAAGAAGTCGTTCCACTCCCGAGGCAGGCACCGCTGGGTACGCCCGATCTCGGCGACCCGGCCCAGCAGGTCGACCGGGGACTCGTTGAACCGGAAGTTGTTCACCGAGCCGGTGACCTCACCGTTCTCGACCAGGAAGACACCGTCCCTGGTGAGCCCGGTGAGCAACAGGATCTGCGGGTCGACCTCGCGGATGTACCAGAGTGTGGTCAGCAGCAGACCGCGTTCGGTGGCCGCCACCATCTCCCCGGTGGACGGGCCTGCCCCGTCGGGACCTTCCAGGATCAGGTTGTCCACGTATGGGGCCGGCTGTGTTCCAGTCTTTGCCGCCCAGGCCCGTGGCTGGATCAGGTTGGTCAGTACGCCGTCCCGGATCCAGTCGATCGCCGGCGAAGCCAGCCCGTTGTCGAAGACCGAGGCGGCCGGGCTGGAGGTGGTCGTGACCAGGTGCTCGGCCGCTTGCAGACCGGGAGCCCGAGGATCACTGCGCAGGGTCAGCGGCTTGTCGGTCAATGCTTCCCCGACTCGGGTTCCGCCGCCCTTCTTCGAGAATACGGTCTGGCCCTCGTCGGCGTCGCGGGCCTGGCCGGTCCAATACAGGTAGATCATCAGGTCGGCCACCGTAGACGGCGGCATCAGGGTCTCGTACCGACCGGGCTGGAGTTCGATCTTGCGTTCGCTCCAACCGAGCTGGATGGCGATCTCATCGGTCAAGGAGGAGACCGAGATGTCGGAGAAATCCTGGGTTGCCGCACCCGCCCAGACCGATCGGGAGAAGTCCGGTGACTTGCCATTGAGCTCGACCCGGCCGGTCGGCTGATCGTGGCGTAGCCGAAGTCCGGTCGAACTCGCCAGATAGGTCGAGGTGACGATGTGCTCGGCGAACCCGAACAGCAGGCGGCCAGCTGCGGCTGCATCGCCGAAAGCACTGCCGAGATCGGGGGCGAAGGTGGAATAGACGTCGATCGAGGTCTCGGCCGGGTCCGCGGACCAGTCGCCCCCGCCGGTGGCCTCACTGATCAACGGCATCGCGTCTTCAGCGGGGCCCGCGTCCCGGGCGGCCTGCTCGGAAGCCGCCACCAGGTCCGCTAGATCCGGCGATCCACTCCGGGACACCGTTCCGGTCGCCGCACCGGTGCCGCCGTCAACGATGGAGATGACCGCGACCTGACGAGAGCGCATGGCCCCATTGGTGGTCAGGCTGTTGCTGGCCCAGCGGAGGTTCGCCTCCGAGCGTTCGGTGACCACCACCATGCAGTCATCGGCCTTGGACAGCTCCACCGCCTGCTCAGCAATGTCTTGCGCCGAAACCCCCGTCGACATCACCGGCCGCCCTCCGTCACCGTGTTGAGGATGTTGACCCCGTTGAACAGGGCACTCGGACAGCCATGGCTGACCGCCGCCACCTGTCCGGGTTGCGCCTTTCCGCAGTTGAACGCACCACCCAGTACGTACGTCGACGGTCCGCCGACCACCGACATCGAGCCCCAGAAATCCGTCGTCGTCGCTTGATAGGCGACATCCCGCAGCTGCCCGGCGAGCCGACCGGACTCGATCTTGTAGAACCGCTGACCGGTGAACTGGAAGTTGTAGCGCTGCATGTCTATCGACCAGCTCTTGTCGCCGACGACATAGATGCCCCGCTCGACGCCGGCGATCATCTCGTCGGTCGATGGTCCGTCGGCGGCTGGTTGCAGAGAGACGTTGGCCATCCGCTGCACTGGCACGTGCCCGGGCGAGTCGGCAAACGCGCATCCGTTGGAACGCCCGAAGCCCTTGAGCCGAGCCATGTTGCGGTCCAGCTGGTAGCCGACCAGAACACCGTCCTTGACGATGTCCCACTGCTGCGCGGCCACGCCCTCGTCGTCGTACCCGATCGAGGCAAGGCCGTATTCGTCGTTGCGGTCGCCGGTCACGTTCATCAGCGGCGATCCGTACTTCAGGGTGCCGAGCTTGTCGATTGTGGCGAATGACGTACCGGCGTAGGCAGCTTCGTAGCCGAGCGCCCGGTCCAGCTCGGTTGCGTGACCGATCGACTCGTGGATGGTCAGGAAGAGGTTGGACGGGTCGATAATCAGGTCGTAGCGGCCCGCCTCGACCGACGGCGCTTTGATCTTCTCTCGCAACAACTCCGGGATCTGCGCCAGCTCGCCGGCCCAGTCGACCAGGTCCCCGGTGAGGTATTCCCAGCCACGGGCGGCCGGCGGCGCGAGGGTCCGCATCGTCTCGAACGCGCCGCTGGAGCGGTCTACGGCGACGGCGGTCAGCTCCGGATGGACCCGGACTCGCTGCTGGATCGTCGAGGTGCCGCTGAGGTCGGCGTAGAACTTCTGGTCCTTGGCCAGCATCACGCTGGACTGCACATGCTCCACGCCGTCGGCTGACATCAGCCGCTCGGACCAGTCGATCAGCAGCGCGATCTTTTCGGGGTCCGGCACGGCGAAGGGGTCGATCTCGTACGCCGAGACGTAGATCGCGTCGGGATATGCCGGCTCGGGTGCGAGCTCGACCGGATCGGTGTTGATCGCGGCCGAGACGCGGGCCACGGCCACTGCCTGCTCGGCCAGCCGCTCCGCCTCGTCGGTGGTCAGCGCCATGCCGGCGGCGAAGCCCCAGGTCCCCTCGTGGACGACGCGTACGGCAAGTCCGGCGTCCTCACCGTCGGTGGCCGACTCGAGCCGCGCATCGCGCAGGCTGATGTTCTGCGACCGGATCTTCTCGACGCGCAAGTCAGCATGCGTACAGCCGAGCTCCCGCGCCCGGCTCAGCGCCGCGTCGGCGAGTTCCTGGAGCGGGAGCGCGGTGAAGGACGGATCGATCTGCTGCATCGGTCAGACATTACTGGCCGCCCGGTAGCTGGTTATCGGGCGAACTCGGCGTACCACTCACGGAGGTCGCCAGCGCCGCCATTGCAGCGCACACCCGACAACTACGCGGGCTCCGTGGCCGCAGCATCGACGAGCTGCTGCAGCTCGGAGACAGCGCGGGCGATGACACCGCCACCACCGTCGCGTACCGCGTCCATCATCAAGGAGAAGGGCGAAGTCGCGGGCAGCCCGAACTGCGCGTCGTGCACGACGACCGGGCCCCCGATGTCCTGGTCGTCCCAATCCCAGTGCCCGCCGGTCAGCCGCGACACCGTTTCGCCGACGTAGGCAATGTCGGTGTCGACCCACTCATTCCGGCCCGCGTGGGCAAGGCTTCGCGGGTCGCGATACCGCTGCAGAAGCAACGCCTCGTACGCCGCTAAGGACGTAGGCGAAAAGTCGGCGGGCACGTTGTCGGGCATGCGGACGTTCTCGAGCATCATATCGAGGAACTCCAGCCACAACTCGAGTGGATCGATGCGATCCGCCGCATCCGGAGCGTTCCTCCGGCGGGGGTGTTCCGGGCTGAGCCGCACCGTCCCGTCAGGCGCGAGGGGATCGAGAAATGGGGTCTGCACACGTTCGGGCGCCCAGTCCGGATCCCGTGAATACCGGGCCCCGACATGGGCCCGCAATAAGTCAAAGGTGCGGACGAAGACCCCTCCCGTCCGCTCTTTGACGGCCTCGAGCAGCATGAACCTCGGCGTAAGCGGGGGCAACCCCAGTTTCGGATCCGGAACCACCGCGGGCACGCCACGCTGGTCGTCCCATCCCCAGCACCCGCCGGCCACCCGCAGTAGGGACTCGCCGAGATAGGCCGTCACGCTTGCATCGAAGCTCCTACCGGGAACGTCGAGGGGCGTGTCCTGCGATGTCTGAGTCCGCTGCACGGCCACGGCCTCGAGCCGCTCCAGCGAACCGCGGGAGAAGTCGAGCCCGAAGTCGTCGGGAACGAGCTCCTTGACCTTCAGGGCGTGCAGGAGCACCAGACCCCGAGCACCCACTCCTTGAGGGGGTCGGTGACATCGTTCGGCGCTTCGTGGCCGTGCGTCCGGATCGAGCTACGCTGGAGTACCGGCTGGCCCCCTACCCAGTCCACCCCAAGCGGGCCAATGTCCACCGGAAACCACCCTGGGTCCTCGGCGAGTCAGGCAGCGACGTCCGACTGCAGGGCTGCATGCGCATCGGCAAGCACCCGGCCGCTGCGCTCGATGACCGCAGCCGACAGCAGAGACAGCGGCCACACCGCCGGTAGGTCCAGCCGCTTGTCCGGCTGTAAGACCGCCTGCGGAGGCAGGCCCTGTTCGGGGTTGTGGTCCCAACCCCAGGTGCCGGCGGCCACCTTCAAGAGGGTGTCGCCGACATAGGCGGCGAAGCCGTCGATGAAACCCATGTCGGTGCCGGCGGCAGCGCGAAGCGCGCGGCCGTCGGGATACCGCGCCAGCGCCAGTGTCTCGAGCTGCTTTAGCGACCCAACCGAGTGGTCGAACGGGAACTCGTCGGGTAGAGCGATCTCCTTCAGGCACCCGAGGCGTTCCTCGAGGCGCTCGACCCAGCCCAAGAGCTCCATGCCCACTGCGGTAGGCGCTGTCCCACGCTGCGAGGGTCGCGCGCTTCCTTCAGATGGCCGTGCGGCGGTGGCAGCGATGTCGGTCGGGGGCTTACGCATCGGGGTCCAGGAAGGGTCCTCGGCGCGGCGTTCCTGGGCAACTTCTTGCATTGACGAGTAGACCCGCTCGAACGCGTTGCCGTCCCGCGTCTCTAGTGCATCGACCAGCAGCAAGTACGGCTGTGCCACCGACATCGCGGGAAAACCGAGCCGCTCATCCAGCAAAATTACTGGGTGCGACGTCGCGCCATGTTTGTCTCCGTCGTCCCACATCCAGGACCCGCCAACGACGCGCAGCACCGCTTCGCCGACAATGCCAGCACACCCTGCAGGAAGCCGTCGGCCCCGTCGTCACCACCCAGTGCCTCAAGGCTCTCGTATCGCTCGATCGTCACTAGCTCGAGCCGCTGCAACGAGGCCAGTGAGAAGTCCAACGGGAAGTCGTCGGGTAGCGGGTGCTTCAGCTGGGCCAGGTGGTGGTCGACCGCGTTGACCCAGTCCTCGAGCTGACCCATGCAGTCCCCCGTGATCTGCCGCCGGCTGTGGGCGAATGCCCTTGTCGCGCTTTGACGAGGGGCAGTGCGACATGGTTCCACACCGGACCTCGTGCGCAGCTGCCGTCTGGGCCGACCCCCTCCGGCGACCGATGACGGTCTGGTTTGCTAGGTCCGGTGAGTTCGCCGTACCGGATCTGCTTCGTCTGCCTCGGCAATATCTGCCGTTCCCCGATGGCCGAGGTGGTCACCCGATCGCTTCTCGACGACGCCGGGTTGGCCGACCGGATCTTGGTCAGCAGCACGGGTACCGGTGACTGGCATGTGGGCGGTCCGGCAAACCCAGGATCGGTACGGGCGCTGACCTCGCGCGGGTACGACGTCAGCCAGCACAGGGCACGGCAATTGACCGAATCGCTCCTGGCTGACTTCGACCTGTTGGTCGCTCTGGACATCGCCAATGTCCGCGACATAGAGCACCTGCTGGCCGGCCGGCCGTCAGCCGACCGGCCGAAGGTGGCCCTGCTGCGCGACTTCGCCCCCGGTGGCAGGTCAGGCTTGGACGTTGCGGACCCCTACGGCCAGGCCGACGCTGCCTTCGACCAAACACTGGACGTGGTCGAGCAGGCCTGCCACGGCTTGGTCGATCACCTCAGCGAGCGCTTCGGTCACCAGGGCTGACCTGGCCGACGGAGCTACGCTCCGCCGGCCAGCCGCGCCTGCCGACGGTCCTCGGTCTCGGCCCAGGCGGACTCCCGTTCCGGGTTGTCGGGCGCTACCTCTACCTGATCATCGAGCGGAACCCGCACCTTGTGCTCCAGCGCTTCCAGCGTCACGGCGTACGGGTTAGCCGGAGTGGAATCGCTCATGCTCGTCAGCGTGGGCTCCGTCGGACGTTGGCGCAAGGATCTCGGCGGATTCGGAAGATGTCGGCGAAGGTCGAGAGCAGCCGGCTCGTGCCGGTGGCGGTGACGATCTCACCAGGCCGTGGGTCACTGCCCGGCAAGGCTAGTGACTTCCAGATGTCGCAGCTTTGCAGGCGACTGGCCCGGCGTGTCACCTGCAGACCTACGACATCAGGGCGAGCGGCTCAGCCGACCGGGGCGAGCTCTTCGGAGACCGGCGCGGCGAACTGGACGTTGTAGAGCCGGGCGTACGCACCCTCGGCGGCCAGCAGCGACTCGTGGGTGCCCTGTTCCACGATCTGGCCGGACTCCATCACCAGGATCAGGTCGGCGTCGCGGATCGTGGACAACCGGTGGGCGATGACGAAACTGGTCCGATCCGTTCGCAACGCGGCCATCGCGTGCTGGACCAGCACTTCGGTTCGAGTGTCCACCGAGCTGGTTGCCTCGTCCAGGATCAGCAGTGCCGGGTCGGCGAGGAAGGCCCGGGCGATGGTGATCAGCTGCTTCTCCCCCGCGCTGACGTTGCTGCCCTCCTCGTCGATGACCGTGTCATAACCGTCCGGGAGGCTGCGGACGAACCGATCGACGTAGGTCGCCCGCGCCGCAGCCAGGATCGCCTCCTCGCTCGCCTCCGGATTGCCGTAGGCGATGTTGTCTCGGATCGTCCCGCCGAACAGCCAGGTGTCCTGTAGGACCATGCCGATCTGGGCTCTGAGCGCGGGCCGGCTCATGGTCGCGATGTCGGTGCCGTCCAAGGTGATCCGGCCGCCATCCAGCTCGTAGAACCGCAGGATCAGGTTGACCAGGGTGGTCTTCCCGGCTCCGGTGGGGCCGACGATGGCGACGGTCTGCCCCGGGCGGGCGGTCAGCGACAGGTCTTCGATCAGGGACGTGCCCGGCTCGTACGAGAAGCGCACGTGCTCGAAGACCACCTCACCGTGCTGGTCCTCGACGGTGGCCGGGTGTTCGGGGTCGGGACTGTGCTCCTCGGCGTCGAGCAGCTCGAAGACCCGCTCGGCCGACGCCACCCCGGACTGCAGGAGATTGGCCATCGAGGCGAGCTGGGTCAGTGGGTGGGTGAACTGCCGGGAGTACTGGATAAAGGCCTGTACGTCGCCCAGGCTCATGCTCCCCGAGGCGACCCGCAGCCCCCCGATCACCGCGATGAGGACGTAGTTCAGGTTTCCGATGAACATCATCGCCGGCATGATGATCCCGGAGACGAACTGCGCGCCGAAGCTGGCCTGGAAAAGCTGCTCGTTCTTGGCCTCGAAGCTTGCCTCGACCTCGTCGTGCCGGCCGAACACCTTGACGAGCTCGTGCCCGGTGAAGGCCTCTTCGATCTGGCCGTTGAGCTCCCCGGTGTACGTCCACTGGGCGATGAACTGCTTCTGCGAGCGCTTGGCGATCGCCTTGGTCAGCAGCATTGAGATCGGGATCGTGACCAGCGCGACCAGCGCGAGCAGCGGTGAGACCACGAACATCATGACGAGGACGCCGACGACCGTGAGCAGCGAGGTGAGCAGTTGGCTGAGGGTCTGCTGCAGGCTCTGACTCACGTTGTCGATGTCATTGGTGACCCGGCTAAGGATCTCCCCGCGCTGCTGCTTGTCGAAGTACGGCAGCGGAAGCCGGTTCAGCTTCTCCTCGACATCCGAGCGCAGCGCAAAGATGGTGCGCTGCACCAGGGAGTTGAGCAGCCGACCTTGTACGAGGCTGAACAGGCTGGCGAGAACAAACAGCGCGACGGCCAGGATGATGACGCCACCCAGCGCCCCGAAGTCGATGCCCCGCCCCGGGATGACGCTCATCCCGGAGAGCAGGTCGGCGAAGTTGGCGTTGCCGCTGGCTCGGGCGGCCGCGACTGCCTCTGCCGTGGTGGAGCCGTCGGGCAGGCCGGCACCGAGCACGCCGGCGAAGATGATGTCGGTGGCCCGGCCCAACAGCAACGGCCCGATGACGGTCAGCACCACGCTCACCACGGCCAGGGCGATGACCGCGTAGACGTAGCCGATCTCGGGTCGCAGCCGGCCGATCAGCCTCCTCGCCGACGGGCCGAAGTCCATCGACTTCTCACCGGGCTGACCCATCCGCGCCCACGGCGGACCACCAGTGGCCCCGCGTGCGGCCGGAAGCCGCTCGCCCTTGCCGGGCACAACCACGTCATCAGTTGAAGCGCCATCCGTTGAAGCGCCCTTATCGCGATAAAGTCCGTTCAGGGGCCGGGTTGAAGCGCCCTTATCGCGATAAAGTCCGGCACCGCGCCTATCGGCCCTACTCATGCCGGCACCTCGGCGCTGGCCTGGGAGTGCACGATCTCGGCGTAGGTCGGACAGCTCTCGAGCAACTCGGAATGCCGCCCGAGCCCGACTATGGCGCCGTTCTCCAGGACGATGATCTGGTCCGCGCCGGCGATGGTGGAGACCCGCTGGGCCACGATGATCACCGCGGCATCGGCGGTCACCGGCCTCAACGCGGCCCGCAGCCGGGCGTCGGTGCCGAGGTCGAGTGCCGAGAACGAGTCGTCGAACAGATAGATCTGTGGCGCTCGTACGAGCGCCCTGGCGATCGCGAGCCGCTGCCGCTGCCCGCCGGACACGGTCGTGCCCCCCTGTCCGATGGGCGCATCGATCCCGCCAGGCATCCGCTCGACGAAGTCCAGTGCCTGAGCGATCCGCAGTGCCTCGCGCAGCTCCTCGTCGCTGGCATCGGGGTTGCCGTAACGCAGGTTGCTGGCCACCGTCCCGGAGAACAGATACGGCCGCTGCGGAACGATGCCGATGGTCGCCCACAGCAGATCGGGGTCGAGGTCGCGTACGTCGACGCCGTTCACCTCGACCGAGCCGGCCGTAGCGTCGAACAGCCGCGGGATCAGGGACAGCAGGGTTGTCTTGCCGGCTCCGGTACTCCCGATGATGGCCGTGGTCTGGCCGGGCTCTGCGTGGAAGCTGATGTCGCGCAACACCGGGGCTGCCGCACCTGGGTAGGAGAAGCCCGCACCGCGCATCACCAGGTCGCCGTGCAAGGACACCTTCGTCACCGGCCTGGCCGGCGGGCGGACCGAGGACTCGGTGTCGAGCACCTCACTGATCCGCTCGGCGCACACCGAGGCGCGAGGGACCATCATGAGCATGAAGGTCGCCATCATCACCGACATCAGGATCTGGACGAGGTAGTTCAGAAAGGCGGTGAGCGACCCGATCTGCATCTCGCCGGATGCGACGCGATCGGCGCCGAACCAGAGCACGGCGACGCTGGAGACGTTCAGGATCAGCATGATGATCGGAAAGATCAGCGCCTGGAGTTTGCCGACGCTGACGGCAGTCGCGGTGAGATCGGCGTTCGCGCGTCCGAATCTCTGGGTCTCGTACGGCTCTCGCACGAAGGCCCGGACCACCCGGATACCGGTGATCTGCTCACGCAGCACCCGGTTCACCGCATCGATCCGGTCCTGCATCGCGCGGAACCCCGGGACAAGCCGGACGATGATCAGGCCGAGCGAGACCACCAGGGCCGGGACACAGACGAGCATCAGCCAGGACAGCCCAATGTCCTCGCGCATCGCCATCACCACTCCGCCCACGAGCATGATCGGCGCGCCCACCATCATCGTCGACGTCATGACGACCAGCATCTGAACCTGTTGGACGTCGTTGGTGTTTCGGGTGATCAGCGACGGGGCGCCGAAGTGGTTGACCTCGCGGGCCGAGAACTCGCCGACCCGATGGAAGATCGCCCGGCGCAGGTCCCGGCCGAAACTCATACCGGTCTTGGCACCGAAGTAAACCGCGCCGATCGACCCGGCAATCTGGATCAGGGTCACGAACAGCATCCAGCCCCCGGTGCTGACGATGTAGCCGGTGTCTCCCTTGGCAATTCCGTTGTCGATGATGTCGGCGTTGAGGCTGGGTAGGTAGAGCGAGGCCACCGTGGCAACGAGTTGGAGCGCGATCACGATCACGATCCATCGCTTGTACGGCTGGAGGTATCGGCGCACCAGGCGGATCAGCATGTCCGCTCCTCCGAATGCCGGCGTACGCCGTCGAGCAGGATCGAGATGATTTCGTCGGGACTGAGGTGGGCACCGGCGCTGATCAGCGGATGTGAGCCGGAAAAGATCAGCGCCCGCAGCAGCTGGGCGACTTCAACCGGGGTACGGCGCAGCTGATGCTCGTCGGGCTGTACGAGGTCCGCGACCGCTCCGATGATCCTCGCAGTGCGGGCGCGGTGATCGGCAGCACTGATCTGCTTGTCCGGCGTGTGCCGCATTCGCATGACGCCCATCAACGAGAAGACACCAGCCATGTGTTGGTGGAGGATCCCGCCCGCAGCGAGCAACCGCTCCTGGAGCGGCAGGGTGCGCTCGATCGCGGTGATCTCAGCGACCGTGTCGGTGGGGTCCAACGCCTTGTCCAAGGCGGCGCTGATCAGCGAATCCTTGTCCGGGAAAGCGCGGAAGATCGTTCCCTCAGCGACTCCGCAGGCGTGCGCAATCTGACGAGTTGTCACTGCGTCGCCGAATTCGCGTAGGAGCGGGAGGGTCGAATCGATCAACGATTCACGCCTGAGGTCCGGCGCCAGTGGCGCCGCTCGGCCGGTGGTGCTCATGCGCCGAGAATAGGTGAGTGAGTGCTCACTCCGCAATCGCGTTGAGTCATAGTTCTCGCGAACGACCTAGCGTTGTTGTTTCGATGGCAGGAGACGGGCCATGTCTGGGGCCGTCAGCCGGCGGATCGGAGGTGCCATGACAGGTGAACTCTTCGCGCTCTGCTTCGATGCGAATGACCCGCTCGGTCTTGCGCGCTTCTGGGGCGGCGTCCTGGGCTGGGAGATGACCGACGACCGCCGCGACGACGGCGTGGCTCTGCTGCCGAGTGACGACACAGGGTTCCGGATCCGATTTCCGGCGAGCCAGGATGAGAAGGCTAGCCAGAACCGGATGCACTTCGATCTGACGAGCACGTCTCTGCAGGACCAGCAGCAGACGGTGGCGAGGTCACTCGCCCTCGGCGCTCGGCACATCGACATCGGTCAACTCCCGGACGAGGGGCACGTGGTGCTCGCCGACCCCGAAGGCAACGAGTTCTGCGTGATCGAGCCGGGCAACAGCTTCCTCGCCGACTGCGGATTCATCGGAGCGCTGGCGGGTGACGGTTCGCAGGAGGTCGGGTACTTCTGGAGCGAGGCGCTGGGCTGGCCGTTGGTCTGGGACCAGGACCAGGAGACCGCGATCCGATCGCCCCACGGGGGGCCAAAGATCACCTGGGGCGGCCCACCACTGACGCCGAAGGCGGGGAAGAACCGGCTGCACTTCGACCTCGCTCCACCGGTCCACGGTGATCAGCAAGCGGAGGTCGCCCGGCTGATCACCCTGGGCGCGACTCGCATCGACATCGGCCAGGGTGACGTGGACTGGGTGGTGCTGGCCGATCCCGACGACAACGAGTTCTGTGTGTTGACTGCCGGTGGCGAGACGAAATGGGTCGCGATCGGCGCGTCCGGCGAGCCCTAGAGGCCTGCTGGACGAGCATTGGCGCGAAGCACTACCTCGTTACCTTCCGGATCTGCGAGCCGGTATCGATCCGTTGAACCCTCCTCCTCGAGCATCCGCCCTCCGGCTGCGACCGCGGCATCGGCACGCGTCTGAAGCTGCTCGACAGGCATCAGCAGCTCGACGTGGATCCGGTTACGTTGGCGCCGGCGTTCGATCTCGGCGGCGTCCATGGGCTGGAAGAAAACCACCGGGTTGAGCTGCCGGGGGTCATACAGATCGGTGTACCGAGAGTTTGGCGCATGCACGTAGCCAAGGACGGCGCGCCAGAACTCGCGAACGGACGGGATGTCCACCGCGTCGATCCCGGCCTGAACGAAGAGAACTCGACTGTTGTCGGCCGTGAGTCCAACCGCGCGAGCCACGCCCTGCACCGCGCTAGCCAGGTCGACGAAGCCGGCGATCTCCTCCCACTGATCCTTGCCAGAATCGAACACCACAGCCTCTGGCCGGAGATCGATCATCAGCGGGATACCTGCATCGTCGGCAAGTCGAGCCGCAGCCGCGGCAAGCTCGGCTGCCTGCCTCGGTGCCACTCCTGGGTAGCAGGCCATGGCACCGAACAAGACACTCCAGTCCGCGGTGGACCCCTCCCCCAGTACGCCGCCCGGAACAAGATCGACCTCATTGCCGTCGAGGTCCGCGAGCGTCGCGTACCACTCACACGTGAAGGTGTCGCGACCACCTTCGGCCTTGAGTGCCTCCACGGAATCGCTGATCGGACCTGGGTACCCCGCGTCGACATGGATGCGATTGCGAAGCGGACGCGTCTGGTTCGACTGCTCGAACCGGATCGCTAGGCGGCGTCGCAGGGGGTCAGCAAGCGTGTCGGCGTCGACCTCCCTGTAGTCGAGAGCCGTCCGCCAGAAGGACTTCACCGATGCCGGCGCAGCACTGTCAACGTGAAGTTGCATCTCCTGCAGCAC
>JAABUS010004168.1_pt1 | contig 21469 bp, 21 predicted proteins | sample 5560161 | NCBI WGS metagenome assembly JAABUS01 (sample SAMN10711885, study PRJNA513376) | rock metagenome | isolation source: Antarctica rocks | place: Antarctica: Victoria Land, Trio Nunatak nord | collected 2016-01-04
GAGGTGGGAGTAGCGATGATACTTTTCGAGTTCCTTGAGGTCTTCGAGGTCTTCGGTGATTGCCCGTGAGTAGAGTATCTTTGCCATGCTCTCATTATGCCATCACCAAAGCGGAGCGGTATTAGGCTTTGCGCCCCCGCCTCGCGCCGGGTTTGCCCTTCTCGCGGCGCCAGAGCGCTCGCATGCCAAAAACCTTCTATACTTTGGGTGACGGTGCATCCCCAATAGGATTAGATTTGAAAGCCAGACGCCAGGCTCAGGGCGCCACCAGGTGGGGACATGCCTCCTGGTTAAGCGGCAGACTCTTCAAGGAAGGAGAACAAGGGTGTGGGCCAACAGAGCTAAGAACATCCTGGCTACGCGGCCTGCCTCATGCCCCGTGGCGATCCGCTCCCCACTCCGAGGGTGCCGACGTTCACCAGAGGAACGAGAAGGCATCGCGGAAGACCGCTTTGCCGCCGCTCTCCACGATTGGCCCGTGGCAGAGTAAGATCCGGTCGAAGTCCCAGGAGAGGATGCGCTCCAAGGAGGCCCGCGCAGCCGCCTTGTCGCGAAAGCCGAGTTTCATGTACAGGTGCGGCCCCGGCCTCTCGTAGATACCGCTCAGGCGCATCACCAGGCGCATGAGCAGTGGGCTACCCGAATCGGCCGACTGCACGAGGTCGGTCACGATAAGGGTGCGACTCTCCCGGTGGCAGAACATCACCTCCCGCAGCAGCCGTTCTCCCCGGAAGATCGCCTGCTCGAGGTCTTGGGCCCATCCCGACTCCGGTTCGTCTCCGAGTACCCCGTCGAACGGTAGGTCGGGCCTTTTTTCCGGCAGCCCAGGCGCGGCGTAGAAGCTGGCGTCGGGATAGGCGGCGAAGTATTCCCCCACGAACATGTGGTGCCCCTGTTGGGACATACCACGAAGCGAACCCGGCCCAGCCCGTCGAGCTCCTCCCTCAAAGGACGATCTAGCGCGACCGGCGAGTGCAGCCAAAGACCGCCACCTTCGCCCGAAAGCCTAACGACGCTCATGCGAGTGCCCAACTCGACGCCGAAAAGGCGCAGGGGCATCTCGCGGATCCACAGCCGGTCGGGGACGATCTCTTTCAATGCTCTCCTCCTCCTTCACGATTCGGGGCCAGGATGCCACCCGGCAGGAGGTCGAGGGTGTGCTGCTCCAGCATAAACTGCTTTCCTGAGGGACCGGAGCGAAGCCGCTCCGGTCCAGGGTTGTCCTTATCCAAATCGAGTGGCTATGGGAGGACCTGGGGTTATGTGGTTCCTCCACTGCAAGCGCTCAGCGCCGAAGCTTCGTGGTCATGAACCTCCCTTGCACCCCGAAGTACTGGTCGGGAAGGTTGTGGGCGATCCGGCTGTGGTCGAGCGTCACAGGGAAGGCGGTGAAGATGCCGCCGCCCTTGACGGGGAAGCCGGGGCTGGCGCTCAGGGTGTTGCCGATCACGCGGGTGTGGTCCAGCGTCAGGTGGGGTCGCTGCTCCAGGAAGGGGATACCGTTCCAGATGCCGCCGCCGCGGGCGAAGCCTTCGGGCCCGGTGGCGACGGCGTGGTTGTCCGCGATCAGGTCGTGCTCAAGCATCAGGCGGGCCCCATCGTTGAGGACGCCGCCGCCGAAGGCGATCGCCGAGCCCTCGGCGCTGCGCGCCGTGATCTGATTGCCGCTGATGACGCTGTGCGTGATGCGCGTCGCGCTGCCGTTGTAGACCGCGCCCGGCGCGGCCAGGGCCTCGCCGTGCTTGCTCGCCACCAGCGTGGTGTTGCCCGTGATCCGCACGTGGCTCACGGTCTATGGCCCGGGGCCGCCCTTCGACGGGCCGTCGATGCCGAACGCAGAGCCGCTCGGCCCCACGTGCTCTGAGGAGCCGATATTAGCTCTCAATCGGTTGTCCTCGATCGTGCTGTGGCGCAGATCGATCGTCGAGCCCTCGCCGAATTGGAGGGCCGAGTCGAAGGCGTAGGGTTCTCCGTTGGGGTCGTCGACGCTGACCTTGTTCTCGTTGATGCGGGTGTGGGCGATCGAGATCGTGCTGCCGCCGCCGAGGTGGGCGCCTCCTCCGTTGGCGTTCATGTCGATCGTCGGGCCATCGGCGCCTCCGACGAAGAACGGCAACTTGCTGGTCAGGCTGGCCTCGTTGCCGCTGATGGCGCCGCCGCGAACCCGGACCGCGACCGGCGCATCGTTGCCGAGAAGGCCCCCGGTGAAGATGCCGCCGCCCTCGGCGTAGCGGCCGTTGGGGACGCCGGCGATCGCCCGGTTGCCGGTGATGGTGCTGTGGCGGAGGTCCAGGCTCCCCTGGGGGCTATCGATCCCGCCGCCGATGGCGTCCGAGCCAACGCCTGCGGCCCGGTTATTGCTGACCTCGGTGCGCTCTAGCGTCAGCGCTCCCCAGTTGTCGATGCCGCCTCCGCCCGCAGCGGCGAAGGGGCAATCACCACCCGGGCACGGCGGCCCGAACGGCACGGTCGCGCTCGGCCCGACGCGGTTGCCGCTGATGACGCTGTCGGTCACCTTCACCATGGCGCCGTCGGCGAAGTGATCCTCGCCCTCGACGAACTCCCCGGGCGGGATGGCGATCCCGCCCCCGAGCGCGATTACGTTCTTCTTACCGACGTACTCTTTAGACAGCGGGCTCGAGGTCGTGCGCCCGCCGGTGATCTTCACCTTCGAGATCGTCACCGTCGGCTCGCGCGGGGCGAACGCCTCCCCGATCGTCAGCACCGGCCCGCCGCCCTTGATGATCGTCTTGCTCGCGCCCGAGCCGATCACCTCGACGCTCTTGTCGATGGTGACGCCACCCGCGAAGGTGCCAGGCCCGATCCGGATCACGCCCCCGTCGTGGGCAGCGTCGACGGCTTTCTGGATGGTGCCGAAGCACGGCGGGGCGCCCACGCAAATCTCGTTCGCGGCGGAGGCACCGCTCGCCGCTGGCACGATCGCCAGCACCATCGCCGTGAGCGCCCCAGCGATCAGCGTTGCCCTCATCTTCGTCATCTCTTCCTCCTTGTATCCTGGTTTTCGATTTCTCCCTGGTCCATGCCCTTCGCTACGTTTCCATTCGCCTCTTTTGGAAGCGTGATGTCAGAGCCATGGTGGCCACTAATAAAGCCAGTCTCTTCAAAGACATGCGTCAGCAAGGCGCCGGAGAGCACATACCGACCACAATCCCTTTCTCCCCTTCTCTGTTGGGGATGTCTCACTTCTTCTGTCCTAATTTCCCAGATGGGGATACTCCTCAAGGCCCCACCCGGGCTAGCGAGTACGCACAAGTATGAACTGATACAAGAAACATCTCGTACGCCAGGTGGCATATCTTTGCTGTTGCTTGGGTGTTGCTAGGAGATGACAAGCTTCCGAGAAGCCTCTCTGCTAGACACCCCGCTTGATAGGCCCTGAGATCTCCCACCTACGAACCTTCCCACTTCACGCTTTCCACCACCTTCCGGGCCTCGGGCGCGAACTTATCGAACGTGTCGGGCGGCCCGGCAAACCAGATCATCACCGTATCGCCTTTCACGTCCTCCAGAACGAAGACCCTACGCTTGTTGACTTCCTTGAAGAATGCCTCGTCGTTGCTTAGAGGGGCTATGTCCAAGCAGTCCGAGCCACAATAACCGTTGGGGTCCTTGGGCAAGTGATCGACGAGCACTTCGAGCTGCTCGCCCCTGACTCCTCCTAGCGTGATCGGCTCCGGTTTGGAGGTTTTCAGGTAGGGGTGCTGCTGTAACCAACCGACCAGGTCTTTGGGGGCATCAACCACGTTCATCGTGCCGGGTTTGAAGACTTCCTCGACGTTCGCGACGGATATAAACCCTGTCTCCCCCTCATACCCCAGCTCGATAAAGTCGGACAACTGCGCTGCGGTGATTGACCAGGGTTTACTGACCTGGAAGGATAGCAGGGGCTTGAACTTGACCGAGTGGTATTCGCCGGGGCGCAGGGCGTTGTCAGTCGGGTACAGTGGTAGGGGGCGAGCCTTGACTTCCTCCTGTGCCGACCCGCTACCACAGGCTGTTAGCGTGAGTATCATCACCATCAATACCCCCACACCAAAGGCGAACCTCACCAACGCAGGACGGTGCATCTCTTACTCCTATCCTCGCTCGTTCTTGATGTTACGGCTGTAGCTTAGGCGCATGAGGTAAGACAGCGCATCCCCCGAATGTACTAATTTTTACAAAGAATCAGAAAATCGAAGAATGCGATGAATCATCCGACGGCTATCCAGATAGCTGCCCGCACAAGGACAGGATGCCCCGTCAGGGCGGGAAGCAACCCCGAAGAATTTGCTAGCAGCGGTAACGCGCTTTAGAGCGCCCGGACCATGCCCCCGTCCACCAGGATGGACTGTCCGGTGACGTAGCTGTTGGCGGGCGAAGCGAGGAAAGTGGCAACCTTCGCGAACTCCTCCGGCGCCCCGTAACGGTCGAGCGGAATCCTGGCCGACATCTCCCTCCGGATCTCCTCTATGGAGACGCCCCTGGCCTCCGCGTTCGAGGCGTCGAGGCCGGCGGAGCGGTCTGTGGAGATGCGCCCAGGGCCGAGCGTGTTTATCAGGACGCCATCGGACCCCAGTTCGCCAGAGAGGCTCTTGGCGAGCCCGACGATACCGGCCCTGAAGGTGTTCGAGAGGGTCAGGCCCTCTATCGGCTGCTTGATGGAAGACGAAGCGACGTTGACTATGCGCCCTCCCCCGCCTTCCCTCATGTGCGGCAGGACAGCCCTCACGGCCCTTACTATGTTGAGCAAGGTCGATTCGAATGCGCCAAGCCACGCATCGTCCCCGAAGTCCTCGAAATTTCCCGGAGGAGGCCCGCCGGTGTTTGTCACCAGCGCGTCCACGCCGCCGAAACTCTCCACAGTCCGGGCCACGAGCGCACGGATGTCCTCGTCCCGCGTCACGTCAGCCGGGAGGTACGCTACTTCAGCCCCCGTCGCATTGCGGATTTCTGTGGCCGTTGCTTCGAGCGCCGATTCGTCGCGGCTGGAGATCATAACGTTCGCACCCTCGGCGGCTAGTTCCGTGGCTATCGCCCGTCCTATGCCCTTGCTCGCCGCCAGAACCAGCACGGATTTCCCCCGCAAGCCGAGATCCACTTCCAACCTCCTCACCAGGCCCGGACCTGCCCGAACCCTCCTTTTCACTACTTGCCCCGAACACATGTTAGCCGATACGCGCATTTCAGCGAACTGGAAGATTTTGCAACAAGATAGCAACTGCATTGTCTGGCAAAAGCAACGAAACGCAGCAGCAAAAATCACCCTTTTGTGCGATGCGCCATCGTATCCGGGCGTGAGATCATTTTCCCTGAAGCGAGATCCAGAAAGAGGTGACACACCGTGCATCAGAGGGAGATAGTTCTTTACACCGACGGCAGGTCCTTCCACGCCTGGAGGGCCAAACGCTTTCTCAAGCGCCAGGGCTACAGCTTCGAGGTGGTGAACACAGGCGGAGACCCGGAACTGCTGACCGGACTCTCGGCCGCCATCAGGCGCAAGGTGACGCCACCCTTTATCTTCGTGGACGACAGGCCACTTGGTGACCTCGGCGCCGTCAGGAACCTCTCCTATTCGGGTGAACTCGAACACCTGCTGCGGGGTCGCGTGTAAGATTACGCTGCGCCAACTCCTTTCCAGTGCGGACCTGGACCATTCCACATCCCACATAACAGTTAGCTTCGTTGCGGATGCCGCGGGGCTGTGCCAGAATCGCCCGGGATGAACCGCCGGGAAGGAGCCCCACTTTGAACTTCGACCACTCGGAGAAGGTACTCGGGCTTCGGGCGAAGCTCGAAGCCTTCATGGAAGAGCACGTCTACCCGAACGAGAGCACGTATCAGGAACAACTGGAATCCGCAGACGATCGGTGGACGATACCCCGGATCATGGACCAGATGAAGGCTGAGGCAAAGGCCGCCGGGCTATGGAACCTCTTTCTACCTGAACCAGAGTACGGCGCTGGCCTTTCCAACCTGGAGTACGCGCCGCTCTGCGAGGTTATGGGCCGCAGCCCCATAGCGCCAGAGGTCTTCAACTGCAACGCCCCGGACACGGGCAACATGGAGGTTCTGGTTCGCTACGGCTCCGAGGGGCAGAAAGAGCGGTGGCTGAAACCCCTGCTCGATGGTGAGATTAGATCCTGCTTCGCCATGACGGAGCCGGATGTAGCATCCTCGGATGCTACCAATATCCGGTCGCTCATCGAGCGCGACGGGGATGAGTACGTTGTGAACGGGCGCAAGTGGTGGTCAACGGGGGCGGGAGACCCGCGCTGTGAGATCTCCATCGTTATGGGGAAGACAGACCCGGAGGCTGCGCGCCTCGAACAGCAGTCAATGATCCTGGTTCCCCTCGATACGCCAGGCGTCACCATAGAGCGCACGCTCCCCGTCTTCGGCTACGACGACGCGCCGCACGGTCATGGGGAGATCTCCTTCGAGGATGCGCGCGTGCCTGCTGAGAACTTGATCTGGGACGAAGGCAAGGGCTTCGCCATCGCGCAGGGAAGGTTGGGACCAGGGCGCATACATCACTGCATGAGGCTCATCGGGATGGCGGAGCGGGCCATCGAACTGATGCGTGAACGTGTGAAGGAGCGTAAGGCGTTTGGAAAACCGCTGGCGGAGCAGGGTGTGATCATGGAGTGGATCGCCGACTCCCGCATCGAAATAGAACAGGCCCGCCTGTTGACGCTAAAAGCCGCCCACATGATGGACACCGTCGGCAGCAAAGAGGCCCGCGCCGAGATCGCCATGATAAAAGTCGTGGCCCCGAACGTGGCCCTGAAAGTTCTCGACCGCGCCATCCAGGCCCACGGCGGCGCCGGCGTCTCTGACGACTTTCCACTCGCATACTTCTGGGCGAACGCCCGCACCCTCCGCCTCGCCGACGGCCCGGACGAGGTCCACCGCGTTTCGGTGGCGAAGCTGGATCTCAAGAAGGAGCGTCGTGTCCCGGCCGAAGAAGCATCGGGAGCCTAGAGGACACCGACAAAGATGGAGCACATGTCTCACGAGGAGTATGTGCAGCAGCAACGAGAGCGTGTAGCGACCGTCGCCGAAGCGATGCTCACAGGACGTGTGGGAATCATCGCAGGCTCGCGTGAGCTCCGATCGCTAGAACATGAGGTCGCAGAGGGTCGAGGCTCCGACTTTGCGATCTTCGTCGTCGTTGACTCAGAGACGGACCATCCCGATAGGGAGATGGTCCGATCACGCCCTTCCAAAGAAAAACGAGGAAATTCAGGAGATCGAGGATTTCTACCGGGAATCCGTTCTCCGCAACTGCCGGAAGCTGATCGAGAGGTTTCGGCAAAGCCCTCGTAGGCGTAATCGGAAAAACCATGAGCGATAGGGACTTCGTTTTGCTGGGCATCAAGTACGAAGCTGCAAAGGTAGGCGGCATGGATGAGGCCAGCCTGGAATCCATCGGGGACCGGAGCCGGATCGAAGTCGGCGAGGACTGGGAGTCGAATGCGACGATACTGCGCGGACGCGATGCAGTCCGTGACGAGCACGGCCTCCCGAAGCTCGGCGGGCTCCAGCAGGGGCCATTGGACGATACCGACTGCCGTCCGTCGTGGAGAAGGTTGCTGCGCCGGTCATAATTTCCTCGTACCGGACGGGAACTCCTGTGGCACGTCTGAATGTCTGACAAAGACCTTGAGATACCTAAGTACCAAGGTAGGAATGCGCCGCCCGAAACGCGATGAACCACAGTGCGACGGAAGAGATCAGATAGAGATAGAAGCGCAGCATTATCAGGTTGATCGTGCAATGCACCGCGCTATGGAGGGCGCGGAACGCAACGAAGGTCCACGCGGCGCCCATGTTCGCGGCATCTACCTGATCGGTGACGAAGAGATACAGGACAAGCGCGTAGAAGAGCACCGGCATCTCGAACAGGTTCTTCAGGTTTTCCGAGGGGTTGGATACTTCGGGAGGCGAAAGCCGGGCGAGTTCTCCGGGGACGGCTAGATCCCGCGAGCTGATATTGTTGTTCGTGATGAACCTGATGCGGCGGATGTACATGTACACCCATACGATCAACGTGAGCAGCATCATCGCGAAAAAGGGACCGAAGATTGCCGTCTGTTTCATTCCCTCGTCCCTGCCGCTAAACTCAGATGCGCCCTCGAAGACCTCGCCGCCCCGCCAATACTATACCGTCGAGCATCGCCTCGCGTAGCCGCCGCTCTGGGTAGCGCCACCTGATTTTGTAGAATCTAACGCGCACATACGAATTTCTCGGCGTCTGGAGGCGTAGCGTGGCGGTAGAGATGAAGGGCGGCAAGATCGTCAACGTGCGGGGCACGGTGGTGACGTTCCGGCAGAAGTGTGAGAACTGCGACTACGTCTTCGACTGGAACAAGACGACCATCGTCCCGGCATACGGCTCACGCAAGGTGCGCCCCTTTACCTGCCCGGAGTGCGGTAACTATCAAGAGGTCGAGGCCAGGCATTTCAAGCCGGACCCTTGATCGCCGAACTCCTTGCCGAGGGGGATTTTACCGTCGGAAAGGCGGGCGCTTCGGGTAGACTTATAGGGTACAGAATGATCGTGCGATTTGGTTCGCCGGGGATCAATCCTGTACCAAGGTACATATCGGAAACCGTACTTACGCCCGGCGCACGAGGTCTCCAATGACGCGAATATCAGGAAACGACGTTATCGGCGCGGATATCCGGCCAGGAGCCGAACCGCAAGAAGCTCCGCAACAGGAGGGAACAGATGAGATACGAGAAGCGGATCGCCGCGACGAGGAAGGACTGACCTTGCAGCCCGTCGTCTCCGTGTCGAACCTCAGCAAGACCTACGACTCGGGTTTCCAGGCGCTCAAGAAGATCAACCTGGACATCCAGAAAGGTGAGATCTTCGCTCTGCTCGGCCCAAACGGCGCGGGGAAGACTACCCTCATCAGCGCCGTCTGCGGCATCGTCAACCCATCAGACGGTGTGATCCTGGCTGGCGGCCACGACATCATCAAGGACTATCGGGCTGCGCGGTCCCTGATCGGACTGGTCCCCCAGGAGCTCACCACCGACTCTTTCGAGACCGTATGGGCCACTTGCAACTTCAGCCGCGGGCTGTTCGGCAAACCGAAAGACCCAGGCTACGTCGAGAAGGTGCTCAGGGATCTATCTTTGTGGGACAAGAAGGACGACAAGATCATGACGCTCTCGGGCGGCATGAAGCGCAGGGTCATGATCGCCAAAGCCCTATCGCACGAGCCGCGGATCCTTTTCCTCGACGAACCCACCGCTGGCGTCGATGTCGAGCTGCGCCAGGACATGTGGGAGATGGTCCGTAGACTGCGCGACGGCGGGGTGACCATCATCCTGACCACCCACTACATAGTCGAGGCCGAGGAGATGGCTGACCGGATCGGCGTGATAAACCACGGTGAGATCATCCTGGTCGAAGATAAGGCCGAGTTGATGCGCAAACTCGGCAAGAAACAGTTGACCATGCAACTGCACGACGAACTGGATACTGTCCCGAACGAGCTTGCCGGATACGGGTTGGAACTCGCCAACGGCGGCAGCGAGCTCGTCTACACCTACGACACGCAGAACGGCCGCACCGACATCACGGTGCTGCTCTCCAGCCTCAACGCGGCTGGCATCAAATTCGACGACCTTCAGACCAAACAAAGCTCGCTAGAGGAAATCTTCGTTGATCTGGTTAGGGAGGGAAGATGAACTTCCACGCGATACGCGCTATTTACACGTTCGAGATGGCGAGAACCTTCAGAACTATCTTGCAGAGCATCGTCACGCCCGTCATCTCTACTTCTTTGTACTTCGTAGTCTTCGGGGCCGCGATTGGCTCACGCATCACGGACGTGAACGGCGTCAGCTACGGCGCGTTCATTGTGCCTGGTTTGATCATGCTGTCGCTCCTGACCCAGAGCATCTCCAATGCGTCGTTCGGCATCTTCTTCCCCAAGTTCACGGGCACGATCTACGAGATCCTGTCTGCCCCCGTCTCGTACGTCGAGATCGTCATCAGCTACGTTGGGGCTGCGGCGACCAAGTCCATGATCCTCGGCCTCATCATCCTGGCAACGTCCGGTCTGTTCGTGCCCATCGAGATCGCGCATCCCCTGTGGATGATTACGTTCCTCCTGCTCACGTCCTTCACCTTCAGCCTCTTCGGGTTCATCCTCGGCATCTGGGCCGAGGGTTTCGAGAAGCTGCAACTCGTCCCGTTCCTGATCATTACGCCCCTGATCTTCCTCGGCGGCAGTTTCTATTCGATTAATATGCTGCCGCCTTTCTGGCAGACAGTCACCCTTTTCAACCCGGTGGTCTACCTGATCAGCGGTTTCCGCTGGAGCTTCTACGGCATCTCGGACGTGAGCGTCGCCCTCAGCCTCACCATGACCCTCTTCTTCCTGGCCGTGTGCATGACGGCTGTGTGGTTGATCTTCAAGACTGGATACCGCCTCAAGGCGTAGGCTGTGTCCTCAGTCGTCATCACCGAAGAAATCATCGACATCCAGGAGATCTTCGAGATCAAAGCCATCATGGTGGCCGTGCGAGCGATGTGAGTGATGTGGGCTGTGGCGCCCGCCGAACAGGCTTCCGAAGACCTGCTTCAGCAAGCCCGGCTGTTCGTGGCGAACCTGGGCTGTCTTGTGCGCCAGGAAGTCGGGGTCTTGAAGGCGATCATCTATCCCATCGTCGTTCAGGTCTATGAAGTCATGGCCCTGCTGCTTCGCCTTCTCGCCAAGGTGGCGACCGTAACGAACCCTTCCCTCAGGCGACATACGGGCGAAGGTTTCCCTGGCAGATCGCAGGTAATCCTCGTTTCCTGACATCTTTTTCACTCCCCTCTTTGCCCATACCGATTCTACTCTTTTGCTACCATCACCGCGAAGCTATCGCAGGCAGTGGCGCAAGAACGTCTTCGCAGCCCACCGAGGAGGTAAGTTCAGGAGCATGACAGACCCCATCGGTTCACCCCACGGATCGTGGAAATCCCCGATCTCCTCGGACCTGATCGTCCGCGGGGCCGTCGGGCTTCGGGGTGTTTCCCGCGATGGACGTGACGCATACTGGCTGGAGACGCGCCCAGGCGAGGACGGACGCAACGTCATAGTGCGATGCCCGCTGGACGGTCCCCCCGAGGACGTGACCCCGCAGCCCTTCAGCGCGCGTACCCGCGTCCACGAATATGGAGGCGGAGACTACACGGTTCACGAAGGGACCGTCTACTTCTCCAACTTCGTGGACCAGAAACTCTACGTCCAGCCTCCCGGCGGCGAACCGCAGCCCCTCACCCACGACGGCAGCCATCGGTTCGCTGACATGTTGATTGACGGGAATCGTAACCGTCTCATAACCGTGCGCGAGGATCACTCGAACACAGGGAGCGAAGCACGAAACGAGATCGCCGCCGTGGATCTGGCAATCGGCGATGAGCGCGTGCTCGCCACGGGTGCGGATTTCTACTCGTCGCCGAGGCTCAGCCCGGACGGCGAAAGCCTCGCGTGGCTGGCGTGGAACCATCCGAACATGCCCTGGGACGGGACGGAGTTATGGGTTGCGGATCTGGATGAAGACGGCCTGCCACAGGATGCTAGGAAGATCGCCGGCGGGAAGGACGAGTCGATATTCCAGCCCGAGTGGTCCCCCGACGGCGTGCTGTATTTCGTCTCGGATCGCACAGGCTGGTGGAACCTGTACAGGCAAGACGCGGAAGGCATCCAGCCGCTCTGCGAACGGGAGGCTGAGTTTGGGGCGCCGCAATGGGGCTTCGGGATGTCCACATACGCTTTCCTGTCGTCAGGTCGAATTGTCTGTTCCTACGTCGAGCGCGGCATCTCCCACCTCGCCATCCTCGATGCGGAGACGGGAGAACTGGAGCCCATGGATACGCCGTATTCTTCCATCGGATACGTGAGGGCTGACGCGGAAACGGGTAGCATCTTCTTCCTAGCGGGATCTCCCACCGAGCCATCCTCCGTCGTCAGGCTGGCTCCGGACACTGGCAAGCACGAAGTCCTGCGCCGCTCCAGCGATCTCGACATAGACGAAGGCTATCTCTCCATCCCCGAGCCCATCGAGTTCCCGACCGAAGGTGGCCTGACGGCGCACGCCTTCTTCTACGCGCCGCGCAACCGAGACTACACAGCGCCGGATGGGGAGAAACCGCCGCTGCTCGTAATGAGCCACGGCGGCCCGACCGCCATGACCGGGGCCACGCTCGACTCCGAGATCCAGTACTGGACCACCCGAGGTATCGCCGTCCTGGATGTGAACTATGGCGGCAGCACGGGCTTCGGGCGTGAGTATCGACAGCGGTTGTACGGTGAGTGGGGCGTGGTTGACGTGGACGACTGCGCCAACGGCGCGCTTTATCTCGCGGAGCGCGGCCTCGTGGACGGGGGGCGGCTTGCGATCACTGGCGGCAGCGCTGGCGGATACACGACGCTGTGCGCCCTCACGTTCCGCGACGACTTCGCCGCGGGCGCAAGCCATTTCGGTGTCAGTGACACGGAGACGCTAGCCCGGGAGACCCACAAGTTCGAGTCTCGATATCTGGACCAGTTGATCGGGCCGTACCCAGGCATGGCCGAACTGTACAGGGAGCGTTCGCCAATCCATCACGCGGACAGGCTGTCTTGCCCCGTGATCTTCTTCCAAGGCCTCGAAGACGAGGTGGTCCCCCCGAACCAGGCCGAGACGATGTTCGAAGCTCTGAAAGAGAAGGGCGTTCCCGTAGCCTACCTCCCGTTCGAGGGTGAGCAGCACGGCTTCCGGCTGGCGGAGAACATCAAGCGCGCCCTCGACGGCGAGTTGTATTTCTATTCGCGCGTATTCGGCTTCGAGCCTGCCGACCAGATGGAACCAGTATCCATCGAGAACCTGTGAGAGAAAGGGGCGTTCGAGATGAGTGACTGGGACCAGTGGCGGGAGACGAACCGGGAAAACTGGGACGAGCGCGTCCCCATCCACGTCTCAGGAGAGTTCTACGACGTTGAAGGCTTCAAGGTGGGGGCTGAACGCCTGCGGCCCTTCGAGCTGGATGAGGTCGGCGACGTTTCGGGCAAGGATCTGGTCCATCTCCAGTGCCATTTCGGGGTTGACACCCTGAACTGGGCGCGTCGCGGCGCCAACGTGACCGGGCTAGACTTCTCTGGGCCTGCTGTCCAGGCGGCCACGAAGCTGGCTGGCGAGATGGGCATTGATGCCGACTTCGTGAAATCTGACGTATACGATGCGGTGAACGCGCTGGGCGGACGAGACTTCGACATCGTGTATACGGGGCTGGGAGCCCTGATCTGGCTTCCCGACATCGAACGCTGGGCCAGCGTGGTCTCCGAACTACTGCGCCCAGGTGGATTCCTGTATCTAGCTGAATTCCACCCGTTCACGAACGTATTCGGGGACGACGACCTGACTATGGAGCACAGCTACTTCCACAAAGAAGAGCCGACGGTGTGGGACGAGCCAGGCACATACGCGGACCTGGAGGCCGAAACCGTCCACAACCGCACGTTCGAGTGGACGCACACCATAAGCGACGTTGTGAACGCGGTGATCGGGGCCGACCTCACCATCGAGTTTCTGAACGAACACGACTACACGCTATTCCCGCGCTGGCCGATACTCGAGAAATCAGGCTTCGACACCTACCACCTGCCAGAAGGAACGCCTGATCTGCCGCTTATGTACTCGCTGCGGGCGCGCCGCCCGGCCTAGAACGCCTCAGCCGGTTTTGTTGGCGCTAGCCTGCGCGGGTCTGGGTTTCTTCGCTATGACCCGTTCGAGTTTGGCCTGTATCAGCAGCCGCCTGGTGTAGTTGGGGAGCGTGCAGGTCTGCAGCGTGACCACGTTCTTGCCAGGCAGTGGGTCGAGAACCTTTTTGGCGTGGGGGGAGACAACTTTCCTGTGAAACACCTTGTAGATGTATTTGCGATCCTCGGTGTCCTTGAGGACAACCCTGTTTCCGTTCCTTAGCTTGTTCAGATCGTAGAACACGAGAAAGCTATCGGTGCGCGGGTAGCCGAGCCGGTGTCCGGCGATGTACACGTTGGCCTCATCCTGCCAAGGGAACCCTGTACCCTCGACGTGGAGCGTCCCGTCGTGCAGGGCCGCCTCGTTGGACGCCGGGGCGTTGTAGACGGGGATGTTCCTGACCCGCCTCATCTTCGGCACCGTGAGCGTCATGGTCTCGTCCTTGGGGGCTGAAGCTTCAGCCGCTTTGTCCGCGGTGCGAACGTCCGAGAACACCACCCCCACCGCGCCAAGGATCAGGACCAGCCCGGCGAACGCCAGCGCCCAACGGCCTAGACGCCTCCACGTCCACGACCGGTAATAGACGGTCCTCTCCCCTTCCGTGCGGGTCCACGACCCGAAGCCTCTAGGTCTCACGACACGCTATGATACAACTCCCGCCCAACAAAACAATACAAAATGTTAACAAAAGTTCAATATGTTGCAATCGGTATTGACTCTATCTAGCGGCGGCTGCGGGGGTCCAGGGCGTCGCGGAGGCCGTCGCCGATGAAGTTGATAGAGAGGACGGTGAGGGCGATGGCTATGCCGGGGAAGATGATGGCGTGCTGGCCCGTGACGAAAACACCGAAGCCGCTGCGAAAGGCGTCGGTGAGCATCGCGCCCCACTCTGGCGTGGGAGCGCGGGCCCCGAGGCCCAGGAACGAGAGGTAGGCCACGTCCAGAATGGCGGTCCCAAGGGTAAGGGTGGCCTGCACGATCAGGGGGGCCATGCTGTTCGGGAGCACGCCGGAGAAGATGATCTGGGCGTTGCCCGCGCCCAGGGCTCGTTCGGCCTCGATGTAATCACGCTCCCGGACGGAGATGACTGCGGATCGCACCACCCGTGCAATCTGCGGCACGAAGACAATGCCGATGGCGAGCATCGCGTTAGTCAGGCTCGGCCCGAGGATCGAGACGATGACGATGGCGAGCAGGATGCTCGGGAAGGCCAGTACGATGTCCATAAGCCGCATCAGCAGCGAGTCGGTCCAGCCGCCGAAGTAGCCCGCTAACATCCCGATCAGGGTTCCGACGATCGTAGCGATGCCAACGGCAGCGAGTCCCGCGGTCAGCGAGATCCTGGCGCCGTAAATCACGCGCGAGAGGATGTCCCTCCCTAGTTCGTCCTGACCCATGAGGTGCGCCCTGCTGGGCGGCGCGAACTCGCTGGCGAGGTCCTGCTGGAGCGGGCCGTAGGGCGCGATCAGGGGTGCAAAGATGGCCATCAGGATAAAGATGCCCATGACGGCGGTCCCGAAGAGCGCCAGGCGGTTGCTGAAGAAAACCCGCCGGAAATCTTCCCGGCGGCTACGCGTCTTGACCCCGGAAGGGACCACCGCCTCTTGCTGGATCTGGGCCTCGGCCATGCTAGTACCTTACCCTGGGGTCGAGCACCGCGTAGAGGATATCTACCAGGAGGTTCACCAAAACGAAGAGCAGGGCACCATAAAGGACAACGCCCTGGATCATAGCGTAGTCCCGGCTATTGATAGAGTCGTAGGCGATCTGGCCAATCCCCGGCCACGAGAAAATCGTCTCGGTAACGATCGCGCCGCCCATGAGGAGGCCCACTTGCAACCCGATGACCGTCACGATAGGGAGCATGGCGTTCCTCAGGGCGTGCTTGAAGACCACGCGCCACGGGATGACTCCCTTGGCACGGGCCGTTCGTACGTAGTCCTCGCCCATTACCTCAAGCATACTGCTCCGCGTCGTGCGCGTGATCACGGCCATCGGGATCGTTCCTAGAGCGAGAGCGGGCATGATGAGGTGTGTGAAGCCGTCCCAGAACGCCCCAAAATTGCCTGTGAGGAGCGAATCCACCAGCACGAGCCCTGTAAAAGCCTGAATGGAGGCGCCGCTGCTCAACCGTCCCGGAAACGGCAGCAGCTCCAGCTTCACGCCGAAGATCAAGATCAGAACCATCGCGAGCCAGAAGATCGGCATGCTGATACCCGTGAGCGCGAGGACAGAGGTGATCTTATCTAGAATCGAGTACTGCCTGACCGCGGAGATCACCCCTACCGGCACCCCCACAAGGATCGCGAGGAGCATGGCGGAAGCCGTGAGCTCCAGCGTGGCAGGGAACCGGGCCAGCAGCTCCGTAATCACGGGCCGCCCCGTAACGATGGAATTTCCCAGATCGCCTGTCATGGCGTCCCTGAGAAACACCACGTACTGGACAAGGACGGGCTTGTCGAGCCCCATGTGGGCTCGCAGTAGCTGCACCTGTTCCTGGGTCGCCTGTTGGCCCAGGAGGATCTGCGCCGGGTCGCCTGGGATGGCGCGCACCATGAAGAATACGACGATCGACACCCCCAGAAGCACCGGGACGATCTGCAGTATCCTGCGTCCGATATACTCGATCAAGGTCGGTGCCTCCCGAGGTCTACGCGCCGCCTCCGCTCAGCGTGATGGTGGTGAAAGGCTCCCCTCCAGTCGGGTTTGGTTGGTAGCCCTGCACCTGATCCTGCAAGCCCACAGGTGGCTTGGCATAGGCGATAGGTACCCAAGGGGCATCCTTATTGGTTACCTCCTGCAACCTCATGTAGATATCCTCGCGCTCGTTTTCATCTATGGTAACTCTGCCCTGCTCGATGAGCTTGTCTGCCTCCGGGTTCTTGTAGTAGGCGACGTTAAGGGCATTTTGCGGGGTGGCGGTTGTACTCGAGAGAAGGACGCCGAGGAAGTTGTCGGGATCACCGTTGTCCGCGGTCCACCCGAGCAAGCACATGTCGTGCTCTCCGCTGCCCGTTTCGGTCAGGTAGACGCTCCACTCGCGGGTGACGAGCTTGGCGTTTACGCCGACCTTCTTGAGGTCCTGCTGCATCGCCTGGGCTATGCTCTTGGCGTCCGGCATGTAAGGGCGCGGAATGGGCATGTACCAGAGGTTGGTCTCCAGGTTCTCGGCGCCTGCCTCCTTGAGCAGCTGGCGAGCCTTTTCGGGATCGTAAGGGTAACGCTCTAGGCTCTCGTTGAAGAACGGCGCGGTTGGCGGCTGGTAGGACGTCGCAACCTGCGCGGTATCCCCCAGGGCGAAGTCCACGATCTTGGGCATGTCTATAGCCATGTTTATGGCCTGGCGCACCTTGACGTTGTCAAACGGCTTCTTCTGGAGGTTCATCGCCAGGTAGCCGATCGTGTTCGGCGGCCTGTAGTCTACCTTGAGGCCGGCCTTCTTGACGGCGGCGACGTCGTCAGGGACGAGACCGTCGCTCGCGGTGAGTTGGCCCCCCGTGAGGGCCGCAACCCGGGCGGTGTTGTCCGCATTGGGCCGGATGACGAGCTTGTCGAAATTGGGCTTGCCGCCGTACTGGGAGGCGGGGAGATCCTTGCCCCAGTAGTCGGCGTTCGTCTCCAGATTGATCTCGGTGCCCCGGGTCCAGGAGTCGAACTTGAACGGCCCGGTCCCCACCGGGTTCGTCCAGAAACCCTCGACATCCTTCTTGATAGCTTTGGGGGAGGCCATGCTGAATGCGCTGATTGCTATGTTCGGTATGAACGGGGCCCAGTGCTGGTTGAGGGTGAAGCGGACGGTGTATTCGTCGAGCGCTTCGACCTTCTCTATGATGGAGTCACCGTCGAAACCGCCGAAATAGCTATAGTATGAGAAGTTTGAGGTCCCGCTCCCTCCGCCTTTGTGGTAAGGGTTGTCTGTGAACCGCCAACGCTCGAAGTTGAAGATCACGGCCTCGGCATTGAACTCCGAACCGTCGTGGAACTTGACACCCTCGCGCAGCTTGAAGGTGTACGCGAGGCCGCCGTTCTCAGGCTTGGGCACCTCTGTGGCAAGCGCGGGGATCACCTCGGTTTTCTCGGGCGCGAACCTCAGCAGGGCGTCGAAGATCTGACGGTTTACCTTGGAAGACTCGGAGTCTGTGACGTTTATGGGATCCAGCGCCACAGGTTCTGCACCCTGGCCCCAGGTGAAGACGTTTCCGCCACCCCCGCCTCCGCCAATGGTTTCCCCCCCGCCGCAGCCGGCCACGCCCAACAAGGCCGCCCCCGCGAATCCGGCTCCGCTCAACCTCAAAAACTGACGGCGGTTCATCGTCCCGTTGATCCTGACTTGTGCCAACGTCCTCTCCTTTCATGAATTTGCCCGTTGGTGCCGAATCGAACTATTGTGCCGTAAGTTAACATTTGCCGTCCTAACACGCTACCGGCTTGCCGCATGGGAAACGCACCTCAGAAGAGAGTGCCGCCAGGCTCCTCTCTCCGGCGTAGCCGGTTGGCGGCGTCGTGGGCCTGACGGGTGGTCTCCGGCAGCCGGTACTTGGTACAGCAAGCCAGGACCAACTCCACGGCGCTGTCCAAGTCTATGTTGTTGCCGACGGAGACGAAGACCGGGGATACCCCATCGCGGGTTCGCACGACCTTCCCGATCACCTCCCCATGATGCGTAAGGTCCGATGCGTTGCCCTTCTCCTGACCCGGCTCTTCGAAATCACCGACGAGCCGGCTCTTGGCGCACCCGACGCACGGCGCATCGAGGAAGAGGCCGAGGTGCGAGGCGAGCCCCATTCGGCGCGGATGGGCGAGTCCGTGGGCGTCGAAGATCAACGCGTCCACAGGCGTCTCGGCTTTCCCCAAAGCCTCGGCCACCGGGGGTATTTCCCTGAACGAAAGCAGCCCGGGCACGTAAGGAAATTCCAGCCTGGACTCCGCCCCCTGCACCTCAACCAGCGAGAGGTCTGGAAACGAGAGCACCGCGACCGTGGCGAACGCGAGATCCCCCTTCGTGGAGACATCAGCACCCGCCACGTATTCGACGGATTCGAGATTCAGGGCCGGACCAGCCGTCACCCTGGGCGCAAGCTCATCCTGGAGCCGCCGCGCCCCGGCAGGAGAAAGGTCGAAGTGATGCAGTTCCCTAACCAGCACGGATCTCGGGGGTTTCAGTAAGGAGTTGGGACATACCGCAGATAAAATATCCCGGAAACACCGACCCGACCGACGGGATCTGGAGGGGGAAAAGTTCCCATCGGTCGGGGCCCGGTTTAACCAGCACTATACTCTCCCCCTGTTACGCCCGGCTTCCCTTCGCGTTACATTTCCATTACACAATGGAAACACTTTGATTACAGCCCCGCCTCTAGCGCCGAAACACACGATTTTTCCGCCCCGAAGCCTCTACCTGTACCTATGGTTCATCTTCACGCGGATACAGGTATCTGGCGTTGGCTGGCGCCGATTATGGGCTGGTTCAGGCCACCCTCACGTCCACGGTGTGGTAGCCGGTGGCGCCAGAGGGGTGGGGTGGGGCTTCGTTCTGAGTCTGGGTCTGGCCTTCGCCGTCCGCGGCGCGGACCTGGAGGGTGTGGTCGCCTGGTTTCGCGTGCCAGTCGTAGACGTACTGGCGCCAGGTATCGTCACTGAGTTGGGAGGCGAGGCGGGCTTCGTTCCAGGAGGAGCCGCCATCCGCGGAGACCTCGACCTTGCTGATGCCGCGATGCGGAGCCCAGGCGACACCGCCGATGGGGACAGTACCGGCAGAGACAGTCTCGCCAGCGCCCACCGTATCTATGCGGGACTGGGTTTTGATCGGGCCTTCCTTGCTCCAGGTGCGCTGTATCCAGTAGGCGTCGAAGTTCCAGTTGGTCAGCTCTATCTCGGAGAGCCATTTGGTTGCCGAGACGTAACCGTAGATGCCTGGCACGACGAGCCGCACGGGGTAGCCGTGTTTGATGGGGAGTTCGGAGCCGTTCAGCCCGAAGGCCACCAGCGCCTCGCGGCCATCCAGGGCGAGCTTCGTCTCGAAGCCCGAGGTCCAGCCATCAACGCTGCGCCCCACGAGTTGCCTGGAGGCGCGTGAGATCTTGTCGCGGGTCACGCCTGCTTCGGCTAGCACGTCGGAGAGGAGGACGCCGGTCCAGCGTCCGTTGGAGACCAGGCCGCCGCCTACGGTGTTGGAGACGCACGAGAGCGTGATGTCCGACTCGCGGGTCGGCATCTCCATGAGATCCCTGTACGAAAACTGGACCGGGTTATCGACTGCGCCTTTTACGGAGAGTTTCCAGTCGTTCACGTCCACGCGGGGCGAGGTGAAGGCTGCGTCGATCAGGTAAAAGCTACTTGCCGGGGTTATGAGATCCGGCATCCCAGGCACGTCGAGCGAAGCCGCCGGGTCCGGTTTCGGCAGCGTCTGGTGCTCGACAGCCTGCTGGTTCCCACCGCCGCCTTCGCTTTCACCGGCGTTGTTGCTCTTCTTCGGCTCGGCGGGGAACTTCAGGGGCTTTGGGGTGGATGCGGCCGCAGCGCCGTCCGCCGAGAGAAATCGTCCCAGACCCAGGGCCACGAGCCCGGCCACCAGCGCGCCACCGGCGACCATCAAGAAACCCTGGCGGCCGACTGAAAAGCCGCCTTCCGCGTAAGCCTCCCTGGAGCGCACGTCCATGGTCGGGGGGATGCCGTCCGCTCCGCCGTCTTCCCCGGCTGGCTTCACGGGCTTCGGGCTTCGGAGGCCCGCCGTCCGCAACAGCATCTCAGTGACCGCCGAACCGATAGCCAGGGCTCCGGCTATGATGACCACCGTCGGGGCGGCTGCAACGAACGGTTCCGCGAGAGCGGCGGCCACCGCGACTCCTGCCAGTATGATCACCCCTGCGATAGCGGTCGCCGGAGAGCGAACCGCGATGTTACCGAGGATGGCGGCTACCACGAGGGCGCCCAGGATCATGCACGTCACGAGCACGGGGATGTCCGCCGTGCCGAGGAGTTCGATGCCGCGCGTCACCAGCTCGCCCGGTGTCTTTTCTATGACCTGCTGGGCCAGCGATACGAACACCGAGGGTATCGCCCCGGAGAGGCCGTGCGCCAGCTCCGCCAGCCCGAAGGCCAGCACGGCCCCCGCAACACCGGCTATTCCGGCCCTGGATCTGGCGCCCATGGCATCACTCTCCTTCGCTCTCTTCAAAACCACTCCGAAATCCTGGCACTGAGTCTATTGGCAACCCATGAAAAAAGAATGAACACGGGATTAAGTTTTCAGTAACGAATACGTTCACTGGAAGGACGTTAGATCATGGCCCGGCAGAACCGGAGGGGGCTCGGTGCAGCGTGAAGCGGAAGCGGGCGCCGTGACCCGGCTCGCTCTCGGCGCCGATCTCACCGCCGTGGGCTTCGACCAGGCCGCGGGCTATCGCAAGTCCCAGCCCCGCACCGGAATCTTCACCGCTGGATGACCTGGATCTCTCACCCCGGAAAGAGCGATCAAAGACCCGAGGAAGATCCGCATGTGCGATCCCTTCCCCTGTATCCGAGACCTCGACCCGCGCGATATCTCCAACCGACTCCACCCGGAGATGGATCTCCCCACCGGAAGGCGTGTGCCGCAAAGCGTTGCCGAGGAGGTTGTAGAGTACGCGCTGTAGTCTGGGAGGGCTCGCGAACACCGGATCAACGCCATCGGCGACTTCCCCGACGAGGCTCACGCCCTTGCTCTCGGCCCGCGGCCCGA
>JAABUS010004171.1_pt1 | contig 21453 bp, 20 predicted proteins | sample 5560161 | NCBI WGS metagenome assembly JAABUS01 (sample SAMN10711885, study PRJNA513376) | rock metagenome | isolation source: Antarctica rocks | place: Antarctica: Victoria Land, Trio Nunatak nord | collected 2016-01-04
GACAGATGGGGAAGTACATCGTGCGGCGGCTGGTGACGGCGGTGCCGACCCTGATCGCCATCTCGGTGGTCCTCTTCGGCATCATCTCGCTCGCTCCCGGTGACCCGCTCGCCCAGTTCGCCGCCGATCCGCGCGTGCCCGAGGAGGTCAAGGCGAATATCCGCAAGCAGCTCGGCTTGTCCGACCCCCTGCCCGTCCAGTACGCCAAGTGGGCGAAGTCGATGGTCACCGGCCAGTGGGGCACGAGCTTCCAATCCCGCTCCCCCGTGCGCCAGCTGGTGGCGCAGCGCCTGCCTGCCACCCTCGCCGTCCTCGGCGTCGCCTTCCTCCTCTCGCTGCTGCTCGCCATCCCGATCGGCATCCTCTCGGCGGTCCGGCAGTACTCGGCGTTCGACCAGGGGGCGACGGTCTTCGCCTACCTCGGCAACGCCCTGCCGACCTTCGTCTCGGGCTTGTTCTTCATCATCCTCTTCGGGGTGAAGCTGCGCTGGCTGCCCTTCATCTACCGCTCGAACATCGAGCAGACGGGCCTCGCGGGGGCGTGGGAGCACGCGCGGCAGGCGGCGTTGCCGGTGCTGGTGCTGACGCTCTTCCAGACGGCGGCGCTGATGCGCTACACGCGCGCGGCGATGCTGGAGGCGATCCGGCAGGACTACGTCAGGACGGCGCGGGCGAAGGGGCTGCGGGAGAACCGGGTGCTGACCGGGCACGCGGTGCGCAACGCGCTGATCCCGGTGGTGACGATCGTCGCCTTGCAGATCCCGGGGATCTTCGGTGGGGCGGTGGTGACGGAGCAGATCTTCCGGGTGCCGGGGATGGGGAACCTGCTCATTCAGGCGATCACGAACAAGGACACGCCGGTGATCATGGCGCTGACCTTCATCTTCGCGGTGCTGGTGGTGCTGTGCAACCTGCTGGCGGACGTGGTCTACGGCCTCCTGGACCCGCGCATCAAGTTCAGTTGATGCGGACTGCGGACTGGGGACGCTCATTACTTGTTGCTCGCTACTCGCTACTCGCTACTCGTTACTGATGAAGGAGAGGAATCGATGAGCGCCGCGCCCGCCCGCACGACCCCCGTCCCCGCCGTTCCCGCCGCCGCGATGGTGGATGGCCTCGCGCCGCGACAGCCGCCGCGCTCGCTGTGGAGCGACGCCTGGCGGCAGTTCCGGCGGCACCGGCTGGCGATGGCGGGGACGGTGGTGGTGGCGCTCTTGGTCGGGATGACGCTCTTGGGGCCGGCGCTCTGGCGCACGCCGATCGACACGATCGACTTCGCGGCGAGCAAGGCGGCGCCGTCGGCGGTGCACCCGCTGGGGACGAACGACCTGGGGCAGGACCTGCTGGCGCGGATCATCTGGGGGGGACGGATCAGCCTGGCGGTCGGGCTGTGCGCGACGCTGGTGGCGATCACCGCCGGGGTGGTGATCGGGGCGCTGGCGGGGTTCTTCGGCGGGGCGGTCGATAGCGCGCTGATGCGGGTGACGGACCTCTTCCTGGCGCTGCCGACGCTGCCGCTGCTGCTCCTGGTGGTCTACCTCTTCCGGGACACGATGCGGGCGGCGTTCGGGCCGATCCTCGGGGTGTTTTTGATCATCGTGCTGGTGATCGGGGGGCTGGCGTGGATGCCGACGGCGCGGCTGGTGCGGGCGGAGTTCCTGTCGGTGAAGGAGAAGGAGTTCGTCGAGGCGGCGCGGGCGATGGGGGCGCGGGACGGGGCGATCATCGTCAAGCACATCCTGCCGAACGTGCTCAGTCCGGTGATCGTGGCGGCGTCGCTGGGGGTGGGGGCGGCGATCATCGCGGAGAGCACGCTCTCGTTTCTGGGGATCGGCTTCGAGCCGGACGTGCCGACGTGGGGGCGGCTGCTGGCGGAGTCGCGGGACTTCCTGGACATCGCGTGGTGGATGGCGGCGGGACCGGGGGCGATGATCTTCCTGACGGTCTTGTCGATCAACTTCATCGGCGACGGGCTGCGGGACGCCCTCGACCCCCGCAAGACCCGCTAGCGTCCACGACACGACCACGACCGTCCACCCGACGCGACCCATGACGCGGCATCCCCCTTTGATGCCGCGTCTTCCCTTTCAGATACTTTTCTGACAATTTTCGGACGCCGCATCACAAATTGTCGGACATCCCCGTTTATACAGCTGAATGAACTGCGAGGGATTATTGGCGCATAGCGCCTGTCCGATGCGTCGATTTTGGAAACACGAACGATGGGACACCGATGCAAGATCATTATCGCTCCTCGGATTATGCCATACCGCAACACTGCATGAAGGAAGGCGTCATCGTGGTGGATACGGAACTCGATGGCATCGCGGGCGTCATCTGGGACGTATGGGGGACGCAGGTTCTCGCGCCCCGCGATCACGATGTGATTTATCGCTTGTACCGCCAGGGGAACAACCCGGCGGACGCAACCGCACTGCGGCCTCTGCGTGGTCGGTGCTTCATCTCCGAGCCGCAACGCCCCTACGCCCTCGGCGATACGGTCATGCTCGAAACCCGCGATGGGCAGCGCGTTTTCGGCACGGTGCAGCATATCCGTGAGATGCGCACCGGCAGTGTCTCGCTCATTCTCACCATCGACCATTAAGCTCGACTTTCCCCATTTCAATTGCGGAGTTAGCGCGGGGCCGAGAACCGTTGTCGGCGTGCGGCACGCGCTGAACGCCCGCATACACAAGGTCTACGCTGCCGCGCAAATGGGGAAAGTCGAGCTTGCATTCGTCCTCAGACCTTCGTCCTCCTCTTGACGTGGCGGCGCTTTGGCGGTTCCATAGGGGTATCATCGCAACGGCGCGGTGATGGACGCGCGAGGGTAACCGCCATGCACATGCAAGGGAAACGATTCGTCCTCTGGCTTTTCGGTGTGCTCCTTGTCGTCGCGATCCTCTTCATGGTCGGGGACGCGAAGATTATCCAGCGGAAGGCAGATGTCTGCGGGGGATACTACGACCAGCAGGCGCAGCGCAACTGCTACGCCACCGCGACGATTGGGCCGCCGCCGAATCTGGTGAAGTACCACTGAGCGGGCGGGGTAGTCAGCGGTCGGCAGAGCAACGGCAAGGGCACCATGAAGGGTGCCCCTTTCTGTGCCTGCGATGCGCCGTTCGCTATTGCCTCAGGCGGATGTTCGCGTCCAGCGACTGGAATTTGGCGAGGATGTTCGTGTAGCCGCGCTCGACGTACTGGATACCGCCGATCCGCGACGTACCCGCCGCGACCGCCGCCGCGATCAGGTAACTGAAGCCGGCGCGGAGGTCGGGGATCGTCATATCGGCGGCGCGGAGCGGTGTCGCGCCCTTGACGACGCAACTATGGGGGTGATCCCGCCCCTTAAAGCGGCACGGTTTCTCGCCGAGGCACTGGCGGAAGAGCTGGATTTCCGCGCCCATCCGCACCAGTTCCTCGGTGTAACCGAACCGCTTCTCGTACACCGTCTCGTGCATCACGGAAAGCCCGTCGATCTGCGTCATCAGCATGACGAAGGGCTGCTGCCAGTCGGTCATGAAGCCGGGGTGCACATCGGTCTCCACGAGAATCGGCTTGAGGGGACGACCCGGATGGTAGAAGCGGATGCCGTCCGGCCGGACCTCGAAGCCCGCGCCCATCCGCCGCAGCATGTTCAGGAAGGTGAGCATGTTCGCCTGCTCCGCGCCCTCCACGACGACGTCGCCGCCCGTGATGATGCCCGCGACCGCCCACGACGCCGCCTCGATCCGGTCGTTGATGACGGTATGCTCCGCACCATTAAGTTTCTCCACGCCCTCGACGACGATGGTGCGATCCGTGTCGAGGAAGATGATCGCGCCCATCTTCTGCAGGAGCATCACCTGGTCGATCACCTCCGGCTCGACAGCGGCGTTCTTGATGAGCGTCGTCCCCTTCGCCAGCACCGCCGCGAAGAGGGTGTTCTCCGTCGCACCGACGCTCGGGTACGGCAACTCGATCACCGCGCCCCGTAAGCGATCGGCGGTCGCATAGTATCGCCCATCCTTGAAGTCGATAGTCGCACCGAGTTGTTCGAGCGCCTGGACGTGGAAATCGACGGGGCGCTTGCCGATGTCGTCGCCACCGAGCATCGGGATGACCGCCGTGCCGTAGCGGTGTAGGAGCGGCCCCATCAGCAGGATCGGGATGCGGTTCAGGCCGCTGAATGCGAGCGGCACTTCCGGCGTCCGCACCGTCGGCGTGTGGAGACAGAGGGTGCTTCCCGGCGCGGCATCCCGCTCGAAGGTGAGGCCGACGCTCTTGCAAACGTCCAGCGTGACGGCGATGTCCCCGATTCGCGGGATATTGTGGAGCACGACCGGCTCATCGGTCAGCAGGCTGGCGACGATCTGCTTGGTCGCCGCGTTCTTCGCCCCGCTGACACACACGCGCCCGTGGAGTGGGCGGCCCCCCTCGATTTCGTAGTACGGTGTATCGATCTGTCCGCTCCCTCGCCTTGTCGATCACTGCGGCCGATGCGCTCATCTCGTCGCGCACGGGAACGCGCTGGCGTTCCCCGCCAGCGCGTCTCAGTCTCATCTACTTCTTCGCCGCTGTCCAGCGTCCTTCCATTATGGAAGTCATGCGCCGCGTAAGGAAGATGCTCACGCGGGGGCTTTCGTACCTGACTACCGGCTACTCATTCGTGTACTTCTGGTCAATCGTCATCAGTACCCAGTCATATTCCATGCTGGCAACGGGGGTGCCGCAGAACTGACAGACGGAGATGTTGCCCAGTTCGAGCGGCGCGCCGCAGTTCGGGCAGGCGCGTTCCAGGTAACTCTTGCGCCCGGTCTTCGCGGTGCCGGAGCGGGCGAACGTCCAGTACTCCGTGTACGGGCGCGGGTTGTGCCAGCCGCTGATGTCCTTGCCGGTGCGCGTGTCGATGTAGTAATCGACGGCGGAGGCGTCGATGCGGGCGGTGAGCACGTCGCCGGTGGCATTCTTATCCACATGGACGACGCGCACGCCGCTGAGGACAACGTCTTCCATCACATTGCGCCGGTTCAGCGCGCGATCACCCTCCAACTGCATCTTCAGGCGGTTCGCCTCGCCCTCGCTGAGGAAGGGCAGCGCGGGGGCGAGGTCGCCCTTGACCCATGCCGTGTTGAGGATCGAGTACGCCAGTTGGACGCGATCGACGAAGTGCGACGCATCGAACGCCGGGTCGCGCTGCTTGATGTCGTCCAGCCCCGCCTGAATCTCGGCGTCGGTCTGATTCCACCGCTCGACCTCATCCGCGCGCGTCGGCGGCGGCAGGTCATCGACGAGCACACCCTCGATGGAGTCGCGCTCCGCTTTATTCCTTCGGGAGCGGCTCACGAGCCAGAGGATGAGGCAGATAACGATAACGATGATGATGAGGGTGAGCAGTCCCCCGCCCCCACCACTTCCGCCGCTGACGCCGCTCCCACCACCGCCCCCACCACCGGGGATCACGATGATGCCGCCCCCGCCGCCGCTCCTCCCACTGGAACTGCTGGAGCCGCTGCTGCGCGAGGAGCCGCCGCTGCTGCGTGAAGAACCCCCGCTGGAGCGGCCGACGCTGCTTCTGCTGCCCCCACCGGGGCGCGCCTCCACGAAGAGCGGCGTCGCCATCCAGAGCAGCATGGCAAACAGGAGCGCGGCGCGCATCACGACCTGTCGTTTCCGCATCAAATCCCTCAACGCTTCCACCGTACTGCCAGCCCCTTGCCTCCGCGCTGCCGGACACGACAGCGACACACGTTGCCTTCCTAGTATACATACGAAAATTGTACCGACAACGTTCCGACTCGTGCCTGCGCGGTAGGTGCGTTCTCGCGAAAACTCTCCCCGAGGCCGAGAGAGGAGCCGGAATGAGAAACCCCTCCAGATGCCCTCTGGGCAGTATCCGGAGGGGGAAGGGGGATTTCCGGCGGAAACAAGAGAACGCCGAAGCCCTGGACGGGGCGGGTTTCCTAGAGCGAAACCGCCGCCGCCTCTTCCTCCAGCCACTTCTTCGTGGTATTGAGGAAAAGGACGGCCTCGCGCCCGTCGAAGATGCGGTGATCGAAGGTGATGCCGATCGTCACCATCGAGCGGATAGCGATGCCGCCGTTACGGACAACGGGCTTCTCGATGATCGCATCCACGGAGTAGATGCACGACTCGTTGGGCCGGACCATCGCCATCGTCGTGTGCGAGCCGAAACTGCCGGGGTTCGTCAGCGTCAGCGTGCCGCCCTGGATGTCGTCTAACTTCAGCTTGCCGTCCCGCGCGCGGCTGATCACGTCATGCAACTTCTTGGCGAGGCCGGTGATTGAGTAATCACCCGCGTTGTGGATCACCGGCACCGTCAAGCCCTCGTCGGTGCTGACCGCGATGCCCATGCCGACCTGCCGCATCAGGCGGATGCCCTCGTCCGTCCAGCGGGAGGAGATGATCGGGTACTGCCGGATGGCGGCGAGCGCGCCCATCACAAAGAAGGGGAGGTACGTCAGCGGCGCGCCCTCACGCTGGAGAAACACCTTCTTCTCGGCGTCGCGCCGCGCGACGAGATCAGTGACATCCACCTCGACCCACGACGCGGCCTGCGGGATCGTCTGCGCGGCGCGGGTGAGCGCCTCGGCGGTGCGGCGGCGAATGGCGGTCATCGGGATGAGATCACCTTGCGGGGAGGACGACGCGGAAGACTGAGGGGGCGCAGGAGCGGTCTGTGCCACCGGTACGGGGGCTGCGGGCGCTTCGGTCTGTGCTGGGGTTTCCTCAGCGCTCGGCGCTCGTGACTCGGCGCTCGTCTGGGCTTCGCGGGCCTTCATCATGTCTTCGCGCGTGACGCGGCCACCGGCGCCGGAGCCTTTGAGCGTCGCGGGGTCGATACCGAACTCCATCGCCAGTTTGCGGACGGCGGGGGAGTACATCTTGCGCGCGTCGGACGACTCGGTGTATGTCGCCTTCGCACCGTTGCTGCCGCTATTGCCGTTCGTCGGGGGGGAAACCGTCCGGTCTGGCTCCGCCGCCGCCGCCGTCATCTGCGCCGTGACATTGTCCGTCTCCGGCTCATTCCTGACAGGTTCCGCTACGGGTTCTGTCGATGCCGGTGCTGCGGCTGCGGCTGCGGCGTCCGTCTCGATCCAGAGGAGCGTCGTGCCAACGGGGACGGTCTGCCCGATCTCGACGGCGAACTCGCGCACGACGCCCCTGAACGGCGACGGAATCTCCGCGACGACCTTCTCGGTCTCGATCTCGGTGAGTAGTTGATCCTCGTCGATCGTGTCGCCGATGTTGACCATCCACTGCAACACCGTCCCCTCGACGACGGATTCGCCGAGTTGGGGGAAGGTGACTGGGGACAATCCGGGCCGCGTCATCGTCGCGGCGGTGCCGCTGTGTGCGTCTGCCATGCCGTCTACTCCTTAAAATGCCGCGAGTTCGCGCATCGCGGCGCCGATCTTCGCCGCGTCAACCAGATATGCAGATTCTAGCAGGTGATTGTAGGGCATGGCAGGGGCGTCCGGCGCGCAGAGGCGGCGCACGGGCGCGTCCAACTCCGTGAACGCCTCCTCCGCGATGAACGCCGCGACCTCGCCGCCGAAGCCGTTCGTCTTGCTCGCCTCGTGCACCACGAGGGCGCGGTGCGTTTTCGTCACCGTCGCGAGCACCGCCGCGCGGTCGTACGGCTGCAAGGAACGCAGGTCGAGCACCTCCGCGTCGATGCCGTCGCCCATCGCCGCGTCCGCCGCCTTCACCGCCTCGTGCACCATCGCGCCGTAGGTGATGACGGAGAGCGTCATGCCGGGCCGCGCGACGCGGGCGACGCCGATGGGGATGATCGTGTCGTCGTCCGGCACCGCCTCGCGCAGGGAGCGATAGAGCCGCTTGTGTTCGAGGAAGACGACCGGGTTCGGATCGCGGATCGCCGCCTTGAGCAGCCCCTTCGCGTCGGCGGGCGTGGAGGGCATCACGACCTTCAACCCCGGCATGACGAAGAGATTCTCCGGCGACTGCGAGTGGTAGAACCCGCCGTGGACGCCGCCGCCAATCGGCGTGCGCACGACCATCGGCAGGCGCACGTCACCATTCGTGCGGTAGTGCATCTTCGCCATCTCGCTGAACATCTGATCCAGCGCGGACATGATGAAATCGACGAACTGAATCTCGATCACCGGCACCATGCCGAGCATCGCCGCGCCGATACCGAAGCCGGTGAAGCCGCTCTCGGCAATTGGCGTGTCGAGCACGCGCGCCGTGCCGAACCGCTCGATCAGCCCCTTCGTCGCGCCGAAGACGCCGCCGCGCGGCCCGACATCCTCGCCGAGGATGAAGACGCGCGGGTCGCGCTCCATCTCCTCCGCGAGCGCCTGATTGATCGCCTCGACCATCGTCGCGCCGGTGCGGGCGGCGTTCTCGGAGGCGTCGGTCGGTGGAGAGAAGAGACCGTGCGTCGCGGGCGCGTGGCTGTGGTAGATGTCCGCCGCTATGCCGTGGCGCGGCGCGACGACCTCGGCATCCTTCGCGCGGTGATCGGATCGGGTGGACACGGCCATCAGATTCCCTCCTCGACGAGTGCGTAGACGCGATCCGTGACGGTCGCGGGGTCGGGGTCGGGCGCGGCCTGCGCCGCCGTCACCGCCGCCGCGATCTCCGCGCGGATGCCGGCGCGCATCTCCGCGACGCCGCCCTCGGAGACGAGGCCGCGCTCCCGCACGTACGCGAGGATGCGCCGGAGCGGGTCGCGCTCCTCGGCGCGCTGCACCTCCTCGCGGCTGCGATAGGTCATGTCGTTGTCGTCGCTCGTGTGGGGCAGCAGGCGGTACATCTTCGCCTCGATCAGCGTCGGCCCGTCCCCCGCGATTGCCCGTTCCCGCGCCTCCCGCGCCACGGCGTAGACTGCGAAGGGGTCCGTCCCATCGACCATCACGCCGGGAAAGCCGAACGCCGCCGCGCGATCCGCCACATTCGGCACGGGGGACTGCTTGTGCATCGGGACGGAGATGGCGTACTCGTTGTTCTCGCAGACGAAGAGGACGGGCAGTTTGTGCAGCGCAGCGAGCGAGCACGCCTCGTAGAAATCGCCCTTGCTGCTCGTCCCCTCACCGAAGCACGTCACCGTGACGGCGTCCGTCTTCCCCTGCAAGCGGAGGGCGTACGCCCCGCCGACGGCGTGCGGAATCTGCGTGCCGAGCGGCGCGGAGATCGAGGCGATGTGCCGCTCCTGCGAGCCGAAGTGGTGCGTCATCTGCCGCCCGCCGCTGATGACGTCCGTCCCCTTCGCGAAGAACATCAGGAACAACTCGTCCGTCGTGAAGCCGAACCACTGCGCGAGCGCGAGGTCGCGGTAATGGGGGAAGAGCCAGTCCCTGGTGGGATCGAGCACCCACGCGACGCCGACCTGCGCCGCCTCCTGCCCCTTGCATGGAACGACAAAGGGCACTTTCCCCTGCCGGTTCAGCGCCCACATCCGCTCGTCAATTTCGCGCGTGCGGAGGATCAGTGCAAACATATGGATCGCGTCGTCGTCGGTGAGTCCGACGCTTCGATGGTCGGTCAGCGACGCGATGGCAGTGAGGCTGGCCATGAACCTGCTCCTTTGCCGATACCGAGGGTCATGCGTACATGCGCATAGTACCATACGGTGAACGCAGTTGCAGCAATGTGGAGAGATTTCACCGGCGTACTGCTGCCGCGTCCTTCCGCAAAGTGGCTGCCATCCCAATCCCACGCGGTATGCTACCGTTGCATCGTGGGACGCGAATTGTCGAAACCACCGTGGCGGTGGACGAGGAGATACGGGAAGGCAATGGCCGGGGGAGGACGCGCGTGACCTCATCGCCGCATCGCCTGTCGCTCGAACGGATCGAGCAGGCCGCACGCATCATCGACCCGGTGTTCCTGCACTCGCCGCAGTTCGTGTGCGAACCGCTCGGGGATGAATTGGGCGTGCGGCTCGTGCTGAAGATCGAGACGCTCAACCCGCTCCGTTCGTTCAAGGGGCGGGGCGCGGACTATTGCATCTCGCAGCTCCCCGCCGATGCGCGCCTCGTCTGTGCCAGTGCGGGGAATTTCGGCCAGGCGATGGCATACGCCTGCCGCAAACGCGGCCTCGCGCTGACGGTCTACGCGAGCGTCAACGCGAACCCGTTCAAGGTCGAACGGATGCGTGCGCTCGGCGCGAATGTCGTGCTGCACGGCGAGGATTTCGATGCCGCCAAGATCGAAGCCAGGCGTTTCGCGTCGCAATCCAGTGCGCGCATGATCGAGGATAGCCTCGATCCCGCCACCGGGGAGGGGGCGGGCACGATCGGGCTTGAACTCCTCACGTTTCCCGAGCATATCGACACGCTGCTCGTGCCGCTCGGCAACGGCGCGATGCTGGCGGGGATCGCCCGCGTCATGAAAGCCCGCAGCCCAGGGACACGGATCATCGCTGTGCAGGCTGCCGGAGCGCCCGCGATGGTTGAATCGTGGCGTGCGGGGCGGGTGATCGTCCACGAACGGATGCAGACCATCGCCGACGGCATCGGGGTGCGCGTGCCGGTCCCGGAGGCGCTCGCGGACCTGCGTGATCTCGTGGACGATGCGCTCCTCGTGCGCGACGAGACGATTATCCGGGGAATGCGCCTGATCCACCGCCACGCCGGGGTGGTGGCGGAGCCGTCCGGGGCGGTCGGCGTCGCCGCGATGCTCGAGCATCCCGCACTCTTCCGCGACCGGCTCGTTGGTACGATTGTCTGCGGTGGCAATCTGACGGTGGAACAGATGCACGAGTGGCTGTGAACCACCCCGCTCCGTAACAAACGCCCTGATCAGTAATGGAACTCGGCGTAGACGACCTCGCCGGGGATCGCGCGGACGGTCAGCGACTCGCCGTTGAGCAAGGCGGGGACGGCGCGTTCCGGCCCGCTGATCGGCGCCTTGAACGAGGCGTCGGTCGGCACGCCCTCCTTGACGCCGGGGACGGGCGCGCCGTCGAGCGAATGCTTGTCCCGCCCGGTGGCGACGTAGCCGCGCGGACGGGTGAAGATGACCAACCCCTGATCCGGCAGCGGCGCGTCCTCGAACAGGCGCATCGAGACGACTGAGGACGACCGTGGGAAGGGCGACCGGAAGAAGTGGCGCACCAGCCCGCCCGGCTGCTGCACGACGAACTCGTACTGCGCGGTCGGCTGCCCGGTGAATGGCCCCCACGCGCCGTCCGTGCCCGTCATCCCCTGATATACGGGCGCGCCACGACGCGCGCCGGTAGCGCGGTCGGTCTCGAAGACGGCAACGGCAACGCCCGCGACGCCGAGGTTCGTCGGCACCTTATTCTCGTAGCCCGTGATGAGGCCGGAGAGGCGGACGCTCGGCTCCGGCGCGATCTCCGGCGTGCCCGCGCGCCCGGTGACGAACCGGAACATCTCGACGAAGGCGCGCGGCCCGAACGCCGTCTCGTGGTGGTCGATCCCTTCGAGCACGACGTTCGTCGCGCCCTGAAGCGCCGGGGCGTCATAGCTGATGTTCGACGGTGCGCCCGACGCCAGCGTGGGCTGGGCGAATTTGTCGAACTTGTCGCTGCGGATCGTCATGAAGGCGATACCGGGGACGACCTCGCTTCCCGCGTTGAGCGCCTGCATGAAGCGGCTCGCGCCGTTGAACTCGCTGTTGCTCCCCGGCGTGTTGAAGACGCCGTGGTTGACGCCACCGCCGAGCACGACGTGGCTGACCTTCGCCGCGCCGCCATTCTTGACGAAGTTGCGGATCGAGTTCGCGCCGCGCGAGTTGCCGATCAGGATTACCTGCGGCGCGCCCGTCTGCGCGAGCACCGCATCGACCCGCGCCGTGAGTTGGGTGCGCTGCTCGTCCGTGCCGGAGCGGCCCGGTTGCGGGATCGTGTCGTCGTCCCGCCCGGTCGGATACGGGTAGTCGATCGTGAAGAGCCGCTCGCGCGGGTAGCCGTTCGACTCGAACCGCCAGAGCGTCGTGATCCAGAGCGCCGAGGAATCGCCGTTGCCGTGCACGAACAAGATCGGTGTCGGTGCGCTCGCGGGACTCGCCGTTGCCGCGATGCGCGATGACGTCGCCGATGTAGCAACGGTCGCGGCAGCCGATGGAGCAGCCGATGTGGGGGATGCGGCGGCGGTGGCGCTCGCCGGGGGTGGCACGGTCTGGGGCACGGTTGGCGGCACGCTCGTGGGCGTCGAACCACCGCACGCGGCGAGGAGCGGGGGCGCCACCATCCCGGACAGCCCAGCCATCGCCCCGCGCCTCACCAGTGCGCGCCGTGATATGCGGGTATCCATTCCATCGTGTGCGTGCATGATGCGTTTCCCCTTTCCCGTGCGGTGCGGGCGCTTTGTTGATAGCATTGCTTCGTTGATTGTCGCATATCTTCTTGTGCGCCCGCCTGATGTGACGATTGGCCCTTCGTGTACAATGCAGCGAACAGGGCTATGCGTGAAGAAGCATATCGAGGGGAGCAACCGATGGCAGGGGAACCGGCGATGCGTTTTGTGCGGTACGCAGATGGGGGGACGGCGCGCTATGGCGTGCTCGATGGTGATACCGTCCACAGCGCGACGGGCGACCCGTTCAGTGGGGGGCTGACGGCGGGCGCGGCGGTCGGCGCGTTGGGGAGCATGACGCTCCTGCCGCCGGTGCAGCCGGGGAAGATCGTCGCCATCGGCCTGAACTACCAGAGCCACATCACGGCGGACGCGCCGGGCGTCGAGAAGCCGAAGGCGCCGATCTCGTTTCTCAAGCCGCAAACATCGCTGATCGGTAGCGGCGCAGCGATCCACCTGCCGCCGGAGATGCAGAACGTCGAGTACGAGGCGGAAGTCGGCTTCGTCATCGGCAGGCGCGCCCGGTACGTCAAAGAAGCGGATGCGTACGACTACATCCTCGGCCTGACCTGCGCGAACGATGTCTCCGCGCGGGACGTGCAATTCTCGGACAATCAGTGGATGCGCGCGAAGGGGTTCGACACCTTCACGCCGCTTGGCCCGTGTGTTGCGATGGGCTTACGTGCGGAAGGATTGCAACTGACGGGCGCGCTCAATGGCGCGGTGCGTCAGGAGGCGAGCACGGACGATCTGATCTTCTCCGTGCCGTTCCTCGTGCAATTCCTTTCCCGCTTCATGACCCTCGAACCGGGCGATGTGGTGATCACCGGCACCCCGGCAGGCGTCGGCAAACTCGCCCCCGGCGACACCTACGCGATCACCCTTGAAGGCGTCGGAACGCTGACGAACCCGTGCGTCGCGGAAGATTATCGAGTAACGAGTAGTGAGTAGTGAGTAGTGAGTAGCGAGTAACGAGGAATAGTGGCGAGCAATCTCGTTACTCGTTACTCCTCGGAGGGCGCGTGCAATCGGAGTGGGCCGACGACGGGGGCGATTCGCTCGGCGGGTTTGATCTCGGTGGGGCGTGGGACTCGGTGCTCGCCACCGAGGGGTTCGTCGTGGGCATCGAGGTCTCCGGGCGCGGCCAGCGGGTGGCGGTGGCGAACCTGCGCGGCGAGATCGTCGAGCGGACGCCGCTCGAGGGTGACGCCTCGCTCTCGGCGGACGACCTCCGGCTCCGGCTCCGCACCCTCGTGCGGGAGACCCTCGCGAAGGCGAGCATTCCCACCGACCGCGTCGTGCGGATCGGCATCGCCTTCGGGGGGCCGGTGGACGCGGGGCGCGGCGTGATCCTCTACTCGCCGCGCACGCCGGGGTATGACAACCTCCCCATCGCCGCCGTGCTCGAAAACGACCTGAAAGTGCCGACGTTCCTCGACAACGACGCGCGTGCCGCCGCCCTCGGCGAGGCGATCTTCGGCGCGGGGCGGGGGGAGGAGCATATCATCTATGTCCATCTCGGCACGGGCGTCGGCGGCGGGATCATCCTCAACGGGCAGTTGCAGCAGGGCGTGACGACGACGGCGGGCGAGATCGGCAACGTGATCGTCAACCCGGACGCGCCCGGTGGCGGCGGGCGACCGGGGCGGTTGGAGGCGTACGCATCGGCGCGGGCGATCACGCAGCGCGCGCGGGAGCGGGCAACCGCAGCGGGGGGCGAGAGCGTCCTGCTCGGATCGGAGACGCTGACACCGAAGCGTGTCTTCGAGGCCGCACGCGATGGGGATGCTGCGGCGCAGGCGACGGTAGACGAGTCCGTGCGGATGCTCGGCCTCGCCCTGGCGAACCTCGTGACGACGCTCAATCCGGGCGTGATCATCGTCGGTGGGCAGGTCGCGGAAGCGGGGCCGCTTCTCTTCGAGCCGCTGCGCTCCACCATCCGCCAGTACGCGATGGATGTCCCCGGTCGCGCCGTCCGCATTGCCCCCGCCGAACTGAAGGCGGATGCCCCCCTCGTCGGCGCGGTCGCGATGGCCCTGCAAAGCCTCAATCGATAAGGCAATACATTGAACCGCGAAGGCGCGAAGGACGCGAAGGGACGCAAAGAAGAAGAATAAGTTTCAGACTCCTTCTTCTCATCCCCTCTTCGCGCCCTTCGCGCCTTCGCGGTTCAAAGAATCAGACGAGGTGCGGCGGTGGAGATAACGGTGGCGCTCGATTGCACGGGTGGCGACGAGGGTGAAGCGCCGAATGTGGCAGGGGCGGTGCAGGCGGCGAGAGACTTCGGCATCGCAGTCGCGCTCGTCGGGAAGCCGGAGCGGATTCGCGCCGAACTGGCGAAGCACGCGACGGACGGGCTGAACCTCCCGGTCATCGAGGCGCAGGACGAAGTGGAGATGGAGGAGCACCCGGCGCAGGCCGTCCGCCGCAAGCCGCAGGCGTCGATCAATGTCGCGATGAAGGCGGTGAAGGCGAGCGAGGCGGGCGCGATGGTCTCCGCCGGCAACAGCGGCGCGACGATGGTCTCCGCGCTCTTCAACCTCGGTCGCATCGACGGCATCGACCGCCCGGCCATCGGCGCGATCATGCCGACACTCGCGAGCGACCTCCTGCTGATCGACGCGGGCGCGAACACGGAGGTGACGCCCGCATACCTCGTGCAGTTCGCGCAGATGGGCAGCATCTACATGCGCACGGTGCGCGGCGTCACGCGGCCCCGCATCGGCCTCCTCTCGTCCGGCGAGGAGGAGAGCAAGGGGACGAAGATCGTCCAGGAGGCGCACCAACTTCTCAAGATGACAGCAGACATTCACTTCGTCGGCAATGTCGAGGGGAAGGACCTTCCGAAGGGCGCGTGCGATGTCTGCGTGACGGACGGCTTTACCGGCAACGTCGCGCTGAAGACGGCGGAGGGGACGGCGGCGTTCATGGGGGCGATCCTGCGGCGGGAGATGACGAAGAGCCTGCCGCGCAAAGTCTTCGCGGCGATGTTGCGTCCCGCCTTCCGCGCGATGCGCGACGAACTCGACCCCTCGCGCGAGGGCGGCGCGCTCCTGTTCGGCGTCGATGGCGTCGCTGTCATCGCGCACGGTCACTCCGATGCCCGCGCCATCCGCAACGCCATCCGCGTCGCGAAGGAGTGCGTCGAAGGTAAGGCGGTCGAGGCGATCCGGGCGTTGAGTGCGGGAAGCGAGGTGAAGCATTGAGAAACCATAAGCCAGAAATCAGAAATCAGAAGAAGGCCGCGTTTCCATCTGGTTTCTGGTTTCTGGCTTCTCCACCGAGGGGTAGACCATGATGTTCACCGATGAAATCCGCGCCCTGCTCGATCTGCCGCGTGTCGGGACGCTGGCGACGATCAACCCGGATGGGATGCCGCTGCTCACGCCCGTCTGGTACGCGCGGGATGGGGACGAACTCTGGCTCGTGATCGGGCCGAGCAGCCCGAAAGCGCGCAACATGCGCCGCGATCCGCGCGTCACGTTCGTGGTGATGGATGCGAGCGGGTACACGTATGTCACGGTGCGGGGCCAGGCCCGCCTCGCATCGCAACCCAACATGGAACGGACGCGCGCAATGGCCAACCGGTATCTCGGGGAAGAAGCGGGGGGCCGGTTCGTGGAGCGCAACTACATCAAGGAAGAGATCGTCTGCCGGATTGTGCCCGAGCATGTGCGGCTGCGTCGGGCCGAATGACCGCCATGATTCTCGCGTGGGCGACGGCTCAGCGGTAGAGGTAGAGCGCGGTGAGGCGCGAGTATCGCCAGCGTTGCGCGCAGACACCCCATACGTGAACGCCCCGCTTGAGCAGGGCGAACAGTCCACGCAACACTTTTGGCCCGTGCGGATTCTCCGCCTTCACCCGCCTGCGTTCCTGCGCCTCGACATGCGCGATCAGCGCGTCAACCTTGCCGACATCATCGACAAGGCGCTTCAGCGACTGATCGAGGTAGCACTGGAGATGCGTCGCCTCCGGCAAGTCCTTCGTCTTGCGGTGCAACTGGGATGCGGCGAGCACGGCAACCGTGAGGTGGGTCCGCATATCAATCAATTCCGCATGTTCGATCTCTGTGGGCGCTTGACCATCGTTGTTCATCGTACCCCTCGCAGTCGCGTGCGCGACATTTCATGAGGTTGACTAATGCAAGAGCCTTGCCACTGATTTTCCCCGTTGGAACGAGGGAAAACATCGTGGGCGCACGAACGAGCATTCGATGGTACGAGGGCGTGAAACGCCGTGTGGAACGCGGCATATTCAGGCTGCTACGCACGGTACGTCTCTTGCAGCGCGGTTATGACAAGTGGTGCGGGTATTGCCAGAAGGAAACGAGGCAGCGATGGGCATGGAAGTTCGCGTCGGGCCGTCGGTGGTCACGATCAATCAGAGCAGCACCTTCCTCGTCACGCGGGAGGATGGCACAATCGAGGCGGGCGGGGAATTGGGGCTGTTCGCCCAGGATACGCGCTTCCTCAGTCACTATGAACTCGGCATCAACCGCACGCCGTGGACACTACTCAATGGCGGCGCAATCGATTACTCTGCCGCCCGCTGGCACTACACCAATCCGGCGGTCGAGACCGAGGCGGGTGCGCTCCCCGCGCGGGCCGTCGGGATGCTGGTCGAGCGCGAGATCGGTCACGGCGTTTGCGAGGAGATCACGATTACCAACTACACGCTCGCACCCGTCGCGTTCCAGTTGGAGATCATCGTGCGCTCCGATTTCGCGGATATTTTCGACGTGCGCGGGCACAAACTGGTCGATCGCGGCATCATCTGCTCCCACTGGAACGATCGCCGCTGCGCCCTGCTGGCGACGTATCACCACGGGGATTTCCACCGCCGCTTCCTGTATCGCCTGCACGACACGACGAGCGAGCCGCGCTTCTCCAATGGTCGCATCCTCTTCGATGTGGCGCTGGAACCGCAGGCGACGTGGCACGCGGGCGCGGATCACGTCCCAATCTTCGGGGGCGATGTGCAGGACCCGGTCAACGACCTTGAGCAGCCCGTGGGCGTGAGCGCGCACATGCGCGCGATGCAGGAGCGGTGGAAGGTCGTGACGACGCGCTGCGAGAGCGACGATGTGCACTTCAACCGCTCGTTCGCCCAGTCCATCGACGACATGGGGGCGCTGCGCATCTACGATCAGGACTTCTCGGAGGATGTCTGGCTGCCGGCGGCGGGCGTGCCGTGGTACGTGACGATCTTCGGGCGGGACAGTCTGATCGCCTCCCTGCAAACAATGATGATCCATCACCCCTTCGCGCTCGGCGCGTTGCAGCGGCTCGCGGAGGATCAATCGACGGCGATGGACGACTGGCGCGACGCCGAGCCGGGGAAGATTCTGCACGAGATCCGCTTCGGCGAGCTGGCGCACTTCCACAAAATCCCGCACACGCCCTACTACGGCACCGCCGACGCGACCCCGCTCTACCTCATCACGCTCCACGAGGCGTACCGCTGGACGGGCAACACCGGGTTGATCGACCGGTACCGTGCTGTCGCGGAGAAGTGCCTCCAGTGGATCGACCGGTACGGCGATCTCGACGGCGACGGCTTTCAGGAGTACAAGACGCGCTCCTCGCTCGGTTACCACAACATGTCGTGGAAGGACGCGAGCAACGCTCTCGTCTGGCCGGACGGCTCGCAGGTCGATCTGCCCATCGGCACCTGCGAGTTGCAGGGCTATGCGTACGACGCGAAACGACGGATGGCGGAACTCTACGACGCGATCGGTGAAGCCGAGCGTGCCGAGCAGTTGCGCGCGGAGGCCGGGACGCTCAAACGGCGGTTCAACGAGGTCTTCTGGATGGAGGACGAGGGGACGTACGGCTTCGCGCTCGGCGGCCCGGACAAGCGGCTCGTCCGCACCGTCGCGTCGAACGCGGGGCATTGCCTGTGGAGCGGCATCGTCCCGCCGGAGCGCGCCGAACGGGTGATCGCCCGCCTCCTCAACCCGGACATGTTCAGCGGCTGGGGCATCCGCACGTTGAGCGACCGCAACCCCGCGTTCAACCCCTTCGACTACCAACTCGGCTCCGTCTGGCCGCACGACAACGCGATCATCGCGGCGGGGATGCGGCGGTACGGCGCGACGGAGGCGACCAACCGGGTCGCGAAGGCGATTCTTGACGCGCAGGCGGGCTTCGACCGCTACCGGCTGCCGGAATTATTCGCCGGGTTGCAACGCGAGGAGACGAGTTTCCCGGTCCAGTACATCGGCGCGAACATCCCGCAGGCGTGGGCTGCGGGCGCAATCTTCATGCTCCTGCGGGCGATCCTCGGTATCGAGGCGGATGCGCCCCACGGTCGTCTCGTTGTCGCCCCGGCGCTCCCCGACTGGCTGCCGCGCCTCAATCTGGAGAACCTTCGCGTCGGGGACGCGCGCCTCCATCTCCGCTTCTGGCGCGAGGGGGACGTCTCCCGCTGGGAACTGATCGACCAGCGGGGCACGCAGACAATTGAAGTGATCGACGGGCGCGCGAACGCCTGACATGCGGCCGGAACCCCGGCCTACCGGCGCAGCAAAAAGGGCGCCCACAAGGGGCGCCCCTCCCATTCTGGCTACTGGCTACTGATCCTTACAGCAGTTTGCAGGAAGGTTACAGCACCCGTTGGCGCAATGCGGCAACCTCTCTGTAACCCGCTCTAGTAACCCGACGCGCGCCGCTTCTGGAAGCAGTCGCGGCAGTAGACCGGTCGGTCTCCGCGAGGCTGGAAGGGAACCTGCGTCGTCTGCCCGCAGTCGGCACAGACGGCCTCAAACATCTGGCGCGGCGGGCGGTCGGTGTAACCACCACCGCCACCACCGCTGTAGCCTCCGCCACCGCTACCGCCGTAGCCGCCATCGCTCTCGTTGCCGTAGCTGCTGCGGGTGCTGTAGCCGCCGCCACCGCCCTGCGACGCCTTACGCGCCGAGCGACAGCTCGCGCAGCGGGTCGGCGGATTCAGCAGCCCGCGGCTCTGATAGAACTCCTGCTCGCCCGCAGTCCATGTGAACTGTTCGCCGCAATCGCGGCATGTCAAAACCTTGTCCGTGAAACTCACCGGAACCTCCTTGATGGCCCCCGGCCATCAAACAAAACCAACGACCGCCTGTGGAGAGGTTCGGTGCGTACCGGCAAGGATTCGACGGACAAGAACAGTGACCCTGCGAACTCGAGCGCAGCCAGGCAAACCTTCAATCTGCTCCACGACCACATCATAGCGACTTCCGCACCATTTCGCAACCCGTATTGTTAGGAGGCGACCGGGAAGCAAGGAAGGGCGAGAGATGGCGATGCGGCGGGGCGCCTGTGCCGCATTGGCGATGCAGTGCGGCCCGCCCTTTCGCGCCTTGACACGGCGTTACGGCGGGTGCCACAATCCGCCGCGTAACCCGCCCCGCACCGTGCATCGTGAAGGAGCGCCGCCATGTCTGATGCCCCGTTTCGCATCACGATGCACCCGCACCTCGGCCCGCTTCCGGCGGGGGAAACCGTGCCCATCACCGTTGACGGCGAGCCGATGGACGCACGGGCGGGCGAGCCGGTTGCGGCGACGCTCCTCGCGCACCGGCGAGCCGCGCGGCGTCTTCTGCGCGGTTGGCGTGTGCGCGGACTGCTCCATGCAGATCGACGGCGTCCCCGGTGTCCGCGCCTGCGCCGCGCCGGTGCGCGCGGGGATGCGCGTGCACACGCAACGGGGCATCGGCGTCTGGGACGCGGGCGAGGGCGCATGACCGTGCGCGCGGCGATGGACGCAGAGTTGGCGATTGTCGGCGGCGGCCCCGCCGGTCTCGCGGCGGCGATTGAGGCGGCGCGGCGCGGCGTGCGGGTGACGCTCGTCGATGTCGGCGACGGCCCCGGTGGCGCGCTCGCGCTCCAGACCCATGCATACCAGGGAACCGGGATGCGCGGCATCGGACTCGGCGCGCTCCTCGGCCAGACGGCGATCGCTGCCGGGGCCGCGCTCCTGCCGCGCACCCTCGCGTGGGGCATGTTCGAGGACCACACCCTCGGCCTCGCGGTTAACCACGGCACGGACGATGAGCGGAGCGGCCTGCTCCACGCGGCGGTCATCCTCATCGCGACGGGCGCGGTGGATCGCCCCGGCGTCTTCCCCGGCGCGACCCTCCCCGGCGTCGTCACCGCGACGGCGGCGACGGTCATGCTCCACCGCTGGCGCGTCCGGCCCGGCACCGCCGCCCTCGTCGTCGGTGACGACCCGATCACCCCGTGCATCGCGCAGTATTGCGCGGACGGTGGCATGACCATCAGCGTCACACCAACGGGCGATGGCCTACGCGCGATGGCCGGGCCGGATGGCACACTCGCGCGCGTGGAGCAGCACGACCCTGACGGCGCGGTGGTCGATGCGTGGGATGTCGATGCGCTTGTCCTCGCGGAGGGGATGCAACCCGCCAACGAACTCGCCCGGATGGTCGAGTGCGCGACGGTCTGGAGCGCGCCGCTCGGTGGCCCCGTGCCGCTGCGCGACGCCGCGCTGCGAACGTCCGTTCCCGGCGTCTCCATCGTGGGGGATGCCGCCGGCGTGGGCGATGTGGGTAGCGCGATCTTCCAGGGCCGCATCGCAGCGGCGGCGATTGCCGACACGCTCGGGAAAAAGAAGCGGGGGTTCGATGCGTTCCCCATCACGCTCGCGGCGGGGTCGTTCCGCCCGATGAACGCGGATGTCTGGCGCGATACACGATTGATGGAGATGCTGCGATGACGGAGGCCGCGCGGATGATTCTCTGCCGCTGTGAGGACGTGCCGGTCGCGGAAGTTGATGCGGCCATCGGTGAGGGCGCGCGGACGCTGAACGACGTGAAGCGGCGAACCCGCGCCGGGATGGGCATGTGCCAGGGGCGGTGGTGCGCGCACGCTGTCGCCGCGCGCGTCGCGGAACGGACGGGGCAACCGCTCGCCGCCCTCGCGCCGATGACCGCCCGCCCGCCGGTGCAGCCAGTGACGCTCGGCGTGCTGGCCGACATGGGGGATGCGTAAGCCGTGGGTCTCGGTGAAATCCTCGGCCTCGTCGCCGCGATGATCTGGGCAACGTCTAATACTGATTTAGGATGAGGCATTGGCATAGAGCCAGCGCTGGTTGGTGAGCGACTTGACTCGTTCCGTGTCGTTCGCCAACCCGTTCAGTGCCTCACACAACACCTCGTCCAACTGCGCG
>JAABUS010004172.1_pt1 | contig 21453 bp, 15 predicted proteins | sample 5560161 | NCBI WGS metagenome assembly JAABUS01 (sample SAMN10711885, study PRJNA513376) | rock metagenome | isolation source: Antarctica rocks | place: Antarctica: Victoria Land, Trio Nunatak nord | collected 2016-01-04
CTGACCGACCGGCTCGGCGCGGTCGAGGGCCGAGTGGGCACGGCGGAGAAGCAGGATGCCGCCAGCTTCCAAGGGCTGACCGACCGGCTCGGCACGGTTGAGGGCCAGGTCGCCGCGGCGGACAAGCAGGATGCTACCAGTTTCCAGGGGCTGACTGACCGGCTCGGCACGGTCGAAGGCCGGGTGGCCGCGGTGGAAAAGCAGGGCAGCGCCGTCGCCGGGCAGCTCGGCGGGGTGGCGGAGCGGGCGCAGCGCATCTCGCGCACCCAGGTCGCCGCCGCAGCGCTGGAGGCCGGGCAGAAGCTGGGTGAGATCCCCGGCGCACCGCCAGCGCTGGCCCGCTTCGCCTTTAACGCGCCGCCGACCGAGGCCGGGCTGCGCCTGTCCTTCAACAACGCCGCAGAGGCGGCGCAGAACGCAAGCCAGCCCGGCGCCATGGAGGGCCAGCCCTTTGCGTCCCGGCTCTGGACCCGCGCACAGCAATCGTTGTCAGTGCGCCAGGGCGACCGCGTGGTGCTGGGCGACCCGGTGGCCGGCCTGCTGGCCCATGCGCGGCAGGCGCTGGAGGCTGGGGATCTTTCCGGCGCGGTGTCCACGCTGGACGGGCTGACCGGCCCAGCGGCGGCGGCGATGGCGGGTTGGGTCAGCCAAGCCCGCGCGCTGCTTGACGCCCGGTCTGCGCTCGCCACCATGGCGGCCCGCGGCTGATGCGCGCCGTTCTCGGACTGACCGTCCTTGCGGCGGCGGCGATTGCGCTGGCGTGGTGGGTGGCCGGGCTGCCCGGCACGGTGTCGGCGACCATCGGCGACACGACGCTTTCGACCTCGAGCCCGGTCGCCTTGGTGCTGCTCGCCCTGCTGTTCCTGGTGCTGTACTTTGCGGTGCGGGCCTTGGCGGCGCTCACGCGCGTGCCGCGCGCTGCACGACGCAGCCGGATGCGACGCAACCGAATACGCGGCAATCATGCGGTGACGCGCGCCTTGGTGGCGCTGGCTGCCAGCGACCCCGACGCCGCGCAGCGCGAAGCCGGGCGCAGCCGACGCCTGCTGGGCGACACGCCGCTGACCCTGCTGCTGACGGCCCAGGCGGATCGCCAGGCCGGGCAGGAGGACGCCGCCGCCGCCACGTTCCGGCAGCTCGCCGGGCGCAAGGATGCGGCCTTCCTGGGGCTGCGCGGCCTGATGCGTCAGGCGACGGCGCGAGAAGACTGGGCCGGGGCCGAGGAATTGGCGCGCCAGGCCGAGGCGGTGCGGCCCGGCGCGCGCTGGCTGCAGGAGGAACGCCGGACCTTGGCGCTGCGCACGGGCAACTGGGCCGACGCGCTGCGGCTGTCCGGTCCGAACCTGCGAGCGCCGCTGGCCGTGGCCGCCGCCGAAACGGAGCGGGACCCCGCGACGGCGCTACGCTACGCCAAGCAGGCCTGGACCGCCAACCCATCGCTGGCGCCCGCCGCCATCGCCTACGCGAACCGCCTACGGGCCGTCGGCAAGGACAGCAAGGGCAACGAGGTGCTGCGGCGGTCCTGGGCGACGCAGCCGCACCCCGACGTGGCCACGGCGTATCTCGGGGACCTGTCGGACAAGCAGGACCGCCTCAGGGCGGCGAACGGCCTCGCGCAGCAGAACGCCAACCATCCCGAAAGCCATCTGCTGCAGGCGCAGGCGGCGCTGGATGCCGGGATGACCAAGGACGCGCTGCGCCACATCAAGGCCGTGCGCGCCGCCGGGCTGAACCAGCGCCGGGTCTGGGTCCTGCTGGCCGACATCGCGGACCAGGAAGGCCACGGGAATGAGGCGCAGGACGCCTTGCGCCACGTCGCGGCGGCGGACCCCGACCCGTTCTGGCGCTGCGCCGCGTGCGGCACCGCCCATGGCCGTTGGCAGCCGGTCTGCGACGCCTGCAACACGCCCGGCGAGATCAACTGGGTGCAGCCCAGCCAAGACGCCGTCGCACGGCAAGTGCCTTTGCTGGACCATGCGGACAGCGGCGGCGGGAGCCTGTCTCCCATCTGAGGGCAGCGGCGCTTACAAGGGCAGGGCGCGGGTTTCGCCGAAGCCCAGCACGTCGAAGGCCCACGCCGGCAGCCCGGCGCGGGTGCAGGCTTGCCGCAATGCCTGCACCGGGGCGTCGATGGCCTCGTCCGTGAGTTGGAAGGTGCCGAAGTGCATGCCGATGGCCTCGCGGGCGCCAAGGTCGGCGCGGGCCTGCACCGCTTCCGCCGGGTCCATGTGGACGGCCTGCATGATCTCGCGCGGCAGGTAGGCGCCGATGGGCAGCAACGCGACCCCGGGTGGGCCGAGCCGGTCGCGGATCGCCGCCCAGTGCGGCCCGGCGCCGGAATCGCCGGCGAACAGCAAGCGGCCTTTCGGCACGTCCAGCATGAAACCGGCCCATAGCGTCCGGTTGCGGTCGCCGACGCCGCGCGCCGCGAAGTGGCGGGCCGGCGTCGCCTTGACCCGGACCGGGCCGGCTTCGGCAGCCTGCCACCAATCGAGTTCAACCGCGTCCGGCATGCCGGCGTCACGCAGCGGCCGGGCGTTGCCGGGCGTCGTCAGCAGCAGCGGCCGGAACCGCTGGTGCAGCACCCGCAGGCTCGGCAGGTCCATGTGGTCGTAATGGTTATGCGACACCAGGACCGCGTCGATAGGCGGCAGCGCCTCTAGCGCCAAGCCGGGCGCCCGCACCCGGCGCGGACCCATCCACTGCACGGGAAAGCAGCGCTCGCTGAAGATCGGGTCGGTCAGGATTGAGGTGATGCCATCCGGACCGGGAAAACGGATCAGGAAGGTGCTGTGGCCGATGAAGGTCAGGCTGACCTGGCCCGCTTCGACGGTATCTCCAGGCGGCGGAAACGTCGGGTTGGGAAGGCGGGCCGGCCACCGTGCCCTTTGCCGGTTCAGTTGCCAGCGCAGCACGGCGCCGAGACCCCGGGCCTGGGACGCGCCGGGGTTGAAGAAGTGCTCGCCGTCGAAGTGGTCGCTCACCGGAGGCGTCACCGGCATCGCGGCACGCCCAGCAAGGCTTCCGGGTCGCCCGGCAGACGCAGCGGTTCCGCCATAGCACAGCAGGGAGCGATGGCGGCAATGGCCAGGACGGGACGCAGCATGGCCGCATCCTGGCCCGGGTTCCTGCTTGCCGCAATGCGGCATGGCCCATAGGCTCGGTTAATGAGGCGGTTCATCCTGCGCCGGGTCATCCTGGGCGTGCTGGTTTGCATGACGGTGCTGGTCATCAGCTTCACGCTGACCCGGGTGGCGGGGAACCCGGCGCTGGCCGTCGCCGGGCCGCAGGCGACGGCGCAGGACGTGGCGGCGATCCGCACGGCCTACGGGCTGGACCGCCCGCTGCCGGAGCAGTTCTTCGCCTGGGCGGGGGCCGTGGCGCGGGGCGACCTCGGGCGGTCGTACCTGTTCCGGGAGCCGGTGGCGAACCTGATCCGCGCCCGGCTGCCGGTCACGCTGACCCTGGGGCTGGTGGGCCTCGGCTTCGCGCTGCTGATCGCGCTGCCGCTCGGGGTGACGGCGGCGGTCAACGAGGGCACGGCGGTGGACCGGCTGGTGATGCTGGTGGCGCTGCTGGGCCAGGCGATGCCGAGCTTCTGGCTGGCGCTGCTGCTGATCATCGGGCTGGGGCTGCGGCTGCAGTGGCTGCCGATCAGCGGGTTGGACGACTGGACCGGCTACATCCTGCCGGGCCTGGTGCTGGCGTTCTCCGCCATCCCGGCGCTGATGCGGCTCACCCGGTCCGGCATGGTCGATGCGCTGCGCTCCGACTACATCCGCACCGCGCGGGCCAAGGGGTTGTCGCGCGCCAGCATCGTACTCAAGCATGCGGCCCGCAACGCCGCCATGCCGGTGGTCGCCATCGCCGCCGTGCAGCTCGGCTTCATGCTGGGCGGCTCCATCGTGATCGAGAGCGTGTTCAGCTTGCCCGGCCTCGGCTTCCTCGCGTGGGAAAGCATCAGCAAGAACGACTTTCCCGTCGTGCAGGCGGTCGTGCTGCTGCTGGCGGTGATCTACATCGGGTTGGCGTTGTTCGCGGACCTGCTGAACGCGGCGCTCGACCCGCGGCTGCGCACCGGCTGATGTTCCGGCATGGGGCGACCGCGCTGGGCGCGTTGATCGTGGGCACAGCACTACTGGCGGCGCTGTTCGGACCGAGCCTGGTGCCGCATGACCCGTTCGCGCAGGACTTGACCCACCGCCTGACGCCGCCGGCCTGGCTGGGCGGGGACGGCGCGCACCTGCTGGGCACCGACCAGCTTGGCCGCGACTACCTGGCGCGGCTGGTCTACGGCGCGCGGATCTCGCTGGTGATCGGCACGGTGGCGGCGCTGACCAGCGGGGTGATCGGCGTCACCCTGGGCGTGCTGGGCGGGTTCTTCGGCGGCTGGGTCGATGACCTCGTGATGTTCGCCATCACCTGCCGGCTCAGCATCCCGCTGATCCTGGTGGCACTCGCGGTGGTCTCCGCGGTGGGCAGCTCGCTGACCGTCGTGGTGCTGACGCTCGGGCTGCTGCTGTGGGACCGCTTCGCCGTGGTGGCGCGCACGACGACGATGCAGGTGCGCCGGCAGGACTACGTGGCCGCGGCTCAGGCCGCCGGGGCGTCGGGCTTCCATGTGCTGTGGCGGGAGGTGCTGCCCAATATCCTGCAGCACCTGATCGTCGTGGCGACGCTGGAGGTGGCGCTGGCGATCCTGCTGGAGGCGGTGCTGTCCTTCCTCGGCCTCGGCGTGCCGGCGCCGCTGCCGAGCTGGGGGCTGATGATCGCCGAGGGCAAGGACTACATGTTCTTCGAGCCGTGGGTCATCATGGTGCCGGGCCTGAGCCTGTTCGTGCTGGTGCTCGGCATCAACCTGCTGGGCGACGGGCTGCGCGACCTCCTGCTGCCGTCGCGCGATGCCTGACACCGTGCTCGACGTGGACAGCCTTCGCGTGAGTTTCGGCGCCACGGAAGCGGTGCGCGGCGTCTCGCTCCGGGTGGCGCGCGGGGAAACGCATTGCCTGGTGGGGGAGAGCGGCTGCGGCAAGTCGGTGACGGCGCTGGCGGTCATGGGCCTGCTGGCCCGGGGCGCGCGGCGCGGCGCCGGGCACATCCGCTTCGGGAGCGCCGACCTGCTGCCGCTGTCCGACCGCGCCATGGGCCGGCTGCGCGGCGACCGCATCGGCATGATCTTCCAGGAGCCGATGACCAGCCTCAACCCGGCCTTCACCGTCGGTTCGCAGATGACGGAGGTGTATCGCCGGCACCGGGGCGGCGGGCGCGCGGCGGCGACGGAGCGCGCGGCGGCGCTGCTGGGCCGGGTGGGCATCACAGCGCCCGGGCTGCGGCTGGGCCAGTTCCCGCACCAGCTTTCGGGCGGCTTGCGGCAGCGGGTGATGATCGCCATGGCGCTGATGTGCGAGCCGGAGCTGCTGATCGCCGACGAGCCGACCACGGCGCTCGACGTGACCGTGCAGGCGGGCATCCTGCGCCTGCTAGCGGCGCTGCAGGCGGAGATGGGCTTGGCGCTGCTGCTCATTACCCACGACCTCGGCGTCGTCGCCCGGGTCGCGCACTGGGTCAGCGTCATGTACGCGGGCCAGGTGGTCGAGAGCGCCCCGGCCGCGTCGCTGTTCGCCCGGCCGAGCCACCCCTACACGCAGGGCCTGCTCGCCAGCATCCCGGTGCCCGGCAAGGGACGGCGGGACGAGCCGCTCGGCAGCATCCCCGGCACGGTGCCGCGCATCCCGCCGGGCTTCGTCGGCTGCGGCTTCCGCGACCGCTGCCGCTTCGCCATGCCGGACTGCGCCGCCGCGGTGCCGTTGCGGGAGCGCGCGCCGGGCCACACGTACCTGTGCCAGCTTCCGCCATGACGCCCGCCATCGAGGTGCGCGACGTGCATCGCCGCTTCGGCCCGGTGCGTGCGGTGGACGGGGTCAACCTCCAGGTGCCGTCCGGCGGCACAATGGGCATCGTGGGGGAGAGCGGCTGCGGCAAGAGCACGTTGGCGCGCATCATCCTGGGCCTGCTGCCCGCCGACGGGGGCGACGTGCTCATCGAGGGCCAGCGCCTGGCGGGTCTCGACCGCCGCGCCCGCGCCAGGCTGGTCCAGCCGGTGTTCCAGGACCCGTATTCCTCCTTGAACCCGCGCCACCGCGTGCGGGACATCGTGGCGCTGCCGCTGCGCGCGCAAGGCATCCGGGACGTGGAGGCGCCCGTTCTCGACATGCTCGCCCGGGTGGGCCTGGACGCGGCGATGGCCGGGCGGTGGCCCTCGCAGCTCAGCGGCGGGCAGCGGCAGCGCGTCGCCATCGCCCGCGCCCTGGTGCTGCGCCCGCGCATCGTGGTGTGCGACGAGCCGACCAGCGCGCTCGACGTGTCGGTACAGGCGCAGATCCTCAACCTGTTGGCTGAGCTGCGGCGGGAGATGGGCCTGACGCTCGTGGTCATCAGCCACAACCTGGCCGTGGTGGAGCGCATCGCGACGGAGGTGGCGGTGATGTACCTGGGCCGCATCGTCGAGCACGCGCCGGTGGACGCGCTGTTCTCGAACCCGCGGCACCCCTACACCCGCGCCCTGCTGGCCAGCGTGCTGACGCCCGAACCCGGCCTCGGCATCCCGGATGCCGGGCTGGGGGACAGCGCGCCTGACCCGGCCAACGTCCCGCCGGGCTGCCGTTTCCACCCGCGCTGCCCGGCGGCGCAGGCGCGATGCAGCACGATGGACCCGGCTGGGATCAGGGCGAAGGGTCGGCTGGTGGAGTGCCTGCTGGAAGCGGATTGACGCCTGGTTGCCGGACTTCGGCCGCCGCTACTTCCAGCTTGCGAGGTAGAACCGCGGCAGCTCGTCGCCGAACGCCTTGAAGTTCAGCGTGCGGCTCATCGCATAGTTGGTGACGAAGGTGAATAGCGGCGCGTAGTAGGCGCGCTCGGTGATCCGCTTGATTGCGGCGCTGTAGGCGGCGCGGCGCTTGTCGGGATCGGCGCTGCTGCCGCCCGCCTCCACCATGGCCTGCAGCTCGGGGTCGCGGGCGTAGTCCTGCCCGCCGCCGGTGAAGAAGAACGGCAGGAAGGCGGAGGCGTCGTTGATCGAGTAGCTGCCCCAGCTCCCCAGCTCCATCGGGTTCTTGCCCTCGATGCTGTGCTGGACCACGGCGCCGACCTGGAGCTGGCTGATCTTCGCCTGGATGCCGACCGCAGCAAGGTAGTTCTGGATGGCGCCTTGCCATTGCGGCAGCAGGGAGCCGACGATCTCCGTCGTGAAACCCTGGGGATAGCCGGCCTCCGCCAGCAGGGCGCGGGCCTTGGTCGGATCGTACTCGTACTTGGTGGCGATGGCCTGGTCGCAGCCGAACTGGGTGGGGAAGCACGGGGCGTCCAGCACGCGGGAGCCGCCGGGCATGAACTGCTTGGCCATGGTCGGCCGGTCCAGGGCGTAGAGGATCGCCTGGCGCACCTTGGCGTTGGTCAGCGGGTTGTCCGCCCCGGTCCGCCCGGCGCTGTCCATGTTCAGGTAGGCGACCCGCATGCTCTCGTTGCGGAGCGTCTGCAGGGTCGGCATCCGGTTGAAGTTGTCGAGCTGGTCCGGGCTGAACATCCAGATCCAGTCGGCCTGGTTGCCCAGGATCGCCGACATCTCGCCGGTCGCGTCCGCCACCTCCTTGATGACCAGGCGGCGGATGGCGGGCTTGCCCTTCGGGCTGTCGAAGTAGTCGTCGTTGCGCTCCATGTCGATCTCGCTCGCGCCGTCCACCTTGGTGATGCGGTACGGGCCGGTGCCGACCGGCGCCTTGGAGTAGTCGGCCCCCACCCGCTCGCGGTAAGCCTTCGGGTAGATCGGCAGCACCATGGCGATGTATTCGAGCGCCGCCGGGAACACGCGCTTCAGCTTGATGCGGACGTGCATGTCGTCGATCTTCTCGGCGCCCGCGATGAAGCTGAAGTTGCTGGGCACCGCCACCTGCTTGTCGGACAGGGTGCTTTGCACCGTGTAGACCACGTCGTCTGCGGTGAACGGGCTGCCGTCGTGGAACTTGACGCCCGCGCGCAGCTCGAATTCTATCGTCGTGTCGTCGGCGTAGAGCCAGGAGGTGGCGAGCAGCGGCTTCAGCGTGAAGGTCTCGGGATCGCGGTAGATCAGCGTGTCCCAGGCCTGGTGCGCCACCACCAGCCCGGTGCGCAGCGAATTGTAATAGGGATCGACGTTCGGCACCGCATCCCGCCAGGCGACCCGGAGCGTGTCCTGCGCCTTCTGCGCCGAGGCCGGGGCGTGCGCCAGCAGGCCTGCAGCGATGGACAAGCCGCTGAGCAACAGGCGCGTCCACATCATCCAACCCCCGGTAACGGCAGGATTAAACGTTACTTGCGCCTGCCCATGGGCGCAATGCTGCATTGCGTGAGGCGGCCTGCCGTTAACCCATCGTGGCGTTGAACGCGCCGCCATCCAACAGCAAGTTCTGCCCCACGATGAAGCCCGAGGACGCGGCGCACAGGAACACGCAGGCGTCGCCGAACTCGGTGGGGTCGCCGACCCGGCCGGCCGGGGACTGCTGGGCACGCTCGTGCAGCAAGTCATCCACCGTGCGTCCGGCCTGCTCCGCAGCCTGGGCGGCGTTGGCGCGCAGCCGGTCCGTGAGGAACGGGCCCGGCAGCAGGTTGTTGATCGTGACGTTGTGCCGCGCCACCTGCCGGGCTAGGCCGCCCACGAACCCCGTCAACCCGGCCCGCGCCCCGTTGCTCATGCCGAGCGTCGGGATCGGCGACTTCACGCTGGCGGAGGTGATGTTGACGATGCGGCCGAACCGCCGCGCCGCCATGCCGTCCACCACGGCGCGGATCAGCGCGATGGGCGCCAGCATGTTGGCGTCGAGCGCCCGGAGCCAGTCCTCGCGCTCCCAGTCCCGGAAGTCGCCGGGCGGCGGGCCGCCGGCGTTGTTCACCAGGATGTCGGGGTCAGGGCAGGCGGCAAGCGCCGCGGCGCGCCCGTCCTCCGTCGCAATGTCCCCGGGCGCCGCCGTCACCGTGGCCCCTGTGGCGGCGCGGATCTCGTCCGCCGTGCGCTCCAGCGCGCCCGCCGTCCGCGCCGTGATCGTCACCGCAACGCCCTCCCGCGCCAGGGCCATGGCGCAGGCGCGTCCCAGCCCTTTGCTCGCAGCGCAAATTAGGGCGCGCTTGCCGTGCAAACCCGTGTCCATCGCTAGTCCTCCTTTGTGGATGCGCCTGGCATCTCGGCCTCGAGGATGTGCCGCCACGGGTCCGGCAGCGGCGCCGGCCGCCGCGTCGCCGCATCGACGCATCGACGCATCGACGCATCGACGCAGACATGCACGAAGTATCCCTCTGCCGCAGCCACGTCCGCATCGCCCCGGAACACGGCAACTTCATGCCGGATCGAGCTGTTGCCGAGCCGTGCAAGCCGCAGCCCGGCGGTCAGTGGGTCGGGAAACGCGGCCTCGGAATGGTAACGGCAACTGCTTTCGGCGACCATCAGCAGGTGGCTGCCGCCTTGCCAGGTCAGAATGCTGCACTGCACAAAAAAGTGCGTAATCGCGGTATCGAACAAGCTGTAATACGCCGCGTTGTTCACGTGCCCGAACACGTCGTTGTCCATCCAGCGCGTGGTGATCGGGAGGAAGCGGCGGTAGTCGGCACGCATGCCGGGCGAAGCTCTGCTTATGGAGCGGGGATCATGGCGAGCTTCGCGCCACCGCGCCAGAGCCACGCGCCGCCAAACCAGGGATCTCCGCTTATGCCGCGCTTCATGTTGCTGCTTGCCATCACGGCCGCCTCCGGATGCATGTCCCCGGGCCGCGCCGCAGCCCATGCCATCCTTCTGGACAGCGAGCCAGCGGCGCGCTCCACCGTGCCGCCGGGGCCGACCGGGATCAAGCTGCGCTTCAACAGCCGGATCGACCACGCGCGCTCCCGCCTGGCGCTGCGCAGTGGCCAGACGGAGCGCGTGCTGACGCTCGACCCGGCAAGCCCGGCGGATATCATGGCAGCAGTCTCCGACTTGACGCCCGGCGACTGCGTGCTGCGCTGGCAGGTGCTGGCGGTGGACGGGCACATCACGCGGGGCGAGGTGCCGCTGACCGTGCAGGCCCAGTCTGTGCGGGCAAAGTGACATGGCGCTGCTGATCGACCTGTTCGGCTACCTGTCCATCGTCCTGCATGGCCTGACCATCGGCGCGCAGAGCATGGCGGTGGGCGGCGTCCTGTTCCTGATCGCCCTGGCGCGGCCTTTCGCGGCGACGCTGCCGGACGGCGCGAGCCTTGTCCGGCGCACCGGCGTCATCGCGGGCTGGAGCGCGCTTGCCTTGGTGGGTTGCGAGCTGCTGGCCGTCGCGCTGCAGGTCGCCGTGCTGATGGGCAGCGTGGACCTCAGCCTGGCCGAGGCGCTGACGGCGCAATTCGCGGTGGCCGGCCTGGTCAAGGCCGCCGCGGCCGGGGTGCTCGGGATCGTCCTGCTGACGCCCCGTTCGGCGCCGGCGCCGGCGCTGTTGGGGCTATGCGCCGTGGTGCTGGCGGCGGCGGCGATGACGACCCACGCCGCAGCACGGCTCACCGACGGCCCGGTGCTGATGGCCGCGACCGGGCTGCACATCCTGGGCGCCGCGGTCTGGATCGGCGGCATCCCCTTCTTTATCGTGGCGCTGCGCGGTTTGCGGGATGGGGCCGCGTTCCGCCGGGTGGGCGCGCGGTTTTCCCGGATCAGCATGGTCGGCGTCGGCTGCATCCTGGTGTCGGCCGCGACGATGACGTGGTTCTACATCGGTTCCTGGGCTGCTGCGTATGGCACCGCCTACGGGGTGATGGTGGGTGCCAAGGCCGCCATGTTCGCGGCGCTGCTGCTGCTGGGCTTGGGCAACTTCCTGGTGGTCGAGCGGCTGCGGACCGACCCCGCCACCCCCGTGCTGCGCCTGCGGCGCTTCGCCGAGGTGGAGGTGGGCATCGGCTTCAGCATCTTCTTCGCCGCCGCTTCCTTGACCTCCGTGCCCCCGGCGGTGGACCTCGCGCAGGACCGCGTGACCTGGGCGGAGATCGCCGAGCGCAACGCGCCGCAGGTGCCGCGCCTCACGTCCCCTGATTACGACAGCCTGGCGCTTCCGGAACTGCAGGCGCAGTTGGATGTGGAGGCCGCCCGCGCCCGCACCAAGGCGCCGCCGGCGGTCGTGCCGGGATCGGGCGTCATATCGGATCGCAATGCCGCCGACATCGCCTGGAGCGAGTACAACCACCATTGGGCCGGGCTGTTCGTGGTCGCCGTGGGCCTCTTGGGATTGCTGAACCATGCCGGCCTGCGTGCGGCGCGGCATTGGCCGTTGCTGCTGTTGGGCTTGGCGGGGTTTCTCCTCCTGCGGTCGGACCCCGAAGTCTGGCCGCTGGGCGATGTCGGCTTCTTCGAGAGCCTCCGCGATGTGGAGGTGATGCAGCACCGCGTGTTCGTCGTGCTGATCGTGGCGTTCGCGCTGTTCGAGTGGGGCGTGCGCACCGGGCGGCTGCGGCGTCCCGGGGCGGCGCTGGTGTTCCCGCTGCTGACCGCGGCCGGCGGGGCGTTGCTGCTGACCCACAGCCACGCGATCTCCAATGTCAAAGACCAGTTGCTGATCGAGATGTCGCACACGCCGCTGGCGCTGGCCGGGATCGGCGCGGGCTGGGCGCGCTGGCTGGAACTGCGGGCCGACGGCTCGGTCCGGCGCGTCGCGGGCTGGGTCTGGCCGGTCTGCTTCCTGCTCGTCGGCGCGATCCTGCTGCTTTACCGGGAAGCCTGAGACGCCGCGCGGTCCGTCCTGGCCGGCACCAGGCTGTCCCGCGCCGACAGGAACCCAGGCCCGGCAGCCAGAAGCCACATCACGGCGAAGAACGCCACACTTTGCGCCGCCGCACCGAGCAGCCTCAGCCCGCGCTGCGCGCTTGGCCGTGTCGAGCGCAAAACGTGAACACGATGGCTTGGAAGCGTCAGGTCGAAAGCGGAGTTGGCGATGACCACGTGCATCATAGACCTCTTTTGTTCGTTGAAAGTTCCAGCTACAAACGGCGGGCCGGTCCAGAAGTTAACGTTCACTCTATGTTCCAGATAGGGGCGGGGTCAAGCGGGTGCTTGCCGGGCTGGCGTCTCTGAACGGCCAGCAGCAGCCGAGCCGCACGGAATGCGCCCCGGCGTATTGTCAGGCCGCAGAGCCGTCCGCTTCAGCCAGAAGCGTCGCAACCTGCTTGAGCAGTGCGCCGAGCCGGATCGGCTTCTGCAGCACGACCAGTCGCCCACCGGTCAGGGAGGCCGTGGCCGGCGCCAACTCCTCGCCGCTGTAGCCGGTCAGCAGGATGCATGGCATCCCCGGGCAACGCCGCTGCGCCTCTCGGATCAGCGCGACGCCGTCGGTGTCCGGCATGGACAGGTCGGTGATGAGCAGGTCGGCCGGCTCCCCGTGTTCCAGATGCGAAAGGGCGGGAGCCGTGCTGTCGAAACTCGCGACGGCATAGCCGGACGCCTCCAGCACCTCGCCCATCGCCTCCAGCACCTCCGCGTCGTCATCGACGAGCATGATGCGGCGCGGGCCGGCAGGGGCCGGGGCGCCGCCCGCCGCCGCGTCCGCCGTGGCGCGGGTTTGGGGCAGGAACAGGCTCGCCGTGGTGCCCTGCCCAGCCTGGCTGCGCAGGACCAGCCTGCCGCCGGACTGCTCGGCGAAGCCGTGCGCCATCGCGAGGCCCAAGCCCGTGCCGCGCCCCCGCGCCTTGGTGCTGAAAAACGGCTCGGCGGCACGCCTCAGCACCTCGGGGCGCATGCCGGGACCGGTGTCGCTGACATTGATCTTGATGAAATGCCCAGCCCTCAACCCGGCCGCGGCGCCGTCCACCGCTTCGGCTGACAGCCTAAGCCTGTGGACAGGCCCCCGTGGCCCGTCAGCCGGTTGGTCACCGTCGATCGCGTCCCGGGCATTGGCCGCAAGATTGGCCAGCGCCGTCTCGAGCTGGTCGTTGTCCGCCCAGGCCGGCGGCATGGCGTCAGGCAGGGCGAGTTCGACAGCGATCCGGCTGCCCAGGGTGTCCGTAAGAACGTCGTGCAGGCCGGTTAGCAGGCGGGCGACATCGACAGCGCCTGCGTGCAGGGCGCCGCGCCGGGCAAAGCTCAGCAGGTGCCGCGTGACCACGGCGCCGCGTTCGGCCGCATCCACGACCAGCCCGGCCAGCCGCTCCACCGACGCGGCGTCGTCTGGGCGCCGCTGGATCAGCCGGGCGCCTCCGGCAATCGCCTGCAGCACGTTGTTGAAGTCATGCGCCACGCCGCCGGCCATCTGGCCCAAGGCGTCCATGCGCTGCGTCTGCCAGAGGGTTTCCTGGGCTGCGACGCGCTCCTTCACCGCCTCCGACACGCGCTGGTCCAGGGTCGCGGCCAGGTCCTGCGCCGCGGCCTGTGCCGCCCGCCTATGCGAGATGTCCTGCACGGCGGCGACGATGCCGGCCAGCCGTCCGTTGCCGTCGCGGGTGAGCGCCAAGTGGCTGGCGGCCCAGAGATGGCTCGCATCGGCCCGCACCAGGCGGCTCTCGATCCGGAACGATGCCCCGGTGGCGAGCATTTGAGCGTGCTGCTGCAAGTGCGATGGGCGGTCCTCGGGGTGCGTCACGTCGTGCAGCGTCAACGTCCGCAGACGTGCCTCGCCGTGGCCGGTCAACTGGCAATAGCAAGGGTTGGCCAAGCGGATACGCCCGTCCAACCCGGTCTGCACGATGCCGATCGGGGCGGTGCGCATGACGGCGCCGAGCTGTGCCTCCATGTCGCGCAGCGCCGCTTGCGATTGACGGAGCGCCCGCTTGAGATGGCCGCTGTGCTGCCAGCCGAGCAGCAGCGCCGCCGGCACCGCATATTGCATACATTGCAGCATGCGCGCCATCGGCGGTTGCCGAAGCTGGGCCTGAGTCGCGTGTCGTGCTCTCGTCATGGGGCCACAACGCCGTACGGTGGCGTCGGCTCCCGCGGAACCTTTCGTTTTGGTACGGGTTTGGATGTTCCAAGCCGGTAAGCCGCTGCTTAGGCCGCCGCTTCGCGCTTGCGGCGGCCGGGCAGCACGGCCTCCGGCGTGCTGTCGTCGGGCGTTTGCAGGGCGGTCAGCAGGACCTTGCGCAAGACGGCCAGCTTGCGCTCGTTCTCGACCTTCAGCCCGAACACGTCCTTGACATAGAACACATCGACCGCCCGCACGCCGTAGGTCGTGACGTGGGCGGAGGCGATCTGCAGCCCTTGCTCGCTGATGGCGGCCGTCACGTCGTGCAGCAGTCCCGGGCGGTCGCGGCCGTTCACCTCCAGCACCGTGTGCGTGTTGCTGGCGCGGTTATCGACCACGACCCGCGGCGGCACATGGATCGCCCGCATGCGGCGGCCCAGCAGCGCGCGGGACGCCCGGCGGATCTCGCCGGCCAGCGCCAGACGCCCGGACAGCGCCTGGTCGATCAGCACGTGCAGCCGGGCCAGGCGGTGCGGCGCGTCGAAGGCGCCCCCAGCCATGTCCTGGATCCAGAACGTGTCGAGCGCGCTGCCGTTGGTCAGCGTGTGGATGCGGGCGTCCACGATGGACGCGCCCGCCACCGCCAGCGCGCCGGCGATCCGGCTGAACAGCCCGGCGTGGTCGGCGGTGTAGATCGTCACCTCCGTCACCGCGCGGGCCGGCAACGGCTTGGTATCGACGGTGAGCGGCGCGCCCCGGCGCTCCGCGTCACGGATCAGCCGGGCGTGCCGGGCATGCGTTTCGGGATCGAAGCTGAGCCAATAGCCGGGATAGCCGAGGCCGTCGAAGAAGTCCCGGTCGGCCTCCGGCCAGTCGGTCAAATAGTGCCCGGCCGCCTCCTTGGCGCGCGCAATTCGCACGTCGCGCTCCGTAGTGGCAAGGCCGCCGGCCAGCACGTCGGCGACCCGGGAGTATAGTTCCCGCAGCAGGGTCGCCTTCCAGCCGTTCCACACCTTGGCGCTGACGGCGCGCATGTCGGCGACGGTCAGCACCAGCAGCAGCTTGAGCCGTTCCGGCGATTGGATGGTGTCGGCCAGGTCGAGGATGGTCTTGGGATCGTCGATGTCGCGCTTGAACGCCGTCTGGCTGAGCATCAGGTGGTGCAGCACCAGCCAGCTCGCCGTCTCCGTTTCCTCGGCCGACAGGCCGATGGCCGGGCCGATCTGGGTCGCAAGCTCGGCGCCGAGTTCGGAATGGTCGCCGCCGCGGCCCTTGGCGATGTCGTGCAGCAGCGTCGCGGCATACAGCGCCCGGCGGGATTGCAGGTCCTCGACCAGGCCGGAGGCGATGGGCGCCACGTCCGACAGCTGGCCCCGTTCCAAGGCGTTGAGCACGCGCACCGCCGCGATCGTGTGCTCGTCGACGGTGAAGATGTGATAGGTGTCGAACTGCATTTGCCCGACGATGCGCGCCCAATCCGGGATGTAGCGGCCGAGGAAGCCGGTTTCGTTCAGGATAGCCAACCACTTCGCGCCGCCCGCGCGGCTGTGCTCGCCGTCGCGCCCGCACAGCAGGTCGAGGAAGACCGCCGCCGCCGCCGGATCGTTGCGAAGCTGGACCGCCCCGCGCTCGTGGCGGATCAGCGCGCGCAGCGCCAGCGGGTGCAGTTCCAGCGTCCGGTCCCGCGCCACCTGAAGAATGTGCAGCATGGCGAGGGGATGATGGCCGAACTGCCGGTTCGGCGCGGACATCAGCTTACCGTCCGCCAGCACGAAGCCCTGCTCCAGCAGCGCCGCGTCGGTGGTGGCCGCCAGCGCCGGCGGGCCGAGGGCGGCGCGCACGATGGCCGGTTCCAGCACCATCGTGATCCGGGTGATCTCGCGCGCCGTCAGGAAATAGTGGCGCATGAACCGCTCGACGCCGTCCTGCCTTCCGTGCCGGATGTAGCCCATGCGGGCGCCGACGACGGGCTGCAGGTCGAAGGTCAGCCGGTCCTCGGCGCGCCCGGCGACGTAGTGCAAGTGGAAGCGCACGGTCCAGAGGAAGTCCCAGGACCGCCGGCCGTGCTTGGCTTCCTGGTGGGTGAGGATGCCGCCGCCGGGGCTTTCGGGACCGACCAGATCGCCCATGACCTGGGTGTCGAACACGTAGCGCGACATCCAGTACAACGTCTGCATGTCGCGCAGGCCGCCGCGGCCCTCCTTGATGTTGGGCTCGACCAGGAACGGCGTTTCGCCGTAGCGGTGGTGGCGGGCGTCACGCTCCGCCTGCTTGGCCGCGATGAAGCCGCCGGCCCCGGCGTCGGCGCAGGATTGCTTGAAGCGCGCCTGGAACGCCTCGAACAGCCCCGCGTCGCCGGCCAGCAGCCGGGCGTCGAGCAAGGAGGTGCGGATCGTGAGGTCCCGCTCTCCCTCGGCGATGCACTCCGCCACCGACCGCGTGGCGTGGCCGACCTTGAGGCCGAGATCCCAAAGGAAATACAGCATGAACTGGACCGCGGCGAGCGTCGGGGCGGCGGGGCGGTCCGCGGTGATAAACAAGAGGTCGATGTCGCTGAACGGCGCCAGCACGCCGCGCCCGTAGCCGCCGGTGGCGACGACGGCCATGCGTTCGGACCGGGCCGGGGCCGCGTCGAAGCCGGTGGCATCGGTGCAGGCGTAGTCGCGCAGCGCCCCGATCACGCCGTCGGTCAGCCGGCCCAGCAAGCGTCCGGCCTGCAGCCCGCTCATCCCCCCGGCCTCAAACCGCTCCCGCACGTGGTGCTGCACGCGGGTCAGGTAGCGGCGGAAGGCGCTGAGCGCGGCGTCGCGCGGCGGCGGCCTGCCGCCGGCCGCGGCGCCGCGGAGCGCCGTGGTCAGGAGCGTGACGGCCTCCTCGGGCCGGTCGGGCAAGGGCAGGATTTGAGACATCAACTCTATGCTACCCCCGGATGCGCCGGGGGAACAGCGGCGAGTGCCTTGAGGCGATAGAGAATTTCCACCGCATCGCGGGGCGTCAGCCGGTCGGGATCGACCTCCTCCAAGGCGCCCCGCAGGGCATCAGGCGGCGGGGCGGGTTCGGGGGCAGGATCGTGAACGGGTTCGGGGTCCGCTTGGGCGAACAGCGGCAGCTCCGCCGGCCTGCCGTGGCGGCCTTTCTCCAGCGCGCCCAGCAGGGCCGCCGCCCGGCGCACCGTGGCCTGCGGAACGCCGGCCAGTTGCGCCACGTGCACGCCCCAACTGCGGCCGGCCGCGCCCTCCGCGACCTCATGCAGAAATACGACGCTGCCGAGCCACTCCTTGACCCGCATGGTGTGGGGGCGCAGCCGCGGCATCTGCGCCGCGAGGTCCGCCAGCTCGTGGAAGTGCGTCGCGAACACCGTCCGGCAGCGGATCTGGCCGTGCAGCGCTTCCAGCACCGCCCAGGCGATAGCCAGGCCGTCAAGCGTGCTGGTGCCGCGGCCGATCTCGTCCACGATCACCAGCGACCGCGGGCCGGCCTGGTGCAGGATGGCCGCGGTTTCCGTCATCTCCACCATGAAGGTGCTGCGCCCGCGCGCCAGGTCGTCGGCGGCGCCCACCCGGCTGAACAGGCGGTCCACCACGCCGACCCGGGCGCTTTCGGCCGGCACCGGCAACCCGGCCTGCGCCAGGATGGCGATCAGCGCGTTCTGCCGCAGGAAGGTGCTCTTGCCCGCCATGTTCGGCCCGGTCAGCAGCAGCACGCGCCGCGACGCCGACAGGTCGCAATCGTTCGGCACGAAGGCCGCGGTGCCTTGCAGCGCGTCCTCGACGACGGGATGGCGGCCGGCGCGGATGCAGAACTCTTCGCCGTCCGTCACCATGGCGCGGCACCAGCGCCCGCCCTCCGCCAGGCGAGCGCAGGATTGCAGGGCGTCCAGCCTGGCCAGCGTGTCGGCGCAGGCCGTGATGGCGTCGGACTGCGCGAGCACGGCCTGCACAAGGGTCGCGAACACCAGCCGCTCGCGCGCTGCCGCCCGGTCTGCGGCCTCGCTGATGCGACGGTCGAGGTCGGCGAGTTCCGGGCAGCCGAAGCGCGCGCCGTTGGCCATGGCCTGGCGGAGCGTGAGGTCCGGGTGCGCCTGCAATCGCTCGACAGCCGCCGCCGGCGCCTCGATGACGTAGCCGAGCTGCGCATGGTGCCGGATCTTGAGCGACGCGACCCCGTATCGCTGCGCGTAGTCGAGCGTCAGCCCGGCGATCACCCGGCGGCTGTCGTCCCGCAGCCGCCGCTCCGCATCCAGCTCGCCGTCGAAGCCCTCGGCGATCACCCCGCCGTCGTCGAGCCGCGCCGGCAGCGGGTCGGTCAGGGCGCGGGCCAGCAGGTCGCCGAGCGCCGGACCGATGTCGAGCGCCGCCTGGTCCAGCGGCGCGCTGGCCAGCCCCGCCGAGACCTGGCGGGCCGCGGCCAGCGTCTGCGCCACCGCGCCCAAGTCCCGCGGCGCGGCGCGTCCGACCGACAGCCGCCCGAGTGCCCTGGCCACGTCCGGCACGCCGCGCAGCGCCGTCCGCAGCTCGGCCACCGTGCTCGGCTGCAGCAGCATCCAGGACCAGCCGTCCTGCCGCCGCGCGATGGCGTCCGGGTCGAGCAGCGGGCCGCCGAGCCACCCCGCCAGCAGGCGCGCGCCGGGTGCGGTCAGCGTACGGCCGACGGCGGCGACCAGCGTGTGCGCGGCCCCGCCGTCCCGGGCGCGGGTGATCTCCAGGCTGGCCCGGGTCGCGGCGTCCAGCATCATTTGCCCGGCGAGCACCGCCGGCTGCGGCCGGGACAGCCGGGGCATCGTGCCGGCCTGCGTGCTGCGCACGTAGTCGAGCGCCACTGCGGCGGCGACCGCTTCCGCGTCGGTGAAGGAGCCGAAGGCGTCGAGGTTCGCGGCGCCGAAGGCCTCCGCCACGCGGCGCTGGGCCGCGGCGGGCGCCAAAGCAACGGTCGCCGGGCCGCGCCGGTCGGACCAGTCGCCCAACGGGAGGTCATCCGGCGCCAGGACTTCCGCCGCCTCCAACCGGCCCAGCAACGGCGGAAGGTCGGCGGCGGAGGGGGCTGCGGTCTCGAACAGCCCGGTGGACACGTCCAGCCACGCCGCCCCGAGCGCCGTGCCGACGCGGGCCAGCGCCAGCAGCAGGTTCGGGCGGTGCGCGTCGAGCAGGCTGTCCTCCGTCAGCGTGCCCGGCGTGACCAGGCGCACCACGGCGCGGCGCAGCGGCCCCTTGCCGGTGCGCCCTTTAGCCTGCTCCATCTGCTCCGCCACCGCGACGCGGAAGCCGCGGCGGATCAGGCGGGACAGGTAGGCCTCGGCGGCGTGCACCGGGACGCCGCACATCGGGATCGGCTCGTTGTTGTGCTCGCCGCGCCGGGTGAGCGCGATGTCAAGGGCGGCGGCGGCGGCCTCCGCATCGGTGAAGAACAGCTCGTAGAAGTCGCCCATGCGCAGGAACAGCAGCGCGTCGGGGTTGTCGGCCTTGAGCGCGAACCACTGGGCCATGGCAGGGGACGCGCCTGCGGCGCTGGGCAGCTCCATGCCGCCATTCTAACAAACCATGCCGCACCTGCGAAGCGGCTGGGTTACGCGCCCGGTTCGACTGTCGTATGCAGGTCGATCCCATCGGGCGAAGGCCCGCCCCTCAGGAGTTCGACCCATGGCTGACGGCATCATCGAACCGCGCGCAGGCCGGGTCTCCGCGGAGGAAGCGCTGGCGCTGCACTCGGGAGGACGGCCCGGCAAGCTGGAAACGCGGATCAGCAAGCCGCTGGTGACGGCGCGGGATCTCAGCCTCGCCTACTCTCCCGGCGTCGCCGAGCCGTGCCTGCATATCCAGCGCGACCCGGCGCTGGCCTACGACTACACGACCAAGGGCAACATGGTCGCCGTCATCTCCAACGGCACGGCGGTGCTGGGCCTCGGCAACCTGGGCGCGCTCGCCAGCAAGCCGGTGATGGAGGGCAAGGTGGCGCTGTTCAAGCGCTTCGCCGACCTGGACGGCATCGACCTTGAGGTCTCGACGGAGGACGTGGAGGAATTCGTCAACTGCGTGCGGTTCCTGGGCGCGGGCTTCGGCGGCATCAACCTGGAGGACATCAAGGCGCCGGAGTGCTTCGTCATCGAGAGCCGGCTGCGCGAGCTGATGGACATTCCGGTGTTCCATGACGACCAGCACGGCACGGCCATCGTGGCGGCGGCCGGGCTGATCAACGCTTGCCATTTGACCGGGCGCAGCCTGTCGGACACGCGGCTGGTGGTGAACGGCGCGGGCGCCGCCGCCATCGCCTGCGTCGAGCTGCTGAAGGCGATGGGCGTGCGGCCGCAGCACGTGACGCTGTGCGACACCAAGGGTGTCGTGTACCAGGGCCGCACCGCCGGCATGAACCAATGGAAGTCGGGCCACGCGGTCGCCACCGAGGCGCGTACCCTGGCGGACGCGGTGGCGGGCGCGGATGCCTTCTTCGGCCTATCGGTGCGCGGCGCGCTCACGGCGGAGATGGTGCGCAGCATGGCGCCGCGGCCGATCATCTTCGCCATGGCCAACCCCGACCCGGAGATCACGCCGGAGGAGGCCCGCGCCGTACGCGACGACGCGATCATCGCGACCGGGCGCAGCGACTACCCGAACCAGGTCAACAACGTGCTCGGCTTTCCCTACATCTTCCGCGGCGCGCTGGACGTGCGGGCCAGCACGATCAACGACGCGATGAAGGTCGCCGCCGCGGAGGCGCTGGCGGCGCTGGCGCGGGAGGACGTGCCGGACGAGGTGCACAAGGCGTCCTCCGGCGGCGCGCGGCTGCGCTTCGGCCCCGACTACATCATCCCGAACGCCTTCGACCCGCGGCTGATCAGCCACGTGCCCCCCGCCGTGGCCCGCGCGGCGATGGACAGCGGCGTGGCCCGGCGGCCCATGGCGGACCTGCGCAAATACGCCCGCACCCTGTCCGGGCGGCTCGATCCCACGGCCAATGCGCTCGACGCCATCATGGAGCGGGTGCGCGCCGACCCGAAGCGCGTGGTGTTCGCGGAGGGGGAAGAAGAGAAGGTCGTGCGTGCCGCCGTCGCCTTCCGCAACGCGGGCTACGGCACGCCGGTGCTGATCGGGCGGGAGGACCGGGTGCGGCAGACGATGGCCGGGCTGGGCCTGGGATTGGCGGACGGGATCGAGGTGCACAACGCCCGGCTGTCGCAGCACAACGCGCGCTACGTGGCGCTGCTGTACGAGCGGCTGCAGCGGCGGGGGGCGCTTGCCCGGGATTGCCAGCGCATGGTGAACCAGGACCGCAACGTGTTCGCGGCCTGCATGGTGGCGGCGGGGGAGGCCGACGCGATGCTGACCGGGCTGACCCGCTCCGCCGCGGTGTGCCTGGACGACATCGGCCAGGTGATCGACACGGCGCCGGGCAAGATCAGCTTCGGCCTGACGCTGATGGTGGGCGCCCATGGCACCATCTTCATCAGCGACACGCTGCGCCACGAGCGGCCGTCGCCGGAGCAACTGGCCGACATCGTGGTAGGCAGCGCCGCCGCGGCCCGGCAGCTCGGCCA